>ERZ1090865.52-NODE-52-length-82166-cov-15.197903_pt1 | contig 82166 bp, 67 predicted proteins | sample MGYA00478478_ERZ1090865 | MGnify/ENA primary metagenome ERZ1090865 (study PRJEB33644, sample SAMEA5815715) | chicken gut metagenome | biome: Chicken; feature: Gastrointestinal Tract; material: Caecum | place: Ireland | collected 2019-01-01 | study: A study of the... | reverse complement strand
TTAGAGCGCCGCCCTGTCACGGCGGAGGTCGTGGGTTCGATTCCCATCCGGGTCGTTTTACTATTTTCATAGTATATTTTTCATGGGATCATAGCTCAGCTGGGAGAGCATCTGCCTTACAAGCAGAGGGTCACAGGTTCGAGCCCTGTTGGTCCCATTTATATGTCAGAATTTATTTTGGCATATGCCGCAGTGGCGGAACTGGCAGACGCGCGGGACTTAAAATCCCGTTCGAGTTAAATCGAGTACCGGTTCGATTCCGGTCTGCGGCATTTTAGGTATTGACACCACGGACAGAATGTGGTAATATATCTAATGTTGTCGGGTATGACAGCAGTTATAATTTGATATGTGGGCGTAGCTCAGCTGGATAGAGCGTCTGGCTACGGACCAGAAGGCCGGGAGTTCGAATCTTCTCGCCCACGCTGAAAGGACTTGCAGAAGCAGGTCCTTTTTTTATTTCATAGGAACGGAAGATGCTGCTCATGGCCCTGCCGCAGGCGGAGAATCCCGCTTTGCAGGCTTCTTTCCTGGTTTATGAATAAGAAATTTCATTCAGGTGAATATTCATCAATAAACTTCAGACAGAAATAATTATCACAATCCTGTGACAATTATTTCTGCTTTTTTTATTTTTCGGTATAATGATATAAGGCAGAAATTTCATAAGTATATATGGAGGTACCATGTGAGAAAAATAATGATCGTGGAAGACGACAAAGAATTAAATAACGGGATCGCGTTTCATATAAGAAAAGCAGGATATGAACCGATACAGGCTTATATCTTAAAAACTGCGGCAGCCATGTATATAAACAGCAGACCGGATCTGATTCTTCTTGATGTGGGATTGCCGGATGGAGACGGATTTTCTTTCTGCCGGCAAATCAGAGAAAAGGAGGGAATTCCCATTTTGTTTATTACGGCAAGGGATTTAGAAGAAGATGCACTAAAAGGATACGAATCAGGAGCAGAAGATTATATCATAAAACCATTTTCTCTGCGGGTGCTGACCAAAAAGATTGATGTGATCTTGAAACGGAATCAGAAACGGGAAACCGAAGGCTTTTATGATGGCTTTTTATCTGTAGACTTTCGACAGATGAAGGTAACAAAACAGGAAGAAGATTGTATGGTAACGCCCACAGAATTCAAACTGCTTCGCATCCTGATAGAGAACAGAGGTCAGCTGCTTACATATTCCCTGCTTCTGGATCGTCTGTGGGACAGCAACGGGCAGTTTGTAGATAAACATGCTCTTGCAGTTAACATTAATCGTTTGAGAAAAAAGATAGAAGATGAGGAACATAAGTATATTTCCAATGTATACGGAATGGGGTACCAATGGCTGAAATAGTGATAATCGCAGTCCTTTTCACAGGGGCTGCGGCTCTCGGTATAAAATATCTCCGGATGAAACAGGATATTTATGATTTTGGAACATATTTAGATGAATGTCTGGATCAAATGATTGCAGGAAAAGAAATGCGGCGGATGGATGAATCAGAGGAATCTATGTGGGGAAGGACTTATGACAAACTGAAAAAATTGGATTATATATGGAAGAAACAGAATCAGAAAAATATAGAAGAAAAAAAGCAAATGAAAGAACTGATTTCTGATATTTCCCATCAGACCAGAACACCGTCAGCCAATATGAAACTGTATCTGGAAATCCTTACCCGAGAAGATCTGACAGAAGAAGAGAGAAGACAGTTTCTCCGGAAAATTCAGCTTCAGGAAGAAAAACTGGAATTTTTGATGGAAAGTCTGGTAAAAATGTCCCGATTGGAAACAGGGGTTCTAACTCTTCATATGGAACTACAGCCTTTTTATGAAACTCTGGTCAGGGCTGTGGCAGCCATTGTGCCAAAGGCAGAAAAGAAAAAAATTATGATTTATGTGGATTGTGCAGAAACGCTGCTATTGTGCCATGACCGTAAGTGGACGGAAGAGGCGGTATTTAATCTGCTGGACAATGCAGTGAAATATACAGAGCCGGGCGGTGAAATCAGCATTTCGGCAAAAGAACAGGAAATCTACACGAAAATCAGCATTCGGGATACAGGAAAAGGAATTGAGCAAAGCCGGCAGGCAGAAATATTTCAGCGGTTTTATCGGGAGCCGGAAGTTTCACAAAAAGAAGGGATCGGAATCGGCCTGTATCTGACAAGAAAGATTATCACAGTGCAGAATGGATATATCGAGGTGCATTCAGAACCGGGAAAAGGCGCAGAATTTCAGATTTATCTGCCGCGGAAAGAATTATAACAAAATTGTGATAAAACGTAAAAGAGACTGTTTTGTGATAATTGTCCGTTATGCTTGTAATATAGAAGGAGGGAAAAGTAAATGAAACAGTGGATGGTGAAAACAAGAAATTTGAAAAAATATTACAAGCAGGGAAATTATATAATAAAAGCTTTAGACGGCGTAGATTTTCAGGCGGAAGATGGAGAATTTGTTTCTATTATCGGAAAGTCAGGGAGCGGTAAGAGTACGCTTCTTCATATGATTGGCGGACTGGATATCCCTACAGAAGGGGATGTTTTCGTGGGAGGGAAAAACCTGGCAGGAATCAGCAGGGAAAAACTGGCAGTTTTTCGGAGAAGAAATGTAGGATTCATTTTTCAGAGCTATAATCTGGTACCAGATCTGAATGTATATGAAAATATCATACTTCCGATAGAATTGGACGGAGCGGCTGTTGATGAGGAACTGGTTGACGAACTGCTGGACAGCCTGCAGCTTTTAGATAAGAAGGAAGCAATGCCAAATACTCTTTCCGGAGGACAGCAGCAAAGAGCTGCAATTGCCAGGGCATTAGCCATAAAGCCTCTTCTGGTTCTGGCAGATGAACCAACTGGAAATCTGGACACAGGAACAAGTCACGATGTTATAGGTCTGCTTCGGACAATGGCAAAGCGTTTTCAGCAGACACTGGTTGTCATTACCCATGACCAGGATATTGCACAGATGGCAGACCGGATCGTTCATATGAAGGACGGGAAAATCGTGAGGGGGTGACGGCTGTGAAGAAATACAATAACAGGATCTTGTGGAAGATGGCGGTACGGTCTTTAAAACGCAATAAAGCAAAAAACCGAATGCTTTTAACAGCAGTGATACTTTCTGTTTTTCTGATTTTTACAGTTCTGACAGTAGGCAGTACTTATATGGAAATGGAAAAAATACAAAATATCCGTCAGAAAGGAGCTCAATTTGACGCCGTGCTGGTCGGCAGAGTTACAAAGAAACAGCTGGAATGGTGCAGAGAAAGAAAGAACATCACGGCAGTAGGGCTGCAGGCGTACAGCGGGTATCCGGAAAAAACGAAAAAAGATAGTACTCTTCACAGTGGACTGATCTGGTGTGATGAAGTATTTTGGAAGAAGCAGATGGCGCCGGCCAGGGACATGGTCCAGGGAAGATATCCGCAGAAGGAAAACGAACTGATGGCTACCAGAAAGTCATTAAAAGACTGTGGAATGGAACATCTGGGGGTGGGGGATTCTTTTGAAATGACTTATACTGATCACAACGGATCGCATACAAAAAATTTTACGATATCCGGTATCTGGGATGGATATGGTGACCGGCAGGTGTTTTTTGTTTCAAAAAAATTTTTTGAGCATTCCGGCTATACACTGGACCAGACCAGATCCGGGATCATGTATCTGAATTTTGATGAGAAATATTTAAGAGAAAATGAGCGGCAGGAAATCATGACACGGCTGAATCTGGGAGAACAGCAGTATTTTGAATTTAGTCAGGAAATGAGCAGCTGGATGGAAGTAATGACAGGCGCGGCCGGACTGGCAGCGGCGATCTGTCTGAGCGCCTATCTTTTGATTTACAATATTCTTAGTCTGTCAGTATCAGCCAATATCAGATATTATGGCCTTCTGGAGACCATAGGAATGACAAACTGGCAGATCAGAAAATTTCTAAGACGTCAGATGGCACTGCTGGGCGCAGCCGGAATCGCAGTGGGAATGAGCCTGGGAATCGTGGTTTCTTTTCGATTGATTCCATTTATTGTTACAGCCCTTGGAATCCATCAGGATGATATTCACGTGGTCTTTCATCCGGCAGTGTTCGTCCTGGCAGTGGGAGTTGCAGCGGCGACGATTTTTATGGGAAACCAGAATGCCATAAAAACTGCAGGATCCGTATCTCCGGTGGATGCCATGTGTTACCGCGGCAGTTCAGGAAACCGGAGACGGCATAAAACAAGAAGAGGACCGGTTTTATGGAAAATGGCTCTGGAGCAGATTGGGAAAAATAAGAAAAAATCGGCCGTTGTCATCCTGTCTCTTGCAGCCAGTCTGAGTATATTTTTATGTCTTACAACACTGATTCAAAGCCATGGGGCCAGAACTGTTTATACCAATTATATGAATGAAGATCTGATCGTTCAGAATGATACCCTGCTGAAGGAAGAAAAATCCGACTGGAAGCAGATCATGGATGCAAAGTTCATTGATTCTGTCCGGAAATTATCTGGAGTAGAAAGAGTTTCTTCTCTGAAGAGAGCAGAAATCGTTGTACCGTGGAGCGGTGAGATCACGGAAATGTGGCTGAAAAAATTTTATGAAAAATGGCAGGAGGAACCTTTTGGTGAAAAAGAGCGGAATGAATATAAGGAGCATCCGGAACGATTTGATTCTTTTTGTTATGGTATCAGCCGTCAGGAATTTGATTATCTGAAAGAAAATGAAAACCTTAAAACAGAATGGAAGGATTTTAGAGAAGGAAAAACCTGCCTGCTGTATGATGGAGCAATGAATCTTCCAGAGAGTACATTTTTGGGGAAAACACTGACTTTCTGGGAAGACAGGCAGGGATCGCCGGAAGAAAAGATAACAATCGGAGATTTGGTTTCTGAAGAATATTATGGGGCAGGTTCCGGAAAAGGACTGGTGATTCTGATCAGTCAGGATTATATGAAAGAGATGGCAGGAGCTCTTGTGTTTAGAATGAATATCAGCTATAAAGAACCTTATGATCAGGAAACAGAACAAAAAGTTCTGCAGAAAATCCAGGAAACTCCTGGACGAAAAGATTTTTCCTATACTTCAAAGATAGAGGATTTGAAAGAAGCGCGGAGAGCGCAGGGAAATATGATGGGAGTAGGAATTGGCCTGACCGTGATCATTGCGTGGATCGGTATTATGAATTATATCAATACCGTATCAGGAAATATTTCCAGCCGGCAGTCGGAGCTGGCGCTCCTGGAAGGAATCGGTATGACAAAACGACAGATGAGAGGAATGCTGGTAAGAGAAGGAATCTTGTACGGGCTGTTTTCATGGCTGATTACAGCTGCCGCGGGGATTGGCATCACCTATGTGATCTATGAGAAAATGAATAGCAATCAGATACCGTTTGAGATACCGTGGATATGGATATTAGGAATGGCAGCAATTATTTTGATGATATGCGCTCTGGTACCAGTGATTTTCTATCATATCATTGATAAAAAAAAGAGTATCATCGAACGTATCAGGGAGATACAATAAGGAGAGATTCAAATAGGATAACGGCAAAAGACTGACAGATTTTTGTCTGTCAGTCTTTGCCGTTGACAACGCTAAATGAAGTAAGTGTATCATTAATGTATAAATAAATATTATTTATAACCTTTTTAGAGGATATTTGTATAAATCTCTGCAACCTGATCCAGGATGCTTTCATTTTCAATTCCGGAAATTTCTTTTAATGCGTTTTTTACCCCAAGATTTTTGATCTTATCCTGCAGTTCTGCGCTCTGCGGATCATCCGGGTTATCATATTTCAATGCGGCAGCCATACCTGTCAGCAATGCGTCTACCGGAAGGTTATATTTCAAAGCAGTTGTTACCGGCTTCGCAAGACGATCCGCTGCGCTCAGTTTACGGAGAGGTTCTCTTCCTACACGAGCAGGATCATCTTCAAGATATGGATTTTTGAAACGATTGATGATCTTGTCAATGTATTTAAAATGAGCCTCCTTGTCGAAACCATATTTTTTAACCAGAGCCATTCCGCTCTGCTGCATTGCTTTCTTCACGATGGTAAAGATTTCTTCATCTTTGATGCTCTCATCAATTGTCTTATATCCTTTGTAGTATCCAAGATATGCAGCGATGCAGTGTCCTGTGTTCAATGTAAATAATTTACGTTCAATATATGCCATCAGGTTATCAGCCAGGTTCATGCCGTCGATCTTAGGAACTTCTCCTTTAAAAGAAGCTTCTTCGACATTCCACTCATAGTAATTCTCTACAACGACATCGATTGGATTGTCAAGACGAACAGGAGGAACGATACGGTCAACGGAACAGTCTGGGAAGCCGACATACTGGTCAGCATAAGCTTTTTCTTCATCTGTGAAGTGACTGTAAACAGCCTCTTTTAACTGGGAACTGCCGCGGATTGCATTTTCACAGGCAATGATATTGAGATATTTTTCTGAACCATCTTTCATTCTTGCTTTGATTCCGTCTGCAACGGCTGGCGCAATGATTGGAAGAACACGCAGCCCAACAGCAGTAGTAATGATTTCAGCATCCTTGATTTCCCTGATAACTTCTGGCTTTGTGGAATCCACTCCGCTGATATCTGTAATGATCTGTTCACTGCTTTCCACGTCTTTTACATAGATGGTATATTTCTTGTCTGCATTGATCCGGTCAATGATTGTCATGTTTACGTCTGCAAATACTACATGATATCCTGCATTGGAAAGCAGGCCTCCAATAAATCCACGTCCAATGTTTCCGGCTCCAAACTGAATTGCTTTTTTCATTTTTTTGCTCCTCCTTTTACAAAAAAAGTATGCTCTTACGAATTTTTACTGTTTTTGGGAAAAAGGTACACCACATCGATCCCGATGTACCTTTTCCCTTTTCTGATTCGTCTTTAGCGGAATAAACTCATGATTTCATCAATGTTTTTCGTTGTTTTCATCATTTCTAACTGTTTTGGATCATCAAGGACTTCTGTAATTCGCCCTAAGATTGCCAGGTGTTCATCTCCGACTCCGGCGATACCGATGACTAATTCAGCTTTCTCTCCATCGAATTCTACACCTTCCGGATACTGGAGAATAACGATGCCGCTCTTCTTTACTCTGTTCTTGGCATCAACTGTTCCATGAGGAATCGCGATTCCCATTCCCATGTAAACAGAAGCTTCTTCATTACGTTTGATCATTGCAGGTATGTATTCTTCATCTACATATCCTAATTCGTTCAAAAGTTTACCTGCTGCGGTGATTGCGTCATTCATTGGTACGGATTTCAGTCCGATTTTAATACCTTCTTCTACCAGGATTTTTTCATTGACAGCGGAGGTTTCTGCTTCTGCTGCCGGTGCTGTTTCTGCTTCTGCTGCAGGGGCCTGCGGGCCAACAGATGTTACCTGGTCATATAACTGGTCTAATTTCGGGTCTGCAAGGAAGTTTCCAATCGTTACCATCTGAGCCTGAGGCGCGGCTTTTACGGCACGGTCGACTAAGATTTCCTGTACAACCGCGATGTCACAGTCAGCAGGGATATTATCTACGGAAGTATTTGCTACTGTAATGTCAGGACGAAGTCCCTTGATACGGTTACGGAATTTGGTAGCGCCCATTGCGGATGATCCCATACCTGCATCGCAGGCAAAGATGATCTTCTTAATTTCGTCAGCTTTCTTAGGCTCTCCGTCTGATGCCGGAACAGCTGCGGTGCCTTTGGCCTGCGCTTTTGCTGCGGCCATATCGCCCTGTGCTTCTTCCAGACTCTTGCCATTTGACATCTTTATGATTGGTGAGGCAATCAGGAAGGAGACTCCGGCTGCGATCACGACGCCAATTAAAGTAAGCAGAATCTGACTTCTTGGTGACATGGACAGGTAAGTGATAATGGAACCTGGGGAAGCAGGACCTACAAGACCGCATCCGGTGATTGAGAACCATAAGATCGCACAAATGTTACCGGCGATCGGAGCGACAATAACCAGTGGATTCATCAATACATATGGGAAGTAGATTTCATGAATACCACCGAATAAGTGGATGATGATAGCTCCAGGTGCGGAATCTTTTGTTGTTTTATCTTTACAGAAGATCCAGTATGCGAGAAGAACGCCAAGACCAGGACCTGGGTTAGGCTCTAACATATACATGATGGATTTTCCGGCTTCTGCGGCCTGTTCGATTGCGATTGGTGTGAAAATACCATGGTTGATCGCGTTGTTCAGGAACAATACCTTTGCAGGCTCAATGAAGATGGCAGCCAGTGGAAGTAAGTTTACTTTGATCAGTACGTTGACACCTGCTGTCAGTACTGCCAGAATAGCGCTCATAACCGGTCCGACTAAGTAATAGCCGATGATTGCCACCAGCATACCAAGGATACCAACGGAGAAGTTGTTGATCAGCATTTCAAATCCGGCCGGCATGCGGGTTTCCATAAATTTGTCAAATTTCTTAATGACCCATCCGGCGAAAGGTCCCATAACCATGGCACCCATTAACATTGGTGTGCCTGTAATACCTTCAGCGGATATGGTGGTACTTCCGGCGATACATCCCATAACGGCGATGGCGCCCATAACTCCGCCTCGGTCTCCGCCTACCATCTTACCGCCTGTAAAAGCAATCAGGGCTGGCAGCAGGAAGTAAAGCATAAACGGCTGAATGGAAGCGAGCTTTGCATTTGGAATCCAGCCATCTGCGATAAATAATGCGGTGATCAGTCCCCATGCGATGAATGCGCCGATGTTCGGCATGACCATAGCGCTTAAGAACTTTCCGAATCTTTGTACTGCGTTTTTCATGTTTCGCATCCTCCTTTTAAAATATTTTTTCTTTGTTTCTTTAATTTCATTATAGGTGCGGATCAGACCGGAAACAAGGAATTGATATGGGGGTATTGTCCCCATTCAATAGTGACATTAAATCATGACATCATTCAATGGTGACATCAGCAAATATCACTATTTGATGGTGACATTTATACGGATGTTCTGTTTTTGCAATGAATTATTTTGCACTAATTGTATCAATATCAGTACAAAATCCGATTTTATGACATATGTACAAATGTAACAATCAATCGTTATAATAGAACCATAAAGTAGTTAAAACATACAACTGCTTTTGGTTTTTATTCATTGAGGAGGCCTGTCATGAATAACCTGCAAGAAAAAGTAATTCGCGCAATGGTGGATATGTATGGATTTTATTCTATAGAAGAACTTTCAGAGATGACAAACATATCGGTCAGCAGCATCAAGCATTCTCTGGGGGATATTGCAGAACAGATCGAAGAATACGGAGCCAGACTGCTTCGTGTTCCAAGAAAAGGAATCTGCATGGTGGCGTCGGATAAAGAAAGGGAAAAAATTGTAGAAGAACTGGATTCTTATGCAAACAGCAATCCGGAATCTTTCGTTTATCGAAAAAATTACATTCTGGACATTCTGTTTAATTTCCCGGCAAATTATACGATCGGATTGTTTTCAGAAGAATTATGTGTCAGCAGACAAGTGATTCAAAAAGATTTAAATGAGATAAAGGAATATCTGAAACAGTTTCACTTAAAACTGATAAAACGAAGAAACCGTGGGATTGAAATCCTGGGTCATGAATTCGATTTTCGTCAGGCACTGATTGATATAAGAAATGCAAAATACTGGAAACACGCCTACATTGAAGATCTTCCAGCGAAACTTGATTATCGGATCAGCAAGAGAGCGTATACATTTTTTTCACAATATTATTCAAAAAACGACATTATGATGGTGCAGGAATATCTGGCGCAGAGTGAAAAAAAGCTTGGTATCATTTTAATTGATATTTCTTTCTGCCGACTGACAGAATATCTGCTGATGTCTAAAAGCAGGATTGAGGAAGGGAAAAAAATTACCAATACTGCGGACCGTAAAATGACAGAACTGGAGAAATCTTATCTCGAAGCCGCAAAAGGGATCCTGGATAAAATGTTTCCGATGGAGACAGAAATGGATCTGGAATACAGATTTCTGGCAGCCAAATTGTTTGTTGCCAAGACCTGTGATCCGGCGGGAAAGGTGCAGGATGAAAAGCTGATGGATTTAGCGGAAGATTATATCTTTATTGTCCTGCAGGCCATACAGAAAGAAAACGCCATTCGCCTGAGGGAACTGGAAAAACAAATTGCTGTTTTTTTACAAACAATAAAAATCAAACGGGATTATATGCTGGCAGAATGGGACGATCTCCATAAAGATGTCCAGCAGCAGCTTCACAGTATTTATGCGGTATGTCTTGCATATGCGGCAAGGCTGGAAGAAGAACTGGGATTTGTATTGACGCAGGATGAGATTGCATGGATCACACTGCTGATTCATCAGACAGCAGTCATAAGTTACGGCAGCAGGCAGGGTATTTTTGTTACAGCCACAGATCCGTATACAACAGCATATGACGCAATGAAAATTGAAAATGAAATTGATAATCTGGAAATTGTAAAAATGCTTCATATTTATCAATATGATCCTGACAGGGCAAAAGGGAAGATTGTAATATCAACAGTGCCCCTGAAACAGAAACGGGAAAATGAAATTGAAATTACAAAGCATGTCAGTCCGATGGATCTGAATAAGATCAGAAATTGCATTGATAAATATGAGAAACAGAGACAAAACCAGAAAGTCATAGGCACCATACGCCATACCTTTCAAAAAGAACTGATCATGACAGATGTGTCAGTTAATACAAAGAAAGAGGCGATACAGGAAGCCAGCAGACTGCTGATGGAGCAGGGATGTCTGGAACAGGATGTAACAGGAAAAGTTTATGATCTGGAAGAAAAACGTCCAACAACAATAGGAAGCCAGATTGCCATGGTTCATATTTACAAGGAAAGTGTAAAGAAAAGCGGCATAGCGATTCTTAGAATGAAGTATCCTGTCCGATGGTCAGAAAATTCCAAAGTGAAACTTGTGTTCTTTCTCGCCATCAATTATGAGCAGTCCAATGAAATTCTGATGCTGTTTAAATTTCTGTACAGCCTGATTGACCATAAAGATATGATCAACAAAATGATTGAAGCAAAAGATCCTGAAACGATTTATGATTTCCTGATGAAGGAAATTGGATGACGCAGCGTAATGAATACGACAAATAATTTAGGAGGGAAAAGAAATGCTGGTAAATTTGAAAAAAATCTTGGAAACTGCAGAATCAGAAGGATATGCGATCCCATGTATTAACACACCAAACGAAGAAACAGTCCGTGCAGTGATTGGAGCGGCAGAGGAACTGAACACACCAATTATCATTGACCATGCACAGGTGCATGATTCTCTGATTCCAATCGAGAGAATCGGACCGGTTATGCTGAAATATGCAAGAGAAGCAAGAGTTCCGGTATGCGTTCATCTGGATCATGGCAGTGATTATGAATTCCTTATGCGAGCTGTAAAAATCGGATTCCCATCTATCATGTATGACTGCAGCGCGCTTCCTTTTGAGGAAAATGTCGAAAAAGTGAAAAAGTTCGTACAGTTTGCTCATGCTGCAGGAATCACGGTGGAAGCAGAACTCGGGGTTATGGCATCTACAGCAGAGGATACCCATGGAGAGGAAGACCCGGAAAGCAGAGTCCTTACAAATGAAGACATCAAAGAGTTCTTTACAAAACCGGATGAAGCTAAAAAGTTTGCGGAAGAGACCGGATGCGATGCACTGGCTGTATGTTTCGGAACCATGCATGGAATTTACGCAGAACCTCCGGTACTGGATATTGACAGAGTAAAAGCTCTTCGAAAAGAAATTCCGGACAGCTGCCGTATTGTAATGCATGGAGCTTCCGGAGTCGCATTTGATCAAGTGCAGACAGCGATTTCTGCCGGATGCTCAAAAATCAATTATTATTCGTATATGGCAAAGGCGGCAACAAAGTTTGTGGCGGATAAAGTAGAAGAGACCAAAGGAACGATCGCATACCATGAATTACAGGAAGCGGCCTATGAGTTTATGAAAGATTATGCAAAAGATGTTATTTCAGCATTTAGGAATGGAAAATAAAACAGGATAAAGGAGGCATTTCATGGGAGATGTAAATTTAGCGGAAGTGCTGCTCCCGGAAATGGTAATCCTTGATTGTGAGCCTTTTAAAGATAAGGAAGATATGTTTGATACAATGACCCGCAGATTTGAAGAGGCAGGTTTTGTATCAGATGCAAAAGCCTATAAAGAAGCGTTAGAGTACAGAGAAAGCCTGGGACCTACATATATGGGAAATTATGTTGCAATTCCTCATGGAAAATGCAGTGAAGTCCTGAAACCGGGCGTTGGATTTGTAAGATGCAGAAAACCTTTTATTTATGAGTCAGCCGGAGAATCCGGCGAGGTAAAATTCATCTTTGTACTGGCAATATCTAACAATCAAGATAATAATTACCATTTAAGAGTGCTGGCAGCACTGGCAGGAATGCTGGCGCATGATCAGTTTCTTGAACTTCTGGGAAAGGCGGAAAATTATGAGGAACTGATCCAGGGAATCAAAGAATTATCTTAGGGATCCGGAAATATACAGAAAGCAGGGAGGTGAAATCCATGAAGGTAATTGCAATTACATCATGTGCTACAGGAATTGCGCATACCTATATGGCAGCAGAGGCGATTATGAAAATCTGCAAAGAAAAAGGATACGACTGTAAGGTTGAAAAACAAGGTGCGCTTGGGATTGAAGACAAGCTGAGAAGCAGGGATATTAAGGAAGCTGATCTGATCGTCTTTGCAAACGATGTAGGAATCACAAAGGCTGAAAGATTTAAAGGGTACGAGGACAAGATCCTTCATACAAAACCGCACGAGGTAATCAAGAACCCTGAGATTATTTTTCAGGGAAAATAGCAAATTCAAAAAAGAGGAAAACAGAAAATATTTATGAAAGGATGGGTAACAAATGAGAGATGTGATTGATGATATCAAAGAAGCGTTTTTGACCGGTGTATCCTATATGCTGCCATTTGTCGTAGCTGGAGGAATTCTGGTAGCTCTGGGATTTCTGCTGGGCGGATATAATATTCCAAATGAAGTAGACCCTGGAACGACATTTGCATCTACGATCTTCTGGATTGGGAAAATCGGTCTGGATAATCTGATGGTTCCTGTGCTGGGAGCTTATGTAGCATATTCCATCGCCGATAAACCAGGAATCTGCGTTGGAATGTTCGGCGGATGGATTGCAAATGACCCCTGGGGGATTGGATATAAGTCAGGATTTCTTGGAGCCCTGGTAGCAGGAATCATAGCAGGCTATCTGGTAAATCTGCTGAAAAAGATTCCACTTCCTAATTCATTGAAATCCCTGCTTCCGACCCTGCTGGTACCGGTCATCGGATGTGCAGGCATCGGTCTGATCATGCATTATGTGATTGGAACACCTCTGGGAGCTCTGACACAGGCTCTGACGAATATGTTAAATAACCTGGGGACAGGAAATCTGGTACTCCTGGGTATTATACAAGGATGTATGCTTGCCTTTGATATGGGAGGACCATGCAATAAAGTTGCCTATGCGTTTGCCCTGGCCTGTATGGAAACCGGAAACTATGCGCCTATGGCTGCGAACTTTGTGGCAAGCTGTGCGCCGCCGCTGGCTCTGGCTCTGGCAATGCTGGCCGCGCCGAAAAAATTTACCAAAGAAGACAGAGCCAATATACCGGGATTTTTTGCAGGAGCTCTTTGCATGATCACAGAATTTGCGATCCCTTATGCAGCAAAGAATCTGAAATATATCCCATGTTTCATGGCAGGTTCTGCAGTGGGAGCAGTCATTTCCTATTTGTGGGGAATTACGATCCGGGCACCGCATGGAGGAGTGTTTGTTGTCTTTGCGATGAACAAGGTGCTTCCATTCTTTGTAACCCTGCTGATTGCGGGAGTTGTATCTGCGGCTCTTATTGTTCTTGTGACAAAAGCGCCTGAAAAAGAATAACTGAAAGACAGCTGGGATTTTACCAGCAGATAAAAGACAGGAGAGAAAAAATGGCAAAATTAATGGAAATTATGGGACATTTCCCTTTTGAACCAGATGAAAAAAAACCGATGCTGATCCGGAAACAGGATTATTCTACTGCTTTATATCCGCCGGATAACGCATTTACATCGGACAATACATTTACAATGATTACGACAGATACGTTTATGCTTGGAATTTATGAATTAGGACCGGGAGGTGTGTTTGCGCCGCTTGATATCCATCCAGGGGATGAGTCGTATTATATCCTAAACGGACCGGTCGTACAAAGAAGCGGCAATGGACAGTTTGCATATCTGGAAACGGGAGAAGGACTGTTTATGCCGGAAGGAGCATGGCACTGCTGCCATAATTTCTCAGATCAGAAAGCAAGAATTTTATATTTTATCACTCCAAAGGCATGGAGTGAATCTATTCCGCCGGCGGTGATTCCAACAGAGGAAGAGACAAAGTTCTACAAAGGACCGAACAATGACAATCTTCCGGATATGAGAGGCGCCATTAAAGATATTTCAAGACAGGGGTGTACTGATGATATCGGACACTGGCCGGTGGATGCGAAAGAAGCAAGAGAGACCGGAGCTGTTTATGCGGTGCGTGATTTCGAAAAGCTGAATAATGTGCATGGAACTACACATCCAATGCTGATGCGTTTTATTACGAGCAATGATTATGGACATTTTGGAGAGATGATCGTGCCGGCAGGCGGATATGGGCCGAGATGTTCGGATCCGGACAGTCACAAGGGAGACGGAGCATTATATTGTGTTGACGGACCGGTAACCGTGAATCTAACGGACGCTCAGGAAAGTTTTGTAATGGAACCGGAAGATACATTCTTCCTTCCTGCGGGAACAAAATATCAGCTGGTCAATTTTGAAAATAAACCAGTGAAAGTAGTCTTTGCGATTACAGAGCTGTAAAGAAGAAACGGCAGGGTCAGAAGGCCCTGCCGGGACTATGCGAAGGGCATCAGATAAGATATAATAAAAAGACAGATGCCCAAGGATAAGCAAACGGAAAGGAAGACTATTATGAAGAAGTACAAAGGAATTATTTTTGATCTGGATGGAACGCTGTTAAATACGGTATATGATCTGGCAGACAGTGTAAACGAGGTTCTGACACACATGGGATTTCCATGTCACGATGAAGAGGAATATAAGCTGAAGATCGGACATGGTTTTCGCAACCTGATTGAAGTAAGCCTTCCGGAAGACCAGAGAACGGAAGAAAATATTGAAAAAGGACTGGATATGTTCGTGAAGGCATATGATCAAAAATACAAGAACAGGACGGTGCCTTATAATGGGATTCCTGAACTAATGGAACAGCTGCATGACAGGCATATTTGTTTTGCGGTTAACTCAAACAAAAGGATGGACTACACAAATGCTTTAGTGGACAAGTTTTTCTCCCATCTTCCATTTACCGCGGTTTTTGGAGAAAGAGAAGGTGTGCCGAAAAAACCGGATCCGGCTTCTGCGCTGGAAATTGCAGGAATGATGGGACTGAAACCGGAAGAAATCCTGTATATTGGAGACTCCAGTACTGATATGGCAACGGGGAAAAATGCAGGAATGGATACGGTTGGAGTTGCCTGGGGATTTCGAGGCAGGGAAGAACTGGAAGCCAGTGGGGGCACATACATTGTAGATCGTCCGGAAGAGATACTAGATATCATCTGATTCAGAAGAAGTCTTTTGGAACAAAGATGGAAGACTGGGATTTATAAAAATCTGCTTTGATTCTGGATCAGGATTCAGAAGGAGAAGCGTATGAAATTATCATTGGGATGTGACGAAGCGGCATATGATCTGAAAGAAAAATTAAAACAGCATCTTCTGGAAGAAGGACATGAGGTAATAGATAACGGCGTAGGGCAGGGGGAGACAGCCCTCTATCCGGATATTGCCGTAAAAACCTGTAAAAAGGTGACGGACGGCACCTGTGACCGGGGAATTCTTGTGTGCGGTACAGGAATCGGAATGGCAATGACAGCCAATAAAGTACCGGGAATCCGGGCAGCTGTATGTCATGATCCGTATTCAGCGGAAAGATCAATTCTGAGCAATAACGGAAATGTAATGTGCATGGGAGCAAGGGTGATCGCGCCACAGCTTGCTTTATATCTTCTGGATATCTGGATGGGACTGGAATTTAAAGACAGTCCGTCCACGGAAAAAGTAGAACGCATGACATATTATGAAAATCAGTTTTGTGGGAAACAGGAGGTGCCGGAACATGAAATTTAAATTTGGAGTGGATACATTCATCTGGTCGGAGAACTATGGAAAGGATGATCTCTGGATCATTCCGAAGGCAAAAGAACTGGGATTTGAGGTGATCGACTTTGCGATTTCCGATCCATATGGGTTCCCTGTCAAAGAAGTAAAAGACGAACTGGACAGGGTGGGGATTGACTGTGTATGTACCACCACCCTGACGGAAGAAACCAATCCGATTTCTCCGGATCCGGATATCCGAAAAGCGGCGGTGAGGGCAGTGAAAAAATGCATTGATATCTGCAATGAACTGGGAGCGCCGATTTTAGGCGGTGTAAATTATGCGGCATGGGGATATCTTACGAAAAAGCCGAGGACTCAGGAAGAGTGGAAGCATGGCGTTGAGTGCATGAGGGAATCTGCAGAGTATGCAAAAGCAACAGGAAATGTAAATATCTGTGTGGAATGTGTGAACCGCTTTGAAACCCACTTTTTGAATATTGCGGAAGACGCAGTACAATTCTGCAGGGATGTCGGAACAGATAATATGAAGGTCCACCTGGATTGTTTTCATATGATACGGGAAGAAAAAAGCTTTTCCGGAGCAGTGAAAACCTGTGGGAAAAAATATCTGGGATATGTTCATGTCAATGAAAATGACAGAGGGATTCCGGGAACCGGTCTGGTTCCATTTCGGGAATTTTTTACGGCATTAAAGGAAATCGGGTACGATGGTCCTCTGGTCATTGAATCTTTTGACCCAAGTTTTGAAGAATTAAGCGGGAACTGCGCAATCTGGAGAAAATTTGCGGATACAGGGGAAGAACTGGCGGTAGAAGGACTGAAGAATCTGAAGGCAATTGCAGAAACTGTATAGGAGGAACCGCTTATGAATCGTATTGTAAATGATCCAAATTATGTTGTGGAAGATATGCTCAAAGGTTTTGTAAAAAACCATAAAGATCTGGTGGAAAAAACAGAAAATGACAGAGTTTTAAAGTATAAGAAGGCGCCGGTGGAAGGAAAAGTAGGGATCGTAACGGGCGGCGGTTCCGGGCATAAGCCGGCTTTTATCGGATACATAGGAGAAAATTTGTGTGATGCAGTGGCAGTAGGGGAAATTTTTTCTTCTCCGACGGCAAAAGCATTCCTGGATGCTATCAAGGCAGCAGATTCCGGAAAAGGAGTTGCGTGTCTGTATGGAAATTATGCGGGAGATAATATGAATGTAAAGATGGCAGTCCGCAAGGCAAAAAAACTGGGGATTGAAGTAAAAACCGTAGTAGCAAATGATGACTGCGCCTCAGCTCCAAAAGATGAATTGGAAAAACGCAGAGGAGTGGCAGGGGAAGTTCTTATGTGGAAAGTCGGCGGAGCGAAAGCGGCTATGGGGGCAGATCTGGATGAAGTCATTGCCGCAGCACAGAAAGCCATCGATTATACCAGGTCCGTGGGAATCGGGACAGCACCCTGCACGATTCCAGCTGTGGGACATCCTAATTTTCAGATTGAAGACGGAATGATGGAAGTAGGCATTGGCCATCATGGGGAACCGGGAATCAATGTACAGCCGTTAAAGACAGCCAGGGAAATTGCAGATGAAATGCTGGATCTGATTCTTCCGGATCTACCTTTTGAAGCAGGAGATGAAGTTGTTGTTTTACTGTCCGGTCTGGGCGCGACACCGGTTATGGAACAGTATATTGTATATGACCGGGTAGAAGAAGTCCTGGAGGAAAAAGGAATCAGCGTTTACCGGTCTTATGTGGGCAATTACTTCACATCTCTGGAAATGATGGGAGTAACTCTGACGGTCATGAAACTGGATGAAGAATTAAAAGAATGTATGGATCTGCCGGTGAATTCTGCAGGCCTGAAACAGTTTTAGGCAAAGACTGGGGCAAAGTGAAATGTGGCACAATTCTTTGTGCCATATTTGTACTTAAATCTGATTGGGATTCAAAAACTGCTGTGATAAAATAAGATTAGATCAAGAGAAAAAACAAATAATCGAAATAGTACGAGGTGAAGAAGATGGAAAGTTTCAAGAATGCAGATGCAGGCGTGATCGTAGAACAGCTGATCCGGACAATCCAGGAACAGAGAGATTACTTAAGTGAGATTGATGGAAAAATTGGTGACGGAGATCATGGGATCAACATGAACAAAGGATTTACCATGTGTGAAGAAAAACTGAAGGGACAGACCTATAATCTGTCAGAAGGGCTGTCAATTCTTGGAGAAACCCTGCTGGATGACATTGGAGGTTCCATGGGACCTCTTTACGGCATGCTGTTTGATGAGATGTCTATGGCATGTGAAGATGCGGAAGAGATCAATGTCGATGTTTTCGGTGAGATGATCACCGGAGCAGTGGAAGGAATCCAGGAAATCAGTCCTGCAAAGGTAGGAGATAAGTCTCTTCTTGACACGCTGGTTCCGGCCAAAGAGGCTTTTGTACAGGCCAAAGAAGAAGGAAAAGGGTTTGGAGAATGTCTGGACGCAATGAATGAAGCGGCTGAAAAAGGATGGCAGTCTACGAAAGATCTGGTTGCCAGGATCGGAAGAGCAAGCCGTCTGGGAGAGCGTTCCAGAGGAGTTCTGGATGCAGGAGCCACCAGCTGCTATTTTATCATCACAACGATTGGAAAAGGGGCAAAGAGTCTTTTATAAAAACCATGCAGTACGGGCGTCCGCCCTCATATATCATACAATTCAAAAAAAGACATCAGAAAAGGATTCTGATGTTCTTTTTTTATTTCACAGGAAACATCGTTTCTATGAAATAAAAACGGAAGAAACTTTTTGTAAAAGGAAATAATTGACAATTAAATAAAAATATGGTAAATTAAAGGTAGAAAGTGCTTGTACGGCAGCACAATTTTAAATCCCCTATTTTAAGATCTTGGTTTCCTTTTGGCGGTTCAGCCAATCATACCCCGATAATTTCTTAAAAATCATCATCAATCATTAGGCTTTTATCCTCTATCTTTTTTTCGCTGCTGTATGGGCGCTTTCTTTGATACAGGACATGACAGCCGAAAAATTTTGTACAAAAACTATTCAGAAATGTCAATGACAAACACGGGAGAATATGTTATGATAGTACTTTAGTTAGGATAAAATAAGAGAAAGATTCACATATTAGGAGGAAATATCATGCCAGTAAAATACGTATTTGTTACCGGTGGAGTTGTATCCGGACTTGGAAAGGGAATTACAGCAGCTTCTCTGGGACGATTACTGAAAGCAAGAGGGTATTATGTAACAAGCCAGAAGTTTGACCCGTATATCAATATCGATCCGGGGACGATGAACCCAATCCAGCACGGAGAGGTGTTTGTAACAGACGATGGAGCAGAGACTGACCTGGATCTGGGACATTATGAAAGATTTATTGATGAGGGACTGAATAAAAAATCAAATGTTACGACAGGAAAGGTTTACTGGAGTATATTGTCCAAGGAAAGACGTGGAGATTATGGAGGAAATACTGTTCAGGTAATTCCTCATGTAACCAACGAGATCAAAAGCCGTTTTTACCGCAGCGATGATACCAGCCGTCAGGAAGTAGCGATCATCGAGATCGGAGGTACGGTAGGAGATATCGAAAGCCAGCCGTTTTTAGAGGCATTAAGACAGTTCCAGCATGAAGTGGGACATGAAAACTGCATTTTGATCCATGTAACTTTGATTCCTTATCTGAAGAGCTCAGGAGAGCTGAAGACAAAACCGACGCAGGCAAGTGTAAAAGATCTGCAGGGAATGGGAATTCAGCCGGATATTCTGGTCTGCCGTTCAGATTATCCGTTAAATGACGGAATCAAGAGAAAGATCGCGCAGTTCTGTAATGTGGAGAAAGATCGTGTTATCCAGAATCTGGATGCAGAGATCTTGTATGAAGTACCGCTGATGATGGAAAAAGAGCGTCTTGCTCATGAAGTATGTGCCTGTCTGCATATGTCCTGTCCGGATCCGGATCTGGATGAATGGAAGAAGATGATCGAGAACTGGAAACATCCAAAACACAAAGTAGAGGTTGCTCTGGTTGGAAAATATGTTTCTCTGCACGATGCTTATATCAGCGTTGTGGAATCTTTGCAGCACGCAGGGGTTGCTAATTCCGCGGATGTTTCAATCCGCTGGGTGGATTCTGAGAGAGTCAGCTCTTATAATGTAGAGGAAATGCTGGGCGGAGTCCATGGAATCATCGTTCCGGGAGGATTTGGAGACCGCGGAATCGAAGGAATGATCTGCGCCATCCAGTATGCAAGGGAAAAACAGATTCCTTATCTCGGATTATGTCTGGGAATGCAGCTTACCATCGTGGAATTCGCGAGAAACGTACTGGGATACGCAGATGCTCACAGCAAAGAGTTTAATGAAGAAACGACACATCCGATGATCCATATTATGCCGGATCAGGATGGAGTTACGGATCTTGGAGGAACCCTGAGACTTGGATCTTATCCATGTGTGCTGGCGGAGGGATCTAAGGCAGCAGAGCTTTATGGGGAAAAAGAAATCCATGAGAGACATCGTCACAGATATGAGGTCAATAACAAGTATCGAGATGTTCTCCAGGAGAACGGAATGATGCTTTCCGGATGTTCTCCGGATGGGAGAATCGTAGAGATGATCGAGATTCCTTCTCATCCATGGTTTATAGCAACACAGGCTCATCCGGAATTTAAATCAAGACCGAATAAAGCTCATCCGCTGTTCAGAGGATTTATTGAAGCGGCTTTAAAACATCAGGAGAAATAAAGTGATAAAAAACCTTTGGCACAGATTACATGTGCCGAAGGTTTTTATGTTATAATGAAAAGGACAAGTTGAATGCAGAATGGGAGGTGCGGGTTATAAAAGTTAAAGGCGTAAGACTCTACGGAGTAAAAGATATCAGACTGGAAGAGTTTGAACTCCCTGAGATTGAAGAAGATCAGATATTATTGAAGATAATATGCAATGGGATTGCGATGTCGACGTTAAAGGAAATTACACTGGCACAGAGACATCTGAGAGTGCCAAAGAATATACGAAGAAAACCGGTTCTGATCGGACATGAGTTTTCCGGTGTGATCGAGAAGGTCGGAAGCCGCTGGAAGGATGAGTACAAAGAAGGAGATACTTTTGTTGTGGTACCGGAAGTGCCCAATCAGATTGAATCTCCAGGATATTCCTACCAGTATTTTGGAGGCGCGGCGACATACTGTATCATACCGGGAGATGTGATTGAGAAAGGATGTCTGCTGCGTTATGACGGTGATACATTTTATGAACCGGCGATGGCACAGGCATTGTACAGTATTGTGGGAAGCTTTCATTCCAATTATCACAGCATGCCGGGATCTCATGAACACATTTCCGGAATTAAGGAAGGGGGCAACACGATCATTCTGGGAGGCTGCGGTCCTATGGGCGTTATGGCGATCCGTTATGTGCTCCAGATGGAAAAGAAACCAAAACGTCTTGTGATCACAGACACCAATGCCGTAAGGATAGAGCGGGCAAGAAAGCTGATTACGGTACAGGAAGCTGAACGATGCGGTGTGGATCTGTATTATATTAATCCGGAAATGTTTCCGGATCCGGCGCCGGTTCTGCTGGCGATCACCAATGAAAAAGGCTATGATGATGTGTTTGTTTATGCGCCGCCGAAAAATGTCGCGGAATTGGGAAACCGGATCATGGCAATGGATGGATGCATGAATATTTATGCGGCAACTGCGGATAAAAAATACCGGGCAGGCATGAATATTTATGGCAGCCATTATTTGAAAACGAAGCTGATTGGTTCTTCCGGCGGACTTCGGTCCGATATGGAGGAAGCCATTGATCTTATTTTAAGCGGCAGGATCAATATGGCAGAGAATATTACCCATGTGGGAGGATTGGACGCAATCGTTGATACAACGCTGTATTTAAAGAAAATGGTAGGAGAGAAAAAGATTGTTTATAATCAAATCAATATGCCGCTGACAGCCATTGAAGATTTCAGAAAGCTTGGAAATGAGGATCCGGTTTTTGAAAAACTGGCGGATGCCTGTGACCGGCATGGAGGTTTCTGGAACAAAGAGGCCGAAGACATTTTACTGAATGAATACGGGAAAAAATAAAGAAAGCCGGACAGATCGACTGTCCGGCTGATTTTTATTTCATAGAAAACTTCGTTCCTATGAAATAAAAACGCTCCGCGAGAATCACACTGCGGCGGAACGGAAGATACCGCTCATGCGCCCCGCCGCAGGCGGAGAATCCTGCTTTGCAGGATTCTTTCTTATTCAGCTGTTTGTTTTGGAACCCGCATGGCACGAATGGAATTGATGATGCAGATCATAGCGACACCTGTATCTGCGAATACAGCCATCCACATGTTGGCATAGCCAAGAAGACCCAGCACCATAACCAGGATTTTTACTGCCAGTGCAAATACTACATTCTGCCAGGCGATACGGCAGGATTTTTTTCCAATACGGATAGCTTCCGGAATGGCACTGACACTGGAACGCATAAATACTACATCGGCAGCTTCAATTGCGGCGTCGGCACCGCTTCCCATGGCAGCGCCGCAGTCGGCACCAGCCAGGACAGGAGCGTCATTGATACCGTCTCCAATAAACATAACAGCTCCGTTTTTGGACCGTTCTTCTTTTAACTTCTGAAGTTTCTCATCTGGAAGAAGATGAGAATAAACGGTATCGATTCCTGTTTCACGGGCAATGGCTTCTGCGCTGGCAGCAGAATCTCCTGTCAGCATAACGGTATGGAGCCCCTGGGCTTTTAATGCCTGGATTGCAGATTTGGCGTCTTCTTTCAAAGTATCAGAAATAATGATACAGCCTATTAGCTTTCCGTCCCGGGCAAGAAGCACTTCGGTTCCGTAATCAGAAGGAGAAGGATTCTCTCCGCTGATGTGATACCGTTTCATAAGTTTGCTGTTGCCGGCAAGAATCTGATGGTCTCCAATGGTAATCACAGATCCGTGCCCGGCGATTTCTTTTACAGAATCTGCCGCAGGATAGGAAACTCCTTCTTCCCGGGCTGCCTCCAGGATACTCTTGCCGATCGGATGGGTGGAATCAGCCTCACAGGCAGCGGCAAGAGACAGGAGGTCCTGCCTGGATTCACTGCCAAAAGAACAGATCTTCTGCACCTGGAAGTTGCCTTTGGTAATTGTTCCAGTCTTATCCATAATTACAGATTTAATCTGTTTCAGAGTCTCCAGAGCGATACCGCCTTTAAACAGGATGCCTTGTTTAGAACCGGCTCCGATTCCTGAGAAAAATGCCAGAGGAACGCTTAAGACCAGAGCACAAGGACAGCTGATAACAAGGAAGGTGAGTGCGGTATAAATCCAGTGATTCCAGTTTCCGGTTACCAGAGATGGAATCACAGCAGTGGCCAGAGCAAGGAATACGACAAAAGGCGTATAAACCCTGGAGAATCTTGTGATGAAACGATCCATTTTTGGCTTGCTTGCAGCCGCGTTTTCCACAGAATCCATAATACGGGTTACCATAGACTCTTCCAGCGGTTTTTCCACTTTCATTTTAATCAGTCCGGAAGTATTGACACATCCGGAAATTACAGAGGATCCGGGAGATGCCGCAGCAGGTACCGGTTCTCCGGTTACAGGAGAAGTATCGATCATTGTTTCACCGCTTATGATAACGCCATCCAGAGGAATCCGGTCTCCGGGACGAACCTGAAGGATGTCGCCGACATCTGCATCCTGGGCATTGATTTCTGTAATCGTACCATCTGTTTCTACATAATGTACAACTTCTGGCCGCATATCGATAACATCCATGATCTGGGAACGGCTTCTCTCCACTGCTTTGCTCTCAAACAGTTCTCCGATTCGGTAGAAAAGCATAACTCCAACTGCTTCGGCAAAATCTCCAACGGCGAAAGCTCCGATCGTAGCAACGCTCATCAGGAAATTTTCATCGAATACCTGTCCTCTGGAAATATTTTTCAGGGCAGTCACAATGATCCTGATACCTAAAATCAGATATGCGGCAATAAAACAGATATCACCGGCAGAAGCCAGCGGAGATTCCAGAAGTTTTCCGGCGATGAAAAGCGCGATTCCCAGGATAATGCAGATCAGGGATTTGGTATCTTCTGTTATACCTGTACCAGACCTGGCCTTTTTGGTTTTTGAAGATCTGGAAGACCGGAGAGAAACGGTTACCTGCGGCTCAATGGAAGCACAGATTTCCTGAATCTGAGGCAGAAGAGAAGGAGCATCTTCAGCCCATACTCTTAGCTGGCTGGTTGCGTAAGTAAGATTCGCAGCTTCTACGCCGGGAAGACGGCTGATTTTTTCTTCCATTTTTCCGGCACAATGAGCACATCCAAGGTTTTCTAACAGAAAAACAACAGCAGGGCCGCTGCCTTCCCGGACTGCGGCAGCCGGAGTATGATCATGGAAGTGTTCGTGCTCATGACCGCAGTCACAGTGTTCATGGTGATGCTCATGATCGTGGCCGCAGTGTTCATGATGATGTTCATGCTCACCGCAGTCACAGTGTTCATGGTGGTGTTCATGATCGTGGCCGCAGTGTTCATGATGGTGTTCATGCTCACCGCAGTCACAGTGTTCATGATGGTGTTCGTGCTCATGGCTGCAGTGTTCATGATGATGTTTGTGTTCGGAATGAGCATGCTGACGTCTGGCTTTTCTTTGTTCAGCAGCAGAATCCAATTCCAAAAGTTCAATGTCCGGTTCAATTCGGGAGCAGATTTCCTGTAAAGAAGAAAGAATATCTTCTTTCATAGTATCCACATACAGTCGTTTCATAGGATAGGAAATGACTGCATTGGTGATTTCAGGGAGACGGTTGATCCGTTCTTCCATTTTTGCGGCACAATGGGCGCATTCAAGATGTTTTAGTTCATAAACTTTTTTCATATATAAGATCTCCTGTTAAAATCATTGACAGAATATAATTAAAAGATTGCTTAATTGTTTATGCTTTAAATATAATACCTTAAAAAAGAAAAGTCAATACAAGAAAAGAAAGAGATGAAAATATTATTTTGTCAATTGAAATAGTGAAAAGAAAACAAAGAAAAGGGTTGTCAAATGAAAAAAATCGTGATACGATATTTTTATAATAAAAATAAATGAAAGAAAACAAAAAGAAACAATGTGCATTTATTTTCATTTTAGGAGGAACGCTATGAAAGTTAAAGGTGTAAGATTGTACGGGAAAGACGATATTCGGCTGGAGGAATTTGAACTGCCGGAGATCAAGGATGATGAAATTCTGGTAAAAGTTATGAGTGACAGTATCTGCATGTCTACATGGAAGATGGTAAAACAGGGAGCAAACCATAAGAGAGTGCCGGCAGATGTTGCGGATCATCCGGTTATCATCGGACATGAATTTGCAGGAGACATTGTGAAGGTAGGAAAGAAATGGCAGGATCAGTTTAAGCCAGGCCAGAAATTTGCTCAGCAGCCGGCAATTCCTGGTCAGGCAGAATCACCAGGATATTCTTATACCCAGTGTGGAGGAGCAGCTACCTACTGTATTTTCCCGAATGATATCATTGAAGCGGGATGTTTATGGACTTATGAAGGAGATTCTTATTTTGAGTCTTCTGTAGCAGAGCCAATGTGCTGTGTCATCTGCGGATATAAGACCAATTATCATACAAAAGACAGATATGAACATGTAATGGGAACGAAAAAAGGCGGAAGCATTGCCATTCTTGGAGGATGCGGACCTATGGGGCTCGGAGCCGTAAGTTATGCGCTTGCTACAGATAATAAGCCGGCTAAAGTGGTTGTAACCGATGTGGATGATGCAAAACTTGCAAGAGCAAATGAAGTGATTTCTGTTGAAGAAGCAAAAGAAAAGGGTGTGGAACTGATCTATATCAATACGGCAGATATGAAAGATCCCGCAGAAGAATTGAAAGCATTGTCTGTGGACGGAAAAGGATTTGATGACGTATTTGTATATGTTCCAATTAAGAGCGTTGCAGAACTTGGAAATCAGATTCTGGGATATGATGGATGTATGAACCTGTTTGCAGGACCGACAGATCCTAATTTCTCAGCAGAGATCAATCTTTACGACTGTCATTATAATTCTACAAGGATTCTTGGAAGCACAGGCGGAAGCATTGACGATATGAAGGAAGCAATCAACAGAGCAGCGAAAAAAGAGATCAAACCATCTGTTATGATTACTCATGTTGGAGGAATTAACTCTATCGTTGACACAACTATAAATCTGCCGGATATTCCGGGTGGAAAGAAACTGACATATCTTCAGTTTGATATGCCAATGACGGCGATTGCGGATTTAAGGAATTTAGCAGATGAAGATCCATTCTTTAATGAACTGGCTGATATCTGTGACAGACATAATGGATTGTGGAGCGCAGAAGCAGAACAGGCATTGTTCGCACATTATGGAGTAAAATAGCAGGAAAAGAAGAAGGCAGGTGGAATATGTTCGCACAGGAAAGAAGAGAACAGATCATAAAATATTTAAAAGAAAAAAAAAGAGTCGAAGTGAAGGATCTGGAAAAGATATTCCAAGTCAGCGGAGCGACACTGCGGACTGATTTAAGAGAGCTGGAAAAAGAAGGACGGCTTGTGCGGACCCATGGAGGAGCACTGTACCGTGAGGAAGAGGTACAGAGAGAAGATCTTCCGAAGAGCAGGAAAAATCAGGCAGAGAAACAACTGATTGCCAGGGAGGCAGTAAAGTATATCTGTGAAGGGGATGTGATTATCCTGGACAGCGGATCAACAACGCTGGAACTTGCGAGAGAATTAAAAGACGCAAGAAATTTAAAGATTATAACCAATGATCTTCAGATTGCTCTGGAACTGCAGGAGAATCTTTGGATTGACCTGTATCTTGTGGGAGGAAGAGTGAGAAACGGCTTTCGTCTGACTCACGGCTCCATTGGTATTGATTTCCTGAGAGGAATCTCAGCGCATAAAGTTTTTTTGTCACCGAACGCATTGTCAGTCTATGACGGGCCGACGACCAGCAATGAAGAGATGAGAGCGGTCAAGCAGCAGATGATGAAAGCGGCGAGAGAAGCCTATATGCTGTGTGACAGCAGCAAGATCGGGAAAAAAGCATTCTGCAAATTTGCAGATATATCAGATTTCTGCCGGATTATCACAGATGACGGAATCAGCCAGAGAGACCGTGACATATTGGAACGAAAAGATACGATTCTAACTGTATGCAAAAAAGAGTCCGCCTGAAAATTTCAAAATCGTAAAACAGGAAGGAACTTATTCTATGGAAATAAGCCATAGGATAGGTTCCTTTTTATGTCTCCTGATGTTTTTTGAGATATAATGTGGTATTTTTTTGGAAAATGTGATTTTTCTATTGAAATAGACCACATAAAATGATAATATATTTTCAAAATAAAAAAAATAAAAAATAAAATGAAAGAAACAGAAAGGAGAATGAGATGAAAGCAGAAGGAGTCAGAATGTACGGAGCGCATGATATCCGCCTGGAAGAATTTGAACTTCCACAGATCAAAGAAGATGAGATTCAGCTGAAGATCATGAGCGACAGTATCTGTATGTCTACCTGGAAAGAAGTGAAATTGGGAGCCGGGCACATCCGCGTTCCGGACAGGATCAGCGAAAACCCTGTGATCATCGGACATGAGATGTCCGGAATGATCGAAAAAGTAGGGAAGAAATGGCAAAAGGAATATCAGGAAGGGGAACGTTTTGTTGTCCTGCCGGGAATTCCGGGACAGATGGGAGCTCCGGGTTATTCCTACGAATATTTCGGGGGAGCGGTTACCCGCTGCATTGTTCCGAATGATGTAATTGAAAAAGGATGCCTCCTGCATTATAACGGAGATTCTTTTTTTGAAGTTTCCGTATCTGAGCCAATGTACTGTATCATTGGGGGCTATCAGGCCAACTATCATACAAAGCCGGAAACACATGAACATTTTATCGGGGCGAAAGAAGGCGGAAATATTGCGATTCTCGGAGGCTGCGGACCAATGGGGTTAGGCGCTGTAAGCTATGCTCTTGCCATGGAGAAAAAACCGAAAATGATCGTAGTGACAGAAATCGATCAGGATCGCCTTGACAGGGCAAGGCAGGTGATTTCAGAAAAAGAAGCGGAAGAAAAAGGAATAGAGCTTCGCTATGTTAATACAGCCTGCATGAAAGACGAGGCAGAGGAGCTGATGGCGCTGACCGGAGGAGAAGGATATCATGATGTATTTGTATATGCTCCGGTGCAGCAGATTGCGGAAACGGGGAACCGGATCCTGGCATTTGATGGATGTATGAATTTGTTTGCAGGTCCTGCGGACAGTGGGTTTTCTGCAGATATGAATCTGTATGACTGTCATTATCGGAACACAAAGATTGTAGGTTCGTCTGGAGGCATCAAGGCCGATCTTCTGGAAGCTCTGGACTTGATTTCAAAGAAAAAAGTCGAGCCGGCAGTGATGATAACTCATATTGGCGGTCTGGATGCCTATGCGGATACGACACTCCATCTGCCGGAGATCCCGGGAGGGAAAAAGCTTATTTATACCCAGATTCACATGCCGTTGACAGCAATTGAAGATTTTCGTAAAATAGGGGAAACGAAGCCTTTGTTCCTGAAACTGGCAGATGCCTGCGACCGGCACAAAGGACTGTGGAATCAGGAAGCGGAAAAGATTCTGTTAGATTATTTTGGAGTATAGGAAGATAAAATCTATGTTTGCACGAGAACGGAAAGAAGCTTTGCTGCTCTATATGAGGCAGCATAAAAAGGCCGGTATTCAGGAACTCTCAGCAGAATTTGGGGTAACGGGAGCCACGATCCGGACAGATTTAAGAGAGATGGAGAAACAGGGGATTTTGATCCGCACTCATGGAGGGGCTATTCTGAACCAGGAGGAAGTGGAAAAGGAGAGTCAGCTGCATCTTCGAAGAAGAATTTATTCAGAGCAAAAACGACAGATTGGCAGTCTGGCAAGGCAGTTTGTCAGGGAAGGCGATATCATTCTTGTAGACAGCGGTACGACGATGGTGGAATTTGCGTCCGGCCTGATCAATTTTGAGAAACTGAAGGTTGTGACCAATGATCTGACGATTGCGCTGGAACTGCAGAAAAGTCTGACCATAGAAGTGGTTCTGATTGGAGGCGATGTAAGAAATCGTTTTGAATGTACGATCGGCGCTTTTGGAACGGAATTTCTAAAACAGATTTCGGTGGATAAGATATTTTTGTCGCCGAATGCGTTGTCTTTGGAAAAGGGGCTGACAACTCCAAATGAGGAGACAGCAGCGATGAAGCGGGCAATGATACAGACGGCTTCTGAGGGATATATCCTGTGCGACAGTTCAAAGATTGGAAAGAAGAATTTTTGTAAGTTTGCAGATTTAAATGAGTTTTCTTATCTGATTACGGATTCCGGAATCAGCGGGCATGACAGGAAGGCTCTGGAGCAGGAAGGTTTGCATGTATTTGTATGTGAAGGGGAATACTGAATAAAATCAGTATTCCCTTTTTCTTTGAAAACCAGGAGCGGCATCTGTCAGGAACAGGATATACTGTGTGATATTATATGGCAAAAAATGTATTTATATTTTAATATGAAAAAAACAGCAAATAAAATGAAAGTTTTGTCAAAAATTTTTTTGAAAAACTTACTACTGCCTTTGGTGGACGATGGGAAAGACAGGGAATTATAATAGAGTCAAAGATAAACGTTTATCCTTAAGTCACTGTTTTTCTCTTGAAAATTTAGAGAAACAAAAACAAAAAAGCAGAGGAAAAGGAGGAACATTATGGCAAGTAACTGGAAAGCCAAAGTTCAAAAAATGGGCGGATTCCTTTCCGGCATGGTAATGCCAAATATCGGAGCCCTGATTGCCTGGGGAATTGTAACTGCGTTATTTCTGGAGACAGGATATTTCCCAAATGAAAAATTAGCAGAATTGATTACACCAACTCTTACATATCTGATTCCGCTTTTGTTCGGATATACTGGAGGATATAATGTGTATGGAAGACGAGGAGCAGTCGCTGGAACGATTGCAACGATCGGTGTGATCGTAGGATCTGGTGTAACAATGATGATTGGTGGTATGATCATGGGACCCCTTGGCGCATGGATCATCAAACAAGTGGACAAAGCTCTGGACGGACATGTAAAACCGGGTTTGGAAATGCTGGTAGATAACTTTTCATTAGGTATCATCGGAGCAGTCATGATGGTTGCCGGGTTTATGGCAATCTCACCGCTGTTTGCGGCAATTACAAACATCCTGACAGTGGGAGTGAATTTCCTGATTGATCATAATATTTTACCATTTGCTCCGATTTTTGTAGTTCCTGGACAGGTATTGTTCTTGAACAACGCCATCAACCATGGTATTTTTACACCGCTGGCTGTAGAACAGGCGGCGCAGACAGGAAAATCCATCCTGTATCTGGTAGAGGCAAACGGCGGCAACTGGGCCGGACTGGTATTGGCGTTTTGTGTATTTGGAAAAGGAATGTCAAAAAAATCTGCTCCGGGAGCAGCGATCATTCATATCATAGGAGGAATCGGAGAAGTATCTTTCCCTTATGCTCTGATCAAGCCAATTACAATTCTTGGACCAATCTGTGGATCCATCGCAGCATTGTTCTGGTTTCAGATCATGGATGGCGGAGCGGTAGCGGCAGTTTCTCCGGGATCTATCATCGCCCTGATTATTATGTCGCCGAAAGGAAAACTTTTTGTGAATGTAATGGGATATGTCATTGCAGCAGTAATCTCCTTCGTGATTGTAGCCTTCTTCCTGAAACGAGATAAGTCGATCGATGAGGACGAAGAAGTGCAGGGCATTGATATGAGCCAGTTTGTGGAAAGCCACAGCGCTCCGGGGGAAGAAAAAGAAGCCACAGCAAAAGCATCCGGAAATATTCAGAAGAGAAAAATTGAAAAAATTGCTTTTGCCTGTGATGCCGGAATGGGATCATCCGCCATGGGAGCGTCCATGCTGAAAACACAGCTGAATAAAGCAGGGCTGTTTTTGGATGTCAGTCATGTTTCCATTCATCAGATTCCGGAAGATATTGACGTGGTCGTAACAAATACGAATCTTCTGGAAGCGGCAAAGAAAGAAGCGCCGGAAGGAATTCCAATCATTGAAATAAAAGAATTCCTGAATGCCGATGAACACAAGGCTATCGTGCAGCAGATCAAAGATATGATGGAATAAGAAAAAATACAGAAGGAAAAGGAACTCAGGGAACTGATTTTTCGTTCCCTGAGTTGTCAGTGCAAAAGCCGGAAGGGCGCAGAAAGAACGCTGAAACATATCATACCGTTTATCACAGAGAAGCTATACCTGAAAGTCAATCTTGAGAAAACGGCAGTATGCCATATCAGTAAGGTGAAGTATCTGGGATACGGCTTTTATACGACTGGGTGGATAAACTACTGCCGGTACGCGGACATGAAGAAGCTGATGGAGGACACGGACAAATGGCTCCGCCACAGAATCTGTGCGGTGTACTGGAAATAATGGAAGAAAGTGCGAACCAGGAGCAAAGGAGCGAAAAATCATGATGATGTCAGCAAGGACAAAAGAAATTATCCAGATGGTAATCGCAGAACGTGAATACATTACAATCAAAGAGATAGCAGCAGGAATGGGAATATCGGAGCGCACAGTTTACCGGGAAATTCCAGAGGTAACCCGGGTGCTTGGAGAATATGAAATCACATTGGAGACGGTAAGCAAAAAGGGGATTCGAATCATTGGAAAAGGAAAAAATATTCAGAAACTGCTTCAGGATCTGAACGATAAAATACGTGTCCAGGTTGTGGATCCGAAAGAGCGGCTGCATCTGATTTTGTTTCGGCTGCTGCATGAGAAAGAATTTATAAAGACGGAGGCCCTGGCCATTGATCTGAAGACATCCCTGCCTACCATAAGAAATGATTTAAAAAGAGCAGGAAAAGCCGCCGGGGATTATCATTTGTCTCTGATTCAGAAAAAAGGGGAAGGAATCATGCTTCAGGGACCCCAGATAGAAAAAGATCATCTTCTGATCCATGCACTAATGCAGAGTGTTGAGATTCAGGATCTCTATTTGTGGCTGGAGGGAGAATTTGAAAAGTCAAATCTGCTCCTGGAAGAAATGGAAGCATATGGATACCGGGAAATCTTCATGGAATTTCATAAAATATTTCAAAATTTCGGGGGATGGCTGGAAAAGAAAACGCTTTATCTGGAAGACATCAGTTATTTGGAAATGATTTTCTTTATGGCGCTGATGGTAAGACATCATCAAGAAGGAAATGAGATGGAAGTCAGAGAATACCAGATGGAGGAAATAAAACCGGATGAACAAATCCTGGCAGGAGAAATCAGAGAAAAGATCCAAAGCCGCTTTCAGATAGAACTTACCGGAGGAGAAGAACGATATTTAAACTGGGTGGTGCACACCACAGTTGCGTCTCATCCTGGAGAAACCGCGCTGGAGGCCAATCCTGAGATGAGAATAAGGGTTTCTGAATTTGTAAAACGGGTAGAGGAATCCATGGGAATTTATCTGAGCCGGGATCAGAAATTAATGGACGGCTTGATCATTCATATTGATAAAGCTCTGAAAAGAACTAGGAGCGGCATGAGCATCTCGAATCCAATCATTCGTGAAATTGAGAAAGATTATGAACAGTTATTTGATATTGTAAAAACCAGCGTCCGCGAGGCGTTCCCGGAAGACTATTTTCCAGAGGATGAAATCGGGTACCTGGTTTTATATTTTGCCGTGTCCCTGGACAATATTACGAAAAAAACCTTTCGGATCCTGGTTGTCTGTTCCAGCGGCATGGGTTCTTCCAAAATGCTGGCCAGCCGGCTGGAAAGAGAAATACCGGAAATTTATGTAAGAAAAATCGTATCATTGATCGGTCTGGGGAAAGAGGATCTCAATGAATATGATCTTATTTTATCCACAGTTCCGCTGTATTTGGATTCCAGTGATTACCTGAAGGTATCTCCGCTGTTAAATCCGCAGGAACTGGAAATGGTAAAAGAGAAGATCCGGCGTCATAAACATAAAACATTAAAGAGGATCGGAGCCCGGGAGCGGCATGCCGGGAAATGGGAATCCATGGATGGAATGCTGGCGCTTTCCCAGCTAAACGAATTTACCCGCTATTCTCTTACGCTGCTGGAGGATTTTAGTGTGATCGATCTGGAGGCAGGTACCGATATGGAAACAACATATCAAAAGATTGGCCAGTGGTCCCGGGAAATTGATCTGAATCTGGATGGGGAAGAGCTGATCCGGTATTACAGGGAGAAAAAGACAATGGAATGTTATTTTGTAATTCCCTCTACGAAAGTTGGATATTTCGAATGCTTTCTGGAAAAAATCAGGAAACCGGCGCTGCTGGTCTGCCATTTTCAGGAGGAGAAGATCGAAGAAGAATATGCAGGGGACAGAATTTGCTCTATGGCAGCGATGTTTTATCCTAAAAAGCTTAATTTTCTGGAGCGGGAGTTTGTAGGTACCATTACAGATATGATCATTGACGATGCCAACGTGATCCAGATGATGGAGCAGGGAGATGAGGAAGGAATCAAACGATGTTTAAGTTTCCGGTTCCTGGAGTATATCCGGAATATCGTATGAGTTTTTTGAAAAAAAGAATAGGCGAAAATTTTAAATTATGGTATACTTAAACTTATCTATACAATGCGGACAAAGAATATCGTAGGATTTGAAGTGATTTCAATCTGATTTATCAGGAAAAACAATAGAAAAGGAAGTGTATCATGGCAGAATTAAACAAAGTAAAAGTCGCCCTTCTTGGTTCCGGAACGGTAGGAACCGGCGTATATAAACTGATCAACCGGCAGCGCAAAGAGATGCCTTATAAGGTAGGAGCAGATCTTGTAGTAGAAAAAGTTCTGGTCCGTGACAAGAATAAGAAAAGAGAGGGCATTGATTCTTCTCTTTTAACCGATCAATGGGAAGATATTATCCTGGATGATGATATTCAGATCGTTGTTGAGGTTATGGGAGGAATCGAGCCGGCCCATACATATATTAAAGAAGCCCTGCAGGCAGGCAAGAATGTGGTTACTGCCAACAAAGATCTGATCGCGGAATATGGAAAAGAACTTTTGGATACGGCAGAGGAGAATGGATGTGATCTGCTGTTTGAAGCTTCTGTTGCAGGAGGAATTCCTATCCTCAGACCATTAAAGCATTGTCTGGCGGGAAATTATCTGACAGAGGTAATGGGAATCGTTAATGGAACGACCAACTTTATTCTGACCAAGATGGCAGAAGAAGGAATGGAATTTAAAGAAGCCCTGGCGCTGGCAACTGAACTGGGATATGCAGAAGCAGATCCTACAGCGGACATCGAAGGGTATGATGCAGGAAGAAAGATGGCGATCATGGCATCCATCGCATTTAATTCCAGAGTGACATTTGATGATGTCTACACAGAAGGGATTACCAACATTTCATCAAAAGATATTCAGTATGCCAAAGAGATGGGATGCGCAATCAAGCTTCTTGGAGTGGCAAGGAATACAGAAACCGGCATTGAAGTCCGGGTTCATCCGATGCTGATTCCGCTGGATCATCCATTAGCCGGAGTTAATGATGCTTTTAATGCGGTTTTCGTTCATGGAGACGCAGTAGACGATGCGATGTTTTACGGACGGGGAGCCGGAGAGATGCCGACAGCGAGTGCGGTTATGGGCGATATCATTGATGTTGCGAGAAATATCCAGTTCCACTGCTGTGGACGAATCCATTGTACCTGCTACAAAAATCTCCCGATCAAGAAGATCACAGAGATTGAAAGCAAATATTTCATGCGGATGCTGGTAGAAGATAAACCGGGAGTCCTTGCCAAGATAGCAGATACTCTTGGACGCAATAATGTAAGCATTGCGCAGGTGGTGCAGAAGAATAAGATCAATGATCTGGCAGAACTGGTTGTTATTACAGATTCTGTTTTGGAACAGAATTTTGCAGATGCGCTTACCAGTATCAAGGGAATGGATATTACAAAAGAAATTTCCACGGTGATCCGTGTTTACTAGAGAATCATTCATTTACATAATAAAAGGCGGACAGCACATGATTTGATGTGCTGTCCGTTTTTGGTTTCACAGTCAGTTGAGATCGAACTGCTGACATGCGGACATTGAGCCGCGGCTGCAAAAAACAGGGGCCGTTTAAGGCCCCGTTTGTATGTATATGAAATTAGGATTCAGATACCATTCCGGTTCTGCGGTAAGCAATGTATAGGTGTCCAAGGAAATGTTTCAGAGCCACCCAGTTGGATTCTGCCCAGACAAGAAAAGATCCGGTCAGGATCGGCAGGAAGCAGATCCATGCGCCGATCAGTCCAAACTGACGGCATGAAAGATAGGAAATCACAACGCCAATATGGAAGAAAGCCAGCACTCTGCCGAAAAATTTTCCCTTGTGGAGAGCTTTCGGATCTTTGCTGCATAGATATTCCGTCAGAGATGTAATGAACTGACGGAGATTGTTTGTTGAAAAAATACTGGATGCAGTATAGCCGTCAGCCCCGGAAAAAGAACACCACTGAATCGCCATGGCAAAAAACAGCGGATACAGGGCAATGAAGTCATTCAGATCAGACGGCAGCAGGCCGGTAATCAGCACGGCAGCAGCATCGACTCCCAGGCTGAAAGGCTTCATAGGCAGCCTGGTGTATTTGGGGAGAATGACGGTCAGGGACAGGGCAGCCGCATAGACTGCAAGTCCGATGATCCGGATCAGCCAGTCGGAATCCGGGTGTCCGGCAGTATCCATGGCAATAGAGATCAGATTGGAAGTCTGGGCGGAACCAAAAAGATCATGGTGGTTCAGAATCGCGAACCCGCCGAGGAATCCTCCGATTACAGCCATATTAAGATGAATCCAGCGTTGTAAATTTGATTTCATATTTTATCCTGCTTTCAAATTTTCTTTCTTTGCTATTATAGTTCGCAGAAGGAATGTTGTAAAATTGATATTTTGCTTATATAATATAAAAATAATTTATATTTTGTGAGAGAAGGTGAGAAATTTGGATTATATGGATGTTCATACGTTTCTTACGATCGTGTCCTGTGAGTCTTTATCAAAAGCGGCAGACCTTTTGTTTGTATCACAGCCGGCATTAAGCCACAGACTGACCAAACTGGAAAAAGAACTGGGCGTAAAATTAATGGTAAGGGGAAAAGGAGTCAGAAATATCCGATTGACGGAAGAGGGGAAGCATTTTATACCGATAGCAGAGAAATGGGAGAATCTTTATTTTGAGACACAAAAGATCCGGCAGTCGGACGCGAAAGAGCTGCTCCGGGTTTCCAATGTAGACAGTCTGAATGAGAGTCTGATGACAAGTGTATGTACAGATTTTCTGTCCAGGAATCATCAGTGCAGACTGCATCTGACGACTCTTCGATCAGATGCCGCATATGAGGCTGCGGAGAATCATGAGATCGATCTGGGACTGATCATGAATCCGAGATTTTCAAGAACGATACGTACAGTGCCATTATTTGAGGAAAATCTATCGTTTGTCTGCTCCGTGTCATCGGATTATAAAGGACCTTTGGTTTCTGCCAGCCTGGATGCATCGGATGAAGTGTATATCCCCTGGGGAAATACTTTTTTAAGATGGCATGATTACTGGTTCGGTCCTGCGGCAGAAACAAGAATCACCATGGATCATATGGCTCTTCTGGAAAGGATACTGAGTCTCGATCATACATGGGCTATTGTTCCTGCGACCATAGCAGCGAAACTGGTGAAGACAGGGAAGATCAGAAGAGTGCCTTTGGAAGACGGTCCTGCGCCAAGAACCTGTTACGGGATCCTGAAGCAGAATGAGAAAGAACGGTCATGGATTGCCGATTTCATAAAAGAATTCATACGGCAGGCAGAAAAAACGCCGGAAATCCGGGTGCTGGAAACATCACGCCAGCCGTCCTATGAATAAAAAATCCCGAAAGACTGTTTATGGATCTTTCGGGATTCGTTCTGTATAGAAGTATTTATTATTTTGTCAGCATTTCCATGATCTTGTTGCTGCGGGCGATGAATTTTGTCATAGCTTCCGGCTCCAGCGGTTTATGGCTTAACATTGCCAGGTCATAGAGCTGCTCACAGATGATCTTGGCATTATCAGCATCTCCGTGTTCAAACAAATACTGAACCAAAGAGTTATTGGCATTTAATGTCAGAGATTCCTGAGCGCCTCCGAACATGTTCGGATCCATGCCAGGCATGCCGTACATCTTCATCATGTCCTGCATACGTCTGCTTTCCTCGGACAGCGTAATAATAGAAGAAATTTTCTCATCCTTTAATTTTTCCACATGAACATCCAGGTTTTCTTTTCCGAGAGTTTTGCGGAATAAGTCAGTCAGAGCTTTTGTAATATCTTCCAGTTCTTTTTCGTCGGTCTTTTCTTTCAGAGCCTCTTCCACATCGGCGTCAATTCGTTTGAATTTGATATGCTGGTTCTGCTGTTCAATCTGCGTAATAAACGCGGAATCAATGTTCTGATTTAAAATTACCGCGTCCATGCCCTGTTCTTTGAACATATTGATGTACTGGCTCTGCTGTACTTCGTCTGTAATATAGTAGAGGGTTGTCACATCGTCATCGCTGGCAGGCGCAGGCACCAGATCGCTTAAAGTAACGTATTTGTGTTCCATATTCTTGAACAGAAGATAATCTTTGATCTTTTCTGCGAATTTCTGATCACGGATAAAGCCGAACTTGATGAACGGGCTGATATCGTCCCAGTATTTTTCATAAGACTCACGGTCGTTTTTGCACATACCGGTCAGTTTATCTGCTACTTTCTTTGTGATGTAGCTGGAGATCTTCTGTACGAATCCATCGTTCTGCAGTGCGCTTCTGGATACATTCAGCGGAAGATCCGGACAGTCGATAACGCCTTTTAACAGCATCAGGAATTCCGGAATGACTTCTTTGATGTTGTCCGCGATAAATACCTGGTTGTTATATAATTTGATCGTTCCTTCAATGGAATCATATTCTGTATTGATCTGCGGGAAGTAAAGGATTCCCTTTAAGTTAAACGGATAGTCCATATTCAGATGAATCCAGAACAGAGGCTCCTTAAAGTCATGGAAGACTTTGTGATAGAATGCCTTGTATTCCTCATCGGTACAGTCGTTTGGACGTTTCATCCACAACGGATGAGTGTCACTTAAAGAAACCGGCCGTTTGTTGATCTTGACCATTTCTCTTGCCGGAGAAATTTCTACGGTTTCTTTTGTACCGTCCTCTTTTTCACGTTCTTCTGTCTTAGCATCCTCATGGATGTGTTCCACAACAACGTCATCTTCCTTCAGATCTTCTTCCGGAATGGTCTCATATTCCTGTTCTTTGCCTTCTACAGACAGGAAAATTTCCGTTGGCATAAAAGAACAGTATTTTTCGATGATTTCTCTGGCACGGTATTCGTTGGTGAATTCCGTGCTTTCTTCATTCAGGAACAATGTAATCTCTGTTCCAACTTCAGATTTTGTACCTGTTTTCATAGTATATTCGGTACCGCCGTCACATTCCCAGTGAACCGGTTCAGCTCCTTCTTTATAAGAAAGAGTATCAATATGAACTTCATCGGCAACCATGAAGGCAGAATAAAAACCGAGACCAAAATGTCCAATGATTTGATCTCCCTCTGTCTTATCTTTATATTTTTCCAGAAATTCTGTTGCGCCGGAAAAGGCGATCTGGGTAATGTATTCTTCCACTTCATCGGCAGTCATACCAAGACCGGTATCTGTAAATTTCAGAGTTTTCTTTTCCGGATCCAGGATAACTTCTACTTTATTTTTATGACCTTCCGGATAGTTGTATTCTCCCATCATGTCCAGTTTGTTTAATTTGGTGATCGCGTCACATCCGTTGGAGATGAGCTCACGGAAGAAGATATCATGATCGGAATACAGCCATTTTTTTATGATCGGAAAGATATTATCGCTGTTAATAGAAAGATTTCCTCGTTTTTCAGCCATTTGATTACACTCCTTTATATGAATTTTTTCTTTTTTGTTCTACATGATCTAGGACAATGTTCCTATAAAAGGTATTGTAGAACCATTTTTCCATAAAGTCAAGAGAAAATTAGCACTCATCCAAAAAGAGTGCTAACAAAATCGAATTTTACAAATATTAGAAATGTTTTACCTTTATTTAACCTGAATATGATATGTGATTGACCTGTCTTTTTTATAATAAAGAAATCACAGGAAAAAAGGAGAAGGAGAAGAAGTGGAATTTACAGCAGAATGGCAGCCGGAAGCAAAACTTTGGGAAACAAAGAATTACGGCAGATATGATGAAGTGGATTATATCAGGATATTTCTGGGACGGGATCAGGCATACATACCGGTAAAAGATGTTTTGATTTTTGAAACCGCCAAAGGACATTACCGGGCAAATCCTTTTATGAAACAGGCGGCAGATTCCCTTCATTATAATCAGATTGAGATTATTGCATTTGACCAGGGCGGTTATGGCAGAGAAGGGGATTATAAGAAAATCCTGCGGCAGTGCGGATATCCGTATATTGAGAAAATTGCTCTTCCGGCGGCTTTTGGAAAAAAGAAGTGTGGCTTTGGATTTTTTAAGGAGATGACTGCATCTTTTGGCAAAGGCAAAAAATATGGAATCATTTCCAATAAAGCTGAGCTGTTTGCTGTGGCGAAACACGTGGACTTTCTGTTGTATACATCTCCGTCACAGTATCCGGGACGGTATTATCTGGGGAAGAAAAGCGGAGAAGAAGAACAGTTTTTTGAAAATTTCATTAACGAACAGCTGTTGAATGGAACGGTGAAGGAATCCAGAGGATATCATTTCGGATATGCTTTTGAGGGAATCCTGATCTACGCATTCTGCAGCTTTTTGAAGAAAAGGATAGAAGCAGAAGGGACAGGGCGAATCTATTTTACGGCTCCATCGAGCACTGCCTTTCAGGCATATGCGGCGCTGCATCCGGAAGAAGAAATGGAAACTCTTTATGTATGGAAGCAGACCAGAAGGGACAAAGAACTGAAAAGTTATCTGGAGAAAAGGGTAGAAGACAAGGCGGTGATCGTGGATTTTTCTCTGGATCCGGAATGGAAAGACGAGCTGGAGGCATTGTGCCGGAGGGGATGCAGGGTGTTAACCCTGTGTGATCTGTTCGGACAGGATAATATCAGAAAGTATGGAAAAACAGTAAAAAAAGCAGTCGGTATGGCAAAAGAAAATAATTTCTCTGTATCGTATTACAAAAAGGGTCTTCCAGTATGGGAACAGGAGGAAGTAAGTATTCGGAAACTGCGCAACGGACAGGAAATCCAGAGAGGCATCATGGAATTTGTGATGCAGTTTGAAGAGTACCGCAGGCAGGAAAATCTTCCTGAGTTTGACTGCGGGGCAAAAGATATGCAGCTGATTGAGAAGGTCTTAAAGTATGCTTTTAACGAGGAAGAAAGAAAACGCCGGCATATGGAACCGTTCCAGGCATTGATTCAGTCCAGGACGGCGAAATGGGGCGTACGGCTGCTAAAAAGCATGTATCGGAGGATAAGGAAAAAATGATTTTATATATAGGAGCTTCGATTTATCATATTTTATGCTTCAGTCTGCACAAACTGATCTATCATCCTGAGGAAGAAGCGGTGCTGATAATCTGCGATAATATTTTTTCTAAAAGCGGGATGGAAGAGCTGAAAGCAGATATTGATAAGTCGGAAATTTTTTCCCGCACCCTGATTCTTCATTATATTGAAGGGGCTTACAGCAATCCATATGTGCTGAAAGAAACATCCCCGGCAGAAGAAATCGATCGTTATATCGCATGGAATGAACAGTGGATCGAAGAGTGGATGGAACAGAACCAGCTGGATATCAGCGAGGCTGCAGAATTTAATACAGCGATCGATCACAGACATTTTGGTCTGTATCTGCTGTCAAAGAAAATTCCGTATCAGTATTTTGAGGATGGAAACGGACTGCTGTCCAGAGAACGGGTGCAGATGGAATTTCATAAAAAATCCCAGTATGCTTCCTACGCAGTGACAAAACGTCTCCATGCTCTGGGAAACAGCCGTTATGTGACGAAACGGTATGCTAACGCCAGCGCGCAGGTGCCAGGATTTTACGATGAAAAAATGGAAGATTTTAATGTGATCACTTTGTTCGCCGGATTGAAAGAAGAAGGTAAAAAAAGACTTCTAAAGATGTTTCATGCCAAAAAGCTGGAACTGCCCCGGACAAAGAAGGGGCCGGTGCTTTATCTGACCCGGTATGTGAGATATCTTCAAAAACCCACCATACAAAATCATCATTATCTTTCCGCCATGATACTGGATTTATTTGCAGAAGACCACCTGGTGGTCATTAAGCCGCATCCAAGAGATTTTTCCGGAAGATACCGGGATTTGTTTCCGGATGCGGTTGTTCTGGACAAACATTTTCCGTCAGAGCTTCTGCCTTTCCTGTATGATGGAAAATTCCGCAAGATCATTACGATTGGCTCTACGGCAATTGATGCTCTGGAAAAAAATACGGAGGAGATCATAAAACTGGAAGAAGGATTTGAAAACAAGCTGGATTCGGTCTTTGGATATGTGGCGGCAGTCCAGGCGGTAAAATCATTGTTTCCGGAATTGAAAAAGGAAGAAATTACAGCAGCAGGATGCTTAAGAGAACTGCTGGATCCTCTGTGCCGGGATATACTGGGATTTACGGTGCCGGAGGCAGGAAAACAAGGACATTACAAAGTGGTGGTAGCAGACGAGATACCGGACAGGATACCAGAGGCGGATTTGATTTTGTATCTGAATACCGCCGGAGATTTCAAATTCGCAGACACAGATCCCGGTGTTTTTCAGAGACTTGCCTTTTTGGGGGTATCTGTAAAAACTGTTTCCCGAAAAAGTCTTGGGAAAGCCAGCGAGGCAGTTATCCTGGCAGAGGCCGGGGATCCGGAAATCAGAAAAGCGGCGGAGAACTTTCGGTTTCGGAAAGAGTTTCCAAGAACGGGTCTTGTGATGACTGCGGGAAATGAAACAAGAGAAGAAAAAGAATATGGAAAAGTTATGGCAGAGATTTTGTGGATGAGTCATAAAACAGGGAAAGAAAACGGAATGCTGCTTCTGCCGAAGCGCAGAAGGAAGGTATCCATGGGAGATGTGGAAGCAGTCCGTCAGCTTTGCTCTGTGTTAAAGAAGGAGGAAGAAACTGATGAAAACCATCGCATTTGTACCAATGAAATTGAAGAATGAGAGACTGCCGGGTAAAAATACGAAACCATTTACTCATGGAAAGCCTCTTTGCAAATATATCCTGGAGACACTGAAAAAGGTAAAAGAGATCGATGAAATTTATGTATATTGTTCGGATCCTGCCATCCTTCTCTATCTTCCGAAAGGAATAAAGTTTTTAAAAAGAGATCCTGCCCTGGATGGAAGTCAGGTAAAGATCAATGAGGTACTGCGGGCATTTGCAGAAGATGTGCCGGCTGATCTCTATGTCCTTGCTCATGCCACGGCGCCTTTTGTCAAGGCGGAAACGATTTCCAGAGGCGTGCAGGCGGTACAATCTGGTGAGTACGACTCCGCTCTCACTGTATTTCGTCAGCAGGATTTCTTCTGGATGGATGGAAAACCATGGAATTATGATACGAAAGAAATTCCAAGAACCCAGGATCTTAAGCCTTTGTACCGGGAAACTACCGGACTTTATATTTATGAGAGCCGGCTGATCCTGGAAGAAAACCGCAGGATCGGAGAGAAGCCGATGCTTCTTGAGGCAGACTGGAAGGAAGCGGTAGACATCAATAATCCGGAAGATTTTGTGATCGCAGATGCCATTTACAATTACTGTATGAGAAAAGGAGAAAAGGTTTATGAATAGAGTTTCTGTATTGGACTGTACACTGCGGGACGGCGGATATGTCAATGATTTTAATTTTTCCAGCCGGACGATCAAGACGATGATTTCCAAATTAGGAAAAGCGCATATTGACATTATCGAATGCGGATTTATACGAGATACAGAATACGACAGGGAACGCTCTGTGTTCAGCCGGATCGAGCAGATAACGCCGTTTATTACCCCAAAGAAAAAGCATTCCATGTATGTAGGCATGATCGTTACAGGTACCATTTCCGCATCTAAAATTTCGCCAAGGACCAAAGATTCCATTGATGGAATCCGGATCACTTTCCATAAGAAAGAAATGGATGAGGCGTTTTCCCTCGGATATGCGCTGATGGATAAAGGATATGAAGTGTTTATGCAGCCAGTGGGGACAACGACTTATACGGATGCGGAGATTCTGGCTCTGGTAGAACGAATCAATGAAATGAAGCCGTTTGCCTTTTACCTGGTGGATACATTAGGGAAATTATACGCAAAACAGCTGTTAAAGTTATTCTATCTGGTGGATGATAATCTGGATGAGGAGATTGCCATAGGATATCATTCCCATAATAATCTTCAGCTGGCTTTTTCCAATGCACAGGAACTGATCGCAAGCTGCGGAAAAAGAAAGCTTTTTATTGACGCTTCCATCCTTGGGATGGGAAGAGGAGCAGGAAATCTCTGTACAGAGATTCTGACGCAGTATATCAATGAAAATATAGAATACCGCTATCATACGGAACTGCTGATCGAACTGGTAGATGAGTACATCAGTCCGATTTCATACATTCGTCCATGGGGATATAATGCCGGATATTTTCTGGCGGCAACCAATAACTGCCATCCGAATTATGTGGGATTTCTGATGAATAAGCAGACTCTGAACATCAAGCGGATCTATCAGGTGCTGAAAGAGATTCCGGAGGAAGAGAGGGCTTTATACAATGAAAAGCTGATTAATTCTCTGTATCAGAAATTTCAGGAAAATGAAATTGATGATACAGAAACGATAAAAGCACTGAGAAAGATGATGGATGGAAAAGAAATCCTGATCACTGCTCCAGGAAAAAGCATGCTGGATGAAAAAGAAGAGATCCAGGAGTATATCCGGCAGGAAACCCCCTTTATTATCTGTGTCAACAGCATGCCGGATTATATTGTGCCGGATCTGCTGTTTATCAGCAATCAAAAGCGGTTTCATCAGATAAAAAAAGAGTATGGAATGAAAAATCTTCCGTCTCCGGCAGTGGTTACTTCCAACATTGACGCAGGAAAATCCATAAAATACATTGTCAATTATTCAGAACTTACCATGTCAGATACGATGATTTCTGATAATGCCTGTCTGATGCTGTTTAATCTTTTGCAGAAGATGGGAATCGATGAGATCCATGTGGCAGGTTTTGATGGATACCATACTAATGTAGAGAGAAACTATTATGCCCGGAATCTGATCAATAACACAGACCGGGAGAAATTAAGACAGATCAACAAACATATACAAAAATATATGGAAAGGATCGAATCCCATATGCAGGTCCATTACCTGACAGAATCCATGTATGATAGGAGCAGAAACGATGTACAGCCAATTCAAGAGTAAAGTAAAAAATAAAATAAAGACCATAGGCAGGAAAATTCTCGGCATGGAACAAAAAAAAGAAATTGTATCTGCGGAACGATCCGGCAGAGTGAAGCCAACGGTTCTGGCCAGAAGACTTCTGGAATACGATGTGATTTCTTTTGACATTTTTGATACGCTGATCCTTCGGACCCTGTCCAAGCCTACCGATGTATTTATGTCTGTGGGACAGGAGCTGGGCATGCTGAATTACACGACTATGCGGCGTGAAATGGAATTGAGGTTAAGGGACGAGAAAGAGGCAGAGACCGGGAGCAGGGAAGTTACGTTTGAGGAAATTTATGAAGCCATGGAAAAGTACTGCGGTGTCAACGCCAAAGAAGGAATGGAAGCGGAATTCAGGGCGGAATTGAAATACTGCATTCCAAATCCGTATATGAAAGAAGTCTTTGATCTCCTGAAAAACTATGGGAAAACGATTATTATCGTTTCGGATATGTATTTTTCAGAACAATGGATGAAAAAACTCCTGTCAGCCTTTGGATACGAAGGATATGACCGTCTGTTTGTGTCCTGTGATTATGGGTTTGGCAAGAGATCCGGAAAACTGTATCAGAAAATTTCTGAGGAATATTTAAACGGCAGGAGTGTGATCCATGTGGGAGACAATCCGACGGTAGATGTGGAAATGGCTGAAAAACAGGGATGGGTTTCTGAATTTTATGAAGATATCCACACAAGAGGGAAAAAATACCGTCCGTCTCTGATGTCTTCCTGTATTGGAAGCGCATATCGGGCAGTGGTCAATATTAAGATGCATTCCGGGGCTTTTGAATCAGAAAAAGAAAGGGATCTTGCTTACCAGTATGGGTATATCAATGGAGGGATCCTGATCCTTGGCTATGTTCAGTGGATCCACCGTCAGGCAAAGGAAGAGCATATGGATAAAGTCCTTTTCATTGCCAGAGATGGATGGATCATGAAACAGGTTTACGATGATCTGTACGATGATATTCCATCAGAGTATGTTTATCTGTCCAGAAACGCGGCATTGAAGATGACCTGTGACTATAACCGGTATGAATTATTCCGGCAGTTCGTGGAGCGAAGAGTGGATTCAGAGAAACCATATACGATCCGGGATATCCTGGTTTCCATGGAACTTGAGAGCATTCTGCCAATGCTGGAAAAAGACGGAATTCATACAGGGGATATTGTTGATACAAAGGAAAAGGCAGAACAGGTGAAAGAAATGCTCCTGGACAGATGGGAACATGTCTGCGGAGTATATGAATCTTCCGCTCAGGCATTCCATCAGTATATGAAACCGATTCTTGCAGGCTGTCATCGTGTGGCGGCAGTTGATACCGGATGGAGAGGAACCTGTCCGGCCGCCATAAAATATATGATAGAGAAAAAATGGGAGGAAGACTGCGAAGTGACCGGTATGATGATGGGATCATGCAAATATAAGTTCAACAATACGATTCCTCTGATCAAAGATGGATCGATCAGAACGTATCTGTTTTCACCGCAGCATAATGATCATCTGGCGCGATTCCATTACAATAAAAATCTGATTCATAATACCTGTATAGAGTTCATCACATCAGCTCCGCATCCGTCTGTCACCAGTTTCCAAAAAGGAGATGATGGAAGCTATAAAATCCGGTTTGAATATCCGGAACAGGAAAATTATGAAATTACGGAAAATGTCCATCAGGGAGTACTGGATTTCGTAAAGGATTATAAAAAGTATCATGGAGACAGCCCGCTGTTTTGGGAAATTCCGGCGCTGGACGCATATTGGCCGATCCGCTTCGCGATGGAGCGGCGGTTTGAATCTGTGATCAAGAAAGCTTTCGGGGGCTATGTATATAATAAGTATGTCGGCGGACTGGAAGGCAAACGGGATATGGATACATTCCTGGACATGTGCAGAAAGGAGGGAGTATAGATGATCCTATATTACGGAGTCACCAGCTATCATATGCTGTGCTGCATCCTTCACAAGATGACCTGTCACCCGAAAGAAGAAGCGCAGCTGTTCCTTTCCGACACCCATCCGGAGTGCGGAAAACTGACAGCCTCTATTCGAAAAAGCGGGATTTTTCAGAAAGCGGAACTTTTTCCGGATAAAGGAAGGATGCTTCCTTATAAAAAGGAATACCAGAGAAACAAGACAGAAGAAAAGCTGGATTATTTCATAGAGGATCTCTGCAAAAAGACAGAAAAAGACTTTCCATTTAATCCGGAAGAAATCACGGAGTATAATATCTGCGGAGACCAGTATGCCCTGGGAATCTGGCTGATCCGCCGCAAAAAGAATTATAATTTTTTTGAGGAGGGATGCGGCGTTTATACGAGAAAGTATCTTTTGCTGGAAAATCTGGCCAGACTCAACCCGTTTCAGTATGATATGGCGGCAAAATGTCATTGTATGGGAGATTATGAAGGAATCACAAAAAAATATATTGAATTTTCTTCTCAGGAAGGAGAATTTGACCGGGAAAATTGTGAAGATTTTTCTGTGAAACATATACTGGCGGGAATGGAAGAACAAGAACTTGGTCTGGTAAAAGATATCTTTCAGGTGCCTGAAGTTTCTTCCATGGAAGGTTCCGATTCTGTACTTTTGCTGACGCAGCAGTTTGTAAATATGGGATTTTTAACGGTGCGGCAGGAAAAAGAACTGTATGATCTGATGCTGGATTATTTTGCGCTGGAGAGCATGCTGTATGTGAAGCCACATCCCAGTGACTGGCAGGGGCTGTATGGGGACTGGTATCCGGATGCAGTGACTCTTCCGCGTTTTATGCCATCGGAACTGCTGCCTTACACCAGCAATGGAAAATTCAAAACAGGGATCACAGTATCTTCCACTTCGATTTTCGGACTGGAACCTTACATGGAAAATATCATCTGTCTGGATTCTTCTCTGGAAGATCATTATGAAAATATAAACTGGTATTATGCCGTAGGGCAGATTCTGGATCAGGGGATCAGAGAAGCTGAAAGTATCCGCTATGAAGGGAAATGTCCAAGGCTTTTTAAGGCAGTGATGCCGGATATTGCGGAAGGCGGTAATCTGAAGGTTCTTGTAACCAGCCAGAGAGGAGAAAAACCAGCGGAAGATCTTGTGATCTATCTGAACGAAGAAGGAAAGAATCAGATTCCGGAATGGATGTTTGAGGAGACCGATCATCTGTGGCCTGCCGCAGTTTGTATAACCGATATGGAAAGCGGCTGGAAAGGATTTCACTACATATATATTTATTCCAGACAGCTGCAGGTCCTGGAAGCATTAAAGAAAACCGAGGTGAAAAAACAATTGAATTATTCAAAGAAAGAAGTATCAATGACTCCGGAAAAATATCAGGCTCAGTGCCGTGCTCTGGAAGGAATGCTGAATGCAGCCAATCAGAGGATCGAAGAACTGCTGAAGGAAAAAAAGGAGCTGGAACGGAAGTTAAATCAGAAATGAAATAAAAAATTGAAGCGGCGGGACCGCTTCTTTTTTTGAAAGATCAAAGAATTAAAGTTTTGGGGTAGGAGGAAGAAAGATATTCCCACAAGATTCCAAAAAACTGACTGACCGTAGGTTTATGGTTCATCGGATATCCTGCAATGTATTGAAGCAGGATGGGATTCCTCTTCCATATGACTCCGATCAGAGTTCTTATATCACGTTCTACAGTTTTCCATTCGGTTTGATAATGTTTTGCAATGTCTGGATACAGCCATTTTGTGACGAGCTGGAGTCTCATTTCATTGTTTTCTGACAGCAGCTTGAGGCCGTAAATTACGTATCGGAAACCAGCGTAGTTAGGGGTTCCGCCCAGCATGAAAAGTAGTCGCCGGGTACTGGCAATGCAAGGCATTAGGCTCACTCCCTTCTAAAACAAATCTTAAATCTTTAAAAAATTCCAACAGATCTTCCTCTGAAAGAAGAAGGATAAAGAATACCAGAGACATAGCGGAAAAACCGTACCGTCCGTGTTCCTGATCAAAATAAGATCTTGGCGATACGTGGAGGGCTTCTGCCATATTCTCTTGTGTCAGATGATTCTGGTGACGATAATCCTGGATCTGATGCCTAAGAAAATCCTGAAGCAAATGTTTATAATCATCCATTCATAATCCTCCTTTATTCGACGAGTACAGGGAAATTTTACCTTTAAATAACAAAAGTTACCATGAGGTGCACTTCAGGATGCAGGAGGGTTTTCCTTTCTATTTTGAAAAGCCGGAAAGAGGGCAATGAGGGAAGAAAAATAAGGGAAGTTTTGTAAAAAGATCTGGGAAATGAGAAACCATAAAAAGAAAATAAAAAAGGCAAAGAAGCTGTAAAAAACTTCTCCGCCGGTTGAAAAATCACGCAAAACCGCCATTTTACGCAAAAAATAAGGACACCAGCATAATTGCTGATGTCCTGTTATAAATCGGGGCGACAGGATTTGAACCTGCGACCTCGTAGTCCCGAACCACGCGCTCTACCAAGCTGAGCCACGCCCCGTGCATTTGCTATTATAGCTCCTTTTCCACTCATTTGTAAAGAGGAAATTTAAAAAAATTTGAAATAGTGTTACAATAAGGAAAAGGAGGACGGTAATGAAACAAGTTTACAGCATGTATTTCAGCGGAACCGATACGACAAAAAAGGTAACGGAGTTTCTGGCTGGCCGCCTTGCCGAGAATCTGAACAGAAAAAAGATTGTATATGATTTTACGCTGCCGGATGCAAGAAAAGGGTATCCGGAATTTACAGAAGATGATATAGTAATCTTTGGAACTCTTATGAGGATGAAGGCTGTCTTTATCATAAGAAGGAACTGGAAGAAATGTATGAAAGGCGGGCAGAACCGGAACTTTTTCTTTGATGAAAAGTCAGAGACAAGAATCTGCCGGAATCTGCCGCAGCAGGAACAAGGAAATGAATAAAATAAATTATCAAAAAAAACTGGATCAGATCATTGAGCAGGAGGCAGACCGAAGGCCAAGGCTTCTGCTGCACAGCTGCTGTGCGCCGTGCAGCAGCTATGTGCTGGAATATTTATCCCGGTATTTCCGGATCACGGTCTTTTACTACAATCCTAATATAGATTCCGCAAAGGAATACGAAAAAAGGGTAGAAGAGCAGAAAAGGCTGATCCGGGAGATGAAACTCGGAGAGATCAGCGTAATCGACGGCAGATATAATCCGCAGGTTTTTTATCAGGCTGTCCGCGGCTTTGAGAAAGAACCGGAAGGCGGAAAGCGATGCTATCTGTGTTATCAGCTGAGACTCAGGGAAACGGCGAAGTTAGCGTCGGCAGAGAAATTTGACTATTTTACAACGACTCTGACGATCAGTCCGCTGAAAAATGCTCAGTGGTTAAATGAAATCGGCGAGAAAGCAGGGCAGGAGTACGGAGTGGCATTTCTGCCGTCGGACTTTAAGAAAAAGGGTGGTTATCAGAGATCCATCCAGCTTTCGAAGGAATATTCTCTGTACCGTCAGAATTTCTGCGGCTGTGTTTTTTCAAAAAATGAAAGCCGGGAGCGGCAGAAGAAAAATACACAAGAGAGCCAGACGGAAAAACAAATTGAAAAAAATAAATGAGCAGGTGCGAAAAAAATCGGAAAAAGTACTTGCGTAAATGTTTAGAATGTGGTAAAATTTTTACAATTTGTAGAGAAATATTTCTAGGATAATAGCACAGGTTAGTATTGGGAAATGATCGGTTTTTCTAATACTTGGGTTTGTGATTTTTATTTTAGTTTTATTTCTCTTTTTTGCTAAAATTGGAACTTTTTTCAAAAACAGCAAAATGAAGAAAACAATTTCTACGAATTTTATTTAGGAGGAAATTTTCATGAATGCATTTTTGATACTGGAAGATGGACATGTCTTTAAAGGAAAGAGCTTCGGGGCACAAAAAGAAGTCATTTGTGAAGTAGTATTCAATACTTCAATGACAGGCTACCTGGAAGTGCTGACAGATCCATCTTATCAAGGACAGGGAGTGGTAATGACCTACCCGTTGATTGGAAATTATGGAGTCTGCCTGGAAGACGCAGAATCAGATAGGCCTTGGCACTCTGCCTTTATCGTAAGGGAGATTTCAAGGATGTCCAGCAATTTTCGCAGAGAGGAGGAGCTGGAAGCATATCTGAAGGAACATGATATCCCTGGAATCTGCGGTGTTGACACCCGCGCGATCACAAAGATTTTAAGAGAAGACGGATGCATGGGCGGAATGGTCACAACGAATCCAGATTATAATTTAGATGAAATTCTTCCAAAATTAAAAGCATATAGAGTCACAAACGCAGTTAAGACAGTCACAAGAAAAGAAAAGACTCATGTGGCAGGAGACGGACCAAAAGTCGCGCTGCTGGATCTTGGAACAAAGAAAAATATCATAAGATCTCTGAGCAAGAGAGGATGTGATGTAACGGTATATCCGGCCTTTACTTCCGCAGAAGAGATCCTTGGAGATCAGCCGGACGGAATCATGCTGTCCAACGGCCCTGGAGATCCGAAAGAATGTACAGAGATCATCAAAGAGATCAAAAAACTCTATGACAGTGATGTGCCGATCTTTGCCATCTGTCTTGGACATCAGCTGATGGCGCTTGCGACAGGAGCGGATACAGAGAAGATGCGCTGGGGACACCGGGGCGGAAATCATCCGGTGAAAGATCTTGCTACCGGAAGAGTTTATATTTCTTCCCAGAACCATGGATATGTGATCAAGAATGAATCCATTCCAAAGGATGTCGCAGAAGTTTCCTTTATCAATGTAAATGACAGGACAATCGAAGGATTAAACTATAAAAACAAGAAAATCCGTACTGTACAGTTCCATCCGGAAGCATGTCCGGGACCACAGGATACGGCTTACTTATTTGATGAATTTTTGGATGTGATGAAAGGAGCAAAAAATGCCTAAGAGAGAAGATATAAAGAAAGTACTTGTCATCGGATCAGGACCGATCGTCATCGGACAGGCAGCGGAATTTGACTACGCGGGAACTCAGGCCTGCCGTGCGCTGCAGGAAGAGGGCGTTGAAGTTGTACTTGTCAACTCCAATCCTGCTACGATCATGACAGATAAAGATATTGCAGATAAGGTATATATTGAGCCTCTGACTGCCCCTGTGATCGAAAAGATCATCGAAAAAGAAAAACCGGACAGCATTCTTCCGACTCTGGGAGGACAGGCAGCCTTAAACCTTGCTATGGAATTATGCGAGAGCGGATATCTGGAGAAAGCAGGCGTTGAGCTGATCGGAACATCTCCGGATACGATCAAAAAGGCTGAAGACCGTCTGGAGTTCCAGAAAACCATGGAAAAGATCGGAGAACCGATCGCAGCCGGACAGGTTGTAACAACCATCGAAGACGGTGTGAAATTTGCGAAAGAGATCGGCTATCCGGCAGTTCTTCGTCCGGCATATACGCTGGGAGGAAGCGGCGGCGGAATTGCCCATAACCAGGAAGAGCTGGAGGCCATTCTTGAGAATGGACTGCGCCTGAGCCGTGTTGGAGAAGTACTGGTAGAGCGTTACATCGGCGGATGGAAAGAAATCGAATATGAAGTAATGCGTGATGAAAACGGAACCTGCATCACAATCTGTAACATGGAAAATATCGATCCGGTCGGTGTGCATACAGGAGACAGTATCGTTGTGGCTCCTTCTCAGACACTGGGAGATAAAGAATATCAGATGCTGCGTACATCCGCTCTGAATATTATCACAGAGCTGAATGTGCATGGAGGATGTAATGTTCAGTACGCGCTGAATCCGGACAGTTTTGAGTATTGCGTAATCGAGGTAAATCCTCGTGTCAGCCGTTCTTCCGCGCTGGCTTCCAAGGCGACAGGATATCCGATCGCCAAGGTAACTGCCAAGATCGCGATCGGCTATACGCTGGACGAGATTGAAAACGCAGTCACAAAGAAAACATACGCAAGTTTCGAGCCGATGCTTGACTATTGTGTAGTCAAGATGCCTCGTCTTCCATTTGATAAATTCATTCATGCAAAACGAACGTTAACGACACAGATGAAAGCGACCGGAGAAGTTATGAGTATCGGAACCAACTTTGAGGGAGCTTTGATGAAGGCAATTCGTTCTCTGGAACAGCATGTGGACAGCCTGATCTTTGGTGATTACGATAAGCTGACAGATGAAGAACTGTTAAAAGAACTGGAAAAGATCGATGATTTAAGAATCTATGTGATCGCAGAAGCAATCCGAAGAGGATTCGACTATGATACGATCTTTAATATTACGAAGATTGACCGGTGGTTCCTGGACAAGATTGCCGTTCTCGTAGAGATGGAAAAGAAACTGAAAGAAGCAGATGCGCTGGATTATGACCTGCTCCTGGAAGCGAAACGTCTGGAATTCCCGGATAAAGTGATCGGCCAGCTGGTTGGAAAAACAGAACGTGAGATCAAAGAACTGAGAAATGAAATGAACATCCACGCTTCTTATAAGATTGTAGATACCTGCGCAGCAGAGTTTGATGCGGAGACACCGTATTTCTATTCCTGCTACGATGGGGAAAATGAAGTGGAAGAAACGTCTGGAAAGAAAAAAGTTATGGTACTTGGATCTGGTCCGATCCGTATCGGACAGGGAATCGAGTTTGACTACTGTTCTGTTCACAGTGTATGGGCGCTGAGCAAAGAAGGATATGAGACAATCATCGTCAACAACAATCCGGAAACGGTTTCTACAGACTTTGACGTAGCGGATAAACTGTATTTTGAGCCGTTAACAGCAGAAGATGTGGAAAGCATCGTAGAGCTGGAAAAACCGGATGGAGCAGTCGTACAGTTCGGCGGACAGACAGCGATCAAATTAACAGAGGCCCTGATGAAGATGGGAGTTCCAATCCTTGGAACAAGTGCGGAAAATGTAGATGCGGCAGAAGACAGAGAACTGTTTGATGAGATCCTGGAAGAATGCTGCATTCCAAGACCGAAAGGAACTACGGTATTTACCTGTGAGGAAGCTCTGGAAGCCGCTCACAGACTCGGTTATCCGGTTCTGGTACGTCCATCCTATGTTCTTGGAGGACAGGGAATGCAGATTGCGGTTTCAGATGAAGATATCACTGCCTTTATGGAAATCATCAATCGTTATGAGCAGGAACATCCGATCCTGATCGATAAATACCTGGTAGGAAAAGAAGTGGAAGTTGACGCCGTATGTGACGGAAATGATATCCTGATCCCGGGAATCATGGAACATATAGAACGTGCCGGAATCCATTCCGGAGACAGTATTTCCGTATATCCGTCCATTAACCTGAGTGACAAAGTAAAACGTGTCATTGCAGAATATACGAGAAAACTGGCAAAATCCCTTCATGTTGTGGGACTGATCAATATTCAGTTTATCGTTGCCAATGAAGAAGTGTATGTGATCGAGGTAAACCCACGTTCCAGCCGTACGGTTCCTTATATCAGCAAGGTAACCGGAATTCCGATCGTGGCACTGGCAGCCAAAGTGATCACAGGAGCGAAGATCAGAGATCTTGGATATGAACCGGGACTGCAGCCGGAATCAGAATATTATGCTGTGAAAAAGCCGGTCTTCTCATTTGAGAAACTTCGCGGAGCAGAGGTAAGCCTCGGACCTGAGATGAAATCAACAGGAGAGTGTCTTGGAATTTCCAAGAACTATCATGAGGCTCTTTACAAGGCGTTCTTAGGTGCAGGCGTTGACCTTCCAAAATACAAGAAGATGATCCTGACAGTAAAAGACTCTGACAAAATCGACGCGGTAGATATCGGAAGAAGATTTATCAATCTCGGATATGAAATCTTCTCAACAAAAAGTACCTGCAGAGTCCTGAACGAGGCAGGTGTTCCGGCGAAACCGATCAATAAGCTGGAAGAGCCGTCTCCGAACTTGCTGGATTTGATTTTAGATGATAAAATTGACTTAGTCATCGATACGCCATCCCAGGGTGTCGGACGAAGCAAAGATGGATTCCTGATCCGCCGTTACGCGATCGAGACAGGAGTGACATGTCTTACAAGTCTTGACACAGCGGATGCTCTGCTGACTAGTTTGGAAACAGGAAATAGAGATCAATTGACTGTTGTAGACATAGCGACAATTTAGCGAAAAAGAGGAGTGATGTTATGGGTCGATATACCAAGCAGGATATCATAGATCTGGTGAGGGAAAATGATGTCCAGTTTATAAGACTGCAGTTTTCTGATTTGTTTGGCGCGATGAAAAATGTAGCGATTACAGCGCGCCAGCTGGAAAAGGCACTGGATAATAAATGCACATTTGATGGTTCTTCTGTAGATGGATTTGTAAGGATCGAGGAATCAGATATGTATCTGTATCCGGATCTGGACAGTTTTCTGATCTTTCCGTGGAGTTCCGGAGGACGGGTTGCAAGGCTGATCTGTGATGTTTACGGACAGGACGGCATGCCGTTTGAGGGAGATCCAAGGAATATTCTCAAGAGAGTGATGCGCGAATGCAAGAAGATGGGATATAAGTTCAATGTAGGTCCGGAATGCGAATTCTTCTTATTCCATACGGATGAAGAAGGACAGCCAACGACATTGAGTCATGAAAAAGCGGGATACTTTGATGTGGCGCCTCTGGATCTGGGAGAAAGCGCAAGAAGAGATATGATCCTGAATCTGGAGGAAATGGGATTTGAGATTGAAGCTTCCCATCACGAGGTTGCGCCGGCTCAGCACGAGATCGATTTTAAATATGATAATGCGCTTCGGACGGCCGATAACATCCTGACATTTAAATTCGTAGTAAAATATATTGCAAAAAGGCATGGACTGTATGCAAGTTTTATGCCGAAACCAATTACCGGTGTGGATGGATCCGGAATGCATCTGAATATGTCTTTATGGAAAGACGGAAAGAATATTTTTGCGGATTCCAAAAACCATATCGGAGTCAGTGATGAGGCTTTCTATTTTATGGCAGGAGTTATGAAACATGCCAGGGAAATGAGCCTGATTACCAATCCGCTGGTGAACTCTTATAAGCGGATCGTTCCGGGATACGAGGCGCCGGTAGACGTTACCTGGTCTCCGGCAAACCGAAGCCCGCTGATCCGTGTGCCTGCGGCGAGAGGAAGCGGAACCAGACTGGAATTTCGAAGTCCGGATCCGGCAGCCAATCCATATCTTGCCCTGGCGGTCAGCCTGGCGTCAGGTCTGGAAGGAATCCGCGGCAAACTGACCCCTGGAAAAGGTACATCCAAGAACCAGTATGAGATGGCGGAAGGAGAGAAAAAAGAGGCAGGAATCATGATGCTGCCAAGAGATTTAAAGGAGGCTTTGGATATTTTCGAGAACAGTGATTTTATCAGAAAAACACTGGGAAATCATATTTTTACGAAATATTATGAAGCAAAGAAGAAGGAATGGGAGTCTTACCAGAAATTCGTATCACAGTGGGAAATTGATGAGTATTTATATAAGATTTAGTCCCCACGATAAGCAGATGCGAGGAGGTGAGAAGTCTGGTTAGCGTCATCGTTTTGTTCCCAAAACAGGAAATCGCCAGAAATATAAGGAATCTGCTTGTGCGCAGCGGTTTTGAAGTCATCGGAGTCTGTGTGACTGCGGCGCAGGTAATTCAGCGGATGGAAGGAATGGAAGAAGGTATTGTTGTCTGTGGATATAAATACGCAGATATGGTGTATACTGAACTGAGAGAATATCTCCCTGATGGAATTCAGATGGTGCTGATCGCTTCTCGGGCACATTTGGAGGAAGAGTGTGATATGGCCAACGTACACTATCTCTCCATGCCGTTAAAGGCTCACAGTCTGATCGAAACCATGAGAGAGATCGTCAGCAGTATTTCCAATAATCCGAAAAGGAAGAAACACAGGCCGAAAGAAAGGACCAGGGAAGAATTACAGCTGCTGGATGAAGTAAAAAGATTACTGATGGAGAATAACAGAATCAGCGAGGAAGAGGCGCACCGTTATATTCAGAAACGGAGTATGGACAGCGGTGTCAGCCTGATCGAAATGGCAAAAATGATTAAAGAATCACTTACATACTAGACTATTTTTAGGAGGAACTTATGTTTAAAATCAATGACAATTATTTAAAACTTCCGGGAAGCTATTTGTTTTCCACAATCGCTAAGAAAGTAAATGAATATACTGCAGCGAATCCGGATAAGGATATCATCCGTCTTGGAATCGGTGATGTAACTCAGCCTCTGGCTCCGGCAATCATCGAGGCTCTTCATGGCGCAGTGGATGAGATGGCTCATGCGGAAACATTCCATGGATACGCTCCGGATCTCGGATATGAATTCCTGCGCAGCGCGATTGCAAAAAATGATTATGCCGACAGAGGAGCAGACATCGCTGCAGATGAGATTTTCGTAAGCGATGGAGCAAAGTGTGATTCCGGCAATATTCAGGAAATTTTTGCACAGGATAATAAGATTGCCGTATGTGACCCGGTTTATCCGGTGTATGTTGACACGAACGTTATGGCTGGAAGAACAGGAACATATGATCCGAAAACAGAAACATGGAGTGATGTAATCTACATGCCTTGTACGGCAGATAACGATTTCGCTCCGGATTTTCCGGATGAAGTACCGGATATTATCTATCTGTGCTTCCCGAACAACCCGACAGGCTCCACGATCACAAAAGATCAGCTTCAGGGATGGGTGGATTATGCTAACAAGAATGGCGCTGTCATCATTTACGACGCTGCTTATGAGGCATATATCTCTGAAGACAATGTAGCGCATACAATTTATGAATGTGAAGGCGCAAGAACCTGTGCCATTGAATTAAAGAGTTTCTCCAAGAACGCAGGATTTACAGGAGTGCGTCTTGGATATGCGGTTGTTCCAAAAGACCTGAAATGCGGAGATGTAAGACTTCATGATCTCTGGGCAAGACGTCACGGAACAAAATACAACGGAGCTCCTTATATTGTTCAGAGAGCCGGAGAGGCAGTTTACTCTGACGCTGGAAAGGAACAGTTAAAGAAACAGGTTGGATATTACATGAATAATGCGAAAGTAATCTTCGAAGGATTAAAAGACGCAGGCTATACGGTTTCCGGCGGAGTAAATGCACCATATATCTGGCTGAAGACTCCGGATCAGATGACATCATGGGAGTTCTTTGATTATCTTCTTGAAAATGCAAATGTAGTAGGTACTCCTGGATCAGGATTCGGACCAAGCGGAGAAGGATATTTCCGGCTTACAGCGTTTGGAAGCTATGAAAATACAGTAGCAGCAATGGAACGCATTAAGAATATGTAAAAAGAAAAAGACGTATCGGAAGAAAACTGGTACGTCTTTTCGCTTTCGGCAGAAATACAGGGTAGAAAAAATTAGATTTTTTATATACGAAAGCTGTCAGTATATGATAGAATATTAAAAAGTTTGAGGTGAAAAAGGAGACATATCTATGAAAATGTTAAATCTGGAACAGGAATTACAGGCAAATGCTTATCCGGGAAGAGGAATCGTAATTGGAAAATCTCCGGATGGCGCCAAAGCGGTAACTGCTTACTTCATCATGGGAAGAAGTGAAAACAGCAGAAACAGGATTTTCGCGGAAGAAGGGGAAGGAATCCGCACGCAGGCGTTTGATGAGTCAAAACTTACAGATCCAAGCCTGATCATTTATGCGCCGGTTCGTGTGCTTGGGAACAAGACCATTGTAACCAACGGAGATCAGACAGATACTGTATATGATGGAATCAAGGAAGGACTTACGTTTGAACAGTCTTTAAGAAGCCGTGAGTTTGAACCGGATGGTCCGAATTATACACCGAGGATTTCCGGTATCATGCAGGTAGAAGACGGAACATTTCATTATGCAATGTCTATCTTAAAGAGCAATAATGGAAATCCGGACAGCTGCAATCGTTATACGTTCACTTATGAGAATCCGGTTCCAGGAGAAGGACATTTTATTCATACTTATATGCACGACGGAGATCCTCTTCCAAGTTTTGAGGGAGAGCCAAAGCTGGTAGCGGTGGAAGATGATATTGATACATTTACAAAGACACTTTGGGAGAGCTTAAACGAAGACAACAAAGTTTCTTTGTTTGTTCGTTATATCGATATCGCAACCGGAACTTATGAAACAAGAATCGTCAACAAAAATCAGTAATCAAAAGAAAAAGGAGAAAAGCGAAATGAAAGAATTGGAATTAAAGTATGGCTGCAATCCGAATCAGAAACCTTCTAAGATCTGCATGGCAGACGGAAGCGATCTTCCGATCGAAGTGATCAATGGAAAACCGGGATATATTAACTTCCTGGATGCCTTCAATGGATGGCAGCTGGTAAGAGAATTAAAGAAAGCAACAGGACTTCCTGCGGCAACTTCTTTTAAGCATGTTTCTCCTGCCGGAGCATCTGTAGGCAGACCAATGTCTGATACATTAAAAAAGATTTACTGGGTGGATGATATGGGAGATCTGTCTCCTCTGGCATGTGCTTATGCAAGAGCAAGAGGCGCAGACAGAATGTCCTCCTTCGGTGATTTTATCGCTCTTTCAGATGAATGTGACGCAGATACAGCAAGACTGATCAAACGAGAAGTTTCTGACGGAGTCATTGCTCCGGGATACAGCGAGGAAGCGCTGGAACTTTTAAAGCAGAAGAAAAAAGGAAATTATAATATCATCAAGATCGATCCGGATTATGAACCGGCTCCGTTAGAGCACAAAGAAGTGTTTGGCGTTATGTTTGAACAGGGACGTCAGGAACTTCCAATTGACGGTGCGCTTTTATCCAACATTGTAACGGAGAACAAAGACATTCCGGAAGAAGCCCTGACAGATATGAAAATTTCACTGATCGTGTTAAAATACACACAGTCTAATTCTGTATGCTTTGTAAAAGATGGCCAGGCAATTGGTATCGGTGCCGGACAGCAGTCCCGTGTACATTGTACAAGACTGGCAGGACAGAAAGCAGACAACTGGTGGTTAAGACAGTGTCCGAAAGTCATGGAACTTCCATTTAAAGATAAAATCCGCCGTGCAGACCGTGATAATGCCATTGATCTGTATATTGGAGATGAATATATGGATGTTCTGGCAGACGGAGCATGGGAAAATATTTTCACAGAAAAACCGGAAGTATTTACAAAAGAAGAGAAGAGAGCATGGCTTGACAAGCTTACAGATGTAACACTGGGATCTGATGCGTTCTTCCCATTCTCAGACAATATTGAGCGCGCTCATAAGAGCGGTGTAAAATACGTAGCACAGCCAGGCGGATCCGTACGAGATGACGCGGTAATTGACTGCTGCAACAAATATGGAATGGCAATGGCATTTACAGGAATCCGTCTTTTCCATCACTAGAGCCGGGATTTTGGTATAAAACAGGCAGAGATGTCTCTGGATAAAAAAGAAGGATGAAAAACAGTTCTCCGTTTAAAAAGATTGTGAATTCAGTCTGCGGAGAACTGTTTTTATTTTATGGAGGATTGGGAAGACTATGAAAAGAGTTCTCGGGGAACTAAAATTGTTAAATATGAATAAAAAGGAATGAATAAATTGACAATGTTTATGAAATGTGCTAAATTAGAAACAACATATTTGTAACAATTTGGTAATTCTGTCAAGAGACTATCGTTTACAGGCCGGAATTGGATGAAGGGGTTTTAGAAGAAGAGGATATGATAAACGGCAGCCTTAGTTTTTACATAAGGAGGCGTTTTATGATCCGAAAGAAAATTCAGGCAGCGGCTGGTGCGGGAATGATTGCCTTTGGCATCTGGATGGAGTCCGCGGCAGCCCAGGGAGAGCAGTTTGCTTCGGCGGGAGTTGGCCGGGCGATTGAGAAGTATGTTGACCGTGTATCCGATTCTTCCAGGAAGAGCCAGCCTGCATATGTATCCTATGAAGGTTATGCGGCGGCAAGAGTGACCAGCCATCTTAACATCAGAAGTCAGCCGTCATCCGGAAGCAGGATTGTCGGTGAACTGAGAGACGGAGGCATAGGCAGGGTCACAGACAGGAAAGGCGGATGGACAAAGATCTGGTCGGGAACCGTAGAGGGATATGTGAATGACAAATATCTGATCTATGATGAAGACATCAGCGCATATGCGGAGAAGAAGAAGTATCCCAGGACAGCGGTTGTCACAGCAGAAGCCCTGAAAGTGAGGAAAGAACCGGATCTGAAGTCAGATGTGCTTGCTGTAGCGGAAAAGGGCACCAGTTATGAGATTATGGACAGCAGGGAAGAAGACTGCTGGACAAAAGTAAAACTTCAGGATGGAAAGGGCTATGTATCCAAAGAACATATTAAGGTTGGATATGATTTCGATGAGGCCAGACCGATAGAAAAAGCGAAAGAGGAGGCATCATCCGGTGAAAAGAAAACCCGGACATCAAAGGCATCCGGGGAACAGAAGGTAAGTGTATCCGGGAAAACTCTTGGAAGTCAGATTGCAGCTTATGCTGTAAAATATGTAGGCAACCCATACGTATATGGAGGTTCCAGTCTGACCAGGGGAGCTGATTGTTCCGGCTTTGTAATGAGGGTATATGAACATTTTGGATATCATTTAAGTCACAGTTCTGCCGCGCAGGCGGGAGAAGGACGGGAAGTGGCGGTAAGTTCCATACAGCCGGGAGATCTGCTGTTTTACCGAAGCGGGGGACGAATCAGTCATGTGACAATGTATATCGGGAATGGAAAAGTTGTCCATGCCAGCAATTCTGCCCCATATCCAAAGGGCGGAATCAAGATTTCAAATGTCAGCTACCGTACGCCGTGCAGGGCGGTACGGATTATAAAGTAGAGAGAGAAGATTAAATTTATCATACAAAAACAGGAGCGGCGAAATTTTTGATTTTGCCGCTCCTGTTTTTTTGATGCTGTCTTATTCGCTCTAAAGCAAAGGACATAGTTTTTTTATTTTCAAAAGTTTATACATTAAACCGGAATACAATAATATCTCCGTCTTTTACAACGTATTCTTTTCCTTCCTGGCGTACCAGACCTTTTTCTTTGCATGCGTGCATGCTTCCGTTTTCCATCAGATCATCATAGGATACGACCTCAGCGCAGATAAAACCGCGTTCAAAATCAGAATGGATCTTGCCGGCTGCCTGAGGAGCCTTGGTTCCTTTCTTGATGGTCCATGCGCGGGTTTCATCTTCTCCGGATGTAAGGAAACTGATCAGACCAAGAAGAGAGTAGCTGGCTGCGATCAGCTTTTCAAGTCCGGATTCCTTCAATCCGAGATCTTCCAGAAACTCTTTCTTTTCATCATCATCCAGTTCGGCAATCTCCTGCTCGATCTGCGCACATACAACGAAAACCTTTGCGTCCACATCTTCTGCATATTTGCGGACAGCAGCGACATAGTCATTCTCCTGGCCGTCCTCTGCCAGTTCATCTTCATTGACATTGGCAGCAAAAATGACAGGTTTTACGGTCAGAAGATTACAGGAATTTAAGATGAGCTGATCTTCTTCATCCTCCACGACAAATGTCTTGGCGAGTTTTCCGTCTTCCAGATGCGCTTTGACTTCCTTGAGAAATTCCACTTCATGGGCAAGGGCTTTGTCATTGCGGGCTCCTCTGGTAGATTTCGCGATCCGTCTGTCCAGAACTTCAATATCAGAGAAAATCAGTTCAAAGTTGATAGTTTCAATGTCACGCAGCGGGTTAACAGAACCATCTACATGGACAATATTGCTGTCATCAAAACAGCGGACCACATGAACGATCGCGTCAACCTCACGAATATTGGCAAGGAACTGGTTGCCTAATCCTTCTCCTTTGGAAGCTCCTTTTACGAGACCGGCAATGTCAACAAATTCGATGGCAGCCGGAATGACCTTCTTGGAATGATACATCTCGGCAAGATGATCCACCCGGGAATCAGGAACGGCAACGATTCCTACATTAGGATCGATGGTACAAAACGGATAGTTAGCTGATTCGGCGCCTGCCTTTGTCAGAGAATTAAATAATGTACTTTTTCCGACGTTTGGCAGCCCGACAATACCTAATTTCATAATCATTTCCTTTCTTATTGTATAATTTTTCATTTAATAGTCTAACACAAGGAACTTGAAAAGGAAAGAGAAATAGGATAAGATATGTATCTTAGGAAGTAAGGAGAAACAAAGCAGGGGATTTTGTATGCGCAAAAGAAAGGAAGAGATGTATGGCAAGTGAAATCCGATTCCCTAATCTGGGGATTGTACTGAAAAATGTAGGGGAAGGATTCCATATTGGAAATTTTGAGATAAGATATTATGGTGTAATGATCGCCTTGGGATTTTTATTTGGACTGACCCTGTCATATTATGCAGCAAAACGCACAAAGGGATTTGATCCGGAAATGGTTTTTGACTATCTGATTTGTATGGTCATTCCTGCGATCGCAGGTGCAAGACTTTATTATGTGATATTTTCCTGGGATTATTATAAGGAGCATCTGGGAGAAATTATAGAAATACGAAACGGCGGTCTGGCAATCTATGGCGGGATTATCGCTGCTGCGCTGGTGCTGTTTATTTTCTGCAGGGTGCGTAAAGTATCCATGGCTCAGTTTACAGATATCGCGGTCAAGGGACTGCTGGTTGGACAGATCCTGGGACGATGGGGAAATTTTTTTAACAGGGAAGCCTTTGGAGGATTTACAGATGGTCTGTTTGCAATGCAGATTCCAACAGATTTTTTCCTGGAACATGGAAGATTATCAGAAATCATAGAATCGGGGCTGTATGACAAAGCTGTATTTTTGGATGCAGGCAGCAGTGCAGCGTCCTATATTCAGGTTCATCCGACTTTTCTGTATGAAAGTGTTTGGAATCTGATGGTGCTGCTGTTCATTTTATGGTTTACCAAAAGAAAAGCTTTTGACGGAGAACTGACAGCGCTGTATGCCGCAGGATATGGAATCGGAAGATTCTGGATCGAGGGTCTGAGAACGGACTCGCTGATGATCGGAAATACCGGGATCAGAGTATCCCAGATGCTGGCAGCGTTTCTTGCGGCAGGAGGGATCATTGTCATTTGCTGGGGAAGACTACGAAAGAAAAAGAAAAAAACAGCAGAATAGATGAAAGAGCAGAGAAAAGCCAAAAAACCGGCAGATAACTCTGCTCTTTTTTGTTTTTAGGGCGGGGAGAGAAAAGGAGGGGGAAAATGTCGAAAAAATGTCGAATTTATAAGAAAAAACTAAGATTTGGTTGTGGATTATTCCTTGCTTTTTTAATATGTATCGTATAAAATGTTCATATAAGTGGTTAAAAGTGGTAGAAGGTGGGGGACAACCTCCCGATACCATAGACGAGAGTGGCAGGCACAAAGAGGTGAGTCCATGTTCATGGGGGAACACAAACACACAATTGATGCAAAGGGCAGGCTGATAATTCCTTCCAGATTTCGGGAAGAACTGGGACAAGAGTTTATCATTACAAGGGGATTAGATGGATGTCTCTTTATTTTCCCTCAAAAAGAATGGAAAGAATTTGAAATGAAACTGAGAGGCCTTCCGCTCATTGATAAAAATGCAAGAAAATTTTCAAGGTTTTTTCTTTCCGGAGCGGCAGCCTGCGAGCTGGATAAGCAGGGCAGGATTCTGATACCGGGAGCGCTGAGGGAATTTGCGGGTATGGAAAAAGAAGTCATGCTGGCAGGAATGCTGAACCGCATCGAGGTGTGGAGCAAAGAGCGGTGGGATGCTAATAACTCTTATGAAGACATGGATGAGATTGCTGCGGGCATGCAGGATTTAGGACTGAATATTTAGGTGGGCAAATGGAATTTAAGCATATTTCCGTATTACTGGAAGAGACAATCAGAGAACTTCATATAAAACCTGACGGCATCTATGTCGATGGTACGCTCGGCGGAGGCGGACATGCCTGGGAGATCTGCCGGCGGCTGTCTGATCAGGGACGTTATATCGGGATCGATCAGGATGCAGACGCAATCGAGGCAGGAAGCCGCCGTCTCAGGGAATTTGGAGACAAGGCAACGATCGTCAGAGATAATTATGTCAATATGCCCCGGATTCTTAAGGAACTGGGAATCGGAAAAGTTGACGGCATACTGCTGGATCTTGGGGTATCTTCTTTCCAGCTGGATGAGAAGGAGAGAGGATTTACATACCGGGAAGACGTTCCTCTGGATATGAGGATGGATCAGCGTCAGGAACTGACAGCCAGAGATATTGTCAATGATTACTCAGAGATGGATCTGTTTCATGTAATCCGGGATTATGGAGAAGAAAAATTTGCAAAAAATATCGCAAAACATATCGTCAGCAGACGACAGGAAAAGCCGATTGAAACGACAGGGGAATTGATTGAGATTATAAAAAATGCCATCCCGAAAAAGGTAAGGGCGGTTGGCGGACATCCGGCCAAACGGACGTTCCAGGCAATCCGGATCGAATGCAATCATGAACTGGATGTGTTAAAAGACAGTCTTGATGCAATGATCGATCTGCTGAACCCGGGGGGAAGGCTTTGCATTATTACATTTCATTCGCTGGAAGATCGAATTGTGAAACGTGCATTTAAGAAAAACGAAAACCCGTGTACCTGTCCGCCGAATTTTCCGGTGTGCGTATGTGGGAAAGTTTCAAAAGGAAGACAGGTGACACGCAAGCCGATTGTTCCCGGGGAGGAAGAGTTAGAACATAACAAAAGAGCAAAGAGCTCTAAGCTTAGAGTGTTTGAAAGAGGTATTTAGGGGGATCGGTTTATGGATAAGACAAGACAGGAACGTTACAATTTGATTTACGGCAATACGGCCCGCAAGATGGAAGCAGAACCAGTCAGACCGGAGCCGGAGAGAAGAAAGAAGAAAGTCAGACATAAAGCCAGACCGAAGACATCTGCCAGAACCAGACAGAATCAGCAGAAGGCAATGCAGATTGACTTCGCTTTTATTCGTGTTCTGATCGCGGCGGTTGTGATAGTTACCGCTGTCAGCCTTTTTTATCTGTCCGAACGTGCAAAGCTGGTGGAACAAAGAGAAGAATTGTCTGATAAGAGAGAACAGTTAAACACTCTTCAGGTGGAAAATGAGGACTTGAATCTGGAAATCGAACAGAGTATTGATCTGGATCAGATTGAAAAAACTGCAAAGAAATATGGAATGAAGGAGCCAGACTCCAGCCATATCATTCACTATGACAGCACGGACGTGGAATATGTCCGGCAGTATGATGATATTCCGGATGCCGACTAAGAGGTGATTGCTTTGAGAAGACGACGTAGACGAAAGAAAATAAAACGACTTAATCATGCTATGAAGGTGAGGACGATCGGAACGATTACCTTCATAGCAATTCTTTTTATCATTCTGGCAGGAAGACTTGTTTATTTCAGCGTTTTTAAAAATGGTATTTATGAAAAGCAGGTATTGTCCCAGCAGAATTATAACAGTGTCACGATTCCTTATAAAAGAGGGGATATTTTAGACCGGAATGGCAATACTTTAGCTACCAGCAAGAAGCTGTATAATCTTGTCCTTGAGCCGAAAAATATTTTAAGAACGGCAGATGTGCGGAAAAAGGTAGTGTCAGCACTGACAAAATATATGGGACTTGATAAGGACGCTCTGCTGTCTTATTTAAAAGAGAATAAAGATTCTTATTATTCTGTATATAAAGAAGACCTGACCTACAGCCAGGTGGCAGATATGAAAGAGTATATGGAAAGCGACGCCGGAGAAGATATTTCAGGGGTTGTATTTTCTGAGAAATATCAGAGAGAATACCCTAATAAATCTCTGGCCAGCCAGGTAATAGGATTTGTTTCTGATAACAGCGGAACCGGCGGAATCGAGCAGTATTACAACAGCACGTTATCCGGTGTGGATGGACGCCGGTATACGTATTTGAATGAGGAACTGGAATCTGATACTTCCATCGTAGATCCGCAAAATGGAAAGACGGTGGTATCGACCATTGATTCCAATATTCAGAAGCTGGCGGAACAGAGACTGGCCGCTTTTGAAAAAGAATACGGAAGCAAGGGAAGCAGTATCCTTGTTATGAATCCGAACAACGGAGAAGTTTATGCCATGGCTTCTTCTACATCTTTTAATCTGGAAGATCCGAGAAATGAGAAAAATCTTCTTACGAAATATAAAAAGAGTGAAATTGATAAAATGAGTGAGAAGGAAAAAGTGGAGGCTTTCAATGAGATCTGGAAGAATCCGATTGTATCCAATACTTTTGAACCGGGATCAACCTTTAAGCCGTTTACCGTGGCGGCGGGACTGGAAGAGGGAATTTTAAAAGGAGACGAGACTTTTATCTGTAACGGATATGAGCAGATCGGATCCAATAGAATCCACTGTTCTCACAGATCCGGACACGGCAGGATCACACTGTCAGAATCTATTTCTTTATCCTGTAATGACGCGATCATGCAGATTGCAGCGAAAGAAGGAAAAGATGTGTTTACGAAATATCAGAGGGAATTTAATTTTGGAAGTCTGACAGGAATCGATCTTCCGGGAGAAGCCAAAACAGACACCCTTCTTCATACTGCTGATAAGATGGAAGATGTGGATCTGGCTACCAGTTCTTTTGGACAGTCTTTTAACTGTTCTATGATCCAGATGGCAAGCGCATTTTGCTCTCTTGTTAATGGAGGCAGTTATTATGAGCCTCATGTAGTGCGCCAGCTGCAAAATGATAAAGGCAGTGTGATCAGCAATGTGGAACCGGCACTGGTTAAGCAGACAGTATCTAGGGATACATCTGACAAACTGAAAGAATATATGAGGGAAACGGTGGAATCCGGAACCGGAAAAAAAGCTCAGCTGGATGATTATACGGTAGGAGGAAAAACCGGTACTGCAGAAAAGATTCCAAGAAGTGCCGGAACCTATGTGGTTTCCTTCTGTGGATTTGCGCCAGTGGAAGATCCGCAGGTTGTTGTATACGTGGTCATTGATGAGATTCAGAAAGGATCTCAGCAGAATACGGGACTTACTGTTGAGATCGCCAGAGATGTGATCGAAGGTTCCCTGAAAGAACTGAAGGTGGCAAAAAGCACGAATCAGTAATATGAGCCGGATTTTTTCATACGTTTATAATAGTATGGAATTATGAGGCGCAGCCGGTGAAAACAGGATATAAAAAGAAGATTCTTGGAATTACAGGACTGATCTGTCTGGGATTTTCAGTTGTAGCGGTCCGCCTTGGATATGTTATGATTGCTCAGTCAGATAAATATCAGGAGCTGGCCAGGGATCTTCATCAAAGGGAGAGAGAAATCAAAGCCCCCAGAGGGAATATCTATGACCGTAACGGAGTAAAGATTGCTTCCAATAAAGCGGTTTATTCGATTTCTGTTATTTATTCTCAGATGACAGATAAGAAAAAAGTGGTTCAGGTTCTTTCAGAAGAACTGGGACTGGAAACAGAAGAAATCAAAGGAAAAGTCTATAAAAATTCTGTCCGGGAAAAGATCAAAAGCAATGTGGAGAAAGAAACCGCAGACCGGATCCGTGAATATAAACTGGATGGAGTAAAAGTAGATGAAGATTACAAAAGAGTGTATCCATACGACTCGCTTGCATCAAAGGTTCTGGGATTTACCGGAGGTGACAATCAGGGAATTGTCGGACTGGAGGTTTTCTATGATAAATATCTGAAAGGAAAATCCGGGAAAATCCTTACATTAACCGATGGAAAAGGAATTGAGATTGAAGGAGCCTATGAAGAGCGGGATGAGCCTGTGGCGGGAAATGATCTGTATACTTCTCTGGATGTGAATCTGCAGAATTATGTGACACAGGCTTGTGAAAAAGTAAAAAAAGAAAAGAATGCCAAACAGGTTTCCATGATTTTGATGAATCCGCAGAATGGAGAGATTTACGCCATGGCCAATGTGCCGGAATATAATCTCAATGAACCGTTTAAACTGAACAGCAGGCAGCAGCAGGCAGACAGCAAAAAGCAGCAGGAATATCTGAACCAGAAGTGGAGAAATTCCTGCATCAATGACACTTATGAGCCAGGATCGGTATTTAAGATCGTAACGGCGGCTGCAGGGCTGGAATCAGGGAAGGTAAAAGTGACAGATCATTTCAACTGTCCGGGATTCCGGATTGTAGAGGATCGTAAGATCCGGTGTCATAAAACTACGGGACATGGAAGCGAAACATTCCGGGAAGGAGTCATGAACTCCTGCAATCCGGTTTTCATGGAAGTAGGGGCCCGGGTGGGGGTCGATGGAATGTATGATATGTTCCGGAAACTCGGGCTGTTTGAAAAAACCGGAATTGATCTTCCGGGAGAGGCAAATTCTATCATGCATAAGAAAAAAAATGTGAAAGCGGTGGAACTGGCAACGATGTCATTTGGGCAGTCCATTCAGATTACACCGCTGCAGCTTCTGCGTGCTGCCAGCGCGGCAGTAAACGGAGGGAAGCTGATAACTCCTCACTTCGGAGTCCGCACGGTTTCTGCGGACGGGAAGAAGGAGAAGATCTTTGAATATCCGGAGAAAAAAGGAGTGATTCAAAAAGAAACATCAGAGACCCTGAGGGACCTGTTAAAAGCAGTTGTCTCAGAAGGATCCGGAAGAAACTGTAAAATCGAAGGGTTTTCCATCGGAGGGAAGACAGCGACCAGTGAAAAACTGCCGAGGGGAAACGGCAAGTATATTTCTTCATTTCTCGGATTTTCAAAAGCAGAAGATCCGACCGTTATGGGGATCGTGCTGATCGATGAGCCGGAAGGCACGTATTATGGCGGAACTATCGCGGCGCCGGTCATGCGCAGTGTTTTTCAGGTGGCGCTGCCGTATCTGGGAATTTCCAAAGATTATACAGCTGAGAAAGAAAATGAATAAGAGAACAGGATGGGAGATAACTCTTATCCTCACAAGCGGCGAGTAACAAATGAGGTGGCGATATGAATTATGGAATTGTAAAGCCGGTTTTGGCTGCCTTTTTCATCAGTGTGGCTTTAAGCCCTCTGATGATCCGATATCTTCATAAGCTGAAATTCGGCCAGTTCATCCGGGGAGAGGGCCCGGAATCACACCTGAAGAAGTCTGGCACTCCAACCATGGGAGGCCTGATCATTTTACTTGGCATCGTGATAGCTTCACTGTTTTATGTGAAAGATTATCCGGCCGTGATACCGATTTTGTTTGTAACTCTTGGATTTGGCTTTATTGGCTTTATCGATGATTATATTAAGGTAGTCATGAAAAGAAATCTTGGCCTGAAAGCATGGCAGAAAATGCTGGGTCAGATTTGCGTTACAGGCATATTTGCATATTATCTGATCAACTATACGGACACAGGAACGCTGATGCTGATTCCATTTACCCATGGGAAATATCTGGATCTGGGAATCTTTTTTGTCCCGGGAATTTTCCTTATTCTGCTTGGCACGGTAAATGGGGCAAACTTCACAGACGGTCTGGATGGTCTGGCGTCCAGTGTAACAGTGCTGATCGCTACCTTTTTTACAGTAGCAGCCATTGGTATGGGAGCATCTGGAAACGACCCGGGGATTTGGCCGATTTCCTGTGCGACAGTCGGCTCGCTTCTGGGATTTCTGGTGTTTAACGTATATCCGGCGCGGGTGTTTATGGGAGACACAGGATCGCTTGCCCTGGGCGGGTTTGTGGCAGCTACAGCGGTTATGCTGAAACTGCCGCTGTTCATACCGATCGTCGCGTTTATTTATATGATTGAAGTGATTTCTGTTATGCTGCAGGTATGTTACTTCAAAGTTACAGGAGGAAAAAGATTATTTAAAATGGCGCCGATCCATCACCATTTTGAACTTTCCGGATGGCCGGAAACGAAGGTTGTGGCGATTTTTGCGATCGTTACAGCAGTAAGCTGTCTGATCGGATTGGTAGCAATTTAGTAAGGAGAAGAACATGGCATTGAAAGATAAGAAAGTTTTAGTTGCGGGAGCAGGAAAAAGCGGGATTGGATCTGTAAATCTTTTGCTGAAAGCCGGCGCTGACGTTGTGCTGACAGATGGAAATAAAGATCTGGATCCAGAAGCCTTGTATCAGAAAATATATCAGGAAACAAAGATTCCTTTGATTTTAGGAGAAGTAAACGAAGAACAGGTTAAAGAGTTTGATCTTCTCGTTCTGAGTCCTGGAATTTCCGTAAACGCGCCGATCGCCTGTCTGTTTGCAGATCAGGGGAAACCGGTCTGGAGTGAGATTGAACTGGCTTATCAGGCGGGAAAAGGCAAAATCGCGGCGATTACAGGAACCAATGGAAAAACGACGACAACGGCTCTGACCGGAGAAATCATGAAAGGATATTATGACAGCACTTTTGTGGTGGGAAATATCGGAACTCCGTACACCAGTGTGGCTCTGGATACGAAAGAGGACAGCAGGATCGTTGCGGAAATCAGCAGCTTTCAGCTGGAAACGATCGTTGATTTCTGTCCGGATGTCTGCGCGGTATTAAATATCACGCCGGATCATCTGGATCGTCACGGCACGGTGGAAGTCTACGCAAAAACCAAGGAATCCATCGGGAAAAATCAGAGACCGGATCAGGTCATGGTTCTGAACTATGAAGATAAGACAACGAGAGAGATGGCAGACCGTGCAAAAGGCAGGGTGGTATTTTTCAGCCTTCATCATAAAGCAGAAGAAGGAGTTTATATGGAGGGAGACCGGTTTATCATCGAAGACGATGGAACAAAGACGGAAGTCTGTACTCTGGAAGACACCTGTCTGCTGGGAGACCATAATTATGAAAATATCCTGGCTGCCATTGCGGTATCTTATTATATGGGGGTTCCTGCCGAATATATCAGGGAAGGAATCAGGAAGTTTAAAGGAGTGGCGCACAGGATTGAATACGTAGATACGGTAAACGGAGTGGCTTATTATAATGATTCCAAAGGAACAAATCCAGACGCGGCCATCAAAGGAATCCAGGCGATGAACCGCCCGACTTATCTGATCGGCGGCGGATATGATAAAAAGGCAGCTTATGATGAATGGATAGAGGCCTTTGACGGAAAAGTAAAAGAGCTGATCCTTATGGGGGCTACGGCTTCGAAAATTGCCGAGACCGCAAAGGCGCACGGTTTTGAAGCTGTTGTATTTGTGGATTCCATGGAGGAAGCCATTCAGTACGCGGCAGACAAAGCAGAGGATGGAGATGCGGTACTGCTGTCTCCGGCGTGCGCAAGCTGGGGAATGTTCCCGAATTATGAAGTACGAGGGGATATCTTTAAAGAATGTGTAAAAAAATTAAAGGAGCTGTAGGCTGTGGCAAACCGGATTAAAGAGAAGTATTTGGCCAGAAAGAAATATTTTGATTATCCCATGCTGTTTCTGGTGATATTTTTGATATTATTTGGAATGGTTATGATTTTCAGCACAAGTTCATATAAGAGTACGATCACATATGGAAATCCGTATCACTGGCTGATACGTCAGGCGGCGGCAGTGGTAATTGGCGCGGTGTTTATGATCGCCTTTTGCAAGATCGACTACCGGGTATTTAAACATTTATTTTTTGCCAGAGGATGCTATGGACTCAGCATTGCGCTGCTGGTTATCGTGCTGGCGATTGGCGCGGCAAAAAAGGGATCCGTCCGCTGGATTTCTATTGGAGGATTTCAGTTCCAGCCGTCAGAGTTTGCCAAAATCCTTTTGGTCATGTATCTGGCGTACACGTTATCAAGAAATGCCGGTAAAATGAGGAGTTTCTGGGATACGCTGAAAGTGCTGCTCAAATGTGTGCCGGTCATCGGGCTGGTAGCATATCAGAATCTGAGTACGGCTCTGGTTATTTGTGCGATTACAGGTGTTATGGTCTTTGTGGTAAGTCCGAAAACAAAGGAACTGATCGGAGTTGCCCTCGGAATGGTGGGCGTTCTTGTGGCATATCTGGCATTTTCCAGCAGCTACCGAAACGAAAGGCTTCAGATCTGGCTTCATCCGGAATCTCATGAAAAGGGGCTTCAGACCATGCAGGCCTTGTATGCGATCGGTTCTGGAGGAATCTTCGGAAAAGGACTGGGACAGAGCATGCAGAAAATGGGATTTGTGCCGGAGTCTCATAATGATATGATTTTTTCGATCATTTGTGAGGAGCTGGGGCTGTTTGGAGCTATTTGTCTGATTCTTGTATTTATGGCACTGATCTGGAGGATGCTTCTGATTGCCATGAATGCGGAAGATCTGTTTGGATCTCTGATTGCGATTGGCTTTATGACGCATATTGCCGTGCAGGTGTTTATCAATATTGCGGTTGTTACCAACACGATACCGCCGACAGGAATCCCGCTTCCGTTTATCAGTTACGGAGGAAGCTCGATTCTGGCTATTATGGCGGAAATGGGAATTGTGCTTTCCATCTCCAAGAGAATACGGTTATAAAAGGATGAGTGCTTATGAAGGAAAAAGACGAGAAAAAAGTAATCCGGATGAGCGAACGCAAAGAACCGGAGAAGAGGAAGATCCATATTCCGGTGAAAAGAATACTGATCGGCCTGATTTTATGCCTGATTCTTGCGATTGGAGGAATCGCGGCATTTTGTCCGATCAAGACGATCAGGATCGCCGATGTGGAGGATTATACAAAGGCAGAAGTAAAGCAGGCTGTGAAGAAAAAAGGATATGTAAACAATACGGTCGCCTATTTTCTTTTAAGCAAAATCAAACAGCCGGAGCTGCTGCCATTTATTGAATCTTATGATGTGGAAATCAACGGACCAAATACGGTTACGATACATATCAACGAAAAGAAACGGGCCGGATGTCTTTTGTATAATGGAAAATATGTTTATTTTGACAAAAACGGGTATGCGCTGGAGAGCAGTCAGAAAAAATTTGATGATGTGCCTCTGGTTACAGGTTTGAAATTTGAAAAGCTGGTCATGCAGGAGAAAATACCGGTAAAGAAAAAGAATGTATTTTCTTTTATTCTGGAACTTGCCACGACTATTGGCAAATATAACATTCCGATTGACCAGATTTATATGGAAGATGACGGGACAGCGCTGCTAATCAGCGGTGATATTACTGTAGATTTATGTGACAATGAAAATATAGATATTAAAATTCCGGAATTGGCTGGAATTTTGAAAAAACTAAAAGGAAAAAGCGGAACTGTAGACATGAGATACTTTGATGAATACCAGAAAATAACGATTTTTCAGCCAAAAAATAGTTGAAAAAACATAGCAAAAACGGTATCATTAGATTAATGTATAGAATTATAGTGGGTTGTCGTTAGTGACATGAAGGAGGAGCAACGTGGTTGAGATTATGCCTAGTGTAGAGAATACACAAGCCAGGATTTTAGTGATAGGTGTTGGGGGAGCAGGAAATAACGCCGTCAATCGAATGGTAGATGAGAATGTCCAGGGCGTAGAGCTCGTAGGAGTCAATACAGATAGACAGGCTTTATCTTTATGTAAAGCTTCAACAAAGATACAGATTGGTGAGAAACTGACAAAAGGACTTGGAGCAGGAGCAAAACCTGAGATTGGGGAAGCTGCTGTGGAAGAGAACAGAGAAGAGATCACAGAACTTGTAACAGGCGCGGATATGGTATTTGTTACATGCGGTATGGGAGGAGGAACCGGAACAGGCGCGGCTCCGATCATTGCGGAGATTGCGAAAGGACTGGGCATCCTGACGGTCGGAGTTGTGACAAAACCTTTCTCATTTGAGGGAAAACCTAGGATGAACAACGCCATGTCAGGAATTGCGAGACTGCAGGATCAGGTGGATACGATGATCGTAATTCCGAATGACAAGCTTCTGCAGATTTGTGACAAGAGAACAACGATCCCGGACGCGCTGAAGAAGGCAGATGAAGTTCTCCAGCAGGGCGTACAGGGAATTACAGATATGATTTATAATCCGGGACTGATCAATGTGGACTTTGCAGACATTCAGACGGTTATGAGAGACAAAGGAATTGCTCATATCGGTATGGGAGTCGCAGACGAAGAGCTGGAAGCAATCAAGACAGCGATGGAGAGTCCGCTGCTTGAGACAACCGTTGCAGGTGCTACAGATGTTATTGTTAACTTCGCAGGCGCTGTCGGCATGCTGGAAGCTCAGCAGGCTGTGGAATACTTGAAAGACGAAGCCGGAGCGGAAGTCAACGTGATCTTCGGTACGGTCAATGCAGATTTTGGAGATCAGATCAGCGCAACGATCATTGCCACAGGCATCAAGAATACGGATGGAAGAAGCGCTGCGCGGACTGGATACAAGCCGCACACAGCATCAGGTCCGGCATTTTCCGGACAGCCGATCCATAATGGCAGAGTTGAGACGGAAGACAATACAGCAGCTGCATATGAACCAGACAATCAGACTGCAACTGTGGAGGACAAGGATTCCAAGATTGTGATTCCTGAATTTTTGTTAAAGAGCAGAAGAAAATAAGAAATACATATGCCGTTCAAGGACGTTTCTGATGGAAAGATCAGAAGAATGCCTTGGACGGCATTTTTGTTTTCAATGGATACAGAGAAAATTTCTTTGGAATTGGAATAAGAGAGTGTGAGAAACACTGCCGCCCGATCAAGGACGGTAGTTTCCCTGGGAAAATTCCAGCTGATAGCCAATGCTTTCAACTCTCTGGCTCAGACATCCGATGCATTCCGCGGCTTCCTCCCCTGTGCAGATTTTGTTGTCATAGAGCGCATAATCTTTTCGGACATCCGTAGGAGAGAGATTCGGCATTACGACATTGGCCCCGGCAAGAATTCCTTTTTCACGGCCGCTGGGATCGATAGTTCCCAGAGCTGTGGTGGACGGAAGGAGCAGATGGTGATCCATCAGCCGGAGAATACTGATCAGAAAGATGGTGAGTTCGGCAGTTCCGGCGGCAAAGTCACGGAACCGGGTGTCATGATGAGGGACAAAAGGACCGATCCCTGTCATTTGCGGATGAAGTTTCTGAATAAATAAAAGATCGTCCGCAAGATTTTCAAGAGTCTGAAAAGGAGCGCCGACCATAAATCCGGTACCTACCTGAAAACCGGCCGTACGCAGGTCATAGAGACATTGGATCCGATGCCGGAGAGACATTTTTTCAGGGTGAAGTTTTCCATAAAGCCGTGGTGAAATGGCTTCGTGGCGCAGAAGATATCTGCGGCCTCCTGCGGCGTGAAGCTTCTGATAGCTTTCCAGGGAACGTTCTCCAAGGGACAGGGTAATAGCGCAGTCAGGGAATGATTCATGGATGGCTTCCACAACCGGTACCATCCGTTCATCAGAAAAATAAGGATCTTCTCCTCCCTGCAGGACAAAACTGCGGTATCCCAGATCATATCCGTTCTGGCAGGCGCTTAAAATCTGTTCCTGAGACAGACGGTAACGGCTGATATTCCGATTAGAAGCCTGAATGCCGCAGTAATAGCAGTTATTTTTACAGTAGTTGGTAAATTCGATCAGTCCTCTTGGAAATACCTTGTTTCCGTAGATTTTCTGAGCTTCTTTTCTGGCCAGTTCTCCGAGACAGGAAGCAGTTTCCTCATCACGGTGTTCCAGAAGAAATACAAGTTCTTCTTTCTCCAGAGTCTGATCTTTATATAAAGTTTCAATTAAATTCCATACGTTCATATTTCATACTCCTTTACTCGGGTATTATAACATACAGGTAGTAAAAAGGGAAAGAAATATGATAGAATTAGAAAAAAGAAATAAAAGGAAGGGGAAATTGATGAGAGATAATGTAATCATTTTTGATCACCCGCTGATCCAGCATAAAATATCGCTGATCCGCAGTAAGGACTGCGGCACACGGGAGTTTCGTACAGTTGTAGGGGAAATTTCCATGCTGATGGGATATGAGGTTATGCGGGATCTGGAGACAGAACTGGTAGAAATTGAGACTCCGCTGGAAAAAATGAAAGGACCGATGCTGAAAGGCAAGAAGCTTGCGATCGTACCAATCCTGCGGGCGGGTCTTGGGATGGTAGATGGGATGCTGTCGCTGGTTCCAAGCGCGAAAGTAGGACATGTGGGCATGTACCGGGATGAAGAAACGCTGGAGCCGAAAGAGTATTACTGCAAACTGCCGGAGGATATCAGCCAGAGACTGGTGATTATTGTTGATCCGATGCTTGCTACCGGGGGATCTGCGGATGCGGCAGTAGATTTTGTAAAAAAACAGGGAGCAGAGCAGATTAAATTTGTGTCGATCCTTGCGGCTCCGGAAGGTGTGGAACGCCTGGCACAGGCACATGCGGATATCAGTATTTACTGCGGCGCGGTAGACCGGGAATTAAATGAACATGGTTATATTCTGCCGGGACTTGGTGATGCAGGAGACCGGATTTTCGGAACAAAATAAAAGAGAGGGTGCATACGGATGCTTTACTCCCGCACAGCTTTATGATAGAATAACAAAGTTATTGATTTATTTGAAGTAAGCATAATTTTGATTCAGAACATAAAGAAAGAAGGATACGATGAAGAGAGAAGACATAAGGAATATTGCAATCATCGCCCATGTCGATCATGGAAAAACAACATTGGTGGATGAGCTGCTGAAGCAAAGCGGAGCATTCCGGGAAAATCAGGAAGTTGCTGAGAGAGTTATGGATTCCAACGATATTGAAAAAGAGAGAGGAATTACGATCCTTTCAAAAAATACAGGCGTTGTGTATGACGGTGTCCGGATCAATATCGTAGATACGCCAGGACATGCGGATTTCGGAGGAGAAGTAGAGCGTGTTCTTAAGATGGTAAATGGGGTAATTCTCGTGGTAGATGCGTTTGAAGGACCGATGCCTCAGACAAAATTTGTGCTGAGAAAGGCATTGGAGCTGGATCTTTCCCTGATCGTATGTATCAATAAAGTAGACCGCCCGGAAGCCAGGCCGGCAGAAGTTGTAGATGAGACACTGGAACTTCTGATGGAACTGGAAGCCGGTGACAAACAGCTGGACTGCCCGTTTGTATTTGCTTCAGCAAAAGAAGGGTTTGCGGTTCTTGATATGGAGGATGAAAAGAAAGATATGAAGCCTCTGTTTGAGACGATCATTGATCATATCGAAGCGCCGGAAGGAGATCCTGAAAAACCGCTGCAGATTCTGATCAGTACGATTGATTATAATGAATATGTAGGACGAATCGGAATCGGAAAAGTTGACAACGGGTCCATTGCGGTTAATAAAGAATGTATGGTTGTAAACGAGCATGATCCGGAGAGAAGAGAAAAAGTCAGGATCACGAAACTGTACGGATTTGAAGGACTGGAGAAGGTAGATGTCAAGAAGGCGGAAATCGGTTCCATCGTGGCAATTTCAGGAATTGCGGATCTGACCATTGGAGATACGATCTGTGACCTGGAAGATCCACAGCCGATTCCGTTCCAGAAAATTTCAGAACCGACTATTTCCATGCAGTTTATGGTAAATGACAGTCCGCTGGCCGGACAGGAAGGAAAATATGTAACATCCAGACATTTAAGAGATCGTCTGTTCCGGGAATTAAATACGGATGTCAGCCTCCGGGTAGAGGAAAGTGACAGCACAGACAGTTTTAAGGTGTCAGGAAGAGGAGAACTGCATCTGTCCGTCCTGATTGAAAACATGAGAAGAGAAGGATATGAATTTGCAGTCAGCAAAGCGGAAGTCCTGTATCATACCGATGAAAATGGGAAGAAACTGGAACCGATGGAAATTGCTGTGATCGATGTGCCGGAGGAATTTTCCGGTGCGGTCATCGAAAAACTAAGCCAGAGAAAAGGAGAGCTTAGGAATATGTCCATGGCAACAGGAGGATATACCCGATTAGAATTTTCCATTCCATCCAGAGGACTGATCGGATACCGGGGAGAATTTATGACAGATACCAAGGGAAATGGTATTTTAAATACATTATTCGACGGATACGGCCCTTACAAAGGAGATATCCAGTACAGGAAACAGGGATCACTGATCGCTTATGAGGCAGGGGAGACCATCACATATGGACTCTTTAACGCTCAGGAGAGAGGAACGCTGTTCATAGGACCGGGAGAAAAAGTATATGCAGGAATGGTTATCGGACAGACAGGAAAGACAGAAGATATCGAGATCAATGTCTGCCGTGCCAAAAAGCTTACAAACACAAGGGCTTCCGGTTCAGATGACGCGCTGAAATTATCACCTCCGAAACGATTAAGTCTGGAACAGGCACTGGAATTTATCGATACGGATGAGCTCCTTGAGATCACACCAAAGAATATCAGAATCCGCAAGAAGATCCTGGACCCTACAATGAGGAAGCGGGCAAAATTTTCATAAAGTGTCGGAAAGGATCGGAATAAGCCGGGGAACTTTGTCGAAGGATTTTTCTTCTATTTGAGTCAATTTTGGAATAGTCTTTAAAGTATGACAATTGACACAAGAAGGGAGAAAAAGAGTATGACAGAGCAAGGAATCAATCATAATCAAGTGGAGGTGGCAGGACGGATTCAGTCCGAATTCCAATTCAGCCACGAGATTTTTGGAGAAGGATTTTATACAGTCAAACTTTTAGTAAACAGACTAAGCGAAGCGACCGATGAGATACCTCTGCTGATATCAGAACGATTAATGGATGTAACGAAAGATTACAGAGGCCGGCTGGTAAGAGCATGCGGGCAGTTCCGTTCCTACAACAAGCATGAGGAGAACAGGAATCATCTGGTGCTGTCTGTCTTTGTCCGGGACATTGAGTTCCTGGAATCCCTGGATGATGTAAAGCCGAATCACATCGTCCTGGACGGATTCATCTGCAAACAGCCGGTGTACCGCATGACGCCTCTTGGAAGAGAAATATGTGATATCCTGCTGGCAGTCAACCGGTCTTATGGGAAATCAGATTACATACCGTGCATCTGCTGGGGGCGGAATGCCAGATTTGCCGGAAACCTTGAGATCGGCTCCAGGATTGAACTGATCGGAAGGATCCAGAGCAGGGAATACCAGAAGCGGATCAGCGAAAATGAGATAGTAAAACGTACAGCCTATGAAGTTTCTGTAAATAAATTAGAAATCCACGAAAAGGATGCATAAATAAATTGGATTTCTTGTATTAAAAATGATATAATAAACCAATATTACAAAAGGAAGATTCTTTGAGGTGATGAGATGGAAGGACGAGTGGAAGTTTACTGTGGCCAGGGGAAGGGAAAAACATCCTGCGCCATCGGACACTGCATCAAAGCTGCAGGCCAGGCAAAGCAAGTCATTATTGTTCAGTTCCTGAAAGGAAAAGACACGGAAGAGATTGATTTTATCAGGCGGCTGGAGCCGGAAGTGCAGTTATTCCGGTTTGAGAAGTATGAAAAGCAGTATAAGGATCTCAGTGAAGAAGAAAAGAAGGAACAGGATCACTATATTTTTAACGGGCTGAAATATGCGAAAAAAGTCATTGATACCCGTCAGTGTGATGTTCTGATCCTGGATGAGGTTCTGGGGCTGCTGGATCTGAAGATCATTGAACCGACAAATCTGATCGATCTGCTGAAAGAACGCAGTGAGGAATTGGATGTCATCATGACGGGGAGAAGTCTTCCGGAAGAATTGATGGACTACGTAGATGCCGTTTACTGCATCGAAACAATGAAAGAATCTTAAGATCAGACAGCATTTACATAAGATGATAGGAGGATGAATAGCATGTCAATATTTACAGGCGCAGGTGTTGCGATGATCACACCATTCAAAGAGGATTTATCCGTTGATTATGATCAGCTGGAAAAATTTATTGATTTTCAGATCGATAACGGAACCGACAGCATCATTATCTGCGGAACCACAGGAGAAGCATCCACGATGAGTCATGACGAGCAGATTGAAGTCATCGGGGCATGTGTATCTCATGTAAATAAGAGAGTGCCGGTTATTGCCGGAGCCGGAGCCAATTGTACAGATGAAGCACTGTCTCTTGGTAAAAGAGCGCAGGGAGTCGGAGCGGACGGACTTCTGGTTGTTACTCCGTATTATAACAAAGCGACTCAGGGCGGATTAAAAGAATATTACACAACGATCGCTGCGGCAGTAGATATTCCGATTATTATGTACAATGTTCCGGGACGTACAGGAACCAATATCCAGCCAAAGACAGCGGCAGAGATTGCAAGAACGGCAGAGAATGTCGTTGCCATCAAAGAAGCAAGCGGAGATCTTTCTCAGGTTGCCAATGTAGCTTATGAAAGCCAGGGAGATCTGGATATTTATTCCGGAAATGATGATCAGGTGCTTCCGGTCCTGTCACTGGGAGGAAAAGGAGTGATCTCTGTGCTGTCTAACGTAGCGCCAAGAGAAACTCATGATATGGTGGCAAAATTCATGGAAGGCGACACAAAAGGCGCGCTGGATATCCAGATGAAATACCTGGAAGTAATCCATAAATTATTCTGTGAAGTCAATCCGATTCCGGTAAAACGCGCCGTTTCCGAGATGGGATACTGCAGAGATCTTCTGAGAAGACCTTTGACAGAGATGGAAGAAGCAAATGCGCAGCAGTTAATAAAAGCAATGAAAGAAACAGGAATTCTCTAAGGAGTTGCAAAAGATGACAAAAATTATGATGCATGGCTGCAATGGAGTCATGGGACAGGTAATAACAAAAATAGTGGAAGAGACAGATGATGCGGTAATGGCAGCAGGAGTGGACTGCAGGGATGATGGACACAATGATTATCCGGTTTATACAAATCTGTCTGACTGCAAAGAAGATGTGGATGTAATCATAGATTTTTCAGCAGCGCCGGCAGTGGATGGCCTGCTGGATTACGCGGCAGAAAAGAAAATTCCGGTCGTGCTTTGTACGACAGGATTAACGGATGAGCAGCTTAAGAAAGTGGAAGAGGCAAGTAAAAAAACCGCCATTCTTCGCTCTGCTAATATGTCACTTGGAATCAACACATTATTTAAACTCTTAAAATCCATGACAAAACTTCTGGCGGACGCAGGTTTTGATATTGAGATCGTGGAAAAACACCACAGAAGAAAGCTGGACGCTCCGTCAGGAACTGCTCTGGCTTTAGCGGAAGCGGTCAATGAACCACTGGACAATGAATATGAATTTGTATTTGACCGTAGTCAGAGAAGAGAACAGCGTCCAAAGAAAGAGATTGGAATCTCTGCCGTAAGAGGAGGAACCATCGTGGGAGAGCACGAGGTGATCTTTGCGGGACAGGACGAAGTGATCGAGCTCAAACATACAGCTTATTCAAGGGCTGTTTTTGCGAAAGGAGCTGTAAGTGCAGCACTTTATCTGGCAGGAAAGCCGGCAGGAATGTATGATATGAGCGATGTGATCGGATAATAAAAACAGAATGTCGTTTAAGCAGAATCTCAGGACAGCAGGTGAGCTGTTTCTGGGATTCTTTTTCATTACTGTGAAACATTAACTTTCAGGTAGCCAAAAAAGCGCAGACTATTCCCTGA
>ERZ1090865.47-NODE-47-length-86435-cov-14.561172_pt1 | contig 86435 bp, 87 predicted proteins | sample MGYA00478478_ERZ1090865 | MGnify/ENA primary metagenome ERZ1090865 (study PRJEB33644, sample SAMEA5815715) | chicken gut metagenome | biome: Chicken; feature: Gastrointestinal Tract; material: Caecum | place: Ireland | collected 2019-01-01 | study: A study of the... | reverse complement strand
CCTCCAAAAACTGTTCCCGGTTTACCCGGACAATCATATCCATAACCGAACGATAGCCTTTAATTTATTATAACAATTCTATATTTATTTGTAAATATAAATAGTAAAAATATGGTAATGTTTATTGTGGTAGTTTACACTTTCCTTCATCCTGACAATACCCGAAGCCATTATTCATGTAAAAAAACTTTAATACGGATTTCCACCGATCTCCCCTGCTTCTCTTTCGAAATGATCCGGGCGAACAGCATTTTCCCTGCATCCATCAATCTGGAAAAAATCAGATTATCTTTTCTCGGGATATATCCCAGTTTTTCTCCTGAGATTGTTTTTACAACGATAGCATGTTTGTCATAAGGATTTTCCGGTTCCCGGAACAGATTCAGTCTGTCGTCTTCCTGCAGACCCGGCTCTATTTCATCCATATTTTCTATATAAAACGTTCCTGCAATATAAGTTCCCAGCAGAAAAATATCTCTTTCGAATGGCTGGGGAACCGCAGGATAGCCCTGATTTCCATGAAAAAGACTTACCAGATCTTTCTTTTCTGTTCTCGTCAGTTCACCCATTATATCACCTCAGCATTTTATCGATTCGTTTCTCATAAATATCTGCTGTTTTCTGATAATCTTCCAGCAGTTCCTTTAACTGGCGACTTCTTGCTTCTACCTTATCCGGATTTTCTATGATTTCTTTCAGATTGTACGGATATTCGGATTTTATCTGCCTGATTTCTTCCTGTATTTTACAGACTGCTTCCTGCAGCCGTTCTTTTTCTTCTATCAGCTGCCGAACCCTGTCTTCCTGTCTGCTGGGCAGCATACCGTCCCCTGCCATAACTGCAATGATTTCCAGCGTCTTCAGATCGCCTCTTTTATATGCATCGACTGCCTGATAAAATAATTCTCTCTGCTCTTTTGTCACATCAGGGTGAATATCAGGATGAATTGCTTTGACAATGGTTCGATACATTTTTTTCAGTCTCCGTATTTCTTCCTGTGAAAGCGTTTCTGCCTGATCTCGTTCCAGTGCTTCCTTCATTTTTTCGATCTGCAGGTTCAATGTTTCCTGATACTTGGCAAATTCTTCATCCAGAATCTGCTCAATCTCAGAGAGTATCACCTTTTCCTGCCGGTTCTTTGCTGCCTGTATCAGTTCCAGTTTCCGTTTCATACGCAGAGCTTCGCACATGGCTTCATAGACTTTGTACTCCAAATCGCCCAGTTCCAGCATATATTCTGTTTCGATATTTTTGCAGATAACATATTTCAGTTCATCCCGTTCCATCAGAAGCGCCGACACTTCATTCCTCAGATGCTCAATTTCCTCCTGCAGTCTTTCTATTTCAGGAAACACAATGATTTCGCATCCGCTGCCATTTTCTCTCCCCTGATTTTCCCGCAATTCTTTCATCTGCTTTTCCTTTCCCTGACGATTTCTACACATAATATTCCCGGCCGTCTTCCAGACGGAGACACGCCAGCCGGCCGCCGTCTCTGCGCCTTTCATTTCCGGTATCAATATCTGTATATCTCCGGTTCCGGTAGATTTCAGACCGCTCCCAGTCCGGCAGCAACACTGTCGGATAATGCCCCACGATAATCTGCCGGTCAAACCTGACCGCAGCCGGTATGTAATGAATATCATTGGAGAAAAGATACCTCTCCTGGTCATGATCCACTGCTTCCTGAACGGACGCCTCAATATCTACAACGTCCCCTTCTCCACTGACGATATAATCCGCATTCAGTCCCGAATGGGTCAGAAAATATCGATTTTCTCCTATTATGACATCTTTATAAATTGGTAAGCTTTTCAGATATCTTGCCAGATCTTCTTTCTCACTCTCAGACAAAACGTCTACTTCTTTTCTCGTACTGAGGCCGCCGCAGGCATCCCAGAAAGACGCGCCTATGATTCCCTCCAGATACCGCTCACACAAATATTCATGATTTCCCTTAATCAGTCCTATATTGCCGGTTTTCCGAATCAATGCAATCAGGCGGAGATTTTCTTTTCCCTTATCTACAGCGTCCCCCAAAATATACATTTGATCCTGCTTCGTAAAATGAATCTTGTGAAGCATTTTTTCAAATGTACGGCAGTCTCCATGTATATCGCTGGTTAAATAGATCATAATCTCCACCTCCTGCATTTTCCCGATTATTCTATGTGATAAAACTCTTTCAGTGCCGGATACAGTTTCCGATACTTCTGATATTTCTCTTCATATTTTCCCGCTAACTGCGGATCTGGTTCTTCCGTGTCTGTAATCTTTACCAATCTGCCCGCTGCTTCCTCCACAGAGGAAAATGCTCCGCATCCTACGGCTGCCAGAATTGCAGCTCCATATCCGGGTCCTTCTTCACTTTCAATCCTGTCAATTTTCATATTCATGACATTGGCAATGATTTTTCTCCAGAGAGAACTCTTCGCCCCGCCGCCGCATATTTTGCTGCGCTCTGGATGCAGTCCTGTGCTTTTCGCCGCTTCCATCGAATCTCTGAGTCCAAATGCAACGCCTTCCAGCATCGCCTGGGTCATATCTTCCCTTGTGGTGTCCATGCTCATTCCCACAAATGCTGCTCTGGCATCCGGATCATTGTGGGGCGATCTTTCACCCATCAAATATGGCAGATAAAATACCGGATTCTCTCCCAGTTTCCAGATTCCTTCCTGCTCTTTCTGATACTCTTTAGTTCTCAGAATTTCTTCCATCCACCATTTATTACAGGATGCCGCGCTCAGCATGCATCCCATTAAATGATAATTGCCGTCTGCATGGGCAAAAGAATGAAGGGCATTATGTTCATCCACGCCGAAATTTTTACTGGAAATAAATACGGTTCCGGATGTACCCACAGACAGGTTGCATTGTCCTTCGCCTACTGTTCCCGTTCCCACAGCCGCCGCTGCATTATCCCCTGCTCCGGCTATGATCTTTACGTTCTGAGGAATTCCCAGTTCTTCGGCAATCTCCGGTTTTATAATTCCGGTTGGTTCCCAGCTTTCATACAGCTTTGGAAGCTGAGATTTTCTAATGCCGCAGATTTCCATCATTTTTTCTGACCAGCACTTATGCTCCACATCCAGAAGCAGCGTGCCGGAGGCATCAGAAAAGTCTGTAGAAAATTCTCCAGAAAGATAAAATGCCAGATAATCTTTCGGCAGCATGATTTTTCGGACACGGGCAAAATTCTCCGGTTCCTTTTCCCTCATCCAAAGGATTTTCGGCGCCGTAAAACCTGCAAATGCAATGTTTCCAGTATAACGGGATAAAGTTTCCTTTCCAATCTCCTGATTCAGGTAATCCGTCTGTTTTCCTGTTCTTCCGTCATTCCAGAGAATAGCCGGCCGGATAACCTGATCCTTTTCATCCAGGACTACCAGACCATGCATCTGCCCTCCAAAGCTGATTCCTTTGATCTGGCTCCTATCACACTGCGCGGTCAGCTCTTTGATTCCCTCCATGCTCTGCCGGATCCAGTCCTGAGGATTCTGTTCTGACCATCCCGGCTGCGGGAAATACAATGGATATTCCTTTGATACGACTTTATGGATTTTCCCCGTTTCATCCATTAATAACAATTTTACTGCCGACGTTCCGAGATCGACTCCAATGAATAACATATTCCGATTCCTCCTTTCAGCTCTTTCAATTTGTTTCCAGCTGTATCCTCATATCGCAGCTACCGCACCCGATGGTTGTTTTCCCGTTTTCGCTGGATATCAGCCCGACCTTTCCTCCGCAGAAGGGGCAGATCCAGTCGATGTCTTTTCCTTCTTTTACCGCCTCCATCATCGCAGTAAACTTAGGAATGTCCACTGTCCTGGATGTACACGTCTCGGTCCAGTTTTCATCCGGCACTTTTTGCAGTTTTTTCTCTTCATCCAGAATCACCTCGTCTCCTTCTTTGATTTCCCTTTGATACAGCATCTGGTCTTCCTGCCGGAGTGTGATTTCCATTCCTTCTTCGTCCCTTAAAGTCACAACTGCCATGACCGGCTGATTTACATCTCTTTCTTCGCATCCGTAATCGACGTCTTCAGCTATTCGTAATACCGTATATTTCATATGTTCAGCTTTCCTTTCTCTTATTTTCTGACACGTTTTATTCGCTTCTGATTTTCCTAAGAAATTCTGCCGGCACTTCCTTTGTCAGCCATACGCCGTTTACCGATTGGTAAAATGTACAACCCTGATCCGCCATCTCGCCTGCCAGTACTTGATAAATAACCGGTTTCCCGTGGCGGGCGCCTACTATTTTTGCTGTGGCTTCATCCGGAGACAGGTGCACATACAATCTGCCCCTTGGCAGCAGCCCCTGGCGGTCGATGGAATTTACAAATTTTTCACCGGTTCCATGGTACAGAATCCGGGGCGGCTTCTTTTCCGGAAGTTCTACGTCTACAGGAATCGAATGTCCCTGATTGGCACGAATCAGCGTCTTGTTTTCATTAAAGGAATACCGCTGCTTCTTGTCCGTGCGGACAATCTCTTCCAGCATTTCCATGGAAAACGGCTGCCGTTTGGAGATGCCCTGAATCAGCTCATCTACATTGGCCCACCCGTGTTCATCCAGAGAGATTCCTATGGTTTCCGGTCTGTGCCTTAAAATCAGACTGATAAATTTACTTGTTTTCGTAAGATTCATAGCTGCCTCCTTTTTCATAATATCAGGGATCGGAAATAACGGTTCAGAGAATCCCAGGATGTTTCCGTTTTTGGCATGTCATCTGCCAGTTTTTTGAACTTTTCCAGATTTGACTCCACATATGCATTGATCTTCTGGTTTCCCGGTACCAGCTCCATTTCATCCATTTCTTTTTTCATAACAAGAAGCCGTTCTGTTTCCGGCTTTAAATCTTCCTCCAGCTCTGCTTCCATTAATTCTGAAAACAGCATCGGCGGCCATATTTTCTTTGCCGCAATCCACTTTGCCGCCAGAATCGGACGAAGGACATAAAAATATTTCTTTACTTTGATCTGATCACACTGCAGAAACTTTTTGTAGTTGGATTCTGCCATATGAAGATAATGGTACAGGCTCTTTTTCGGCGAAAAGTATGCTTTCCTTAACTGTTTCATCTGCTCGAATGCCTCACTGGTTCTGTATACAATCGGCGACTCACACCACTCAAAGATCGTGGGATTGGAATTGTGCATGAGCTGCAGTGCTTTCTTCACATCCCATCCGTTGATATCCAGCACATCATCCAGCTGCCAGTCAATGACATCCCGAACCGTATCCAGCCTCAGATAATCTTCCTTTTTCCTTACATAGATAAAACGCACATCGTAATCACTGTCCGGCGATGCAAATCCCCATGCCCGGCTTCCAGATTCCACCGCCATAAGAATGGTCACATTCTCTTTTTCTTCTATTTCTTTTAATTTATCTTTGATGATTTTCTGCATGGCTCTTCCTCCTCTCACAGGCATATCATACCATTCTCTTTTTTCCTTTTTGTTTCTTATATCTTGTAAATAAGTATAACAAAAAAGGCGGGATATACAAACCAAATTAAGGTAACCTTCAAAAGTTCGCCTTTTTAGTGCAACAGCTTTTCAGACTACTGCGCTGTCTTATTTTCAAACAAAAAACTGACCTCCCAGTTGTCAGATTTTAAGCCTGACAACTGGGGATCAGTTTATTTTGAGGCTGTTCACTCACCTCAAATCCATAAGTTTTTTCATTCATTTATGTAGATTGGATTTGTTACTGCGATGCGGCAATGTTTTGTACCATAATATGTTCCATACAATTCGGCGCGCATCCAGCCTTTTTCAGCCTGCAGCTCTAATACTGTCTGCTCCTGAACTGGGATTCTGACCGTCTCCTGTCCGTTTGCAAAAATCCGAATCTCTTCCGCCGTAATTTGGTCCTTTTCTCTGCTGTCTGAAAATACATCTTCTTTCAGTATAATTTCCAATTTTATCTTTCCTTCTTCTGCTGTACCGCCAGGAAAAAGTTCATTTTCTTTTTGGTGAGCTTTTAATGTCAACAGCGGTCCTGCACTCAGACAAATCCTTCCACTACGCACTGCTTCCAGGAGAGTCTCTGCTGTTAATTCCCCTGATATGCCCGCCCAGGTATAACAACAGGGAAGCTGATCATCCCGATGCCAGTCTCTTCCGGTCATAGCCGTAATATGAATTCCTTTTCCCAGCAATTCATCCCATAATGCAAAAGCTCGTTCGCTCTGGATTCGCCTCGGTGCATAATTTCTTGACCATACTTCTATATAATCCGGCAACGTCCAGTCATGAATTTGAAATTCCCACAGATATCCTGTATTGATCGGATCTGAAAGTGAAAATGGATGTGCAATCCCAACGATTCCTCCGTTCTGATGAATAGAACGAATGGCATCATCTATTTCTTCCGGCTTTACACCCCGCCAGTCGGTATAGCCCTGTTCTCCCAGTACGACCATATGTCCATAATAGGTTGTCCACTCCAGTCCATATACCGGCAGAATTCCCTGTTTTTCTGCTTCATGAAAGAATTCTTCTGTTCCGGACGCCGTATTATGATCTGTCACGGCCAGTGCCTGATACCCAGCACGTTTTGCCGTATGAACAATTTCTTTAATGTTAAAATCGCCATCACTGTGGCAGGTATGTGTGTGTAACTCAACAGGATACCACTGCATGTTCCATCCTCCCTTCTACTGTTAATTCTCCTCTGCATTCCGGAGTACAGACCGCATGCAGATGCAGCATTCCCTCCCATTTTCCCGCCATATGCTCTGGCGGTATAAATCCAGGAGATGCGTCTTTTGTTGTCAGAATATGAATCTGTTCATCCTGCCAGCGATGAGCATTTCCAAGATACTTCTTCTCTTTTGAAAGAGAAATTGTGATTAAATTTTTTAAAGGGCAGAAACCTGAGGCTTTCATTGGCTCCAGCTCCCTGTCCTGACCATCGTAATAAAGATTCAGTGCCTTTTCAATATACAGCAGACAATCCTTTTCTCCATAAAGTGCATTCGGCGAAAAAGAAAAAGTAATTCGGATTTCTTTTATTTCTTCCGTACATTCAAAGGAAAAAGGAATATCTGTTTTTGTATCTGCCGGCGTCCATTGATAATTTTTACGCAATAAGATCATAATATTTCCTTTTCTTTCTTTTCCCTCAGAGCAAGTGCCAGACGTGGTTTTCGGCTGGTAATATTGCATACTCCCAGATCCAGCAGTCCCATGATCCTGTTTTCTTCATTTACAGTCCATGCTGAAATACCAATTCCATTTTGATTCATCTGTTCTACGAATGCTGCATTCAAAAATTTTTCATTGATATTGACAACAGAAATACCAAAAGACTCACAGGCTTCGACCAGCTCTTCGGTCATCTGTTCTGTAATTCTTTCTTTCTCTTCGCCTTCCGAACATTCATAAACACCTGGAAGACATTCCTCTACATTCCAATAGATTTCTGCTTCTCTCCAGGAACATGGCTGTTCTTTTTTTACCGGTTTGACGCTGCCTGAATATATGAGACGCTCTTCCTGTAATCCGCATGTCCGGGCAAGACAAAATACGGCCTCTTCAAGGCCGTATTCTTTCAAGTCACAGTTTATCCTTACTGATGAAACCGGCTTGATCGTCTCGAACACTTCCTGCAGCATCACTGCATCATTTCCCGCTTGATCATGGCTGATGACCAGATTATTTTTTTCACCCATACGAACGTCTATTTCCAGTACATCTGCATCGATGGTCAGCGCATATTTTACAAATTCTATGCTGTTTTCAGGTGTGGAATCTGCTCCGGAATGAGCGGTAATCAGTGTTCTGTTTTCTTTCATCTTAATTTTTCTCCCAATCGTTTTCTTTCAGGTTTGTATAAATGTATACACCAGCTGATACGGAACAGATCAAGAACATGATCACAGAAAGCGCTGCAGAACGATTGTAATCCAGATATCGGTTGAACTCATCGAACAATACGATACCAAGCATCTTTGGCGCATTTCCGCCCATCAGGTAAGGTGTGGTAAAGGAGCTGACATTAGACATAAATACAAATGTAGCAGCTACGATTACGTCTTTGATAGATAATGGAAGAATCATGGAACGGAAAATTCTTAATTTCCCTGCTCCTACGTCACTTGCTGCTTCAACGATAGAATTCGGGATTCCTCCAAGACCTGCTGCGATCATCATTGCCGCAAAAGGAATATTAAACCAAAGGTTCATGGTAATGATACCGCTTGCATGATACATCATTCCCAGATTGATATTAACTCCGAAAAGATGTCCGATCCTATTGATCATACCTGTATCACGAATGATCGTGATCATAGCATATACTGCACACATTGCCGGTACGAAACGTGGCAGAAGATAGAGCATTCCGATCGCTCTGGAAATCTTTGAATTTACAAACCGCAGATACAGTGCCAGAAGATATGCCACTACGATAGCTACTACAACCGTAACAACTACGATGTAAAGTGTATAAAGCAGGTTGTTTCTCTGCGCAGTATCTGTGAAAAAGTAGGTATAGTTATCCATGGTAAATTCTCCGGTAGAACCATCCTGAAAACTCTGGATCACAGCTGATACGATCGGATAGGCAACAGTCAGCATAACGACCAGGAATGCCGGAAGAACCATTCCATAGGCAACCAATTTTTGCTTCAGATTTTTACTCATCTGTCTTTTCCTTCCTTCACTTAGCTATACAGGGAACACGCAGCCGTATGATTGCCGGATACGTGTTTTCCCTGTGAAAAATCTTTCTATTTAGATGCGCCGATTTCGCTGTCCCAACGCTGATTGAAGTCTGTACTTAAGTCACCGATAGACATAATACGGAATTTGCTTACATCCAGATTCTTGATTTCTTCAAAGCCTTTCATGTTGATGTTGTCTGTATTTACTAACGGAATCGCTGCCATATCCTGTACCATGATTTCCTGTGCTTCATCACTGAGCATGTAATCGATGAATGCATAAGCACCTTTTTCATTAGATCCGAATTTCGGAATTGCCAGAGACTGAAGAGATCCTGTTAATGCAGGCTCGATCTGAGTGATCTTGATTGTATCTTTTAATGTTCCTTCTGCTTTCTGAGATAATACCATGTCAGCCCAGTTCGGACACATGTCAATTTCTCCCTGGTTTAACAGATCCAGTGTACCCTGGTTCTTGTTAGGATATACGATAGATCCACCGGAGGTATACATATCTTCGTTAAGCTCTTTCAGATAATCAAAACCTTCATCCCACTGATCTTCCCATTTTGTATCATCAGAAGTCATAGCTTCGTCTGGTAAATAGTTATATACGGCTGTACGTGCAAAAGAATCTCCTGCTCCACCTGTTCCCGGTGCGTTATAAGCGAAACGTCCTGGGTTATCTTTAATCCACTGTGTTAACTCATCCCATGTTTTTGGAGGATTTGTTACTTTTTCAGAATCATATGCAAGTACAACAGTTGTTCCACGATACGGCTGTACATAATCAGTAGCGATCGTACTTTCAGCAGATACACCTTCTGCATTTGGAATCTTGGAATCATCAAGTTTTACAAATGCATCTTCTCCAATCTGAGAAATAACTTTAGAAAGATCGTCGCCACTTAAATCTACCAGGTCATAATCTGTATCTTTCTGTTTTGCTTTGTAAGCAGAAGCAAGCATATCAGACAGAGACTGTGTTCCTGTTCCACTCAGCATAAACTGAAGTTTTGCAGTATATTGTCCTGCGTATTCAGAATTTTCATTAAAGTCTTCTACAAGTTTTTCATAAATCTGTCTTACGTTATCAGAACCGGTTGCCCAGATTGTGATCGTCTTTCCATCATTCTTGCTGGAAGATGAACTATTACATCCGGTCACACCGACCATTCCGAATATCATGATACATGCCACTAAAGCTGTAAATAATCTTTTTACCTTTCCTATTTTTTTCATCTGCTCTTCTCCCTTTCTTATGCGCTCATTGGAAACTGTGTATGTTTACCAATTTTCAGGTTTACAACATTTCCTTCTTTCAGCTGTTCAGCCTGATTTCTGTTGATGAAGCATTTTACGATATCATCGCCTACCATTGCTGTCATCTGAACGTAATGTCCCATCAGCATGACAGTGCTGACAACTCCCTGCATATCTCCCTTCTCTTCGGTTACCGTTAAATCTTCCGGACGAACTGCCAATGTAACACCATCCTGTTTGATAAAGTTCATCTCACCAATGAAGGAAGCCACATGAAGTGTTGCCGGATAATCATAGATTTCATCCGGTGTTCCTACCTGATCAAATTTACCTTTGTTCATAACTACGATCCTGTGAGAAACAGCCATTGCTTCTTCCTGATCATGTGTCACGAAGATAACCGTAATGCCAAGTTCGCTCTGGATTCGTTTCAGTTCCTCTCTCATCTGCTGACGAATCTTTGCATCCAGGGCAGAGAAAGGTTCATCCAAAAGCAGCAGGGATGGTTTCAGGAGCAGGGATCTTGCGATCGCAATTCTCTGCTGCTGTCCGCCTGACAGCTGACTTGGATATTTTTTCTCGCTTCCGCTCATAGATACCAGTTCCAGTATCTTTTTAATGTCTTCGTCCATCGTTTTCTTCGGCACTTTACGAAGTTTTAATCCGAAAGCAAGATTTTCATAAATGGTCATATGAGGCCAGAGGTTATAACTCTGGAATACCATGGCCGTTGGCCGGTTTTCCGGCGCAAGTCCAACGATGGACTTTCCATCAATCAGAATATCGCCACCAGTAACATCCTCAAATCCACCAATTGCACGGAGAATCGTAGATTTTCCACATCCTGAAGGTCCAAGAAACGTTACAATTTCTCCTTCATATACCTTCAGATTGATGTTTTCTACACCATCTCCATTATCATACTTTTTCGCCATATTTCTTATTTCTAGTTTTACTTTCCGGTTTGCAGCAGTGCTGCCTGCCATTGTGTTCGTCATTTTCTTTTTTCCTCCTGAAATATCTGTCTTCTAATTCATCTTAAATCCACCAGCAATTGCTTCTGGTCCAATGAATTTTCTCATGGCAAAAATCAGAACGGCTGATGGAATAATCAGAAGCAGCGCAAATACTGCACCAATCTGGACTGCGGAACTATCAAGTACGATACCGTACATAGCCACCGGCATGGTCTGAATCTTCGCCAAACCTACCAGCATGGTTCCCTGTGCTTCTTCCATAGAACCAAGGAAAGTATAAAGTGTAGCAACAGCTATTCCCGGCATTGCCATAGGCAGTGTAACCTTAAAGAAGGTTCTGACCGGACCTGCTCCTACGTCCCTGGCCGCTTCTTCCTGCTGACGATGTACGTTGCGGAAAGCGCTGGACGGCAGCCATACCATAAACATCATAGAGTTGATCATATGAATAATGATAACTCCCGGGTAAGTTCCCATCAGTCCATACTTATAGAAAAGAACCGCAATGGAAGTATAGATTCCCAGTTTAGGAAATGCATTTGTAAGCAAAAATGACAGCATAAATAATTTCCTACCGCGATATTTAAATCGGGCAATGGAATATGCTGCGGGAATACAGAATACCATGGAAATCAACGTTGTAGCGATTGCCACGATAAAGGACTGAATCATGGAAGATACCAGACTATCCTGGCCAAAAACATATTTCCACCAATCAAATCCCCATTTTGTTGGGAGTACATTCGGAACGGTATACTCGTTTGCAAATGCCAACATCAGCATGTTCAAAAGAGGACCGTAGAAAAACAGGATAAATACTGCAAGCAGAATGAACTCCAGAAATTTTCTTCGACCCACAGCATGATAAAAACGCCGCGGATTCAGCATCTTAAACATAAGCATTCTCCTTGTTACATAGACCGGCAAGATGGAATGAGCCAGTCTATCTATATAGACAACAGTTACAAAATACATTCCCTATCTTATCTCTGTCATTTTTCTCCTTCTACCTTACAATTTTTAAAAAATTGTAAGAAAATTGTAAAGAAGCAGAGAATAATGTAAAATAATGCTAAAAAATCCAGGACATGTATGGATAAGTCATACAAATATCCCGGACTTTTTCAGGTTTTGAACCGTACAGTTTTCTGTCACACAACATCTGATCTTCCTGTTTCATCTCTGTTACCGGATCCTTTGACAAATGCACATACAGCCGGCCTTTAGGGTGCAGTCCTTCTGCATCGATCAACGCCGTATATTTTATACCAGTCCCATGATACGGAGTCTGAGGCATATCAGACTATTCTTTTTATTTCTTATATCTTGTAAATAAGTATAACAAAAAAGGCGGGGCATGCAACCTCACCTTTTTATCCTGTCTTTATATTATGCCGATTTTAATATCCGGCTCCTGCGTCCGGGCTGTTCTTCATGATTTTGACCAGCCGGCTGGTCCCCAGACGGTCTGCGCCGAGACGAATGAATTCCTCTGCATCATCAAAAGAAGAAATGCCGCCGGCCGCCTTTACTTTTACGTTTTCTCCCACATGTTTCCTCATGAGATCCACATCCTCAAACGTCGCTCCGGCTGTTGAAAATCCCGTAGATGTCTTGATATAATCCGCTCCTACTTTTGTGACGATTTCGCACATTTTGATCTTTTCATCTTCTGTCAGAAGACAAGTCTCAATGATAACTTTTAATATTTTTTCACCGCAGGCTTCTTTGATCTGGCAGATTTCATCTTCCACATCCTGATACCGTTTATCTTTCAGCATGCCGATGTTGATGACCATATCAATCTCAGACGCTCCGTTTTCAATGGCGTCCTTTGTCTCAAACACTTTAACTGCCGTGGTACTGTAACCGTTTGGGAATCCGATGACGGTACAGATCGGAAGTTTCCCTTCCACATATTCGGCTGACTGTTTTACATAGGCTGCCGGGATGCAGGCTGACGCAGTGCTGTATTTGATCCCGTCATCCAGAATTTCTTTGATTTCTTCCCATGTGGCAGTCTGTGTCAGCAGTGTGTGATCTACATGTTTTAATACTTCATCTCGGTTCATTTTAAAAGTCCCTCCCATTTTTCTTTAAAAATATCCTGAATGTCAGGATCAAAGGCGGTTTCTGCCGCATTTTTCAGCAGTTTCATGATCAGCTGGTCATCCTGTCCATATTGTTCATAAATCTTTGTCAGTTCCTTTGTCATTGTTGTTCCACTGACTGTCCGGTTGTCTGTATTAATGCTTGCCTTGATGCCTGCTTCCAGAAAATCCATCAGCGGGTATTCTTCCCAGCTTTTTACAGCTTTGGTCTGAAAGTTGCTGGTCGGACACATTTCCACGCCGATCCCCTTTTCACTATAACGTTTGATCAGTTCCCGGTCTTTTTTCAAAGCAATTCCATGTCCGATCCTTGCGGTCTGCAGCTCATAGGCTTCTCTGACATTTTCAAGGCTGTCTGTCTCTCCGGAATGAATGGTATAAGGCATTTCCAGACGTCTGGCTTCCCAGAAAATATCCCGAAATCCGGATGTCGGATATGCAGACTCATCTCCTGCCAGATCCAGCGCGCAGACACCCTGTCCGAGGAATTCCCTTGCGCATCTTAACATTTCCATATTCTGCTCTGTGGTATGACTGCGCATGGCACAGACAATGATGCCATAGCGGACGCCAAAATCCTCTCTGCCCCGTTCCATTCCTTTTCTCACTGCTTCGATAACTTTACTGCAGCTTAGATTGTCATGAGCCGAAAGCATCGGGGCGAATCTTACTTCTATATACTGCACATTTTCTTTTGCAATTTCTTCCACAAAGGCATATGCGCCTTCTTCCAGTCCTTTTTCATCCTGAAGGCACTGCAGCGGAAGATCAAATTTCTCCAGATATTCCGTCAGACTCCTGCAGTTCTCCGATACAGTCAGCTCACTTTCAGATACCGGACGGCCCAGATACCGTTCCATCATCGTTTTTACAAGAGATCCATCAAGATGACAGTGAAGTTCCAGCTTTGGCAGTTGTTGGATGTTCATTCATATGACTCCTTTCCCAAGCCGTACCGCAACGGCCTTGTTATTTCATATTTTCAATGACTGCTGTTATCAGTTTCTTAAATTCCCCGGATACCTTATCGGCAATTTCCTGCACTTCCTGATGATCCAGCGGCCGGTCAGATACCCCTGCAGCCATATTTGTAATACAGGAAATGCCGCAGACTTCCAGTCCCATATGTCGTGCCGCCATGGCCTCACAGGCCGTGCTCATTCCTACAGCGTCACCGCCCAGGATTCTGCACATTCTGATTTCTGCCGGTGTCTCATAATTAGGTCCTGTCAGCTGGACATAAACGCCTTCTTTCAGATTGATTCCACATTCATCCGCTGATTTTTTCACGATGTCCTGCAGCCTTTTGCTGTACACTTCGCTCATATCCGGAAACCGGGTTCCGATTTCATCCATATTCGGACCGATCAGAGGGCTCGGTACATGGGTTGATATGTGATCTGTGATCATCATAAAATCTCCCGGAGAGAATGTCTCATTGATGCCTCCCGCCGCGTTGGTCAGAATGATTTTTTTCGCTCCCATCATTCCCATCAGCCGGGTTGGCAGAACCACGTCTGACATATCGTATCCTTCATAGTAGTGGACCCTTCCCTGCATGATCACCACCGGAGTTTCTCCTACATAACCAAACACGAACCGTCCTTTATGTCCTTTTACCGTAGACACCGGAAATCCTTCGATCTCTGCGTATTGCACAAATGTTTCCACTTTAATTCCATCTGCATAATCTCCCAGACCAGATCCGAGAATCAGACCGATCTCAGGTTTGAAATCTGTTTTTTCTCTTATGCTTGACAGGCATTTTCTCAATTTGTCATACATCATACTCTGAATCCTCCTGATCTGTTATTTTAAATCCGCAAGCAGTGAAGTTCCAATCGTAGCTTCCGGCATGGATAATCCAAAATTGTCAAGAACTGTCGCTCCAATGACCGCAAAGGTTTCCTGTTCCGGCAGGACACCATTTTCTTCCATTGATTTTGAATATGCCAGAAATGGAACTTTTTCTCTCGTATGATCCGTCCCTGTGTACGTCGGATCATTGCCATGATCCGCTGTGATGATCAGAAGATCATCCTCCCGAAGTGTTTCCATCAAAGTCCCCAGTTTCTGATCAAATGCCTCCAGTTCCTTTGCATATCCTTTTGGATTTCTTCTGTGTCCCCATTTAGCGTCAAAATCTACAAGATTCACAAAACACAATCCATGAAAATCAGTCTCTGCAAGTTCTATGGTCTGTTCCATGCCGTGAACGGATGACCTGGACTTATGTCCTTCCGTAATTCCTTCCCCGTCAAAAATATCCCGGATCTTCCCAACAGAAATCACATCAAATCCTCCGTCTTTCAATACATTTAAAGCCGTTCTGACCGGCGGTTTCAGCGCATAGTCATGGCGGTTGCTCGTTCTTTCAAACTCTCCCTTTTTCTTTCCGATATAAGGCCGCGCAATCACCCTTCCGACTCTCCATTCTTCCTTCATCGTCAGTTCACGGGCAATCTCACAGCAGCGGTACAGTTCCTTTAAGTCAAATGTTTCTTCATTTCCGCAGATCTGGAGCACCGAATCCGCAGAAGTGTATACAATCATATGACCTGTAGCGATTTCCTCCTCACCCAGTTCTTCAATAATTTCTGTCCCGCTGGCACTTTTATTTCCAATGACTTTATGACCGGTTCGTTTTTCCAGCTCATCGATCAGCTCTTTGGGAAATCCGTGTTTTGTAAAAGTCTTAAATGGTTTCTTTGTCTCAACGCCCATCATCTCCCAGTGTCCGGTCATTGTATCTTTTCCATTGCTCTTTTCCCGCAGAATCCCCCGGTATCCGATTGGCTCCTTCAGAGGCTTCACCTGTTTTAACGGCGTCAGATTCGCCGTTCCAAGTTTTTGCAGATTCGGAATTTCAAAAGAATCTACAGACTCTGAAATATGTCCTAAAGTATTGGTTCCCGCATCTCCAAACCTTTCCGCGTCCGGCATTTCTCCGATTCCAAGAGAATCTATCACGATAACAAATATCCTTTTACACTTCTTCATATCTTCCCTCCCGTAAATTACCTGGTCCAAATCCAAGAGGCATCAGATCTTTCAGTTTATACATCTTATAATCATCTTCTCCCTTTGCAAGAATGATCTCAAACTCTTCCGGTGAGCAGAATTCCATCATTACCTGACGGCATACGCCGCACGGAGCAGTATAGTCTGTTAATTCTCCATTCATACCCCCGGTAATACAGATGGCTTTGAACGTTCTGACTCCTTCACTGACCGCTTTAAAAAAAGCGGTCCGCTCTGCGCAGCTGGTTGGAGTATACGCGGCATTTTCAATATTGCATCCTGTATAAATTGTTCCGTTCTCTGCCAGGAGCGCCGCCCCAACCTTAAAATGGGAATAGGGTGCGTAAGAATAAGAAAGCTGTCTGACTGCCGTTCTGATCAGTTTCCGAATCACTGCTTTTTCCATACCACCCCTCCTATTCTTCTGCTTCCTGATCCTGTCTGATCAGCCTGCGGATGGCTTTTACTGCTGTCTGAACTGCCATATCCGTATCATGAACCACAGGATTGTCCAGGCCTTCCTTTTCTCTCTCCTGATTCGCCATTACAAGAAAGCATGCGCCTGCCCTTACTTTTAAGTGGCTTGCGACAACAAATAAGGCCGCGGATTCCATCTCGGAGGCAAGACACCCCAGCCTCTTCCACGCTTCCCATTTATTGAGAAGTTCATAGCTGACCGGTTTTGTCTCCGGTGAATGCTGGCCATAAAAAGAGTCTTTGCTCTGCACCACGCCAATATGATATTTCTGTTCCAGTTCATCCGCTGCCTGCATCAGGGCATTGGTAACCCGGATATCTGCTACTGCCGGAAATTCAATCGGCGCATATTCCCGGCTGGTTCCTTCCATACGGATGGCTCCGCTGGCTATTACTACATCTCCGCTTTTTACGTTCAGCTGCATACCGCCGCAGGTGCCAATCCTGATAAAGGTATCTGCTCCTGACATAACAAGTTCTTCCATGGCAATCGATGCTGACGGTCCTCCAATTCCTGTGGATGTTACACTGACTTTGACTCCGTCCAGATAACCTGTGTAAGTCGTGTATTCTCTGCTGTCAGCGATCAGCCTGGCATCATCAAAATACCGGGCAATCTTTTTGCATCGTTTCGGATCCCCAGGAAGGATCACATATCTGCCCACGTCACCTTTTCCTACCTGGATATGATACTGCTTATTCGCATCTTCTGAATAATTCACTGCCATACCTCCTTACCTGTTCTTATGTAACTGTTACTTCTATTTTAACTTTAAATGAAAACCAGCAAAAGATGTTTTGTATCCTTTTTTCATTTTGCGCGTTTTATACTGCTCTTCTGTTTCAATGTGCTAAAAAGCACGCATCGTCATGAGAATAAATAATGCCGACGGCCTGCATATAAGAATAAAGGATCGTCGTTCCCACAAACTTCATTCCCCGTTTCTTCAGATCTTCTGATACCCGGTCTGAAAGCTCTGAGCTGGTCTTTCCCTGTTCATAAATGACCTGGCCGTCTGTCCAGTGCCAGATATAATTGGAAAAGCTCTGATATTCCTTTTGTATTTCCCGAAAAATCCTGGCGTTATTGACGGCCGCCCGGATCTTCAGGCGGTTGCGGATGATTCCTGGATCTTCTTTCAGTCTTGCTTCATCCTCCTGGGTATAGGCGCAGACTTTTTCCAGATCAAAGTTGTCAAAAGCTTCTCGAAACGCCTCACGCTTATTAAGCACACATTCCCAGGACAAACCAGCCTGAAAAGATTCCAGCACCAGCATCTCGAACAGATGATGATCATCATAGGAAGGCACGCCCCACTCTTCATCATGATACCTTACATATGTCTCATTCTTTGGATTCGCCCACCGGCATCTTATCTTTCCATCTTTCCAGTCCATTCTCTTCTTTCCTTTCGTTAAAATTACAACACAGCCCCTTCATGTTCCAGAAGTTTTCTCTTCTTCTCAATTCCTCCGGCATAGCCTGTCAGATTTCCATCAGATCCGACTACCCGGTGACATGGTATGATGATGGAAATTGGATTATGGCCTACGGCTCCGCCGACTGCCTGAGCTGACATGCTCTCCAGTCCCCATTCATCGGCGATTCTCTGCGCAATCTCCCCATATGTTGTCACTTCCCCATACGGAATCTCACATAAAATCTTCCAAACGTTCTGTCTGAATTCCGATCCAATCGGACGCAGCGGCAGTTCTCTGATCTCCGGCCGTTTCCCTGTAAAATAACGTTCCAGCCAGTTTTTTGTTTCCCTGAAAATCTCCAGGCCGTCTTTTTGATGCATCGCTCCTGAGATGGACGCCGCAAAATATTTCTGTCCGTGAAACCAGAGACCGCATAAAGCATCACCATCGCTGGCAAGAGTCACTGTCCCCAGCGGTGTGATCAGTTCTGTTGAATAAAACATATGCTTCCTCCTATTATTCTTTATTATACTTCTCAAAATAACATATTACAATATTTTATCGAACATATTTTCGATTTTCAGATCTGAATTCAACATCCGTCCCATTGATATTGTTTCAGATCCACATGCCGGCTGTCCTTTAATTCCACTCCTTCCTGCTGAAGCAAAACCCCCTGGTCCGGCCAGCCCGGGACCAGTCTTCCGGCATGGTTTACAACTCTGTGACACGGATATTCCCCATATTTCTCTGCCATTCCAAGCACTTTTCCTATAAGCCTGGCGTTTTTATCTCTTCCGATCAGCCTGGCAATCTGTCCATAGGTGGCAACTTTTCCTTCGGGTATTTCAGCCACCACCGACAGTATTTCATAAATCAATGATTCCTCCACGATACCGCTCCTTATCCCATAAACTCCATTCCATTTTCCAGCAGTTCAAAATGATTTCTCTTTACTTTTATCAACCCGTCTTTCTGCATTCTGCTTAATTCGCTGGACATGGCAGAACGGTCTACTCCAAGATAATCTGCCAGCTGCTGCCGGTTGAATACAATGTCAAACTCATTTTTCCCATAGATCAGCGCCTGGTCTGACAGATAAGACAATAATTTCGCACGGATTGTTTTCGGTGATGTATGAAAAATCCTTCGTGACAGACTCAGATTTTTCTGGGCTGAAATCGCAAGGAGATTTTTTATCAGCCTTCCATGAAACTGACAGGACTGAGGGCATGTTTCAATGACACGTTCAATATGAAAAAACAGCACTTTTACATCGGTTGCCGCCGCCACATTTACCATCAGTTTTTCTCCTGTCACGCATGCATAAGTTTCCGCAAAAATCTGTCCCGGACCAATCTGATCTAAAATACTTCGATTTCCCCATATATCATCATTTTCAATCAAAACGCTGCCTGATATGACCATTCCCAGAGACGATACTATATCTCCCATACGCAGAATCATTTCACCTTTTTTGTATTTCTTTTCTTCAGTCCGCAGACAGTCCAGCATCAAATGAATCTCCGGCTCAGAAATTCCCTGAAACAACTTTGTATCCGATAATCTAATTTCTTTCATAATTTTCCCCTTTTGTTGTTTTTACAACATACCGTTATCAACAATTATATTATACTCTTGCCACAACATGAAACAAGCACAAATCAAGGAGGATATGATTTATGAAACATACAGCAAACATGTTCTGCTACCAATGTCAGGAAACCGCAGGATGCAAAGGATGTACCGTATCCGGTGTCTGCGGGAAACAGCCGGATGTTGCAGCCATGCAGGATTTATTAATATATGTGACCAAAGGACTTTCCGCTGCTGCCGCACAGCTTCGCGAGGAGAACTCCTCTGTCCCTGCAGAAACCAGCCGGATGATTCTGACCAATCTGTTTACAACGATCACAAATGCTAATTTTGACAAGGAAGCGATCATTTCCCGCATCCATGAGACACTGGATAGGAAAGAAGAACTGCTTTCCTCTGTAAAGAATCAAGATTCTCTTCCGGAAGCTGCTTTCTGGAATGGAAAAGAGGAAACCTTTGAAGAAAAGGCTTCTTCCGTCGGCGTTCTTTCCACAGAAAATGAAGATATCCGAAGCCTCAGAGAACTGATCACATATGGTCTGAAAGGTCTGGCAGCCTACGCAAAACACGCTGCTGCCCTTGGAAAAGAGAATCCGGAAATCAATGCATTTCTGGAACACACTCTGGCTGATGTCCTGAATGATAGTCTTTCTGCAGATGATCTGACGGCGCTTGCTCTGAAAACCGGAGAATACGGCGTTCAGGTTATGGCTCTTCTTGATGAAGCCAATACACAGGCCTATGGAAATCCGGAAATTACAAAAGTAAAGATCAGTGCAGGAAACCGTCCTGGAATTCTCGTATCCGGTCATGATCTCAGAGATCTGGAAATGCTTCTGGAACAGACAAAAGATACCGGGGTGGACGTCTACACTCATTCCGAAATGCTTCCGGCTCACTACTATCCTGCCTTTAAAAAGTATTCCCACTTTGTCGGCAATTATGGAAACGCATGGTGGAAGCAGAAAGAAGAATTTGAAAGTTTCCATGGTCCGATTCTTATGACCACAAACTGCATCGTTCCGCCAAAAGACAGCTACAAAGACCGGCTGTATACCACAGGAGCTGCCGGTTATCCGGGATGTCCGCATATTCCGGGCGGTGTCGGCGAGACCAAAGACTTCTCCGCCATCATTGAACATGCAAAACGTTGCCAGCCTCCGAAATCCATCGAGGAAGGCGAGATCACAGGCGGATTTGCCCACGCTCAGGTTCTGGCTCTTGCGGATCAGATTGTAGAAGCAGTGACTTCCGGCGCAATTAAAAAGTTTGTTGTCATGGCAGGCTGTGACGGCCGCACTGCATCAAGAAATTATTACACAGACTTTGCCAAAGCCCTTCCAAAGGATGCTGTCATCCTGACTGCCGGATGCGCCAAATATAAGTACAACAAACTGAATCTGGGCGATATCAATGGAATTCCCCGCGTGCTGGATGCGGGACAGTGCAATGACTCTTACTCTCTTGCCGTTATTGCACTGAAATTAAAAGAAGTATTCGGACTTGACGATATCAACCAGCTGCCGATTATTTACAATATCGCATGGTATGAACAGAAAGCTGTGATCGTTCTTCTGGCTCTCCTGTCACTGGGCGTGAAAAACATCCATCTGGGTCCGACACTTCCTGCTTTCCTGTCACCAAACGTTGCCTCTGTTCTGACGGAAAACTTTGGAATTGCGGGGATTGGAACCGTTGAAGACGATATGAAATTATTCTTTGGAGAATAAAAAATGATATGCCGGCTTTTAGGAATATATCTTCTCAAAAGCCGGCATCAATTTAAGTATAATATAATTGTCTGGAACTGCTTGGTTTTTCCGGAATACTTAAATGAATCAATCCTCTTTCAATCAACGGATTTACATACTTCTGAATCGCATACGTGGTAGATGTCAGACCCAGAAAACCTGCTATTTCTTTTCGTGTCCGCGGCGTTTTACAAAAAATCAGCAGATTTTTTGTCTCATCCATATCCCGCAATAATGTATCCTCATATTTATTTTTATGTTTATACAAACGAACAACAAAAGTTCCTCTCTCCTCCGCAAATTCCGGAGCCGGGAGCTGATATTCTTTCATGGTTCTCCGCATTGTCGGTATCCCTGAATATTGATTTTCTGTTACTCCTAAAACTTCCAGTGCTGTAACGAGAACCGGATTCCTTGTGTCCGGCTGGACCATACCTAATTGATTCAGCTGCATCCTTCCATAGATTCCTCCCGGATTACGGATCTCCATCCGGTCTTCATACATGATCACCTGGATTGGCATTCCTTCTGTATGAATGCTGTAATCTCTATGGACCAGCGCATTTAATACTGCTTCTCTGACAGCAATCACAGGATAATCTGTCTGATCCACCCGCCTGCCTGTCGTCTCATCAATGATTGTTTTTGTCCTCATATTTTTTTTGACAAACTGCATTGTTTCATCCAGCATTGTCATAATATCCCCTTCGATTCTTTTATTATCTAAAAACCTTTCTCCCATATCTCCAATTCCGCCAATCTCTTTTCCCGGAACAACAACTGCATGGATACAAAGCTGAGGGAAATAAGCCTGAGGATACAAACTAAATAATAAAACAGAAGCTAATGTCGGAATGCGATTTCTGGTAATGCTCATTAACTCATACAGATCTTCTTCCGGAATATTTGATAAATTTGGTTTCCCCATCTTCAATTTTTTTACATATTCTTCCAGGCTATTTAGATTCATTGCTGAAAAAGTCGCTCTTGGTATTTCCCGGATATCATCCTGATACTTCTTACGGAATGCCTCATAGCTGTATATTTCATATTCTGTCATAGGTTCATCACTATCACCAATCCGAATATAAGACCCCTTTATCCTTCCGGTTCCTTTGTAATAACACGGCCGCTCTGCCAGATCTATTCCCGGAATTTCCGCAGAAACAAAACTCTTTCCATTCTTTTCCAGCACAGTCAGCAGCGGCCGGACAACCGGCTCCATCTGCAGGCACTGGGCATTGATCCTTTTTTGCAAATCCTGTGCATCATACACACCTGCTTCCTCAAAACCATTTTCTTCATCGATTCCAAAAACGATAATTCCTCCTTCATCCTGATTGGAAAAACTGGATAACGTATCAAATAACCTTTTCGGACATCCTCTATTGGCACTTTTTAATTCCAAATTTTGAGTTTCACACTGGTATTTTTGAATTTCTTTTAACAATTCTTCTAATTCTTCTGTTAACATTTCAAATTCCCCTCCTTTCATTTTAATTTTAACATCAAATTTTAAATTTTTCAATTCTATTTTTAAAAAAAGCTGCCGTTTACACGGCAGCCCCTGATTCAAATGCAATTCCATATGATTTTATTTCTCTTTCTGCAATTCTTCATATTTCACAGAGCATTCTTTCTCTTCTCCAGCAAAATTCACCACCGGCTGCGGATCCTGATCCACCAGCATCCGGAGCGTCTTATTGGAATAATGTCCCGCCGGATCAATCTGATATTTACAGTCTACAATCTTTTCCAGGTCTATATCCGCATATACCAGTCCCTCGGCATTCTTCGGAAGCTTCTCTGTCAGAATCTTCCCATTTGGCCCGATAATGCAGGCATCTCCGCCGCCATATTCAACGAATCCTTCATACGCCGGCAGTCTGCCCATTTTTTCATAGATTTCCTGCGTGTGAATCTGTGTACTGCTGATGACGTAAGACTGTGTCGCCAGTGCATAGAATCTTGCGGATACTTCATTTGGCGCCTCTGATGTCAGCGCTTCGTCGTCGGGAACAAAACACGGCCAGGACGCCACATGCACCTGCTCATTTTTGGCGTTCATTGCCTGAATGTTCAGAGGAATCCAGTGTTCCCAGCACTGAAGCCCGCCAAGCCGTCCGATTTCTGTATCAAATACCGGCATCATGCTGGCCTCACCATCGCCCCAGATGAGCCGTTCCCCTCCGGAAGGCTTCATTTTCCGGTGTTTTCCCATAAGATCTCCCAGAGGATTGAACCATAACTGTGTGAGATAAAGGGAACCCCCTTCCTTTTCTGATACGGAAATACATACGTAGATATTATTTTTTCTCGCAGCTTCACTCAGCTTCTTTACGACGGGCCCCGGAATTTCCACCGCATTTTCCATTAGTTTCTGCTGCAGCGGTGATCCTGTGATCGGATCCGTCAGCCATACCCACCACGGATATCCGGAAATAAATCCTTCCGGGAAACCAATCAGTTTCGCCCCGCCGGATGCTGCTTTTTCTATCAATTTACATGCTTTGTCTGCTGTTGCTTCTGCGTCGAGAAATACAGGCGCTGCCTGAACTGCTGCTGCCTTGAATTTTGGATAATCTGTCATGATACGCCTCCTGTACATAAAAAAATAAGGCGCCATTCCTGCAAAGAATGACGCCTTTGTCATTTCGTTTCTATGTTCCTGATTATAGTCGGAATCATTTTCCAAATCAATCAGAATCTGGTTGACCCTTATCAACCTTTTTATTGATTCTGGCGCTTATTTTCACTATAATTTAATCAGAAAGGATGACTGCATATGACAACAAAAGAACTGGAATATTTTTTATCGGTTTATGAAACGCACAGTATAAAAAACTCTGCCGAAAAACTGTTTATCTCTTCCCAGGCACTCAGCAAATCCATCAAAAAACTGGAAGCTGAAATAAATACAACTTTGTTTACGCGAACCAGTTCCGGTCTGATTCCAACCCATTCCGCTGACAAACTGGCCGAACGCGCTCATGTCATTATCAATGAATTTGACAATATTACATCAGATTTCTCCGTTGCCGAATCCAACAGCAGTACGGTTCTTACTGTGGCCGCAACTTACGGCGTACTGGATTATCTCGGATACAATTTCGTAAAAAACTTTTATCTGCAATTTCCCAATATTAAACTGAACCTGATTGAGCTGCCAGAGACCCACATCAGCGAAATGCTTGCAAATAACCAGGTTGAAATCGCATTTATGCCGGCTCCCATTGATTACACAAAATTTAATGCCAAATTCTGTTTTTCCTGGAAACACTGTCTGATTATCAACCGAAAACATCCTCTTGCCGTTAAAAAGAAGATTCCATATTCTGATCTGGATGGTATTCCTCTGGCATTAAAAGGACGCTCTTATTCTGTCTTCCCAAGCAATATCAGCCGGTTTCTGAAAGAAGGCGTCAATCCGAATATCCTTCTTGAAACCACCTCAGAATCCCTGATTCACCAGGTTGCGGAAACAAACGCCGGCATTGGAGTTTCTCTTTCCTTTCTTGCCGAAAGAATACATTCTTCCAGTACCGTTATCCGGGAATTCGACGATCCCAACTGTCAGAAAGAAGTCTATCTCGTGACAAAGAAAGATATGATTCCATCCTCAGACGCCAGCTGTTTTGTAAGCTATCTTGACCGATGGCTGTCGCTGCATTAACTCCTGGTTTATTTTCCAAATGTATTGCTGTCTTTTGCCGCTGCTTTTGCGCTTAATGTATTGGTTGCCTCAAACAGTGAATCTGTAGGCGCAACCGGACACATCAGGACTTTTCCTGTTCCCCGGTAGACATTGACAAGTCCCTCGCCGCTGACAGCTGACCCAACCAGCGATTTTGTGCTTCTTTCTACCGTAAAATCAAGATTAGAAGACCAGCATACTGCCAGGTTTCCATCGATTTTCAGTTCATCATTTTCCAGAATAATTTCAATCAGCTCCTCTTCCGGAACATTTGATTCCAGTGCAACTGCACCATGGCCCTGAAGGCTGAGATTAAAGAATCCTTCTCCGCCTAACACCGTAGATGAAATATTTTTCCTTGTTACAACATTTTGTTTTACATTGGCATCACAGGCAAGAAACATGCCATCTTCGATCGTCATTCCCGCAGGACCCCATTCTTCTACGTCTTCCAGGATAATATATTTGTATGTAGGTTCCAGAACAAGGCATCCCTCACCGACATATTCCGGTTTTACCGCGGTTTCCTTGGTTACCGCTCCTTTCAGTGCCTTGCCGAACAAATCTCCGATTCCTTTGACTCCGGATGTTGCTTTTACCGCGCCGCCCATCCACTGCATAGCTCCTGCCTGAATGACTGCGGAGTGATTCTTATCAATATCAATGACAACCTGCCGTCTTCTTACATTCATCTTGCTCATAAAATATTCATTCAGCGCATTGAACGGTGAAACGCTGGCATCCTGTGTATATTCCAGGACATGGAAATTATCAATGGATTTGATGAATTTTCTGTTTTCATTCTGTAAGTTTTGAATCTTCATAGCAGCAACCTCCTCTTTTGCCTGAACTCTTTCTCAAGACTCCTTCGAGTCCCCACGAGGAATTTCTCCCCGTCTGATTACAGGATACCTTATTATATGACGGATAGCAAGAAATAGAAGTGCACATCTTCTCTTACACATACTGATTGTTCTATTTCTTACGTTTTATGCCCATTATCATCTTCCTGCATCGTTCCCAGAAAGACGAATTTCCTTTTCCATTTTCTTTCTGTGAAGTATCTTTATCTGCCGCGAATTTTCTTTCTATTTGTCCCGCTGCTGTTTCCTCCACTGTAATCCACGGATATAACTGCATGATCAGCATTTCCCACTGGACCAGTCCTTTCCTGCCGCCCGGCGGCACCTGCAGTTCCAGGGTCCATTCGAGATGCCGGACATTGACTGCTCCGTCCAGCTTTTCCAGGTAATTCAGCAAAGCAAACATAGTGCAGGCCATTACCGTCTGGATCTTATTTGTAAACCAGACATGAAATATCCCCTTTTGAAGATCCTGCTCGACCGATCCCAGACCCAGACCGGATAATACCTTTATCACTGTTTCCTTGTCTTCTTCCTCCAGATTATCAAATTGTTCCGGTGAAATCCTTCCGCCGGCGTCCGTCATCAGCAATCCGCAATTGGCTTTTGCTTCTGCGAGCGCCTGTATTTCCAGCTGTTCCAGCAGACGGCCAATGGACTCATTCTCCTCCGCCTTTTCATATACCAATTCTATTTCGTCAAATTCATAACTTTCCCATCCTATTTTTCGATTCATTTTTTATTCCCCCTGTCTCCCGGCGATTTTACAGCTTTGCCAGTGAAGCATTCTTGTATGCTTCGTCCTCTGTTACTTCCCGAATTACCTTTAGCATCTTCGGAAATCGGATCTCTTCCTCCGGATCCGATAATTCGATTTCCAGAATTGCCTGGTCATTCCAGAACGGATAAATATCAATTTCAAAATACTGATTTCCATCCGCCAGACAATATCTGTCTTTCCGTATAGGCATTCTTGTCGGGTCTGCGTCCATCAATCTTTCCAGATATTCATCCTTTGTCAGTCTTCGTTCTATCTCGATCCTTTTTAATCCGCTGATGGTCTTCTTGCGGGTTTCAAAATAAATATAATTTCCTCTGCTTCCCCTCTGCCGGATCCGCACTTCATCATCATGATCCGCCTGCAGATATGTCTGTATGATTTCTACCTTCTCACAATTCGGAAGTGCCTCAAGAGCACTGATTTCCGGATATTCGATCAAATATTTTCTTTCAATCTCATATGGCTCCGGCTCCCCTAAAAACAATGCGATTTCCTTGATGAGACATTTCATTTTCTCCTCAAACCCCTCTGCGTTATCAATGATTCTCAGATGCGGATGCCCGGTCCAGGCCGCAATCAGCTTATCATCAAGGGCTGCCGCCTCCTCCGGTGTCTCCGTGCGGGCTGTATTGTTAGCGGTTGTATAGAATTTCTGAGCTCCTTTTGCTGCTGTCACAAGGTGAAATACCGCATCATATCCGTCTCTTAATTCTACCTCATTTGCCCCGACATAATTTGCTGCCACGGCAAACTCGGCGTCCGTCATATAAGCCTTATTATCCAGCGCGCCCCGGTCACAGACAATCAATATCTTTTCAGAATCCATTGTCCTGGCGGCATATTCAAATACCTTTTCTTTCTCCATCTGCAGCTTTAACTGGCATTTCTGGTACTCGCCGTTGGACCCACAGGTCCATGGCGCCACCCCGCCTGAGATCAATTCCGTTGCTATTTCCGGAATGAAAAGTACCGTATAGCCTCTTTCTGTAAAGGCATTCTGAATCCAGCTCATGCCCGTTGTTTTGCCGGCGCAGGGACCTCCCGTGATTACAATCTTTGAAATGCTCTTTTTCTTTTCACCTTCCCGAATCCTCAGCAGTTCCTCAATCGAAACATTCCAGAGGGCTGCAAGTTTCCTCAGAATCTCCGTCTTTGGCTTTGCCGCGCCGTTTTCCCATTTGGAAACTGCCTTTCCTGTCACGCCCAGTTTACGTCCCAGCTCATTTTGGGATTCCCCGGTTTCTTTTCGCTTTTCATACATGTAATTTCCAAAAGAATAATCATTCATACAACCACCTCCCGATTACATCATATCAATATTAATGCCAGTATGGAAGAAGCATACTGTCGAATATTGGTAGAATTTATACATTATGATTTTAAACTATCGTTTATTTTTTATAACAGAGCAAATTATAGATAAGTGCAAAAAAAGATGGCCAATAGCAGCCATCTTTTTTTGTATTGTAATAAAATTTAATCAAGGATTATGAAACATACCGCTGTATTAGATCATCCGCTTTTCATAATCCTGCAATTCGTGAAAAATATTATCTACAAACACAACATCTTCAACAATCCGATACATTATAAAATACCTGTGTGAATGAAAATTAATCCTTCGATATCCCAATTTTTTTAATCGAAGATTATCACATAATTTCAGACTTCCTGCAACATTTTCTAGGCTTCGAATTGTCTCTCCAAAATCATCCAAAACATTTGTCGCTGTCTGATCATTTTTCCACTATAAGCAGATATTGGATATATCGATTTAAATCTTCTTCTGCATCTTCTGTTACTACGACTCTATATTTCAAACTTTCTCCTCATATCAGCAATCACATCCTCCGAAGTTCTATAATTACCTTGTAAAGCAGATTTCCTGGATTGCTCCAGTTTCTTCATTAACATATCAATACCAAGATCCTTGAACAATTGATCTGATTTTTTCTTTAATTCATCATCTGCACACTCTCGAATTTCAGCCATCCTCCATTTTCCCTCCATTCTCTCTTATATTATAATATAAATTATTACTATTTCACCATTAATTTAATATGAATTTTAACAACAAAAAAGATACCTTCCGTATTTCTCGAAAGGTATCCTTCTGTTATCTTATAATTTCTTATTCATTTTTAGTACAGCTTTGCTCCTGCCGGGATTCTGTCATCCACCATCAGAAGGTTCAGTCCTTCTTCTCCGTCATTTTCATATACTGCTGAGATCAGCATTCCGCAGGAATCAATTCCCATCATCTTGCGCGGAGGCAGATTTACGATGGCGATGCATGTCTTTCCAACCAGTTCTTCCGGCTCATAATGATCATGGATTCCGCTTAAGATCACACGATCTGTTCCTGTTCCGTCATCCAGAACAAATTTCAAAAGCTTTTTGCTCTTTGGAACTGCTTCACATTCTTTTACTTTCACTGCTCTGAAGTCAGATTTGCTGAAAGTATCAAAATCTACCATCTCTTCAAAGAGCGGTTCAATCTTCACTTTGGAGAAGTCGATCTTCTCAGCCGGCGCTGCAGGCTGGGCTGCTGTTTTGTTGGTGCTCTTTTTGGCATCCAGAGATTTCATGGTCGGGAATAATAACACATCTCTGATGGCCTGAGAATCTGTCAGCAGCATAACCAGACGGTCAATTCCATAGCCGATACCTCCTGTCGGAGGCATTCCGATTTCCAGTGCATTTAAGAAATCTTCATCTGTATGCTCTGCTTCCTCATCTCCCGCTGCCGCATTGGCATCCTGCTGTGCAAAACGCTCTCTCTGATCGATCGGGTCATTTAACTCAGAGTATGCATTGCACATTTCCCATGTATTGATAAATAATTCAAAACGCTCTACTTTATCCGGATCTGACGGTTTCTTCTTCGTCAATGGAGAAATTGCCAGCGGATGATCCATAACAAAGGTAGGCTGAATCAGTTCTTTTTCACAGAATTCTTCGAAGAACAGGTTGATGATATCACCTTTGGTATGACGTTCTTCATATTCAACATTATGCTGATCTGCCAGCGCTTTTGCCTCTTCATCTGTCTCTACGGTATCAAAATCAACGCCTGTGTATTTTTTGATGGCGTCATTCATTGTAATACGCTCGAATGGTTTGCTGAGATCAATTTCTGTTCCATTGTAGCTGATAACGGCACTGCCGCAGACAGTCTCTGCCAGATAACGGAACATGCTTTCTGTCAGCTCCATCATTCCTTCATAGTCTGTGTATGCCTGATATAATTCCATCAGAGTAAATTCCGGATTGTGTCTTGTATCTACGCCTTCGTTACGGAATACACGTCCGATTTCATAGACTTTCTCCAGTCCTCCGACGATCAGTCTCTTCAGATAAAGTTCCAGAGAGATGCGGAGTTTTACATCTTCATTCAGCGCATTGTAGTGAGTTTCAAACGGCCTTGCCGCAGCTCCTCCTGCATTGGACACCAGCATTGGGGTTTCTACTTCCATAAATCCGCGTCCATCCAGGAATTTGCGGATTTCCTTGATGATCCTGGAACGCTTGATAAATACTTCTTTGGATTCCGCGTTCATGATCAGATCCACATATCTCTGACGATATCTTGTGTCGGTATCGGTCAGGCCATGGAACTTCTCAGGAAGCGGACGAAGGCTCTTGGATAATAAGAGAACTTCTGTCGCATGGATAGATTTTTCTCCTGTCTTTGTTGTAAAGACAGTTCCCTTGATTCCCACGATATCTCCGATATCCATTTTCTTGAAATCTTTGTATTCTTCCACGCCGATTTCATCTCTTGCAACGTATGCCTGGATACTTCCCTGAAGATCCTGTACGTTGCAGAAGGAAGCTTTTCCCATCACGCGTTTGAACATTAAACGTCCTGCTACGGATACTTCTTTTCCTTCCAGCTCGTCATAGTTGTCTTTGATTTCCACAGAATGATGGGTCACATCATATTTTGTGATCTCAAAGGGATTCTTCCCTGCTTCCTGCAGGTCCGAAAGCTTCTGCCTTCTTACTTTGATTAATTCGTTTGTATCTTTATTCTGCTGTGCCACTTTTCCAACTTCCTCTTACTTTCTCTGTACATCAATGACTCTGAATTCATTGACCTGATCAACGCCTTCAACCTGAACGACATCCCCGATTTTCTTTCCGAGAAGCGCTTTTCCAATCGGCGCCTCATTGGAAATCTTATTCTGAAGAATGTCTGCCTCTGTAGAACCTACAATATGATATGTTACTTCTCTTCCAAGAGAAATATCTTCCAGAGTCACCAAACATCCAAGGCTGATTACACCTTTTTCAAATTTCTCATCGATTACAACAGCGTTCTTTAAGATCTGTTCAATCTCTTCGATACGGGCCTCCATATCTCGCTGTTCGTCTTTTGCTGCATCGTATTCTGCGTTCTCTGATAAGTCTCCCTGTTCTCTCGCTTCTTTGATTTTCTGTGCAATCTCTTTACGTCTTACGACTTTTAATTCCTGTAATTCATCCTCTAATGCTTTTAAACCAGCCGGTGTTAAAATATTCTTCTTTGCCTCTGCCATAACACTCTTCCTTTCGTTCTAAATGTTAACTGATTAATTATAGCTTACATAACTTTCGTTTGTCAATTGATATTCTCGCTATTTCACGTATCCGCCTATCTTCGGCTGGATTCCAGATAATTTGTCAGAAGTTCTTCCAGGTCCTGATAGGTCTCCGTGTGATTTACTTTATCTCTCAGCTTGGCTGCTCCAGGGAACCCGAAGGTATACCATGAAACATGTTTGCGCATTTCTCTTACGCCGATGTACTCTCCTTTGAAGTCAATCATCATGCGGCCGTGACGCAGCATCATAGCCACGACTTCTTCCAGAGACGGCCTTGGAAGTGTTTCTCCGGTTTCAAAATAATGAATCATTTCTTTGAAAATCCAGGGATTTCCCTTGGCTCTTCTGCCGATCATAAAGCCGTCGCAGCCAGTTTCCTCATACATATGCAGGGCATCTTCCGGGCAGGTGATATCACCGTTTCCGATGACCGGGATGGATACCGCATCTTTTACTCTGCGGATAATGCTCCAGTCTGCCTTTCCGGAATAATACTGCTCCCTGGTCCTTCCGTGAACCGCAATAGCTTTTGCGCCGTTTTCTTCCGCAATCTGTGCCATTTCCACCGCATTGATATGATCATCATCGAATCCTTTACGGATTTTTACTGTTACCGGCACTTTGACCGCAGACGCCACTGCTTTTATGACCTTCCCTGCCAGTTCCGGCTGCTTCATCAGCGCGGAACCGTCACCATTATTTACGATCTTTGGAACCGGACATCCCATATTGATATCGATCATCTGGAATTTGCCATTATCTACTTTTGCCGCCATCTCTCCCATGATATCCGGATCGGATCCGAAAATCTGAAGAGCCGCCGGCTGTTCTTTTGGATCTGTCGCCATCAGCGGTTCGGATTTGCGGTTGCCGTAATACAGACCTTTGGCGCTGACCATTTCCGTGCACATAAGCCCTGCTCCCTGTTCTTTGCACAGAAGTCTGTACGGCAGGTCTGTAACTCCGGCCATCGGCGCCAGGGTAAATGGATGATCGATTACCACATTTCCAATCTGGAGCGGTTTTAATCTGTTATTGTTTTTCATATATTAACTCTAATCCCTTCAATGTCAGCATTCCATCATAGTAGTCGATCTCTTCTACTTCTTTGGCGATCATTTTGCCCAGACCTCCGGTTGCAATGACTTTAAGATTTTCAAAACCTGTCTGTTCTTTCATCTGCGCGATAATGTGTTTTGTCTCACCGACCACACTGTAGAACAGGCCCGCCTGCATACAGCTTACGGTTCTTGTGGCAAGAATCGTATCCGGCTTTACAATCTCAATCTCCGGCAGTCTTGCCGCTCCCTGAACCAGAGCGTTGGCAGATGTACGGATTCCCGGTACGATCACGCCTGCAAGAAATGTCCCGTCATCGGTTACGACATCATATGTTGTCGCCGTTCCATAATCAATGACCAGTGCCGGTCCTCCAAATAATTCATATCCGGCTACCAGATTGACGATTTTATCAGCTCCGACTTCTCCTGGATTCATACGGCTCAAATTGATGCCTGTTTTAACGCCAGGTCCTACAATGATCGGTTTAATATTGAAATATTTCACAATTCCATTGACCAGCGAATGCATGATATTCGGAACAACCGAACAGATAATAGCCGCCTTTACTTCTTTACAGTCTTTCCCTTTGGCCTGTAAAAGGTCTGAGATGATCATTCCGTATTCATCCGATGTTCTCTGGATCTTTGTCGTAATACGGAAAGACTCTATGATTTCTTTCCGGCGGAATACACCGATCGTAATATTTGTATTCCCAACGTCCAATGCTAATAACATATTTCTATACCTCTTCCTCTTCTCCTAAAAAGAATACTTTGTAATATAATTCCAGGGATTCCCACAGATCCCTTTTTTCCTGCTGCATCTGCTTTATTTTCAGAGCTCCGCCGATCTCATCGTAGAAAAAATCATTTTCTTCTGCCTGAGTCACAAATGACAGTTTCCCATCTTCATCAAATTCAACCGTGAGAATTCCTCCCACTTCCTCTGTGTACAACACACAGGCAATTTTCAGTTCATCTTTTACCTGATCCGGAAGTCCCTGAAAGTCTTCATTCAGATAATATTTCTTCTGATATGCGTTGGAACCGCACAGGGTTACCTTTTTCTGATACATAACAACTCCTTGTCATTTTCCTTTTTAAACATATCCCAAAATTCCGCGCACAGATACTTCACCGGACAGCACTGTGGTCTTCCTTCCGGCGTCATCTTCCACCATCAGCTCCCCTTTGTGATCGATTCCCCTCGAAATATAAAAATCCTCCCTGGAGCCTCTGACCACACGGATTCGCTGGTTCATATGGACCAGCAGACGGTTGTAATCATCTGCAAAGGCAGACAAATCTTCTGTTTTAAGAAACTGCTCATAGTACTGTTCAAAATACTCCAGCACCCTGGCTGCCAAAGGGGCTCTTCGCACCTTCCGGCCTGTCTCTATCTGGATGGAAGTCGCTTTCTCTTTTAAGTCTTCCGGAAATTCCTTTACGTTTACATTGATTCCCAGACCTACAACGACATAATTCAGTTCATCCATCTGCGCGCTTAATTCTGTCAGGATCCCGCAGACTTTTCTGCCTTCTGCAATAATATCATTCGGCCATTTGATCTGGCACCTGAGACCTGTCTCCTCCATGACCGCTTTCTGCACCGCCAGGGCGGCGATCAGCGTCAGCATGGAACTGTTTTCTACCGCAATCTGCGGCCGCAGCAGGAAACTCATCCAGATTCCGCATCCTGCATCTCCCAGCCAGCTGCGTCCTCTTCTGCCTTTTCCGCTGGTCTGCTTCTCCGCAACGACCGTCGTTCCATGGGGAGCTCCTTCTTCCGCCAGTCTCCGGATTTCCAGATTGGTGGAATCCAGGGTCTCATAAAATCTGAAATTTCGTCCCAGCCATTTTGTATGCAGACTGCTTCCGATTTCTTCTGCCGTGACACTGTCCGGCATACTTAAAAGCTTATACCCTCTGTTGGTGACAGAATCAATTCCATATCCTTCTTCTCTCAGTGCATTCATATATTTCCACACTGCTGTTCTGGATACCTGAAGTTTTTCGCAAAGTTCCTGGCCGGAGACATAATCCCCGGCCTCTTTTAATTCCTTTAGAATCCTGGTTTTCATCATCTTAAGCCTGTTCTCCTAATGTGGCTACCATGACCGCTTTGATCGTATGCATCCGGTTCTCCGCTTCATCGAAAATAACATCTGCATTTTCCTCAAACACATCTTCTGTAATCTCATTTCCTTTGACAGCCGGCAGGCAGTGCATAACAATGGTGCTGTCTTTTCCAGTCTTCGCCAGCATCTCTTTGTTTACCTGATATGGTCTTAAAATCGCCATACGTTCTGCAGATTTTTCTTCTTCTCCCATGGAAACCCATACATCTGTGTAAATACAGTCCGCACCTTTCACCCCTTCATCTACATCTTCCGTAAATGTAAGTTTGGCTCCGGATTCCTCTGCATAGCCTTTGCACAGTTCAATCAGTTCTTCTTTCGGCCAGAGACTCTTCGGCGCCAGACAGGTAAAGTTAACTCCCATCTTGGAACATCCGATCATCAGGGAATTACCCATGTTATTTCTTCCATCTCCTGCAAATACAAAGTTAAGACCTTTTAATTTTCCAAACTGTTCTTTTAATGTCAGGAAATCTGCCAGGATCTGTGTTGGATGATAGTCGTCTGTCAGACCGTTCCACACTGGCACACCGCTGTACTTAGCCAGCTTCTCCACATTTTCATGTTTGAAGCCGCGGAATTCAATACCGTCAAACATTCTTCCAAGAACCCGTGCCGTATCTTCTACTGACTCCTTATGGCCCAGCTGAATATCATCTTTTCCAAGATATTCCGGATGACCGCCCTCATCGATGCATCCGATGGTAAAAGCACATCTTGTCCGTGTACTTGGTTTTTCAAAGATCAATGCGATATTTTTACCTTTTAAACTGTTTCCTGTAATTCCTTTCTTCTTGTCTGCTTTTAATTTAGCCGCAAGTTCCAGTAAATATTCAATCTCATCCGGCGTGAAATCTTTCAGCGTCAGAAAGTTTCTTCCTTTTAAATCCATCTTTTGTTCCTCCGGTTTTTTACTTATTTATCTGCTATTATATATGAACCATTCTTCAATGACAACCCTGCCAGGCCTGTATTCCAAGGATTTCTGCACATTTTGCAGCCACTGCCTCCCCTAAGGAATGATGGCTTTCTGCTGACAAATGACAGGCGTCAAGATCAGATGCCCTGGCATACCTGGCCGCGTCCAGAAATTCTATTCCATGAAACCGGGCCCATTCCTCATAAACAGGCGCCAGCCTTCTGGAGTATTTTATGCCTCTCTCAAATCCCATCTCTTCTCCTGATGGAATTTCACACAAATTTTCTCCCAGATGCGGCGGCGACATCAAAAGAATCTTTGCCGGCATTCCATCCAGGCGTTTCTGGGGAGTCACCGATAAAATCGTACGAATCAGCCGGTCCACCGCCTTGCCGATATCCGTCGGCGTCAGCTGGAACCGGATTTTCAGGTCATTGGTTCCGAGCATCAGCACCACAAGATCAATGGGACCGTGGCTGTGCAGACATGGTTCCAGATAGGAAAATCCATTTCTTCCCGGCCGTATCTCATCTTCAAAACAGGTGGTTCTGCCGTTCAGTCCTTCTGGAATCACCAGCACGCTGTTTCCCAGCCGTTCCTGCAGGATCGTTGTCCATCTTTGCTCATAGGGATAGCGAAAACCTGTGGCCGGGTCATAACCATAAGTATTGGAATCCCCATAACACAGAATCGTCTTCATGATACTCCTCCTTTTTCTATTCTGCATTCATCTCTCTGTCTCATATTTCTTATTCCATAAACGATTTCTGTAAAATCTCCTATGGAATAAAAAATATCCCTGCAAAACCATCTTGCATGTTTTACAGGGATGTACTTCCTTATAATACCTGGTTTAAGAAATTGATCGTTCTTTCTTCTTTTGGATGTCCGAGAACTTCTTCCGGAGTTCCTTCTTCTACAATATAGCCTCCATCCATAAAGATGATACGGTCTGCGACTTCCCTCGCAAATCCCATCTCATGTGTTACAACGACCATGGTCATTCCTTGTTTTGCCAGTGTCTTCATAACATTCAGTACTTCTCCGACCATCTCCGGATCCAGAGCAGATGTCGGTTCATCAAACAGCATAATATCCGGATGCATCGCAAGAGCTCTCGCGATCGCCACACGCTGTTTCTGTCCTCCGGAAAGCTGTGCCGGATATACATCGGCTTTCTCTGCCAGTCCGACTTCCTTCAGCAGGCTTTCTCCGACTGCTTCTGCCTGTTCCTGTGTCATCTTCTTTAATTCCACAGGCGCCATTGTAATGTTTTCCATGACGGTCTTATGTGGAAACAGATTAAAGTGCTGGAATACCATTCCGATATTTTCACGCACTTTATTGATATCTGTGTTCTTATCTGTAATATCATATCCATCGATGATAACCTGTCCGCCTGTAATGGATTCCAGCCGGTTCAGACATCTTAAAAAAGTACTTTTTCCTGATCCGGAAGGCCCGATCAGACATACAACCTCACCGTCTTTTACTTCGACGTCCATGCCTTTTAAGACTTCCAGATTTCCAAAATTCTTTACCAAACCTTTGACGATTACTTTATTTTCCATATGACATTCTCCTTTCCAGAACTTTAGCCACCTTAGAAAGGATTGTACAGATTACAAGATAATAGATCGCTGCAATCACGTACACGTATAATACTCCGGCTGACTCATTAGCTGAAATCATCCTTGCGTTCATTGTCAGCTCCCGGATACCGATAACGGAAATCAGGGATGTATCTTTTAATGAAATAATAAACTGGTTGATGATAGACGGAAGCATCGTGCGGATTGCCTGCGGAAGGATTACCTTGCGCATGGCTTTTCCATAAGTTAATCCAAGGCTTCTCGCAGCTTCCATCTGGCCTTTGTCTACCGCTTCAATACCGCCTCGTACAATCTCTGCCATATAGGCACCTGCATTTAAGCTGAGAGCGATACATCCAGCGGTGAAAACTCCTCCCAGATCGTTCCAGCTGATGCCGAAAACCGGTCTTAAGATCGTTCCTCCTACACCATAATACATGATGAACACCTGCACGATCAAAGGCGTTCCTCGTATGATATCTACATAAATACTGGAAATCACATTCAGCACCTTATTGTGGGCGATACTGAACATTCCAAATATAATTCCCAGAATGCTGGCACAGATCAGAGATACGATCGTCAGCTGCAGTGTGAGAATCAGAGCTTCGTTAAAGGTTGGTGCATAATATGAAAATAATTCTATAAAATTCATGTCCTAACCTCAGTTCTAATTTTCTTTTGCGTATTTATCAATAATTTTCTGATATTCGCCGTTTTCCTTGATCTTCTTCAATCCACTGTTGAACATATCGATCAATTCACCGTTTTCACCTTTTAATACGGCAAATCCATATTCGCTTCCTTCATCGGAAATAAACGGAACTTCCAGCGGCTGTCCGTTCTCTTTAATCTCGTAGTTCATAACAGGGTAATCTTCGAAACATGCTACTGCGTTGCCTGAAGTTACTTCCTGGTACATCATTGCGGAACTCTCTACCTGTTTCACACTGAAGTCATATTTCTTTGCCATTTTTTCTGCATAGCTTGCTCCAACAGTTCCGACTTTGGCTACAACATCTTTTCCTTTCAGATCTTCCAGACTGTCAATGTCAGATCCCTTTTCTGTTGCAAAACATACTTTTGATGTATAATAAGAATCAGAAAAATCATATTTTTCTTTTCTTTCATCTGTAATAGACATTCCGGCGATCATTCCGTCACTCTGTCCATTTTCCACAGATGCCATTGCCGCATCAAATCCTACAGCGTCAATTTCATACTTAAAACCTTCTTCATCGGCAATTGCTTTCAGCAATTCCAAGTCAATTCCTACTCTCTTTCCATCTTTGTTTTCGAATTCAAACGGTGCGAATGTTGTATCAGAAGCAATCTTATATGTTTTTTCTCCCTTACTTTCGTCTGAATTTCCGCCACATGCTACAAGGCTCAGCCCCATAATCGCAGCCAGAGACAATGTCAATAACTTTTTCAATCTCATGTGTCTTCCTCCTATTTTCTTAAATCTTCGTTAAGCTTCTATTAACGCATCGTAATGTATTATACATTAATTTCTTCATTTTGTCCAATTTCAGTCACAGATTTTACCATTCCGGCCAGACTTTGAATCTCAGAAGGAATGATAATCTTTGTTGCCTTGCCGTCTGCGGCCTTGGCAAACGCTTCCAGACTCTTGAGCTGGATCACTGCATCGTCCGCTCCTGCACTCTTAATAAACTCAATTCCCTGAGCGTTGGCCTTCTGCACTGTTCTTATGGCTTCCGCCTGTCCTTCCGCTTCTCTTATGGTTGCTTCCTTCTTGGCTTCTGCTCTTAAAATTGCGGATTCTTTCTCACCTTCCGCTTCCAGGACAACGGATTCTTTATGTCCCTCTGCCCTCAGAATCGCTGACTTCTTCTCTCCTTCCGCGATCAGGATGGCTTCTCTTCGTTCTCTTTCTGCCTTCATCTGTTTTTCCATGGCATCCTGAATAGCTGCCGGCGGAATGATGTTCTTAAGCTCTACCCTGTTGACTTTGATCCCCCACGGATCGGTTGCCTCATCCAGGGTCGCTCTCATCTGTGTATTAATCGTCTCCCTGGAAGTCAGTGTCTCGTCCAGTTCCAGATCCCCGATTACATTTCTCAGTGTTGTGGCTGTCAGGTTCTCAATGGCCATGATCGGATTTTCCACTCCATAGCTGTAAAGCTTTGGATCTGTAATCTGAAAGTATACTACCGTATCAATCTGCATGGTAACGTTGTCTTTGGTAATAACCGGCTGCGGCGGAAAATCAACAACCTGCTCTTTTAAATTCACTTTTCTTGCTACTTTATCAAAAAACGGAATCTTAATATGAAGTCCTACGGACCACGTTTCCTTATAAGCACCCAGCCTCTCTACCACATAAGCGTAGGCCTGAGGCACGATCCGGACTGTCGATAAAATAATAACAACTGCCAGTATAATGAAAATAATCAATAAAATCATCTCTTACTCCTCCTTCTCCTCTTCCTGCTGTTCTATGGAATCTTCCGGTTCCTCCTGGATATCTTCGATCTGTTCTATGAAATCTTCCGGTTCCCCCTGGATATCTTCGATTTCTTCTTCGTCCGGTGCTGTTTCGGGCTCCTCTTCCTCTGTTTCCGTTTCGTCTTCCTCTATATCTGTCTCGTTCTCGTCTTCTTCGATGTCTCGTGTTTCCATCTCATCCTCATCGTCATCTTCTTCCCAGATATTTTCCACCGGTTCTTTTTCTTCTTCTGAAGCCTCAGAAGTTTCTTCTTCCTCTCTCCAGATTTCAGGAATTTCTTCTTCCTTCGGCGGAATATCCTGCATTTCCTCTTCTTTAACGACCCGGAATCCTTCTTCTTCCTGTTTCTTTGGCACAGGCAGCGCTTCCACGATCAGCTTCACTCCCTGAATCTTGTGGATCACTACTTCTGTGTCTTCTGATATTTCTTCTCCATTCAGCGACCGGGCTGACCAGTCCATTCCATTGACATAGACCAGTCCTTTTCCGTGATTATTATCAATCGCTTCTTTTACGATGCCATGCTGCCCGATCATCGCTTCCACATTTGTCTTTTCCACGCTGCTGTTCAGATATTTCTGCGCCAGAGGTCTCGTAAAAACAAACAGCAGACAGGATGCCGCGACAAATATGACCATCTGAAGCAGAAGAGGCGCTCCTAAAAACGCCGCAGCTGCTGCCAGCACAGCACCTCCCGCAAACCATATGCTCGTCAGGCCGAGAGTCAGAATCTCAATCAGCAGCAAAACTGCCGCTGCTCCCATCCAGTATACTGCAAACATATCAATCTCCCCCTTCCTCTCTTTGGCGCCGCGCTTCATACATCAAAAGCCCTGCCGCCATTGCGGCATTTAATGATTCGACGTTTCCACTCATAGGAATTTTGATCTTCCGGTCTGCAGCCCGGGTCAGTCCATCGCTCAGCCCGTTTCCTTCATTGCCAATAAAAAAGGCAGAACTTTTCCTGTAATCTTCTTTTGTATAGTTTGTTCCGTCCAGATGCGCGGCATACGCGGTAATCTGATTTTTTTTGAGAAATTCCATAACCTGTTCCATATTATCTGCATAAACAAAAGGCACCCGGAAAATGGATCCCATCGTTGAGCGTATGACTTTGGGATTATAAATATCCACAGTATCCCGGCTCATAATAATTCCTGTCACCCCTGCTCCTTCTCCCGTCCGCAGAATCGTCCCCAGATTCCCAGGGTCCTGCAGATTCTCAAGCACTAAAAGCAGTGCGTTCTCCTCTGCCAGCTGTTCCATTTGAAATTCCTTCATTTTTACCAGCGCCAGCACTCCCTGCGGCGTCATCGTATCAGAAATTTCCTTCATAACCTGGGAAGAAACCAGTTCCGGTTCCATCTTTGAAAACATCTCCTGGTGGGCTTTTTGAAATTCCTCTGTCGCATAGACTTTGTAAAGACGGTCTGCTGGAATTTCTTCAAACATACGGATGCCCTCCACAAGGAACAGCTGTTCCTTACGGCGTTCCCTTGCACTTTTCTTCAGTTTTAAGATCCTTTTTACCTGCTTGTTCTGACTCGTCGTAATCATACTCTTCACCAAATCTAAATGAGAAAAAAAGGAAAGCATGACGCCCTTCACGGAAAAGGCCATGCTTTCCTAGATGTCCTGTTTGTTTTATTTACCTAACAAATGAGCAATCTGCAGCTGATAATCATCGATATGCTTTGTCATAGCAAGACCTTCCTGGATATCCATGTCCATAAATTTACCATTCTGATATCCAACGACACGATTGCTCTTTCCTGCGCAAAGCAGATCCACCGCGTAAGCACCCATCATGGACGCATACATTCTGTCTTTTGCTGTCGGGCTTCCGCCTCTCTGCATATGTCCAAGGATTGTCGCTCTTGTCTCAATTCCTGTTGCAGATTCAATTCTCTTTGCCATGCTGTAGGAATGTCCCACACCTTCTGCGTTGACAACCAGATGATGTGTCTTTCCTCTTGCTCTGTTGCGGAGCAGATGTTCAATGATCTGCTGCTCTACTTTTGGAAGGTTGCCGTCGAAACTTTCCGGAATCAGGATATCCTCAGCTCCTGTCGCAACACCGCACCATAAAGCGATATATCCGGCACCGCGGCCCATAACTTCTACGATACTGCATCTTTCATGAGAAGTTGATGTATCACGGATCTTGTCAATTGCCTGCATTGCAGTATTGACTGCCGTATCAAATCCGATCGTATATTCTGTACATGCAATGTCCAGGTCGATCGTTCCCGGTACGCCAATGGTGTTGATTCCCAGCTCGGCAAGTTTTCTTGCTCCCTGGAAGGATCCGTCTCCACCGATAACAACCAGTCCTTCGATTCCATGTGCTTTGCAGACTTCTGCGCCTCTCTTCTGGCCTTCTTCTGTCTTGAATTCGTCACATCTTGCAGTTAAAAGGATTGTTCCTCCACGCATGATGCTGTCTGCTGTTACCTTTGGAGTCATATCAATGATCTCTTCGTTCAGCAGTCCATTGTATCCCTTCTTGATACCTTTGACATTCAGTCCTCGTTCCTTACCAATTCTAACGACCGCTCTTACTGCGGCATTCATTGCCGGTGCATCTCCACCACTGGTCAATACACCAATTGTTTTAATTTTTGGTTTTCCCATGTTACATCCTCCATTTAGCTCATACAATTCTTAGCTAGGATTATTCTAATCCATTTGCCCTGATTTTTCAATAGTCTTTGTTATAATCCTAACGAACGAAATCTGATATTTTCTTTTCCATACCACTCTTCCAGTTCATATATCAGATCCGGATCCGGCTCCACCATCCAGTCATGTCCCAGACGATTGACTGCCCGCTCCGCCTTGCAGTATACGACCACTGCGCTCTTGCCCTGATATGTCCGAAGAGATTCTTTCAAATGCTTTTCTTCACGGAAAAACGCCTCTTTCGTTGGAAACTGGATCCACAGTTCCCTGACAAGTCCGTCAAACGGAATGATCTGATTGCAGATCAGCTTGCTTTCCTCCTCCGATACAGAAGCGGTTCCTTTGATAAATACTTTTGCATCTTCTTTCAGCAGTTCCTGATATGCTGCGTATTGTCTTGGGAATACAAGGACTTCCACTGTTCCTCTCAGATCCTCCAGGGTTAAAAACGCCATATTCTGATTCTTCCTTGTCAGTTTCACGTTCAGTTCACTGATAATGCCTCCCATCACACAGCTCTGCTGGTCTTTTACCACCGTCCTTCCTGTCTCTTCATCTATGAGAAAATCCGCCGTACTGGCGCTGGTGCTCTGCTCCAGCAGCCTGATATCATCATCCAGAGGATGACCGCTTACATAGATTCCAAGCACCTCTTTTTCCATAGACAGAAGCTGATCTTTGTCATATTCTCCTACATCCGGATAAGTGATCTGAAAGGATGTCTGTTCCTCCTCTGAAAGCAGATCCATCAGACTCATCTGTCCTTCAATTTCATTTTTTCGTTCTTTCTGAATGCTGTCCATGATCTCCGCATACACAAACATCTGCTGCTTTCTCGTTGCGCCAAAACTATCCAGAGCACCTGATTTGATCAGATTTTCCGCTGTACGCTTATTGATCTCCCGGCTGGAAAGCCGTTCTACCAGATCCTGGAAATCCCGGTATTCTCCGTGAGCCTTCCGCTCCCGCAGAATTGCTTCGATCACCGGTTTCCCGAGACTTTTAATCGCCGTGAGTCCATACCGTATGTTTCCGTGATCGACCGAAAATCCTCCTTCTCCCCGGTTGATATCCGGCGGAAGGATCCGGATCCCAAGTTTCTTGCACGCATAACTGTATTCCGCGATCTTTGCCGTATTACCCAATACTGATGTCAGAAGAGCTGCCATAAATTCCACCGGATAATGACATCTCAGATATGCAGTCCGGTAAGCGACAACCGCATAGGCAGCCGCATGAGATTTGTTGAATGCGTATTTGGCAAAATCCAGCATCTCATCCCAGATCTGGTTGGCTGTTTTCTCATCAATTCCATTCTGAATGCATCCCGGGATTCCTTCTTCTTCATTCCCGTAAACAAAGTTCTGGCGTTCTTTCAGCATTACATCGCCCTTTTTCTTGGACATGGCACGCCGTACCAGGTCGCTTCTTCCCAGGGTATAGCCCGCAAGCTTCATAACGATCTGCATAACCTGCTCCTGGTATACGATACAGCCGTACGTAGGCTCCAGAATCTCTTCCATCTCTTCGCATTCATAATGAATGGAATCCTGGTTGTTCTTTCCTTCAATATATCGAGGAATAAAGTCCATCGGTCCCGGACGGTAGAGGGAAATTCCCGCAATGATATCTTCCATGTTCTCCGGCTTTAATTCCTTCATGAATGTCTTCATACCCGAACTTTCCAGCTGGAAGACCCCTTCCGTATGTCCGTTTCCAATCATCTCATACACTTCTTTGTCATCCGGATCTACCGTGGCAATGTCAAAATCCGGAATCCGTTCACGCACCATTTTCTCTGCATCCTGAATCACCGTCAGGGTTCTCAATCCCAGGAAATCCATCTTCAGAAGCCCCAGTTCCTCAATGGTCGTCATGGTAAACTGTGTCATGACCGCATTATCCGCGCCTGTTGCAAGAGGCACATATTCGTCAATTGCAGTTTTGCCGATCACAACGCCTGCCGCATGCATGGACACATGTCTTGGAAGTCCTTCCAGACGTTTGGACATATCGATCAGATATCTGGTCTCATCATCTTCCCCATATGCTTTCTTCAGATCGGGGCTTATTTTTAACGCTTTATCAATCGTAATATTCGGTTCATTCGGCACCATTTTAGCAATGCTGTCTACTTTCGCGTATGGAATATCCAGCACCCTGCCTACGTCACGGATGACCATTCGTGCCGCCATGGTACCGAAGGTAATAATCTGCACCACCTGATCTTTTCCGTATTTTTCCACGACATAATCAATGACTTCCTGCCGCCGTTCATAGCAGAAGTCCACATCAATATCCGGCATGGAAACACGCTCCGGATTCAGGAAACGCTCAAAGAGCAGCTGATACCGGATCGGGTCGATATCCGTAATCTCCAGACAGTACGCCACAATACTTCCTGCCGCGGATCCTCTTCCAGGGCCAACCGCAATGCCATGCTGTTTGGCATAATGGATAAAGTCCCAGACGATCAGAAAATAATCCACATATCCCATATTTTCTATGGTTTTCAGCTCGTAATCCAGCCGTTCTCTCAGCTCATCTGTTACTTCTTCATACCGGCGCACGATTCCTTCTTCACACAGATGCCTCAGATATTCCACTGCGGTATATCCTTCCGGCACATCATATTCCGGCACTTTCTGCTCACCAAATACGATCTCTACATTACACCGCTCTGCGATCTTTCCCGTATTCTCCAGCGCTTCCCTGGCATAAGGGAACAGTCTCTGCATCTCTTCCGGTGATTTCAGATAATACTGTCCGCCTTCATAGCGCATCCTGTCTTCATCCTGGACTTTTTTCCCTGTCTGAATGCACAGCAGGATATCATGAGCCTCAGCGTCTTCTTTAAAGGTATAATGAATGTCATTGGTCGCCACCAGACCGATCCCGGTCTCTTTTGACATCTTAAGGAGTGCCGTATTTACTTTTGTCTGGGCGCTGATTCCATGATCCTGCATCTCCAGGAAAAAGTTTCCCTCTCCGAAGATCTCCTGCATCTTAAGCGCTGCAGACTTTGCCTTCTCATAGTTATCTTCACAGATATAAGAAGCCACCTCTCCTGCCAGACAGGCGCTTAACGCGATGATTCCTTCATGGTAGCGTTCCAGCACCTCATAATCCACTCTCGGCTTATAATAAAAACCTTCCGTAAATCCCCTGGAAACAATCTTCATCAGATTATGGTATCCCTGATCATTTTCCGCCAGCAGCACAAGATGGTAGTATCTGTTCTCTCCCTGTCTTGCCTCTTTCTGGAACCTGGATCCTGTCGTCACATAAATCTCACATCCGATGACCGGCTTAATCCCTTCCTCTTTTGCCGCCTTATAAAAATCGATCACGCCATACATAGCGCCATGGTCCGTAATGGCAATGCTGTCCATTCCAAGTTCTTTTGCCTGATGGACCAGCTCTTTGATCTTGCTGGAGCCATCCAAAAGGCTGTATTCCGTATGAACATGTAAATGTGTAAAACTCATTCGTCAGTTAACTCCTATCGGTTCGTCATATGTTTTATTTCCTGTTTCCAGCGGATGTCCATTTGTATAAAAGTAAAACTGGTCTGCCCCAAGATTCCTGCAAAACGTCTTTGCGACCGCTTCCGCTCTCATATTCGCTTCTTCCGGCGCCATCCGCATCAGAAGGACTCCGCATTCCGAATTAAAATCCACCTTAATCGTGTCCCCGTCTTTCTCATAAGAAAGAATCTTGCAGGACTCATCCAGCACCTCTTCATCCTGAAGAGCCGCCATGATCTTATTCTCGTCCACCGGCGTTTCCATCCGGATACTCTTCTCTTTGATCTCATTCGGCTCAAACACCGGGTAAAAGACTGCCGCGGACGTAAAGCTCACCTGACCTCCATCAGAAGATTCCGCTGCCGTCTGGCTTTCTGCCGCTTCTGTGGACGCCGTGGAAGCTGTCGTTGATGCTGCTGCCGTATCCTGGGATGATGCTGTCTCACTGGCAGCCTCAGAAACTGCTTCTGTCGTACTTCCTGCAGAAGAACCTTTCTCTCCGGTTCCGGAACATCCCGCTAACGATACTGTCATGATCACTGCCAGTATCCCGGTTATCATTCTTTTTTTCATACTTTTCTGCCTTTCCCTACTGACCTGTCACAAAAAAATCTTATCAATATAATTTTAACATAATATGATAAGTTATGCTATAATCACAAGAGAAGAAAATATTATGTTTAGAGCAGAGGTTTATTATGGAAAATATTACAATTCAGGACATTTTAAAAGCAACTGGCGGCACCCTGCTGTGCGGCGATCCTTCCATGAAGATCGACCGGATCAGCACTAATTCCATGGAAATGGGTCCGAACACCTTGTTCGTTCCTATTATCGGAGAAAGAGTTGACGCTCATGTCTTCATTCCAAGCGCTCTGGAAAGCGGCGGCGCCTGCCTGACACAGGAACATGACGAAGCATCCGGAGACGCCCCTTATATTAAAGTTCCCGATACGTTAAAAGCCATGCAGCAGATTGCAGCTTATTACCGGAATAAAATGTCTCTTCCGATCATCGGAGTCACAGGAAGCGTTGGAAAAACAACGACAAGAGAAATGATCGCACATGTACTCAGGGGAAAATACAAAGTATTTGAGACCATCGGCAACCAGAACAGCCAGGTGGGTGTTCCTCTGACTCTGGATCATCTTTCTTCCAATGACGAAATCGGAGTCCTGGAAATGGGAATGAGCGAACCTGGACAGATTACAATTTTAGGAGAAATCATTCACCCAAACATGGGCGTTGTCACTAATGTCGGCGTATCCCATATTGAAATGATGGGCTCCCGCGACAATATCTGCCGCGAAAAACTGGACATCCAGAATGGTCTCCCGGAAGACGGATCCCTTTTGCTAAACGGGGATAATGACATGATCCGGAAACATTTATCTTACGTCAAGAAACCTTATGAATTCTATGGTTTCGCGCCGGACTGCACCTACCGTGCGGAGAATATCCGGGAAGAAAACGACCAGACTCATTTCACTTTCTGTTATAACGGTCAGAGAGAGGATGTCACTCTGAATGTACTGGGTGAACACAATGTGTCCAACGCTCTGGCAGCTATCGCCATCGGGCTAAAATACCAGGTTCCAATGGAGGCTGTGAAACAGCAGCTGTCCACATTCTCCGGCCAGCGTCAGAATATTATCAACACCAATGGCTATACAGTGATCGATGACTCTTATAACGCAAGCCCGGATTCCATGAAAGCAAGTCTTAAGATCCTGTCTGATTTCCAGGCAGACGGGCGCAAGATCGCCGTTCTTTCTGATATGCTGGAACTGGGGCCTGACGCTCCTTCCTACCACAAAGAGGTCGGACGTTATATCGCGTCCACTAAAGTAACAGATCTGTATATTACAGGAGAACTATCCCAGGAATACATCACCGAAGCAGCCGCCGGAAATCCGTCCATCCGAACCCGGCATTTCTCCTCCAACAGTGATCTGACCAGGTTCCTGAAGGACTATCTTTCTGAAGGAGATGTGGTTCTGGTCAAAGCCTCAAACGGCATGAATTTAAAAGAAGTCGCTGCCGCCTTGATCTAGATTGTATCAAAAAATGTACATCTTTTTCTCTTGACATCGTGATTTTCGAGGTCTACAATAAGTGCCAACGAAATACAAGAATACAAAATGCAATGAGCAGGACACGGAAGCTGCGGATTCCTTTTTGCAGAAAGCTGCCGGTTGATGCGAGACAGTAAAAGCCCGTTCCTTTCATCCCCTGCGAGCAGTCAGCTGAAAATGCACGGCATGAGTAAGTGGAACCGGATTCCTTCCGTTATCAGGGGACTCATTACAGGATGAGCAGAGAGATTACAGTGGATGTAATAAAATGAAGTGGTACCGCGGAGAATTTTTCGTCTTCTAAAATGCTGAAGCATTTTAGAAGGCGTTTTTTTATTCTTTTCAATGTCTTATCCCGGCAAACTGTATCCGGTATTTCGTTTATGCATTTATCAGAATTTTTAGAGGAGTGATTAAAATGAATAGTTTAACAATCATTGCCATCGCCATCGTTGCGCTGGCTGCCGGTTACATCCTTTACGGACGCTGGCTGGCAAAATCATGGGGCATCGATCCAAAAGCCAAGACCCCGGCTTATACCCATGAAGATGGAGAAGATTATGTCCCAACACCGAAACTTGTTGTATTTTCACACCAGTTTTCTTCCATCGCAGGAGCCGGTCCTGTCACCGGTCCGATCATTGCCGCAATGTTTGGATGGCTTCCGGTTCTTTTATGGCTGATCATCGGAGGAATTTTCTTCGGCGCCGTTCAGGATTTCTCTTCCCTTTACGCTTCTGTAAAGAATGAAGGAAAATCCATGGGTGTATTGATCGAAAAATACATCGGAAAAACAGGAAAGAAGCTGTTCCTTTTATTTGCATGGCTGTTTACACTGCTTGTTATCGCTGCCTTCACCGACATCGTTGCAAGTACATTTAACGGCTTTACCGCAGACGGAGCCAAGAGCTCACCAAACGCTGCCGCTGCTTCTATTTCCATGCTGTTTATTGTTGTTGCCATCTTATTCGGTCTTTTCACAAAATATGTAAAACCGAATCAGGTAACTGAATTTATCATCGGAATCGTTCTTCTGCTTGCAATGCTGGCAGTCGGAATCGCTTTTCCGCTGTATTTTGACAAAAATGTATGGCTTGGTGTTATCATGGCTTACTTATTCCTGGCTTCTGTTATGCCAATGTGGCTTTTAATGCAGCCAAGAGATTACTTAAGCACTTTCCTTCTTGTAGGTATGATCATTGGTGCTGTGCTGGGCGTTTTCGTTGCTCATCCAGCTATGAATCTTCCTGCATTCAACGGATTTACAGTTTCAGGAAGCCACCTGTTCCCTACATTATTTATTACGATCGCCTGCGGTGCTGTTTCCGGATTCCACAGCCTGGTTTCTTCCGGTACATCTTCCAAGACGATCAGCAATGAAAAAGATATGCTTGCAGTAGGATATGGATCCATGATGGTAGAATCCCTTCTGGGAGTTGTTGCCCTGGTTGTTGTAGGAGCTGCAGCCGTAGGCGGAAAAATGCCGTCCGGCACTCCGTTCCAGATTTTCTCTTCCAACGTGGCAGGATTCCTGACACTGCTTGGAATTCCGGCACATGTTGCTACCTGCTTTATGACCATGTGCGTATCCGCTCTTGCGCTGACATCTCTGGATTCTGTCGCACGTATCGGACGTATGTCATTCCAGGAATTATTCTTAGGTGAGGCCGCTGACGGTTCTGACCTGACAGGTATCCGCAAATTGTTTGCGAATAAGTATTTTGCAACTGTAATTACTCTTGTATTTGGCTTCTTATTATGCCTTGGCGGATACAACAATGTATGGCCGTTATTCGGAGCTGCCAACCAGCTTCTTGCATCTTTAGTTCTGATCGCTATTTCTGTCTTCCTGTTAACAACCGGAAGAAAAGGATGGATGCTGTACGCACCAATGTGCATTATGCTGGTCGTTACTTTCACAGCCTTAGTTCAGGCAGTTATCGGCATCTTTACAAAGATCTTCGTTACCGGAGGATTTGTCTTTATGATCGACGGACTGCAGCTGATCGTAGCACTACTCCTGATGGCGCTTGGACTTATGGTCGCTATTTCCTGCTTCAAGAAACTCTTCCATAAGGATAAAGTGCAGGAACCTGTTACAGCAAAATAGAATTTCTCAATAAACAAAAAGGAGAACCGCAAATCTTTCATGATCTGTGGTTCTCTTTTTTCTTCTATATTTTATAGTCTTTGATTTTTTCTAGAAAAACTTATCCGCGTATCCCTGGATCAGCAGGAATAATACGATCAGCGGCAGAATATACGTTACATATCTTCTTGCCCATTTCGGGAAACGGATTCCTTTTCCTGCATTCGCTTCCGCCAGGAAATTCTTCCATCCCCATCCATATCTTGTCACACAGAATAACAGATAAACCAGCGATCCCAAAGGAAGGATGTTATTGCTGACAATAAAATCTTCCAGATCCTGTATGGTAGTCCCTGCACCAAGCGGCTGGATAAAACTAAACACATTAAATCCCAGAGCACACGGCAGAGATAAAACTGTAATGATCACTGCGTTAAAGGCAATGGCTTTCTTCAGATCCCATCCCCAGAGATCCTGGGCAAAAGAAATAATATTCTGGAAGACCGCAATGATCGTAGATAATGCCGCAAATGTCATAAACAGGAAAAATAAAGCTCCCCAGATCCTGCTTCCAGGCATCTCATTAAATACATTCGGCAGTGTAATAAACACCAGTTTCGGTCCGCTGTCCGCGCTGACTCCAAACGCAGAACATGCAGGGAAAATCACCAGGCCTGACATCAGCGCCACCAGAGTATCCAGAACACCGACACTGATGGCTTCCCCTGTCAGTCTTCTGCTTTTATCAATATAACTTCCAAAGATAGCAATAGCTCCGATTCCAAGACTTAACGTAAAAAATGACTGGCCCATGGCCGCCGAAACTACCGTCATGATTCCCTGCTCTTTCATCGCCTGGAAATTCGGTACAAGATAAAATTTCAATCCTTCTGCCGCACCTGGAAGTGTAACGCTGCGGACGATCAGGATGACGATTACTACAAACAGACAGGACATCATTACCGTTGTGATCTTTTCCACACCGTTTTGAAGCCCTCCGGAACATACCAGAAATCCAAGAGCAATCACGACCAGCATCCAGAAAATCTGAAGGCCCGGATTCCCCATCAGATCATTAAAAATTCCTTCTACCTGCACCGTTGTTTTCTGTACAAAATCTCCTTTGAGCATTTTAAAGAAATAGCACAGCATCCATCCTGTAATGACCGTATAAAACATCATCAGCAGATAGTTCCCCGCCATTCCGATATAGCTGTACCAGTGCCACTTACTGCCTTTCGGCTCCAGCTCCTGAAAAGAAAGGGCAATGCTTCTCTGGCTGGCCCGTCCTACAGAGTACTCCATGACCAGGATCGGCAGTCCCAGAATCAACAGGAAGAACAGATAGACCAGCACAAACGCCGCCCCTCCATACTGTCCCGTAATATACGGAAACCGCCAGACATTTCCCAGTCCAATGGCACATCCGGCTGAGATCAGGATAAATCCGATCCTTGATGAAAACTTTTCTCTCTTTTCCACAATTTCCTCCTCCCTTTCCTTGCTTTTTCCACAAAGAGTTATTGTAACATATCTGGTTCAAAAAGCCTATCTGTTTTCCGGAAAGGAAAAGGAAAAAACACTGCCCTTTCCTTTCTGGCTTCTGACCCGGATCCGGCCCCCATGTACTTTCACGATCCACTTCACCATGGAAAGCCCCAGACCGGTTCCTTCTTCTTCCCCTCTGCTTTTATCTTCCCGGTAAAAGCGGTTCCATATCTTGTCCAGATTTTCCTTCCGGATTCCGATTCCGTCATCTTCCACTTCCCCGTTTACCATTCCATTTTTTTCAAACACCCGGACCCAGACATTGCCGCCTTTCTTTCCATAAAGGACCGCATTCTGGATCAGATTCATCATCATCCTCATCAACAGCGTCTGGTCTCCCCGCACGATCTGCTGCTCCTGCACATCTACATGGATCGAAATTCCCCGTCCGGCCGCCTGGCTCTCCATTTCCTCAGAAACGATTTCCGCCAGCATTCCAAAATCCACATCCTCAAACTGTTCCGGATCTGCCATCTTCTCCTCTCTGGCAATCATGAGCATCTGGGATACCAGGGCCGACATTTTTTTCGCCTGACGCAGTATAACCCGAACTTCTTCTTTCTGTTCCTGACCAAGCTCCCCGTGTTCCAGAAGATATTCACATTGTGATATCAGAACAGCTACCGGCGTTCTCAGTTCATGAGAAGCATCTGACGCAAATTGTTTTTCCTTTTCAAAAGATTTCTGAAGCCGCTCAAACATCTCATTAAACCGCTCTGTCAGATGATACATTTCATCCCGGACTTTTGGAAGCGGGAGTCTCTGGCTCAGATCGTCTCCTCCGCTGATATGATCTGCCCGCTCACAAATATCATCAACCGGACGAAGGGCCCGTTTGGTCATAAAGTATCCGACTGCCCCGATCAGCAGAACGATTCCCGGAAACAAAATCAGCAGCGCTCTGCGGGCCATTAAAAGAAAAACTTCCATATTATGGATGGATGTGATTCCCCGGACCCATAATGCTTTCCCGTTTCCATATGAATAAGCCGCGTCATAGATCATCCACTGCTTCTGCCCATTCTCTATGATCCGTGCATTGTGGGACTGCAGCGCTGTCCGGCTGGGAAAATCAACCGGCATGCTTCCGTACAGAAGCTGTCCATCCTGATCATAGACGCAAAACATAATGCCGTCATTATAAAATTCCGTATCTCCATCCATATAAAATGTGCCGTCCTGAAACCGGATATTTCCCACAAAACCAGTCACGGCTCCCTGGACCTCCTCTTCCGTTACCGACAGCCCGGTCACGTTGGTAAAAATAAAGATTCCAGCCAGCACAATCCCGAGAATGACCGACAGGATTCCCGTATACCAGAGGGTTACTTTCATTTTAATCGAACATTTTCTCATGCTTCTTCCCTCATTACATATCCTGCGCCTCTTACAGTGTGAATCAGCTTCTGATCGAATCCCTCATCAATTTTCTTCCTCAGATACCGGATGTACACATCGATCACATTGGACCCGCCTTCAAAATCATAATTCCAGGCGTTTTGTTCAATCTGACTCCTGGACAGGACCACATTCTGATTCCTCATCAGACATTCCAGCACCATAAATTCCTTTGCTGACAGGCTGATCTCCTTTCCTGCCCGCCATACCTGCTTTGTATCCCGGTCCAGCACCAGATCCGCGATCTTAAGGCGATTGGATGTATACTGGGGCTTCCGGCGCATCATCACACGGATTCGTGCCAGCAGTTCATCAAAGGCAAAAGGTTTTACCAGATAATCATCGGCTCCCAGATCCAGTCCTCTGACGCGATCCTCGATCCCGTCCCTTGCAGTCAGCATGAGAATCGGCGTATCATCCCCTTTATCCCGGACTTCTTTTAATATTGTCAGACCATCCTTTCCCGGCACCATAATATCAAGAATCATACCGTCATAAGAAGCCATTTCAATATAGTCCATGGCTTCCAGTCCGTCTTTACAGGCATCTACGCTGTAATTCTCTTTTTCCAGTCTTTTTTTTAAAACTTCTCTTAAATCTTTTTCATCTTCTACAATCAGCAGTCTCATAATGTACTTATTATAATACAATTTGAAATTATCATAAATATCTTTCTTTTTTTAATTTTATTTTAATGTTTGGGTATTATGATAAAGACAACATAAAACAAAGCCAATAAAAAAACAAAAAAGGAGGAATTCTTATGAAAAAAGTATTATTATTTTTAGTTTTTACCTTAATGGCAGGCCTTGCACTGACAGGATGCTCTCAGAATGACGGAGGAAACGCAGAAGCCACCACAACACAGGATATCGCCACAGAAGCGGCAGACAGCAGCGCAAAAGACAACACAGATGATGCCGGAGCCGCAACAACAGAGAAAGCGGCTTCCACTACCGCTCAGAATACCAACAGCGGTTCTTATGATTTTTCTTCCTATGAAAAACGGATCGACTCTGTAACCAAAGAAGTGAATAACGCAAAAACAAGCAGCAGCACTAAAACAAATCAGGATCGTTTCTTCGCTCTGAAGCAGAAGATCAACGCAATCGACAACGACCTGGATTCTCTCGACGATACCTTTGAACACGCTTATGAATCCGGTGATATGACATTCGATACGTATAAGAGCAGAGAACGTTCTATTGAAAAATTAGAAGATCAGCTGGATCTGGCCGAAGACGCACTGGAAAACAAATTTGGAATTGATGACTAAAAAACTTTTTGCAATTCTCATAAAATCCTATAAAAAGAAGAAGCACCCTTTCCCGGGTGCTTCTTCTTTACCGCAAACGGCGCAAATACGCCATTTCTTATAAGCCGAAAATCGGACTTGAACCGACGACCCCTTCATTACGAGTGAAGTGCTCTACCGACTGAGCTATTTCGGCATATATGAAAGCATAGAAAATCTATGCTCCTTTTGTAAGATAATTTTCAATCTGTGAAACAGCTTCTTCTTCATCCACACCGTCTGCTACAACTGTCAGATGGTCGATCTGATAAAGTCCAAGACTCATCATCCCCATGATGCTCTTCACATTCACCTGCTTATCGCCTGCTTCAAACAAAATCCTGCTTTCAAATTGACTGGCCATCTGTACGAGAAATGCTATCGGTCTGTCCTCTTCCTTCAATTCTGCCTGAACTTTGACATTCTTAGAAATCATTCTCTTCCTCCTAATCTCATCTCTTCTGCCATTCTGCTTATTTTCTTCAGCCGGTGATTCACTCCCGACTTCCCTACCGGGGGATCCAGCATATCACCCAGCTCCTTCAAGGTAGCTTCTGGATTCTCCAGACGCAAATAAGCAATGTCCTGTAAGCCCTGATTCAAATGATGAAGACCCTTATGATCCATAATGTACTTAATGTCCTCTACCTGCTTCATCGCAGCAGAAACCGTCTTGCTGATATTGGCCGTCTCGCAGTTTACACGGCGGTTGACCCGATTACGCATCTCCTTCAGAATCCGGACATTCTCAAACTCCATCATCGCTACGTGAGCTTCCATAAGGCTCAATACATCCGAAATCTTAGCCCCTTCTTTGATGTATACAACGTAATACTTTTTCCGCAAAACAATTTTAGCATCTAAATCAAAAAAATTCAAGACTTCTTTTAACTGATTCGCAGTTTTTTTATCCGTTGAAACGATTTCAAAATGATAGTTTTTTTCTGGATCACTCATGGATCCTGCGGCCTGGAAAGCTCCTCTGATATATGCTCTCTTGCAGCACGTATTCTGAAGGACCAGACCAAAATCCTCATGCTCCAGTAATTTCACTGCCTTCAATAATAAAACACAATCAGGATGGTTGTCAATACTTACTGTATAATTTCGACTTTTTTTTAGAAAATCATTTCGGCTGATTTCGATTCTCGCCTGTATCCCAAACACTTTTTTAACCAGCGTATAAAACCGTTTGGCCACATAAACCATTTCTGTGTGGATCTTTATGGAATACTGCCCGTCTTCTTTCCTGATCTCTCCGCAGAATTTCAGAAACCCGGCCAGCTCTGCAAGTCTGCAGTGTCTGGCGCTGGTTTCGTTTCTTGATAATTCTTCTTTTACATTGCTTGAAAATGACATTTGCTACCTCGTTATATCCCTATGCTCTACTTTCACAGAATATGGCATTTTTTTCAGCTCCTTTGCCAGGGCATTGGCAATGGTCACTGACCTGTGTTTTCCGCCGGTACATCCCACGCCGATGACCAGATTATATTTTCCTTCTTTGATATAATTCGGGATCAGAAATTCCAGCATATCGTAGAGTTTGTCCAGAAATTCCCCTGCTTCCTCATACTTCATGACAAAATCCTGGATGGGTTTGTCATTTCCTGTCAGAGGCCGCAGTTTCAGATCATAATATGGATTCGGCAGAAACCGGACATCAAAAACAAGATCCACATCTGCCGGTATTCCAAACTTAAATCCAAAAGATACGACCGCAATCTGAAAACGTTCATTTACTTCTCCATCTACATAAATACGGTCAATTTCTTCTTTCAGCTCACGAATCAGAAGCTGGCTGGTATCAATTACATATGTTGCTTTTTTCAGCAGGAATTTCATTTCCTCCCGCTCTTTGGCAATCCCGTCTTCTACTCTTCCGTCTCGTGACAGCGGATGATTCCGCCTTGTCTCTTTATACCGCTTCAGCAGAATCCGGTTGCTGGCATTCAGAAACAGAATTTCAAAAGAGATTCCCATATCTTTGATCTCCTGAAGCTTCTGTTCCAGTTCCTTAATCCCTTCTCCGCTTCTGATATCGATTCCCAGAGCAACATTCTGGATCTTTACTGTTTTATCCAGTGTAATCTGCGCAAACTTATCCAGCAGTTCCACAGGAAGATTGTCCACGCAGAAATATCCTATATCTTCCAGCATTTTGAGAGCACTGCTTTTTCCTGCTCCTGACATGCCCGTAACGATTACAAATCTCATAGTTCTCCTCTTTAAAACCGGCCGACTCTTTTTACTTCCGGTTCCAGTACAACATCAAATTTTTCTTTTACAATTCTCTGCACGTCCCCGATCAGCTGCATAACATCTGCTGCCGTCGCGTGATCCTGATTGACTACAAATCCACAGTGCTTATCGGAAACTCTGGCGCCTCCAACCTGGTATCCCCGAAGTCCTGCGTCCTGAATCAGCTTACCTGCAAAATATCCTGCCGGACGTTTAAAAGTGCTGCCGGCACTTGGAAGCTCCAGCGGCTGTTTTGTCCTTCTGGCTGCGGAATACTTATCCATCAGGGCTTTGATCTGCTCGGGGTCTCCTTTTTCCAGAGCAATGGTCCCGCTCAGCACCACATATCCATTTTTCAAAATATTACTGGTACGATACCCAAGTTCCAGATCCTGTGCCGGGATCGTCTTTACTTCTCCTTCCGGCGTAAGAACATCCACTTCTTTTAAGACCTGTACCATCTCGCCTCCGTAAGCACCTGCGTTCATGACCACAGCTCCTCCAAATGTGCCCGGGATTCCTCCGGCGAACTCAAATCCCGTCAGTTCTTCTGTCTGAGCAGCCTTTGCGGCTGTGCTCAGAAGAGTTCCTGCCTGGATGGTCAGCTCATTTCCGCTGACCTCAATGCCGCTGAAATTTTTATAAATCTGGAGCACAATACCGTCCATTCCCTGATCTGCCACCAGAAGATTACTTCCATTTCCAAGGACAAACAATGGAAGCTTTTCTTTCTTCGCAATGGAGCAGACATGTGCAATATCCTCTGTTGTCTTTGGGATTATGAAGATATCTGCAGGTCCTCCGATGCGAAATGTCGTATGCCTGCACATCGGCTCATTGACCAGAACCTGATCTTCCTCCAGTACTTCTTTTAACTGTTCGATTACTGTATCCATGATTCCTCCATTCTGTCTCTTATGAGAGCATCAGGCTTGCCGCTCCATAGATTCCGGCATCATTCCCCAGAGTCGCAAGCACAAATTTTCCCTCTTTTGCCTTTCCAAATGTATATGTACCAAAATGTCTGGAGACAGCATCCAGAAGGATCTGCCCGGCCTTAGATACGCCTCCGCCGATAACAAATACTTCAGGATCTACCATCAGCGCGATATTTCCCAATGCCAGTGCCAGCTTCTGCCCCAGTTTGTCTACCTGCTCTGCCGCAAAAGCGTCTCCTTCTTTGGCAAGATCAAAAATGTCTTTGGCCGTAATATTTTCCATGCTGCGCAGTGCCGTATCTGCATCACTTTTTTCCAGCGCTTTCTTTGTCTCATATACAATTCCGGTCGCAGATGCGTATAATTCCAGGCATCCGGTCTTTCCGCAGTTGCACACTCTGTCATCTGCCGGATCCACTGTCATATGTCCGATCTCTCCGCCGTATCCGCGGCTTCCATCTACGATATGTCCGTCAATGATGATTCCTCCTCCGACGCCGGTTCCCAGAGTTACCATGACCGCACTTTTGTAATCCGCCGCGGCTCCTGTCCAGAGTTCTCCCAGTGCGGCTACATTTGCGTCATTGCTGACTTTTACCGGACATCCGATCATTTCAGACAATTCTTCTCCTACATTTACGCTTCCCCATCCCAGGTTCACACATTCATTTACTTTCGTAAATTCAAGCACGGCTCCCGGCACTCCGACTCCGGCTCCGGCCAGATCTTCCTTTGAAATATTGTTCTTTGCCGCATTTTCTTTCACCGCATTTCCAATATCCTGAAGGATATACTTTCCGTTCTCTTCCGTTCTTGTCGGAATCTCCCATTTTTCCATCAGTGTGCCGTCTTCAGAAAACAGCCCCAGCTTTACTGTCGTTCCTCCAACATCAATTCCATAGATCTTTTTCATTATTTTTCTCCCTCCCTGATCTGTCCTGTGACACGTTTATATAATTCTTCCGCTGCATTATATCCCATCTTCTTCTGTCTGTGATTGATCGCAGCGGTTTCCACAATAATGGCCAGATTTCTTCCCGGACGGATCGGAAGTGAATGAGCCACCACCTTGTTTCCAAGATATTCCACATATTTTTCTTCCAGACCGAGCCGGTCATAATCTGTCTCTTTGTTCCAGTCTTCCAGCTGAATGACCAGATCAATATTCTGGGTCATTCTCACGCTTTCGACTCCAAACAGTTTTCTGACGTCAATAATTCCAATTCCCCTTAATTCTATAAAAAATCTTGTAACTTCCGGAGAAGATCCGACAAGCGTTTCTTTGCTGACCCGCTTGATCTCAACAACATCGTCTGATACCAGACGGTGTCCGCGCTTGATCAGCTCCAGCGCTGCCTCACTCTTTCCGATTCCGCTCTCACCCGTGATCAGGATTCCTTCACCGAAAACATCTACCAGCACACCATGGATGGAAATGCTTGGCGCAAGTTCCACGCCCAGCCACCGGATTACCTCTGCCATAAACTCAGAAGTCGTCTCTCTGGATATGAGGATCGGCACGTTATATTTCTTTGCAATATAGGTCATGCGGTTATTCGGTTCCAGACTGTTGCAAAAGACAAGACATGGAATCCCGGCGCTGAAAAGCCGTTCAAAGATAATTCCTTCTGCTGCGTCATCTTTGCGGATCTCCTGCAGATACAGGTATTCCACATTTCCTATGATCTGTATGCGTTTGTTCGAAAAATGCTCAAAAAAACCTGCCAGCTGAAGTGCCGGACGATTGATCTCTGCCTGTGTGATAAAAATCTCACGGGTATTGATTTCCGGAATGACTTCCTTCAGGTTCAGTTGTTTTGTCATGTCGTATACAGAAACTTTATGTTCTTTATTCATATCGATAGATCCCTCCTTACTTTCCAGATATAATTATGTTTATTTTATCATATTTTACACTTTAGAAGAATGGAAAAAGCAGTATATTTTCTCTGCTGTACTCCGGTTCATTCCCGGCACCTTGAGAAGTTCTTCCTGGGTTGCTTCCCTGATCTCCCCAATATTCTTAAAATATTTCATCAATGCCTTCCTTCTCTTAGGACCCACTCCCTTGATATCATCCAGCACTGAATGCACCTGCCCTTTTGCCCGGAGCGAGCGGTGGTATTCTATGGCAAACCGATGAGCCTCATCCTGAATCCTGGTAACCAGCAGGAAGGCTTCGCTGTTTTTTGGAAACATAATTTCCTCATTCTGGTAATACAGACCCCTGGTCCGGTGATTGTCATCTTTCACCATACCGCAGACCGGTATATGAAGATCCAGCTTTTCAAGCACTTTCTCCGCCACATTGACCTGTCCTTTTCCTCCATCCATCAGCAGCAGGTTCGGAAACTTCGTAAAGCTGCCCAGATCTGTATCTTTTCCTTCCTGACGCAGTTCTTCCAGTTCTTTTTTCCCGTGAAGAAATCTCCTGGTCAGCACCTCTTCCATGCTGGCGTAATCATCCGGTCCCTCCACCGTGCGAAGGCGGAATTTTCTGTAATCCTGTCTGCGGGCTTTTCCTTTTTCAAAAACCACCATAGACGCCACCGTCTGAAAACCGCTGATATTGGAAATATCAAACGCTTCCATCCGGTCAAGTCCGGAAATTCCCAGCAGTCTTTCAATCTCATGAACGGCTCCAATGGTTCTTTTTTCTTCTCTTTTTAATTTATCCCGGTCCATCCTCAGAACATTTTGAGCATTCTCTCTGGCCATTTCCACCATCCGGTGTTTTGACCCCCGCTTCGGCACCTTAAGATGCACTCTTGCGCCTCGGCGTTTCCCCAGCCACTTCTCTATAATGTCCATATCATCGATCGGGTATTCGAGAAATATCTCACCTGGATAATACGGCGTTCCGGCATAAAACTGTTTGACAAACGCTCCCAGGATCTCCGAATTACCTGTCTCTTCATTCAGCTCCATATGAAAGTGCTCTCTGCCCAAAAGCTTTCCCTGCCGTACAAAGAAGATGGAAACAACCGCGTCTTTATCATCCTTTGCCATGGCGATCATGTCCCTGTCCTCGAATCCCTGCGTGTTGATCTTCTGCCGGTCCATGATCTTTTCTATGCTGCGGATCAGATCCCGGTATTCCATTGCCTGTTCAAATTCCAGCTGGGCTGATGCCTGTTCCATCTTTCTTTTCAGTTCTTTTTCCACTTCTTTATAATTTCCGTTCAGAAAATCTATGGCCTGTCCAATCTGTTCTCCATATGCTTCTTTGGATATATAACCCTGGCACGGAGCATTGCACTGTTTGATCTGGTAATACAGACACGGCCGGTCTTTCCCGATATCTCTTGGAAGCCTTCGGCTGCAGGTACGGATCCGGAAAATCTTGCGCAGCAGCTCGATGATGTCATTGACTGCCCCCGAGCTGGTATAAGGTCCGTAATATTTACATCCGTCCTGTTTCATTTTCCTGGCCAGCAGGATTCTTGGATATTCTTCATTGGTCGTTACTTTGATGTAAGGATAATTTTTATCATCCTTCAGCATCGTATTATACTTCGGCCTGTGCTCCTTGATCAAATTGCTTTCCAGTACAAGGGCCTCCAGTTCTGAATCCGTAATAATGTATTCGAAATAAGCTACGTTCTGGACCATATGCTGTATCTTTACCGAAAGATTCCGGCTGTCCTGAAAATACTGGCGCACCCGGTTGCACAGTTTGACTGCTTTTCCCACATATATGATTTCATCTTTCTTATTGTGCATTAAATAAACCCCTGGCTTTGCCGGGAGTTTCTTTAATTCTTCCTGAATATCAAACACCGCAGATCTCCTTTGTTTTACGTCTCTTTTTCTCTTTTCTTCCGGTCCGCTGTCCGGATGCTTCATATTCTACCATATTTGCATGACAGAAAAAAGAGGGGGCTTCCCTCTCTTCTCTTTCCTTTAAAACGGAATGCAGTCTCTGTAATTCAGGAGCAGCTCTGCATGTTTTAAATATGACGTCAGCACATAGCCGATCTCTCTCTCCTGTTCCGGCAGTTCCTTTCTCAGGGAAACGATGTTTTCATACGAAATGATCGGATACAGATCTTCCTGCACTGCGCAGATCACCCGGATCAACGCCTCTTTTTCTTCTCTCTGAAGATGTTTGATTCTCACAAGATAATGCATCTGCTCCAGTTCCGAAAACATATGCCACAAGATCAGCATCACGTTTCTTAGTTCCTTCCTCTTTGGCATTTCTTTATGACTGTGCAGATACGCTTCACACTCTTCATACAGCATATGAAAATATGTCAGAATCTCTCCGGAAACAGACAGCCGGGTCAGCCGAAACATCCCACGGCGGATAATATTCCAGTAATTGTTATGAAGCCGGAACAATGCTTTGTAATTATACCGGAACTGAACATCCTTTCGCATCGGAAAGAAAAACCGGTTCCCTATGAATACGATCAGAACCGCCGCTCCCAGATAAATCAGACGCAGAGTAATCGCTGTCGTCTCATTCATCATCATTGCAGCAAGGGTCAGTGCATAGCAGGTGGAAAAAATCGGATGATACCAGGTTCCCGGAACCGCACAGTACATCAGTGAGATCATCAGGAGAGCAAACACCAGCTGCCCCGCAAGCCCCGGCAGCAGCGGATGCACGAGAAATTCCACCCCGCATCCGATCACTGTTCCGATCGGACGGGTTTTCATGCGGTAGCTGCTCTCCTCGAAACTTGGCTGAAGAAGGAGGAATGCATTCAGCGGGATCCAGTAGGCATGCGTAACCGGCAGAAGATAACTGACCGTACAGCTGATGGTCATAACAATGGAAAGCCGCATGGCAAACCTCATCTCAAAAGATTCCAGAGTGCATCGGAATCGAAACTGATACATTAATTCCCCCCAGTCAATTTTCCTGGCCAGTTTCTTTTCCCGGGGTACTGTCTTATAAGCGTTCAAGATTAATGTCATCATATGAAGAAGACTTCTGCAGAAAACACGAATCCTTCCTTCCGGCACATTCATGCGATCCAGAAGTTTCTGGGCTGCTGCTGCCTGACGTTCTCTTGCTGCAATTCCGCGGCTGGCTGCTGTTTCCTTCAGGAACAATGAAATCTGAGTCAGCACTACCACATGTCTCTGATCCATTTCTTTTCTCCATTCCTGATCGGATACCAGATAGGAAAATCTCTGAATCAGGGCCGAAACCATATCATACAGCTGGTTTTCTCTGGTCTGTACCGAAAAAAAATTTTTATGATACGACATCTGCTGAAAATCATGTGCCAGACGCCAGAATCGCTCTTCCAGCTCCTTCTGTCTTTCCGGCTGTGCCAGCAGCAGAATCAGCTCTGATAATTCCACAAAAGTTCCGGACGCCGTCTGAGAAGATGGGGCCGGTTTGGATCCAAACCATCGAAAAACCGTGATGGCAGATGCCAGAATCAGCACGCACATCCAGAACGCCAGCATTTCTTTTCCCAGCCCTTGAAGATCCGCCGGCGGAATCAGACTGGTAAAAGCAAAGATCATTGCATAGGTAAAATATCCCTTTGGATTAAACTGCGAACTCTGCGTAAAAACGAGCACAAACGGGACACAGATATTCAGCAGGATGCAGGCCGCCAGATTCCTGGAACTTAAGTAAGCCAGCAGAATCAGCAGACTGCCAACGACAACCAGACGGATATATCTCTTCCATGTATTGTTGCTGCGTTTATATCTTACTTTAAAAAAAACCGTGATCACGGAAACCAGCATCACGTACTGAAAGCCGAAGATTCCATATATCAAAGCAAAAGAAAGCAAAAAAAATAAGATCACAGGGAATGCATCTTTTACGGAACGTCTGAATTTGTACAGGTAAAGTATCAGTTTCTTCGGCATAAAACTTTTCCTCTCTTTCATATCTTTCTTTTTTATTATATCACAGGAATCCGTTTTTCTGTGATATAAAAAAATCCTGCCGCTCCCGGCAGGATTTTTTCTATCAAATGAAAAGAGAGGATTAAAATATATGAAAAACTATGTTTTTAGTATATCAAATTCCCGCTTTGATACAATATATAAGAAATAAAAATTTCTAAACAAATTCTAAACAACTATAAACAATTCATTGTTTCTCATCTTCCATGTAAACTCTTCCCAGAGTAAATTTTTTCGGACTGGATATTTTTTCCGAATTTTCCACTGCTTCCACCATATACTCTCCAAATGAGACAGGTATTTTTTCTTCTGCCGCAAACACTTCCCTCAGAGTTTTTTCCGTTTCCAGAACAAAAACAGATTTCGCGATCTGAGGATGAGAAAGCAGTTCCCGGATAACCGCCGGATCTTTTTTCCCATTTCCAAAAATGACAACTTTTAAATGTCCGAAGTTCAGCTTTTTCCTCTGATACTGCCCCCATTTTTTGTTCGCATCCGCAAAGGAATCTGCCAGAAATGTTATGGATCTGGATGGTACTTTAGTTCCTGAATTGCTTTTCTCACCGTCAAAATCTCCATAAGAATAACGCACAAGATATTTATCATTGATCTTTTCAAATCCCATGGCAAGAATATAACTGCTGTCTTCAATATCCTTCCTGTCTCCGCAGCCTCCCATAACGGCTGTCAGCAGACAAAGCAGCAGACAAACGAGCCATTTACTGTTTCTGCGCATCCGTTTTCCTCCTTCTTGCCATTAAAAATAAGATGACCGGCAGCAGAAGCCCGGCTGCCAGATTTCCATACAGGAACAGATTAAAATGCTCCCATATGATATCCCAGTGGTCAAGCAGCAGATTGGTTCCCAAGAACAATCCTCCATAAGACAGGATATTTCCTGCGATCCTGCCTCTGGTTTGAAAAGCCTGACAAAGCCCCTCATTTCCATAAAACAGATATCCGCTGAAAACGCAGAAAACTCCGACAATCCAGAAAGCAATCAGGAAAATATCGAGCCTTGCCATGATCCCGCCGGGAATTGCCACTCCCTGTGCCATGGACATGACCGGATTAGGATCCATCATAGTCAGTTTTCGTCCAAGGGATCCCAAAACCGCACAGAAAATTCCAAGAAACAATAATCCTACAGAAAGGAAAGATCCTGCTTTCATTCCTCCTTCCTTTATACTTCCGCGGTAAAACCACACCAGTTCAATAGGATGCAGCAAAGCCAGCAGAAGCAGGCTGCCCCGGGCGAACTCTTTCCACTGAAAGGAGGTAATCCAAATTTCTGAAAATGCCAGATCCCCGGCGCTTAACAGCAGCACCGCGAGAACCGGAAGAAGCACAAACCAGAAGATTCCTTCCATAACCCTGGCACGGCTTTTCAGCCCTCTGCGATTCATGTAATATGCCAGGACCAGCAAAGGAAGCCCTACGATAAAACTCTGCTTCTGTCTCAGCATATAAGTCTCCGCCATGGATATGATATATCCGTAAAAAAACGCTGTATTGATCCAGAACCGCAGATAATATAAAACAGCAGCCCACCGATAGGTTCCCAGGACTCTTTCCATGGGGATTCCCTTTGCTGTCCTGGAAGCCATCAGCACATAAATCCATGCCAGAATCCAGACCGCTGCCACTGAAAGGACCGCGCTGCGGCTGTTTCCTCTCAGCGCCGTCTGAGGCAGGAAAAGCGCCGCTGCTGAAAATATCTCCAGGATGAAAATCCTGTTGCCCTGCCTCGCCGTGATCCACTGACCGTTACCGTCCATTTTCATCCTCCTTCTGTCTTCTTCTTGCCCCTTTCCGGGTAAATTCCGGCCGCAGCTTCATGCGGCAGAAGGGCGCGCGCATTACATAATCCTGAAATGCCCATACTTTTCCGTCCCCCTTGGCTGTCGTCGGATACATATATGGAACTCCATAGCTTTCCAGCTGAAAAAGATGAAGAAATACCGCCAGAAATCCCAGGAAAAATCCATAAAGTCCCCATACAGCGCACATAAAGATCAGGAAAAACTTCAGCAGCCGGAAAGCTCCGGTAAAAATTTCATTTGGAATTGAAAAAGATGCGATTGCCGTCAGTGCTACGACAATTACCACAATTGTGCTGACCAGATGCGCTTCTACAGCAGCCTGTCCCACGATCAGCCCTCCTACCACTCCGATGGTTCCTCCCAGCTGTCCCGGCAGACGGATTCCCGCCTCCCGCAGCAGTTCAAACGCCAGTTCCATTAATATAACTTCCACCACTACCGGAAAAGGCACTCCTTCCCTGGCAGACACCAGCGCCAGCAGAAACGGAGTCGGCAGGATTTCCGGATGAAATCCTGCGATCGCCACGTAAAATCCCGGCAGCCCCACTGCAAGAAACGCCGAAAGATACCTCAGGATCCTCGCAAAAGTCGCTGTCTCCCAGCGGTTGTAATAGTCATCGCTTGCCTGGAAGAAAACATTCGCCGTTACCGGAAGCAGCATCGCCATAGGAGAATTATCCACAATGACAGCCACTCTTCCTTCCATTAATCCACTGGCCGTTTTATCCGGACGCTGCGTCAGCTGATACATAGGGAAAAGAGTCCTGTATTTCTTCTCCAGAAACTGTTCCAGCATCCCGCTGTCAAACACTCCGTCCACACAAATTTCATCGATTTCATCCTGAATCTGGCGCACTACCGCTTCCGGAGCAAGATCTTCAATATACATTAAAGCATAATCCGTCCTGCTCCTTGTGCCTACCTGTTTCTGGACGACTTTGAGTCTGGTGTCACGGATTCTTCTTCTGACCAGCGCTGTGTTGATCCTAAGTGTTTCATTAAAACTGTCTTTGGGGCCGATCATCGCTGCTTCCTGATCTGCAGTCTGCACTCCCCGGTTTGGGAAAAACCTTGTTGATATAGTCACTGCCTGATCCATTCCGTCAATAAACAGCACCGTATTGCCTGACAGAACGCCGGTCACCGCATCTTCCATTTCCGAAATCCATTTCCGGTCAGCGCTTTCTATAATCCCCCAGTCAAAATTGGCTTTTTCCTTTTTTGTCTCTTCCAGCAGCAAAGGTTTTACAATAGATTCCTGAATCATATCTACATTGACCAGACCGTCCATGTAGACCAGATAGACTCTTGTCTCCTTTTCTTTTCCAATATGAAATTCCTTTTGGATCAGATCACTGCAGTCTTTTAAGACTTCCCTGACATAAATGATGTTTTCCTGCAGATTTTCTGATATCTTTCCTATTAATTTATGATCTCTGCCATGAAACCGATCCATAATAACCGCCTCTTTCTTTTTCCTGTTATCTGTTATTATGGAAAAAAGCGCCTCATTTTATGCAGAAAAAATCCCTCCCGGATGACAGCACAACTGTCAGTCCGGGAGGGAAACGACCACTCTTCTTTTAGTTTTCTTCTTTTATGTTGCGGATCACCGTCATTTCCTGATTATCGATATGCCTCTTCATAATCTTTCTGGCATCTTCTTTTCTGCCTTCAACCATTGCTTTCGCCAGTTCCCGATGTTCATTGAGAAGCACCGTGTGATATTCTGTATCTTTTACATATTCCAAACGATAGCGATACATCTGTTCTCTCAGATTATTGATAATCTGGATCAGTCTTGCATTGCCGGTCGCCTCAAAGATCACATCATGAAAGTCTACGTCACTGTCCGCAATGGCGGCATTGTCATCTGACTCAATGGCTTCCTCAAATTCTTTGAGCGCTTTCTCAAGCTTTTCTTTCACTTCATCATTCATACGTTCTGCGGCAAGTTCTGCGGCAAGTTCCTCCAGAGAACTTCTGACTTCCAGGACATCCCTCAGATCTTTTTCCGTAATCTTGGCAACCTCTGCGCCTTTTCTTGGAATCATCACAACCAGGCCTTCCAGTTCCAGTTTTCTGATGGCTTCTCTGACCGGCGTCCGGCTGACTCCCAGACGATTTGCCAGGGCAATTTCCATCAGACGTTCTCCCGGAGCGAATTCACCGGTTATGATTGCCTGGCGCAGCGTATTAAATACCACATCTCTAAGAGGCAGGTATTCATTCATATTTACTTTTAATTTATCACTCATCGTTTCTTCCTCCTGCTTCCTCTATTGTTATACTGGTCTGACCACATAAGCCTGCTTGACATCCTGTATTCCTCTCAGAGATTCCAGCGCTCTGCGTGCCGTATGTTTCTCTTTATAAATTCCAAAAACCGTCGGCCCGCTTCCGCTCATGAGCGCCCCCTCTGCTCCGTGTTCCAGTAAATGTTCCTTCAGATCACGAATAACCGGATGCTTCGGAATCGTCACAGTCTCCAGGACATTTTCCAGTTTGCTGCAGATCCCATCCAGATCCTGATTCTCCAGGTCTCTTATCATTCCATCAATATCCGGATGTCTTTCCAGCTGATCCAGCTTCAAATTCTTATACGCGAACGCGGTAGACACACTGATCCCCGGTTTCGCGATCAGGATCCAGCAGTCCGGCATCGGAGAAAGCCTCGTCAGTTTCTCTCCGATTCCCTCCGCAAGAGCCGTCTTTCCCCAGATGCAGTATGGAACGTCCGCTCCCAGTGAAACTCCGATCTCGCACATTTCTTCTATGGAAAGATCCAGTCCGAACAGCTGGCTCATTCCTTTAATCGCCGCAGCGCAGTTGGAACTTCCCCCTGCCATGCCTGCCGCTACCGGGATCCTTTTCTTCAAATCAACTGCTACGCCGGAGGAAATATGATATCTCTCTTTCATAAGTTCGATGGCCTGATATACCAAGTTTTTCCGATCTGTGGGCAGGAAAGAAAGATCACACTTCATAGAAATCTTTTCTCCCTTTGTTTTTCTCATCGTCAGCGTATCACAAAGGCCGACGGTCTGCATGATCATACGAACTTCATGATATCCATCCGTCCGCCTTCTGACGACATCCAGACCAAGATTGATTTTCCCGAACGATTTTAGAACGATACGATCCATAATGTGCTCCTTCCGCATATTTGATCTGCAACTTTTTTATATCATGTATACAAAGTATTATAATATTGTTCTAAAAAAAATGCAATCTTTATTTCTTGCCTTTTCCTCTGTCCGCTCTATTGATTTCCCATTTCTTTCACGATCAGCAGACGATCCCCGGGATTTACCTCTTCCACTCCTCCGTTTTGCTCCTGAATGCTCTCCACTGTAGTAAAATAATTTTTTGCAATGGACCAGAGACTGTCGCCCTCTTTGACAATATACCCTACGATTCCGGGTATTTTCTGAATGGCGTCATAATCCAGGGGCTCTTCCTTAATATCTGTCATAACTCTCTGCTTTTTCTTTCGGAAAGAGATAAAATCAAACACCACCGCAGCCTTGATCTCGATTTCATTTCCTTCTGTCGGAACTGCTGTCATCTGATCCAGCCGGACATCCAGCTGATAATCATCTTCTCCTGTCAGCCCCTTTGCCTCGATAAAAAATGAAAACGGTTCCATATAAGAATCACTCATGACCGGCATCTGATCATCCGTTGAAAGGTACAGAACGTCTGCCATCCAGACTCCTTCTGCCTTTAATCCCTGCTCTGTCACTTCCACATCATCCACACTGCAGCTTCCCTTGACTGTCAGCACCTGGAGCAGCTTTCCCGGTTCCTGTTTAATCGGGAAATTTTTTACCGTTTTCATGATTGCCTGATTTTTTCCGATCAATGTTTCAAAATCAAAGATCTTGTATTCTGGAATGAGCTTTGCCCGCATTGTATAACCGTCATCTACATAGGAAAGAGTCTGATCTTCATAAATCTTAATATCACAGTCCAGTGTCGCGTCTACCGAGATTACCCGTTCTTCTCCATCTGCATCCGGCCGGACTTCCAGCTGCTGGCTTCCCAGTGTAAGCCCAATCCTTCCTACCATGCCCGGAGCACATTCATAACATTCCATCTCTGTCGCAACCGGCACTTCCCATCTGGCATACTGCACCGGCATCTGGTCATCTTCTCCGAGGTACAGCAGAAATACGTGCATTGTCCCCTGAATTTCAATGACATGATCTCCGATTTTTCCCTGAAGATTTTCCATATCGATCTGACTCCAGAGAATTTCATAAAGATTGGCTTTATTCGCCGGAAGAACCAGTTCTTCCTTCAGCCTTGCAATGTCTTTTTTATTCACAATCAGATCCGTTACCTGAATTTCTTTTTTCAGGGTAGAAACATCTTCGTCATAAATATCTACGATAGCTTCTTCTTTCATCTCCTCATTCACCTGAAGAATAAACGTCAGAAGCACACGAATGCTCAATTTCCTGGAATTGATCAGGACCGTGTTAATATCATCAATCGTATATCTTACTTTTACATAATCTGCCGGTATGACTCCGTCAATATGTATGTACTCCTCAAACGGGAGAGAATATTCCAGTGATTCCAGAAACGTGCGCGGATCACTGGTGCCATAAAGTCCCTGAAACTTCAATTCTCCTTTCATCCGGATCCGGTCTACCATCATTTCAGTTTCCTGAACCTGCACAATCCCCTTTGTCTGTATCATCTTTTCCACATCCGGTTTGGTATCCGGAACATTGCAGTCCTGATCTATGGTGATCTGTACCCGTTTCCTGTCTTTCGATGCAATTCCATAAAAATCTTTCTTATTAAATTCCATAAAAATTCCTCCCTGTCTGTATATACCAATATATTCAGACAGAGAGGTTTCTATGCCTTCATCATTCAATTAATTTTCCAGCAGCATCATCCGTACATCTTTCGTGATCACATCCTGATAACTGAAGCTTACGGTCTTATTCTGATCCTTTCCGGATTCATCTTCGATCTCCACCAGAAAAATGTTGGGATAGGTTTCTCTTATGATTCCCTGGGCAGTTTCAAACTTGTGCCGCCCCCGGTTTGCGCTGATTTTAATTCTGTTTCCGATTTGCTGATTAATCGACTGACGAACTCGTTGCAGGTCTAATTGTGTCATGAAATTCACCTCATTCCATATGCAGATTGTATACACGATCCACATAGTTTAAATATAATTTTATCATTTTGCCCATCTTTTGTCAAATTTATACAGCTTTGCAAATCTTTCTATTTCAGAATCTTTTCCAGCAGATTAACAGATGCCATAGCGTCCTCCGTATAATAATCCGCACCGATATCCTGTGCGATATCAGCTGTCAGAACCGCTCCTCCAACCCAGACCGGAACCTGGCATCCGTCTGCCCGCAGTGCCTGAATGGTTCTTTCCATAGACGCCACTGTCGTTGTCATAAGCGCGCTTAATCCGATGGCCTTTGGATGATACTTCCTGTTTGCTTCCACCACGTCTTCAATCTTCACATCTTTTCCGAGATCGATCACCCGGTATCCATAACTTTCCAGGACGACTTTTACGATATTCTTCCCTATATCATGGATGTCTCCTTCTACCGTTGCCATAAGAACCGGTCCTTTTTCTTCCCCTTCTTTCAAAGCGAACGATCCCTTTATGATTTCAAAAGCCATCTTTGTCGTTTCCGCTGACTGAATCAGCTGAGGCAGGAAGATCTTTCCCGTTTCATAATCTTTTCCTACGTCATCCAGAGCCGGTATGATTTCCTCATTGATCACAGCAAGAGGTTCTTTCTGGGACAGCTTTTCCCTCACTGCTGCCTCCACTTCATCTTTCAGCCCGTGCATGATCACATCTCTCAGCCCAAAAGACGTTTTTTCTGATGGTTCTTTCTTTATCGTCTCCCTGGACTGATTCCGGATATAAATCTGGCTGTCTATATCTTTGTAAAAAAGCACATGAAAAGCATCTATGGTTCCCATCAATTCTTTGTCCAGCGGATTGATGATCGGAAGATCCAGACCTGCTTCCATGGCCAGAGTCAAAAATGTCCGGTTCAGAAGCGGGCGGTTTGGAAGACCAAAAGAGACATTGGAAACACCAAGCACCGTATGAACTCCCAGCTCCTTCACCATTTTCATGGCGCGCAGCGTTTCTTTCACTTCTTTCTGCTGAGCAGATGCTGTCAGTGTCAGACAGTCAATGATGATATCTTCTTTTCCGATTCCGTATTCTTCCGCTTTCTTTATGATCTTTTTGGCAATTTCAAACCGTTCTTCTGCCTTCAGCGGGATTCCTTCATCCAGCGTCAGCCCGATCACAACCCCGCCATATTTGCGCACGATCGGGAACACAGCGTCCATAACCTCATCTTTTCCGTTAACTGAATTGATAATCGGTTTTCCATTATAGTATCTGCAGGCCTTTTCGATTGCTTCCGGGCTGGAACTGTCAATCTGGAGAGGAACTGTCACAACTTCCTGAAGCATCTTTATCACCTTTTTCATGGTTTCCGGCTCGTCAATTCCCGGAAGCCCTACATTAACATCCAGCACCTGGGCTCCTGCTTCTTCCTGACGGATGGCTTCCACAACCAGCTCCTCATACCGTTCGTCCAAAAGCGCCTGTTTCATTTTCTTTTTTCCGGTAGGATTTAATCTCTCACCACAAACGATCACCTTGTCCCCAAAGACAACCGTCTGAGTCGGACCGGATGTTTTTGTCTTTTTCTTCACTGCTCTTGGCGCTGTCATTTTCGGCGCCGCCTGAGCCAGCTGACGGATAAACTCCGGTGTAGTTCCACAGCATCCCCCTGCTATGGCAGCTCCTTCTTCCATATAACCCTTCATCTCTTCCACATATTCTTCCGGCGTCACATGATAATGTGTCTCTCCATGTTCCAGGCACGGAAGTCCTGCATTTGGCTGCAGGATTACCGGCACTGACGCCTCATTTAAAATGCGGCTGATGATCGGTTTCAATTCCTTTGGACCGAGAGAACAATTGACGCCCAGCGCATCCACCCCCAGACCTTCTGCCACGTTTACAAAAGTCTCTGGATCATTTCCTGATAAGGTTCGGCCATTTTCTTCAAATGTCATTGTTACAAAAACCGGAAGATCTGTATTTTCCTTTACCGCAAGGACTCCTGCCTTCACTTCATACAGGTCACTCATAGTTTCAAACAGCACGACATCCACCTGGTCTTTTACTGCCATGATCTGCTTTTTAATAATTTCATAAGCCTCATCAAAAGTCAGCGTTCCCATAGGCTCCAGAAGCTGGCCGATAGGCCCGATATCCAGCGCAATATAAGCATCCTGCTCCCGTCCTGCTTCTCTTCTTGCCTCTTTCGCATTCTTTACTGCTGCCTGCAGCATCTCTTCTGCCTCATATTTCGCTTCTGCCATCTTCAGGCAATTACATCCAAAGGTATTGGTCGTAACAAAATCAGCCCCGGCTTCCAGATAACTTTTATGAATCTTCTTCAAAAGTTCCGGCTGTTCTATGTTCAGTTCTTCCGGGATGTCACCTGCGCCCAGTCCAGCCTTCTGAAGCTGGGTTCCCATGGCTCCGTCAAATATCAGCAGCTCTTTTCCTATTCTATCTCGTAGCATCTTTCTCCTCGCTTTCTAAAAGGGCAGTCTTTTTCTCTTACGCAGTCCCTGCAGTTCTTTTTCCGGCCGGTATTGCCAATTCCCACGACTCCCAGCATTGACTTTTGAGGAATCATAAGACCTGATTCTGTCATTGAAATCCCTAATTTTTTTGATACATCCAGGATCTTTGCAATTTTTTTATTAAACTCTATAGGAAAATCCCCATATCCCGGGCAGGCGCGGTATGTCCGGTCCGGAAATCCGAGATTTTCTTCGTATTCATCACAGAACACTTCCAGATAAGCGCTTGCCGCGGCATCCATGACCACAGCCTTCGTCATATTGACCTTCTCATACATCTTGATCTTTCGTTCCATGGCCGTCCCCAGGGTCCCGCCCGTCAGCAGACACTTTTCACAGTCTGCCAGGAGTTCTTCCATCTGTTTCCCCGGAATCAGATCCCCGGTCTCATGGATACAGAGAGGCTCATGATCCAGATGAAACAGCGCCGCCGCTGCTTTCGGCTGAGCCGTCTGTTTTATTTCTTCAATGCACTCATCCAAAAGGATTTCCACCTGCTGTGATGCCTTTTGGCTTCCATATCCCAGATATCTAAGTGCTGCCTTCTTAATCATGATGATTCAGTTCCTTTAGTACATTTGGAATATTTCGGAAAATGCTTTCTGCGATCTCCGGACGGTTCATTGTATAAATATGAATGCCGTCCACCCCGTTTGTAATCAGATCGATCATCTGCTGCGCCGCATAATTAATTCCGATCTCCTGCATAACCGCAGGATTATCATAATGAGCTTCAATCATGGTAGACAGCTGATACGGAATGGAACATCCGCACATCCTTGTCATACGAATCAGGGATTTTGCATTGGTAATCGGCATGATTCCCGCAAGAATCGGAACCTGGATTCCAATCTTTCTCGCTTCACGGACCAGACGGTAATAATATTTATTATCAAAGAAAATCTGACATACCAGATATTCTGCTCCTGCATCTACCTTCTTTTTCAGCGCCTGCAGATCATTTTTAAATCCATCCGCTTCCTGATGTGTTTCCGGATAACAGGCTCCGGACAGACAAAACTGCCCCGGAAAATGTTCTCTGATAAAATAGTCCAGTTCACTGGCATAGTGAAACTCCATGGCATCTGCGTCAAATGCCTGATCACCGCTTGGATAATCTCCTCTCAGCGCCAGGATATTATCAATCCCTGCTTCCTTCAGACTCTCACATTCTTTCAGGATATCTTCCCTGGTAGATGTGATGCAGCTTAAATGCGCAACGGATTCAATTCCATAGCGGTCTTTGATCATTTTTGCAATTTCTACAGTTTTTCCCTTGCTGGATCCTCCGGCTCCATATGTAACACTGATAAAATCCGGTGACAGATCCGCCAGTCTCTCTATGGTATGATAAATAGAGGAAATATCCCCATCCTTATTTTTAGGCGGAAACACTTCAAAAGAAATGGTCGCCTTTTTTTTCAATATTTCTGATATCTTCATCTAATCACTCCTGTCTTCATTTCTTAAAACTCAAAAAATCCGTATTTATATTTTACCCGGTTCAGCCGTTTCATGAAACCTGGAACCAGAATCCATAAAAAGAGAACATTAGAGACACAGTACTCGGCAGTCACCGGAAGAGAGGTGATAAAAACCGCTCCATACCGGATCCATTCAAGGCCCTCTCCCGCTCCGATCACAACCCACAGATTCATGACCAAGGAATACCAGATTCCTGCAAGGATTCCAAATACCGCTGTCCGTATCCTTCTCTTTTCCATCTGTCCCGTTCGATTTAACATGCCGGAAAACCATCCGATGCTTCCCCACGCAATCATCTGAAACGGCGTCCATGGCCCCTGCCCGAAAAAGAAATTCGATACAAAAGCTGACAGAGATCCGCAGAGAAAACCGGATTCCCTTCCAAATGCCATGCCGCAGATCGTCACCATCGCCGCCACCGGCTTGAATCCCGGAACCGGAGCAAAAATCATCCTTGATATGACGGTCAGGGCGGTCATAACCGCAAGAACTACATGTTCTCTTGTCTGGGGTTTCTTCTTCTCATATTTAAAGTAATAGGGCAGACAGGATACTGCCGCCAGCAAAACAATGGGAAAACTCACAGCCTCTTCACCTCCTCCGGCAGTATGACCGGCTGTTTCAGCCCTCTGGTGATCTTTGCCGCAGTCGTTGTATAGAAATAGTTATTGGTAAAGAAGGCTTCCGGACGATCTTCTCCTTCCAGTTTCCCGTCAAACAGCATAGCTGCTCTGCCGGCAAAGGCCGCCGCAAACTCCATATCATGAGTTACACACAGGATGGCAGTTCCCTTTCGGCAGAGCTGCTGAAACACCTGCCCAAGTCTCATTTTATGGAGCCGGTCCATTCCTTTGGTGGGCTCGTCCAGCAGAAGAATATCCGGCTCTGTCAGAAGCACCTTGATCAGAGCCGCCATCTGCTGCTGCCCCCCGCTCAGATCGTAAGGGTGACTTTCCATCTGTCCTTCCATGCCGCACAGATTGATATATTGTTCCAGAAGAGACGTTTTCCCTCCGCTGTTTTCTTCCAGATCATCTCTCAGCTTATCTTTCACAAACAGCAGCTCCGGTTCCTGGGGAAGAACTGCGCATTTTCCTTTTACATCAATCTTTCCTGAACCTTTCATCTGCCCGGAAAGGCACTTCAACAGCGTCGTCTTTCCGCTTCCATTGGCTCCCAGCACCGCCAGGAATTCCTTTTCCCGCAGATCCAGTGAAAAATCTCTTAAAATCTCTTTTTTTCCATATCCGGCATACAACCCTCTGGCCTTTAAGATTCTCCTTCCCTCTGTCTCTTCCTGGCGAAGGTGTTCTGTCGTGTATGCTGTCTTTTTCATCTTTTCCCGGAGAGATCCCATGGAGAAATCCGGTTTCTGTCCGATCCGCTCTGACAGGCGGATCGTCTGGGGCATCAGTTCTCCCATCTCCCGGTCATGTTCCCACAATGTTTCTGCCATTTCCGCCGGCGTTCCTGCTGCTTTAATCTGCCCGTCCTTCATAAAAATACACTGGTCCGCTTTCTCCAGAATCCCTTCCAGATCATGAGCCGCCATAACGATCGTCATCTGAAACTCTTTCCGAAGCATTTCGACCATGGACAGAAAATCTCTTTTTCCCACCGGATCCAGCTGAGCCACAGGTTCATCCAGAATCAGAACCCGGGGATGCACAGCCATCAAAGACGCCAGATTCACGATCTGCTTCTCCCCGCCGGACAGATCATGGACCGGCATCCGGTAGATCCTCTGCAGGTCACAATAATTCACGATTTCCGCCGCAGTTCGTTTCATCTGTCCATAGGAAGTCCCAAGATTCTCCATCCCAAAGGCAATTTCATGCCAGACCGTATCCATCACCATCTGTCTGGACGGATTCTGAAACAGATAACCGGTCTCCGCAGCAGAACGTTTCGGTTCCAGATTCTCTATTTTTTCTCCACAGTACAGGATACTCCCTTTTCTCTTACCTCTCGGCAGAAGCTCTTTTTTCAGATGCCGCAGCAGGGTTGATTTTCCGCTGCCGCTGGGTCCGGTCAGCACCGTCAGCGTCCCTTCTTCTATATCCACGGAGATATCCTTCAGCGCCGCTTTTTCCGCAAGCGCGTATTGAAATGACAGATGTCTAATCTGATACATGGCTTCCTCCTTCCTTAAACATCACCGGAAACAAAATCTGAATTCCCACGCAGGCGATGAAAAAGAGATCCGGTATTCCGATGCTCTCCCACCGAATTACCGGGTAAAAGTAGAAATGCGAATAAAACTTCCAATATCCATATAAATTGATGAGAAACAGACACAGCGCTGTTCCAAGAAACCATCCATCCTTTTTCCTGAAACGAAACAGATGAAAATGGCTTCTCTTTCCCATTCCATATCCCCGGGCATTCATGGAATCCAGCTGATCCATGGAAGATTCAAAGGCCCAGGTAAGCTCCATGGATGTCACGGTCATCGCCCGCCGCAGCAGAGATTCTCTGTACAGGCTTTTTCTGGCATCCATAAATTTTTTCGCCTGATCTTTATATCTTGGAATCAGCCCCATCGCCATCGAAAAAACCACTCCCAGCTTCGGAAAGAACGATCCCAGCAGATAAATCCAGTGCTCCTGTCGGAAGCACCGGTTCCATAGATAAAATAAAAACAGGACATTCACAAGCAGGATTCCCGCATTCCCTCCATAAAGCAGGGCTTCTGCCGTGACCAGCCGGTCTCCGGCAGTCACGACTGCGGTGCTCCCCCTCTGTACGAACACCCCGTTTAATACCGCCGATAAAAGGATGATTCCCACAAACGGAACTACCTTTCCAGGGCGTCTTTCATAGTAAAGATAAATTGCGCCAAGACATATGAGCTGGGTACATGTCATCCATGGATGACGGTTCAGAGCCGCCATGATCAGGATTCCTGCCAGATAGACCAGCGCCGCGGCAGGATGCAGGCGGCTTAAAACAGTTCTCATTTAGAAATCCTCTTCGTCACAGACATAGTACCACTGCACTTCGTCGCCTTCGTTTACCTTATATTCATCTGCTCCCACATCCGGAGTCTTTCCGTTGACCTGATACATCCAGCCGCTGTAATCTCCGCAGTCTCCTGCGTACAGTCCGTCGATTCCCTGAACATAACCGTCTTTCTTATCAATAGTAACGCCGGTTTTCTCCAGGATCGTCATCGCTGTCTCATCTTCTTCCACTTCAACATCACCGCTGTAAATTTCTCCTTTTGAAGGAATTTCATAATTGGATTCCAGGTCGTCTTTGTGGTCCAGAACATTGGCGCATGTCACTTCCACGCTGCAGGTTTGTTCCTTCTGGTCTGTATCTGCAGCCGCCTCCGTTGTTGTTTTAGCTGCTTCCGTTGTCTCGGAAGATGCATTCTGGCTGCCGCCGGAGCAGGCTGTCAATGACACTGCCATCACAACTCCGATGACCCATACAAGTAATTTTCTCATTGAGTTTCTCCTCGCTTTCCTCTTAATTGTAATTTTATTTATTATCCCCTGTTCCAAAAATCTTGTCAACAAAAAAAGAATCCTGAATATCAGAATTCTTTTTTCTTCTTATCATATTGAAGCCAGCGCTTCCGCTGTCAGACTGTCCGTGATCAGAATGTTGATCCAGTCTCCCTTTAAAGCTGCATGGATTGCCTTTACTTTTTCCTTTCCAAAGGCAACTCCTATCCGGTTTGGTATCTGATGAATTTCTTCAAAATTCAATCCGATCAGATGTTCATCAATTTCATTCGGTATCTGCTTCCCTTCTTCATCAAATACCCTTCCGATGATTTCTCCGGCTCCGCCCCGCTGCGCCATCCTGAGAACAAGATCTGTCTTTTCTTTATCTAGAGCCGCCAGCGAAGAATGCTCTGACAATGTGCCGATTCCGAAAATTCCTGCCTGACAATTTCGCGCCTTTTCCAGGACACTGGCAATCTGAGGTTCTTTCAGCAGAATTTCCTTTGCCTCTATATTTCGGACATACATCGGTGCAGGCAAACTATAGCTGATTCCATGAACCATCTCTGCTATCTGATTGGACAGCAGGCTGGAATAACTAAGCCTTAAATCTTCCTGATCTGCAGTATCCGGCATCGTTGTCCCCAGCATCGGTACAACCTGGACCCCTCTGACTTTCAAACTCCCGCTGATCTGGATAGAATCAAAAGCATCTACGATTTTACGCATCGTCCGTCCCCAGGTAACCCCGAGAATCATCCGGCTTTTTATAATTCTTGCAAGATAAGACGCCGCCTCCCTCGCTACCAGATCGCCGGATACCTCTTCTGTCTTTGAAGTTACTGCCACTACTTCTTTTATGCTGTATTTCTCTTCCAGCTGTTTTTCCAGATTAATCGAATTCTCTGCCGGAAAATCAATCAGTATCTTTACAAAGCCTTCCTTCTTTGCCCGGGCAAGCGCCCGTGATATGGTTGTCCTGGATACATTCAGACGCTTTGCGATTTTTTCCTGGGACATATCCTGTTTATAATACATATCCACGATTTTCATCAAAAATCTGTCATCATTTCTGCCCATGCTTTTTCCTCGTTTTCTGTTTTCTTTTCCCTAGATTCTTCTTTCATCTTACACAGAGAAAATCCAGCTGTCAATCTTTTGAGGATCCGGTATTAGTTAAATTATTCCAAAACCAGGCTGCGTTTTCCAGTATATTTCTCCCATGCATCCACAAAATCATGAGAAGCATCTTCCGCATTCTGGCTGCAGATGATTTTTCCCATTAAATCTGCTCCGACGGTGACTGCCTCGATTCCTCCTGCCATTAATTCATTGACCTGATTCATATTTTTAAAGCTTGCGGCAATCACTTTGCATTCACTTCCCTGCTCTTTCAATATATGATCAATCTGCAGAGTTGTTTTTATTCCATCCATTTCAAGATTACAAATCCGGTTTACATACGGCGCTACATACGCTGCTCCGCAGTTGGCTGCCATCAACGCCTGCTGAACAGAATAAATTGCCGTCGCAAGGGTTTTGATTCCTTCTTCTTTCAAAAGTCTGATAGCCTTAAATCCATTCCTTGTTGCCGGTATTTTTACAATGATTCCTTCACGAAGAGCCATCAGCGCTTTTGTTTCCCGAATGATTCCTTCCACATCTTCAGAAATCACCTGCAGAAATATCTCTTTGTTTTCTGGTACGCAGGCAACCAATTTCTTTATTTCTGCGCAATCTTTGATTATGATTGTCGGATTGCATGTAACTCCTCTGATATTAAAATCTTCCACATATTCTTTAATTTTTCCATAGTCTGCACTGTCTAAATAATATTCCATCTTTCTTTTCCTCCATATGATTATTTTATTATCTGCCGGATTATCCCCTTGATTTGCCTCCGGTAATATTTAACACAGTTCCCGTAATATAATCTGCCTTATCTGAAATCAGAAAAGCTGTCAGATATCCAATCTCTTCCAGTTTTCCCGCTCTTCCTAATGGGATGGAAGAGGAATAGTCCTCTGAAAGCTGCTCCGGCTTTAATCCTCTTGTATATGCCAGGGCCTCATTATACTCTTCCGTGCGCATATCTGTCTTTTCCATAATTCCCGGCGCGATTCCCACAACACGTATATTTTTGCCGCCAAGCTCTTTTGCCCAGGAACGTGTCATAGAATTTACCGCACTCTTTGTTCCTGCATAAATACTTTGTCCTACGGATCCTTCCATTCCCGATTCAGAAGAAATATTAACAATGACTCCGCCTCCCTGCTTCAGCTGCTGTTTTGCCACTGCCTGGGAACAGAACATAACTCCTTTCATATTCACATTCACCATAAAGTCAAAACTTTTCTCGTCAATTTCATGTTCTTCACCTCCGCCGTAAAGATCCACCAGCAGCTGCGGTCTTAAAACTCCCGCATTATTCACTAGCGCGTCTATTCTACCGTATCGTTTTACGACTTTTTCTGTCATTTGGCGGACACTGTCCTTTTTTGAAACATCACATGGAATGCAGTACATTCCATCCAGCATCTGTCCTTCTTCCACCTGCAGATCAGAAATTACCACATCCGCTCCGCACTTTGATAATACAGATGCGATTCTGCGTCCGATTCCAGCAGCTCCACCAGTTACAATAACAGCCTTATCTTCCAGTCCAAGCCATGATTTTTCCATTTCTTTCCTCCTTTTGCACATTTGACACATATTGATATTTTGTTCTTTATGTCATTATCATAATCTACAAAGAAGACCTTGTCAATATTTTTGCATAAAAAAATGTGAAATTGTCCTTTTATGAACAATTTCACATTCTTATTATGGAGGAAGTTAACGAAAGTTAACTTTTTAATAAATATATGTAGTTAATAAATTAGTTTTATTCCTTTTTGTCTACAGACTTCAATCCAATCATCCTCCGGCTTCCTGTCTGTGATCAGATAGGTCAGATCTTCCAGGTCTGCCAGATGAGCGAACGCCGTTCTTCCAAATTTTGTGTGATCTGCAAGCAGAGCTACTTCCTTTGCCTGCTCTATCATACATTTCTTTACCTCTGCCTCATTTTCACTGGTATCCGTCACCCCCAGCTCCAGATTGATTCCTTTGCAGCTGATCAGTGCCAGATCCACATGGTATCTTTTCACAGTGTTTTTGGCAACAGATCCCTGCAGAGATAAAGTCTTGTAGTTAAACGTTCCTCCTGTTGAAATGATTCTGCCGTTAGTATCACTGAGCTGTGTGAAAATCTCTGTTGAGGCGCTTAATATGATCATTTCATGATCTTTCATCAATTTGGCCGCTTCCATTACAGTCGTACTGGCATCCGTTGCAATCGCTCTTTTTGTACTTAAAATATCATACGCAAGCACCGCTATCTTTTTCTTTTCTTCCCGGTTAATGGAAGCACGCTTATAGAATTGTACATTTTCTTTTTGTGAGCTGTTATTCAGCACAGCGCCTCCAAATGATCTGGTGAGAAATCCCTCGGCTTCTAATTTATCTAAATCCCTTCGTATAGTTTCTTCGGTCACTTTATACAATTTGCTTAAATCAGAAACCGTCACTTTTTTCTCAATACTAATCTTCTCCCGGATTTTCTCTAAACGATTTTTCATCAGTTCCTCCATTCTGCCTGCCAGGCCGTGCAGTTAGTTCTAGGTTAGTTTTTTCTTCATATATTTTTTATGTTTTGATTATATCACAGAATCATAAAACTTTTTTATTTCAAAACAACATTTGAGAACTTTTCAACTGCATTTTGGAGGATTTTCATATCATTGGCAAAACTGCATCTTACATAAGCAGCCTTCGTCTCTCCGTAAGAATCACTCGGAACACACACCAGATTTCCCTGTTCCAGAAATTTTTCACAAGCCTGTTCCGATGTCAGATCGGTATCAATCTTAATCCAGAGGTAAAATGCGCCTTCCGGACATTTACATGAAAGATTCGGTATCTTATTGATTTCTTCCACCATATAATCCCGGCGTTTCTCATAAATCTTCCGCATCTCTTCCAGTTCTGCATCACATTCAAACACTTCCAGCGCCGCTTCCTGAATGAAGGTGCTGACACCGGTGATGGAATGCTCAAACAGCCGGTACATAACCTTTGTAATTTCCGGACCGGCTGCCGTATAGCCGATTCTCCATCCTGTCATTGCCGCGCATTTGGAAAATCCATTTACGGTTACGACAGAATCTCTGATTTCTGGAAAAGATGCCAGACTGATATTTTTCTTTCCATCGAATACAATCTTGTCATATATCTCGTCTGCGACCGCATAAAGATCATATTCCATGATCAGATCTCTCAGTATTTCCGCTTCCTCCTGATGCAGGATTCTTCCTGTGGGATTATTCGGATAATTGATAATCAGCATTTTTGTACGGTCGGTTATTTTCTTTTCTACTGTGTCTCTTTCAATTTTGTAATCATTCTTGTCCGTCAGCGGTACAACAACGGGAACTCCGCCGCAGGCTTTTATGATCGGTACATAGGACACCCAGTACGGGGCGAAAACCAGTACCTCATCTCCCGGATTCAGGATTGCTGTGAGAGCCAGATAAATCCCGAATTTTCCTCCCGGAGTCACAATGATCTGCTCCGGATCTGCCTGTATTTTGTTTTCCTTCTGAAGACGCTCTGAAATTGCTTTTCTCAGAGGATAGATTCCCTTGCCCACCGCATAATGGGTATGTCCGGCGTCCAGGGCCTCTTTTGCCTTTTCTCTGATTCTGAGAGGCGTATCGAAATCCGGTTCGCCGCCTGCCAGATCAATCACCGGAACTCCTTTTCTCTTAAGCTCTGCCGCCATCTGCATGGAGCGCATGGACGCCGAGCCTTCCATTTTTGAAATATATTGATTCATCATTTTCCGGATTCCTCTTCCTCTTTATACTTTTTCAGGCAGACAATGTCATATGTGTCCCAGTTTTTCCCGTCCAGACATTCAAACCATATATCTTCCTGTTCCGCTATAAAGTCAAGTTTCTCCAGAAATTCCTCGTTATGCAGTTCTTTTGGAATGATGACAACACCGGAATCATCGCACACTGCAATGTTTCCATCATACATTTCCTTATGTTCCTTACAGATCTTCGGATCCAAAGGTTCATCAATCTTCACGTTAAAACATCCGATCGGCGTGATTCCCTTACACCACACCGGATAATTATGTTTGATCAATCCGCTGCCATCTCTTAATTTTGCATTGCTGATGACTGCCTCCGCTCTCTGGTGAAGGAGCATAAACTTCGTAACCAGTTCACCAATCGTAGCTCTTTCTCCGCAGTTAAATGCCTCAATCAGTACAATATCGCCTCTCTTGATGTCTCTTGCCTGCTCATGAATACTCCAATTTGATTCATTATAAGCATAAATCCATTTGATATTTCCAACGGCGAAATGGCCGCGGTTTACCGGAAATGCATTCTCAAAAAGCCCTTTTTTTCCCATGATGTCTGCGATTTCTTCCGTAGAAATGCGATTATGCTTAATTTTTTCTATTATTTTTTTCTTCACGTCATTGACCATAACTTACTCCTCCGCATTTTTGTACAACCAGAGACTAAATTTCAATGAGAAATACCCAAAGTGAGGAAAATTTACTCCAATGGATTAGCTCCCCCAGAACCAGATCAGCTGACGTACCAGAGGAGCTTTTCCTGTTTTCGTTTATTCTTTTTTAGTCAAACACGACATTTCCTTTGTCAAGAATGACTTTTTCATCTACATAAATTGTAGGTGACTGAAACATCATATCAATGTGAAACGGACAATCCTGTAAATTAGTTTCATTATTACCCAGGGCCACATGCACATACCCATAACAGCCTTCATCTTCCAGCATTCGGCCGCATAAGGTCGCGTCGGGATTGAGTCCCACTCCGATTTCCCCCACCTGGTAGACACGGGGATCATGAAATTCTTCCAGAATCTTCCGGAATTTCTCTGCTTCCTCTCCGCCTTTAATCTCCTGAACGATGCTGTCCTTTATTTCCAACGTGACAGGTTCTTTGAGGACTCCTATTTCCGGATGGGTTATGCTTCCATCCACTACTATCGTGCCGTTGGCTGTAAACGGTATAGCTCCTGTTGCACATTCAATATCCGGCGGTGACGAAAACTCACCTTTGCGGGTACTCATCCCATATTGAGGCGAAACCTTGTGGCCCTGGATGCTGGCTGTATAGTCCGTTCCTTTGTCGGATACAATACGGCATTCACTCCCATTTTCAAAACCTTTCGCAATCTGGTCCACATACTTCCTGTTTGCCTCAAAGTCTGTATAAAGTCCGCCGGATTCCAGCATGGACATTGTATAGTCGCAGCAATTTAAGTCCCTTGCGCCTGCTGCGCATGCCTTCTTTCTTGCCATTGTATGAGTCAGTGACATTTTCGTCACCCGGAAGATGACATCGGCTTCCTGCATTGCTGCAGCCACCAGATCTGTCGGTTCTTCACCATGCATTTCCCTCGGATCCATCATGGTAAGCGTGCGGTTCGGGAAATCCTTTGCCGCATCCCACAAAGCCAACGCCACTTCCATTGACGGCTCGTCCGTCACAATCAAGATGTTTTCATCTTTTTTACATTGTGAACATACTGTTAAGAGTGTTTCACATGCCTTGTAAATTTTCTTTTCTCGTTTAATCGGTCTGCCTCTTTCTTCCTATTTGTACTTATTTGTCGATTGCTTCTGCTAATTCACGCATGTAAGCAACATCATCTGCTTCCAGTTCAAGCTCTGCAGATTTTACATTTTCTTCAATTTCTGCTGTTGTGGTAGATCCGCTTAATAAGTTCAGGAATTCACCCTGTGCTAAAATCCATCCTAATGCAAGGTTTGCGATTGTGCAGTTGTATTTCTCACACAGCGGTTTCCACTGATCCATCATATCCATAGCAGCCTGCATGTTGTCCGGCTGGAACCATTTCTTCGGAATCTGTGCTCCGACTGGTTTGTAATCTCTTGGCATGGTTCCTGATAACAGTCCCATCTCCAGTGGTGAATATGCCTGAATTGTTACGCCATTTTCACGGCAGCATGGGATGATATCATTTTCAATTCCACGATCCAGGATAGAATATTTTGCCTGAACGATATCCAGGTCGCCCCATTTCAGATATTCTTCAATGTGGTGGATGTCTACGTTAGCTGCACCGATTGCTTTGATCTTGCCCTGTGCTTTTAAGTCGTTTAATACATCCATTGTTTCCCGAATCGGAACATAATATTCAGATCCTTCGATGGACTGCCAGTGTGTCATGTAAACATCTACGTAATCTGTTCCGAGACGCTCTAAAGATGCTTCGATCTCTTTCTTTACAGAAGCGCTGTTTAAGTTCTTGTACAGCTGGATTCCGTTTACTACGTTGAACAGGTCACCTTTCATTTCCTGATCCCATGTTACACCACATTTTGTAATGATAACAACATCTTCACGGTTCATGCCTTCCAATGCTTTTCCAAGAATTTTCTCACTATTTCCGAAATTGTAACCAGGTGCCGTGTCGATTAAGTTAACGCCCAGTTCCGGAGCTTCCCGGATGGTATCTACAACTGTCTGGAGTTCATGATCTCCGCCCCATGCAGAACCTCCGCCAATAGACCAGGTACCCAGTCCGATTCTTGAAATGTCTATTCCTGTTTTTCCTAATTTCATTGTTTTCATTTCGGCATTTTTCCTTTCTCGAATTCTGTTTCGTTTGTTATTTATAGTCTTCTCGATATTTCGCAAGCATATCTTCTACCATCTGCCTGTTCTTAACACCAGTTGTCGCACCTACATACTGTACGGAAACAGCAGCTGTACAGTTTGCGTAAATTCCGCATTCCTTCAGATCTTTTCCATCCAGAAGTCCTGTGATGAATCCGGAAGCGAAATTGTCTCCTGCTCCAATCGTGTCGATGGCGGTAATTCCCTTCGCTGCAGGAACAATCATTGCTCCATCGGCATTTCGGATATAGCATCCTCTCTTGCCAATCTTCATGATCACGTTCTTTACGCCGCATCCGTATAATACGTCTGCTACTTTTTCTTCTTCTGTCTCTCCTGTCATCAGACACGCTTCCTCAAAGTTAGGGAAGAAATAATCTACATAACTTAATGCTTCCCGGATATCATCCAGAGTCTCACCAAGCCGAGGCTTGATCATATCTGCGCATATAGTCATACCTGCTTTTTTCGCTTCCTTAAAAATCTTAACCAGCGTTTTTCCATCCAGCAGCGGATTATTGAAAATACTTGCCAGAGATAAGATCTTTGCCTGTCTCATCTTGTCAAAATCTACATGTTCAATATTTGTCTTCCACAAGCTGCCATTTCTGTTTGTAACAAATGTTCTTTCACCATCTGCTGTTACCAATCCCACATTCATAGAAGTATCAATGTTCGGATCCATTTTGATTCCTTCATAATCAATGTGATCCTTCGCACAGGACTCCAGAATAAAGTTTCCTGCCGCGTCATCTCCAACGCAGCTGATGATGCCCGTCTTATGACCGAGGCGGCTGATGATCGTCGCCTCGTTCATAGCATCCCCGCCGACCGTCATTGCAATACGGTCGACAGGATAGGATTCAATATCAAAGATATCTCTGGATACTGGCTGAAGTGGAATATCTACAATCGCTGCACCAAGGCAGATTACATCTAATTTCTTTTCCACTTATTCATCAGCCCTTCCATCATCACCAAATAATTTGATCTTGTACATTGCACGTTCTTTTACTGCTTTGCGCACTTCACGTTCAAGTGCCAGGAACGGTTCATCTTTATGGGCATTGATTGCTTCCATAGCAGCCTGGCAAAGCTCTGTATGGATATTGATCTTAGCAATACCACAATGAATTGCCTTTTTGATATCTTCATCACCGATACCAGATGCTCCATGAAGAACAAGCGGTAC
>ERZ1090865.43-NODE-43-length-89039-cov-73.558550_pt1 | contig 89039 bp, 101 predicted proteins | sample MGYA00478478_ERZ1090865 | MGnify/ENA primary metagenome ERZ1090865 (study PRJEB33644, sample SAMEA5815715) | chicken gut metagenome | biome: Chicken; feature: Gastrointestinal Tract; material: Caecum | place: Ireland | collected 2019-01-01 | study: A study of the... | reverse complement strand
GACAAAAAGTCAACGGAACATAATTACAGTTTTGAACAGATACAAAAAATCGTGCAGTGAAAGGACAAAAGCCAATGAAATAAATGTGGTTTTGAACAGAAAAAAAACACCGTGGCGTGAAACGACAAAAAGTCAACGGAACATAATTACAGTTTTGAACAGATACAAAAAATCGTGCCGTGAAAGGACAAAAAGCCAATAAAATAAATGTGGTCTTGAACAGAAAAAAACCGTGGCGTGAAACGACAAACAAATACTAAATAAAATATAATTGCCGTTTTCGACAGATAAAAAACGTGCCGTGAAATCGCAATAAGACCGCAAAGGCAACTTGTTGCACAGCCTTCCGACAAACAAACTGCCTTGTCAAAAACAATTTGCAACAGGCTTTTGTGGCACAAATTTACGTTACCGTATTGAAAATTCCGTTACCACGCACAAAACATACCTACAAAAAAACGCAAACTTTTGAAGATTGCGTTTTTTTGTTGTTCAGTCGCAGATATCGCCGACGCCGTCCAGAATCAGGCGTGGACGGTAGGGAAATTTTGCCACCGTCTCTCGTGAAGAAACACCCGAAAGCACCAGAATCGGGTCAAGTCCGCTTTCTATCGCCGCTATCATGTCGGTGTCCATACGGTCGCCAATCATTGCAACGTCGGGAGAGTGAATGTTCATTTCGTGAAAGCGGTTCATTGCCGCCCGCATCATAAGAGGATTGGGTTTGCCGACGAAGTACGCCTTTTTGTTTGTCGCCGCCTCGATGGGAGCAATAAGCGCCTTGCAGGCAGGCATTTCGCCCTTTTCCGTAGGGGTGGTAATGTCGCTGTTGGTGCCGATGAGTTTTGCGCCTTTGTTTACAAGGCGTGTGGCACGGCAAATATTTTCAAAGTTGTAATTTTCCGTTTCACCTATCACCACGTATTCGGGGTCGACGTCGTTGATGGATATTCCCACGTTGTACAAAGCGTTTATCAGCCCTGCGTCTCCGATAACATACGCCGTGGAAGCACCCTGGCTTTGCAGGAAACTTGCCGTGGCGAGCGCCGCAGTGTGAAAATGCTCCGCCGAAACATCCAGACCCATTCTTGCAAGTTTCTGTTGCAATTCCTTGGGCGATTTTTGACTGTTGTTGGTTAGAAACAAGAATTTTTTGTCATTTTTGTACAGCCATTCCACAAATTCCTTAACTCCGTTGAGCAAGGTGTTGCCGTGGTAGATGACTCCGTCCATATCGCAAATAAAGCCCTTTTTACTGCGTAACAACTCCATAAATTTCATCTCCTTTCACACAAATTTTACTATAAATACACAAAAATGTAAACTGTTTTCCGTTGCTAAAAGTTTTTTCGCATTTGCCTGCCGTGTACAGTTTACGTCAATTTCTGCCGCCTTTACACAGTTTTTGCAAATATTTGCAGCGTTACTTTTACAAACAAAAAAGGCGACAACAAATCGTTGTGCCTTTTTTCCTTCAATAATGTCAGAACAGTCCCAATACGGTGCCCAATGCGCCGCCGATGAAGTTTCCCAAAGCCAAACCCAATGCGCCGCAAATAACTCCCGGCGCAATAAGTTTTCTGTCGCCGAAAGCGTTGGCAACGGGCGCAATAAAGGGAGGACCGTAGATACCGGCGGTGCTTGTTATCACTGCCGTGCCGCTGTCTATGCGGAAAATTTTGCACAGAATAAGGTGCAAAATCACGCAACTTGTCTGCACGCATGCAAAGAAAAGCAACGTGGGCAAAATTTCCCTGACCAAAGCGCTGAGGTCGATGCTCATGGAAAGACCCAACGAAAAGATGAGAATCAGGTACTGCCCCACCTGATAGGCACCCTTGGTTTCACGCACGGGACGAATGAAACTGAATGCTACACCCAAAACGGATACCGTTATCAGAATGTACAAACTGCCGTTCAGACTGTTGTTTATCAACAGTTCCAATCCTGCCCCTACGGCAAGACATCCCACTGCCATGCCTATTACCCCGATAAGACGCCAAATTGACTTTGAATCACGAGGAATGGACTTGTAGTCGTATTCCGCCTGTACGTTTTGTTGCACGGAACTGTCTTCCTCGGAAAGGTCGTCGGTGCTTGCACCCACTTCGTCGGCAACGGGCTTTTCGTCCTGTTGCTCTTCCACGCCTTTTTTACCTTTAAGAGGCCTGTCCAGAAAGCGTCTGTACACGGGACGTATTACTGTGAGAATAAGCAGGAAGTAGATTCCGCCCACAAAAAAGTCCGACGTGTTGGCTGCGGCAATGACCTCCGAACGGACGTCCGACGGAATGAGGGCGTTGCCTATTGCAATCAGGTTGGGCGTGCCACCGATGTACAATCCTGTTGCCATTCCCGCAAGTTGACTGGCATTGTTGAGTCCGGCGCCGTTTGCAATGAAAAACGCCACGGTGGAAACGACTACCGTTGCCACAATGACCAATGCAAATGAAAGCACTGTTTTTTTGGCGAGTTTTTTGACGCTGCCAAGGTCTATGGTGAAAAGTATCAGAGGAATTGCCAACGCAACCAAAATGGAAGCGATGTTTTGCGTCAAGGCTTTGTCGTAGCCCAAAGGCAAAACGGAAATGACAAATCCCGCAAGATAGCAGACGGCAATAGCACCTATCGTGTTGAGAAACTTGATTTTTTTTGTAAGCCACACCACCAGCGCAGGCAACAGAAACATTGCCAACACTACAACTACCGTCGCCACGGTGGAAAGGACCCCTCCTTGTGCAATGAGATTGAGCATTTTTCAGATTTCCTTGTAATAAATTCGGTAAACACGGGCAAGTTTTCCGCCCAACGCCAACAGCGCACCGTTTGACTGTTGGTTGTTTTCCATTACCGTGCCTGCCTCGGCATAGGTGATGCCGTGTTTGTCGGCAGACTGTATCATGGCGTGATACAACGCAACTATTGCGCCCTTGTTCTGATATTCCGGCACGGCGTACTGCATTATCGCACGGACGGAACGTATTTTGTTTTTTTCTCGCAGAAAAGCCACTATTCCCCTCAAATCCATTCTGCCACGCATTTTGCGGAAAACCTGGAAAAAGTCGGGCAACGCCATTGCCACGCCAATAGGAGAATCGTCAACGTTGGAACGGGCAATGAGAATAAAATCCTTGTTGAGGTAGGCTTTCCACTGACTGACGATGTTGTACAACGCTTCTACCGACGGGGCGTCCTGATAGATGATTTCGTTGGTTGCACGTTGCATGACGGTGTGTACGTCTTTCACGTCTCTGTCGATGTTGTTCCAATTTATCGTGTCCACACGGAAGTTGTACTTCTTTTGCACAAATTCGGCAATGCGTGCCACCCGTGAGTCGTCCACTTCGTTGCGTTTCAGTTCGTATTCCAATGCGTCCGTCTGCTTTGCCAAGCCGTAGTTTTGCAACAAATCGTTGTAATAAGGCGGGTTGTAAGAGGTAAAAATCAACGGAGCACGGTCAAACCCGTGGCACAAGATGCCCCTTCTGTTGTCCTGGTCGAAGGGAAAATAGGTGCCGGAAATGTACTCGGCGCCCTGTTGCTTGGCCTGACGCACCATTTCGTCCAACATTGCGTTGCACACCGCCTGTTCGTTGACGCACTCGAACATACAAAAGAAACAGCATTTTTCCGTGTGCAACTGCTTGTTTTTGGTGATTGTAAACAGCACACGGGCAAGCGTTTTGTCGCCATCGGTAACAATCAGCGCAGTGTAGGTTTTGTCCTTGAAAAGCAACCGTTTGAGAGTGTTTGTCAAATCACGCAGCATGTATGGCACGTATTTGTCGTCGCCACTGTACAACTCGTCGGGAAGAAGTACAAATTTTTTAAGTGTTTTGTTGTCAGATACAGTAAGCGTTTTCATTTTTTTATTATACCATAAATAAACTTAAACACATATTAAATACTATCAAAAAATTTAACAAAAGTGAATAATTTTTCCAGCAAAACATACGTATGAAGCAAAATTTGGCACTTTGCGGGACGAAAAAACGAAAAAACAATGATAAAAAGACGCTCAACGCAGAAATGAACTGCTAACACGGAAGCAAAACCTTACACCGTCAGTTTTGAAACAAACGAAACGGTACTTACACATGCGCAAGTTCAATGCCTTATTGTTTTTGTTGTTGGCACACAACCTTGCAAGCACCTGCACCACATCTTTGAAACGGACGTGTTTCCAACACAACACGTTGTTGCCGTCGTTGAAAAGGTTAATTACAAAAAGCAAAAGTAACGTTACCGCAACGGTACTTACACATGCGCAAAGTTCAATGCCCTATTGTTTTTGTTGTTGGCACACAACCTTGCAAGCACCTGCACCACATCTTTGAAACGGACGTGTTCACCAACGCAACATGTTGTTGCCGTAGTTGAAAGATGAAAGACAAAAAGCAAAAGTAACGTTACCGCAACGGTACTTGCACATGCGCAAGTTCAATGCCCTATTGTTTTTGTTGACACACAACATTATCAGCACCTGCACTACATCTTTTAAACGGACGTGTTTCCAACACAACACGTTTTGCCTACATTGAAAAGATGAAAGACAAAAAACGTAAATTTAGACAGGCAATTGACTTTTTGACGGGTTTGAGATAATATTTAATCAAACGATAATATTGGAGGCTTGGCAATGAAACAGGCAATACTTGTAGTTGATATGCTTAACGATTTTGTAACGGGTGCATTGAAATGCGACAGAGGGTTGGCAATTGTACCCAAAACGGCGCAACTGCTGGACGGAGCGAGAAAAGTCGGCGTGCCCGTTGTTTTCTGCAACGACGCCCACATTAAAGGAATAGACCACGAACTTAAATTGTGGGGAGATCACGCCATTGTCGGGACAAAAGGCGCAGAGGTTATTCCCGAATTGAAACTGTGCCAAACCGACTACGTTGTACCCAAACGTCGTTACAGCGGATTTTTCCACACCGATTTGGACTTGCTGTTGAAAGAACTGGGCGTAGATACGGTAATTATGACAGGCTTGCACACACACATGTGCGTCAGACACACTTCCGCCGACGCCTACTGCCTGGGCTACAACATTGTGGTGGCAAAGGACGCAACCGACTGCTTCACGAAGGAAGACTACGAATACGGTTTGAAGTACCTGAAAGAAGTTTACGGAGCGGAAATAACCACGGTGGACGAATTGCTGAAAGATTGGGGCGCAAACGCCTGAGTTGAAAGCCACGCAATAAGTTTTCGCAAACGCAATAAAAAAGTAAACAAAAAAGACGTTACCGAAAGAACGTCTTTTTTCATGGGCGAAACAATGTCTCAAAAAAGTTATCTGTAAATGAACAGGGGCTGAGTGTGATCACGGTCGGCTGTTTTTGCGACATAATCTATCTCGTAGCGGTGATACCTTGTGTACGTTTCCGCCTTGGTGAGGGTGATTTCCACAATGCGCATGTCGGGGTTGGATTCCGCAACGTACTCTTCGTAGTTGAGAGAAAACTCTCTCTTCAAAATTTTGCGCAACTCGGCATTGCTGGCATCCAAAGGATGTCCCACAGAGCGTGCAACGCCCTGCATATTGTGCGAACCGTGGCACAGTCCCACGTTGGGATTTCTTTCTATGTCGTGGAAAAGGGTGTTTGTGGTTTTTCCCAAAACGTAAAATTTACCTTCACGGTAATAGGCGTTTACATCCCTTGCGGAAACGATATTTTCCGCACTTGAAGCAAGACACATTTCCGTGATGTGTCCGAAATTTTCTTCCATTACTTCCAACGCTCTCGTGTAAATTTGTTGTTTGTCCATTTTTACCTCCAACTTCAAAATACAAATGTCAAAACTTTTTTACATTAGATATTGTAACACCGCAAATGTTGCAAGTCAATAGCAAATGTAAGTTTTTGTGCAGTACGCAACAAAAAATCCGACACATTATCTGTCGTTACAAACAAAAGAAGTGTCGGATTTTGATGCGTAATGTCAGGCGTTGAGTTGTGCAAGCATTTCTTCGACGTCCACTCCGTGGGCAGCGGCTGCTTCCTCGACGGTTTCCTGGTGGGCAAGCAAACAATGAATGCATCCCATGCCGTAACTGCCGAAAACCTGTGCCGCCTGAGGCTTAGCCTGCAAAACGTCAACAATTCTCATATCCTTCGTTATCATGAAAGTTGTTCTCCTTTTTTTGTTTATTGTACAATATTATCGCCTTTTTGGCAACTTTATAAGCCTGTTTTTACTTCAAAAAAGAATACCATTCGGGAAAATCCTCCCAAATGTCCACAGGGTTGGAATCGCCCAGATAGTTGTACAGCAACACGATGCCTGCAATCACCGCTATTCCCGCCAAAACAGTCAGCAACACCTTCCACGGCGACACGGGAGCCTTTCCGCACACCTTGCTGTGCTGTTTGTCATCGCTGAAAATGCCGGAAACGTACTGATTGTACACTTTTTTGTTGTACTTGGTGGCGGCAACATACACGGGAACCATCATGTACTTGAATGATTTGGACAAAAAACGCATTTCCACATTGAGTGTGCCTTCCACGTCCGCTCCGTACCGCCAAAGTATGTCCCGACGTATCTTTTGTTCCATTTGCATTTTTGCCTGCGAAAATGCGTCCAACGGCTCCAAAGTGTAATGGTCGGCAATGTAACCCGCCACAAATTCGTTGCTGTACACCCTGTAATTTTGTTTTGGAAAAGGTTGCAACGCCCGAAAATACTTTTCGGGAATGTTTCCGTTGGCACGAATGAACACGTCGTCGAAAGTGTTGTCGATAACTCCGCTGACAGGCACCCAATCTATGTAACTTTCCGTGTAGGTTTTTCCGTTGCGGCGAACGGTGCGTGTTTTGCGAATACCCACCGTGCCGTTGTAGGAAGAAGTCGTTGTGGCGTCAAACGTCCATGCGGGAACGAAAACGCCCTTGACGCTGTCCTCACGTGTGTGTTTGCGAAACTTGTTGGGAGCAAACAGCCTGCGTTTGCGCCACCTTGAAAGTTGTTGCGCAGCCTGTTTGGCAGTGAGTTGAAAGGGTATCAGCGAATCGGGTTTGACAAGCGAACCCGTTTTGTCGTCGATTACCACTGGCGAATTGCAGTAGGGACAGGTAGTTGCAATCGCAGTGCGTGGAGCAACGGTAACTGCGCCGCAGTTGTAACAACGATACGTTGCCACATCGCCGTCGTCCCAGCGACTGAATGTAGCCAAATCGGAAAAATCCCTTTCCTGCACGTCGACGCTTTGGTCAAACTGTACCTTTCCTCCGCAATGGTCGCACAAAAGACTTCCGCTTGCAGGGTCGAAACGCAACGTGGCTCCGCAATTGGGACATTTGTGCTGAAATGACTTTTGTTGTTTCAGTCTGTTGTCGTCCATAATTTCAGTTTAATTTTTCTCCGCATTCGGGACAGAATTTCGCACCTTCTCCAACGGGTTTTCCGCAGGACGGGCAGGTGTTTCCCGACACAAGTTTTTTGCCACATTCGGGACAGAATTTCGCCGTTGCGCTGATTTTGGCACCGCATTCGGGGCAGAATTTACTGTCCTTGGGCTTGTTTTGGGCATTTTGCGCACTGCCGAATGCCGTCCCCAAAATACCGCCTGCCTGCGCTCCCAAACCGATACCCATGAAAGTACCCATAGAACCGGGGTTTTTCGCCGCATCGCCGAGAGCGTCCGCCGCCTTCTTTTGCGTGTAGGTGCCCATCTGGTCGGCAAGTATTCCCAAACTTGCACGTTCGTCTATTGCCTTTTCCACCGCTTCGGGCAAACTGATGTTGATGATGTTGAAGTCCGTCAGTTCCAAACCTATGGCGTCAAATTTGGCTTGGGCGTTGTCACGTATCATGTTGCCGAATTCCTGGTAGTTCATTGCCATGTCCAAAGCGGAAATGCCGCTTTCGGCAATGGTGTCGCTCATTTGCGAAACAAGAATGCTTTTGAGATTGCTTTCTATGTCCTGCACGCCGAATTTGCCGTTGGTGCCAAACACTTCCCGCAAAAATTCCGCAGGGTCGTTGACTCTGAAAGAGTAATTGCCGAAAGCACGCACACGCACGGCGCCGAATTCCTTGTCACGCATGGTGATGGGATTGTTGGTGCCCCACTTGCAGTCCACAAACTGCTTGGTGTTGACAAAGTACAACTCCGCTTTGAAACGGCTTTCCCCCTGATACCAGATACTGCCTATTGCCGAAAGAATGGGCAGGTTGCGTGTTGTAAGTTTGTGCTGACCGGGGCCGAAAACGTCGGCGATTTTGCCCTGATGCACAAACACGCCTGCCTGCGACTCTCTGACGGTTAATTGCGAACCGCTCATTATTTCTTTGCCTTGCATGTCGAAGCGATGCACCATTGTGTCCTGACTTTCGTCCTTCCACTCCAACACTTTCCACATTTGCGATTTGAACCAACCCATATTTTATCTCCTTTACCTGTTTTTTTTGTAAAAAATACAGTTGTTTTACATATTATACACTATAAACGCATTTTTGGGAATAATCTTTCAAAAATTTATTGTTTGGGGGAAGATATGATAAAACTGACGGAACTGCGCCTGTTTGACTGCACTGCAGGGGGAACGGTTGTGCCTGACGTTTTTTTCGACAACGCACTGCGCACATGCGTGGCGGACGTAGGCGAAATGGCGAAGGTGAAAATACACCAGCCAAGAAAGAAAAAAGCCGCACAAATACAAGTTGTTTCCGTTGTGGAACAGCCTGTGGGCATTTCCGAAGAATTGAAGGCAAAACGTTTCGGAAAGTTGCACACGGGTAAACAAATTTTTGACACGGCAGGCAATTTTTGCGGTAATCTGACAGACGCCGATTTTTCAAATTCTCTTGGTCTTACACGCATTTACTCGGGAGAAAGAATTTTTACCGCAGGGGTTGTTTTAAGCGTGGGAAAGGATGCGATAGTAATTAAAACGCCGTCGGCGAAAAGTTTGTGGAAAAAGCAGGTTGTTGCCACGCAGAAGCAGAAAGCCGAAAAGGAGCAACAGACACCGCAACAGTTGACGGTTGCAAAAAACGTTGCACCGTCAACGCAAAATGTTGCAATTTCAAACAGAACCGTAAGGCGAAGATACGGCAACTTTGATTTTTTGCTTCACAAAAGAGTGGACAAAACGATAGTGAACTTTCAGGGGGAAACAATGATTAAAAAGGGGGAAACGATAACGGAAAAGGTGCTGAAAGACGCAAAAATTTCCGGAAAACTTGTGGAACTGTACCTTCACATAGAGTAACGGCGTTTCGGGCTGTTTTCCTTTCACTCAACCGTGCAACGGCGTGCGTGCATACACCAACTTTGCAAAAAACCGCCTGTACAAAAGTACAGACGGTTGCGAAGCCTCACAGCCCATCACTCTACGGTGAATCAATTTCAGCCTCATTCACTACTCCGCTCGGTTGCACGCAATCTCGCCGCAACTTTGGTTCTTCGAACACACCAGGGCAGAGGTATAATAACATAACCTAAGGGGGTTGTCAATGCAGAAAAAGAAAAATCCTACAAGATATCTTGTATCGGCTGCGTGGATTGTGCAGACGGCACGAAACAAAAGGCAATAAAAAACCGCCTGTACAAAATGTACAGACGGTTGCAGTACACTACCCCTACAACATGAAATTGTATAAAACTTTCATGGGATTGTATGCATGGTTGCCACAATTGCGCAACTGTCTTGTTCAAGACCTTTGAAAGAGTATTTTTATTATAAATTTTGGAGGCAAATATGTCAAGACCTTTTAGAACAAAAATAATGCCTTTCTCAATTTGAAAATTGTCACAGCATACTAAGTGTGGACAAAAGGCAATAAAAAAACCGCCTGTACAAAAAGTACAGACGGTTGCGAAGCCTCACAGCCCATCACTCTACGGTGAATCAATTTCAGCCTCATCCACTACTTCGCTTGGTTGCACGCAATCCCTGCCGCAACTTTGGTTATAGATTACCCACCGAGGCATAAACAATATACAATAATTCAGGAGGATTGTCAATGCACAAAAATAAAAATCCTACAAGATATCTTGTATCGGTTGCGTGGATTGTGCAGACGGCACGAAACAAAAGGCAATAAAAAACCGCCTGTACAAAAAGTACAGACGGTTGCGGAGCCTCACAGCCCATCACCCTACGGTGAATCAATTTCAGCCTCATCTACTACTCCGCCCGGTTGCACGGCAGTGTCCGCAACTTTGGTTCTTCGAACTCACCGAGGCACGATCAATATACAATAATTCAGGAGGATTGTCAATGCAGAAAAATAAAAATCCTACAAGAAACCGTGAGAACAGAAACTCTGCCACAGTCGGTTTTCGGTTTGACTACAAATTGACGGTTACCATTTTTTAATGCCGAAAGGCAATGTTCACTCGTACAGTCTTGCAGCCTTTTGCACAATGGTGAGAAATTCCGCCTTGAATTGGTCGGTGGATACGCAATTCAAAGTTTCCAGACGCTGAATCACGCTTTGGAAACTTGCATCACCCTTGTACTGCGACTGACGCAAAAGCAAGCCGTACTCCACCACACAGCCGATGAACACACTGTCCTCGTCGGGCGTTTGTGTGTAGTCCTGCGTCGTGCAGGTGTAGGTAATGCTTTGACTTTCTTCCGTTTGGGGATTTTTGTAACGCAATTCCGCAGTTGCCACTTCGCCGGAAGCATTTTCTTTCAGTTTCACCTCGTACACTGCCGTTACAGTGTGTCCCGAGCCAATTTCGCCGGCGTCCTTTTGCTCGTCATCGAATTCTTCTTGCGACATCATTTTGCTTTCGTAACCGATAAGACGGTAACTTTCCACCACGTCGGCATTGAACACCACGCCTATTTTTGCGTCCTTTGCCACGACGTTGAAGGTGCCGTTTATCTCTTCCACAAGCACTTTGCGTGCCTCGGCAACGCTGTCGAGGTAGGCGTAGTTGCCGTTACCGTTTTCCGCCAGCGTTTTCATTGTGGTGTCGTTGGTGTTGAACATTCCCACCCCCAACACGGAAAGATAAATGCCGCTGTTACGTTTTTCGGAAATGAAGGATTTGAGTTGGTTTTTGTTGGAAATTCCCACGTTGAAGTCGCCGTCGGTGGCAAGAATAACTCTGTTGTTGCCCCCCTCGACAAAGTACTTTGCCGCCTCTTCGTAGGCAAGTTGAATTCCTCCCGAACCGTTGGTGCTGCCGCTTGCTTCAAGATCCTGCAACACATTGGCAATTTTTGTTTTTTCCGTGCCTCTGGCACCGTCCAAAGCCACACGGCAATCGCCTGCGTAGGTTACGATGGAAACGTAGTCGTTGTCGGCAAGATTTTCCAACAGCATGGTGAACGCTTGCTGAATAAGCCCCAACCTGTCATCGCCGTACATGGAACCGGACGTGTCTATGAGAAAAACAAGGTTGTTTTGCGTGGGATTTTCAAAGGATATTTCTTCCGCCGCAACGCCTATTGTAAACAGTTTGTTTTCGCTGTTCCAAGGACAATCGAACAGACTGCCGGAAACAGCCAAAGCCTGCCCGTTTTGCGGACGTTGGTAGTTGTAATTGAAGTAGTTGACGTATTCTTCCAGACGAACGGAATTTTTACCCACCGTGAGTCCTTCCTCAATTTGTCGGCGCATGAGGGTGTAGGATGCGGTGTTTCTGTCCAAGGAAAAGTAGGAAGAATTTTGCTCTGCTGCGGAAACAAAATTGTTTTCTATTATCTCTCCGTACTGGTAGTTTTCGTCCGTGAGGTCGGAAACTATTCCTTCAGGAGGAACCATTCCGGTGTCGCCCGTTAAAGGACCTTGCGGACTGCACGAACACAAAACAGCCAACGCCAGAACAAGTATTACGGTAAGAAAAAGTTTACGTTTCATTTTATCACCTCTTTTCAATCTTTCTGCCTTTACAACACGGCGAAAAAGCGTTTTGTCCCGCATTTAACTTAAAATTTGTAAAATAGGTTGAACAAACTGTCCTGCGGTGGGGTTGCTTTGCGTGTAGACGTAAAAGTGCATTCCGTTTGCACGGAAATAGGCGTTGGTTACGTACTCGCCGACAAGGTCGGTTCCGTAGTCGGGAAGGACGGACAATGCCGAATTGTTTTTGAGGTGTTTTTGGTAGTCGGAATTCCAATCCAACTTGACGTAGCCGTCGCTTTCGGCAATAAGACGCATTTCCACAATGCCGTTTTCGGTGGAAAAGCCAAGTTGCGCCACAATGTAGGCAAGTTGACCGCTTGATTTGAAATAATAGGCGTAATACTTTTGACTGACCAATGTGTAGGGAGAATTGTCAAAGCCGGACAAATTGATTTTTTCGCCGGCAAACACGCCGTCGACGGACTTTTTGACCACTTCGCTTGCCGTGTAGTACTGCACGTCGGCGGGAGCAGGTACAATTATTTTTGCAACGCCCACCGTTATCAAAAGCAGTGCCAAGGCACAGCAAACAACCGCCGTCCAAGCCCACCTTGTGCGTTGTTTTGTACCGTTTGACCTGCGTGCGGAAAGTTCCGCCTGCGCTTTCCCAACAAGATGCGTTTGCGGAGAAACACCTTGTTCGTAACTGTCAAACAGTTGCTGTATTCTGATGTCTTTTTGCTGTTTTTGTTTTTTCATTGTTCTACCGTTAAGTAACCGAAAGGTTACGCCTTATTTTTTCTTCTGCCTGAGCCAAAATGCGCTGCACCGCCGATTTGGATTTTCCGACGCTTTTGGCGCTGTCTCGTACGGTAAAATCCATGAAGTACTTTTGGTAGACCAACCACTTTTCCGTATCGGTAAGGTTTTGCATGGCCTCGTTTATGGCGACGGAAGCAGCCCCTTGTTCCTCGACGGAAACGTCGGCGCAAATGAAGGGAAAATCATCTATGTTTTGCGTGCGGAAACGCTTTTCCTTGCGCAATACGTTCAAGGCGACGTTCTGCACTATTTTGCATATCCATGCGTACCCGTTTGTGTCTGATTTGAACGAAGACGCCTTTTGCAAAATTCTGACGAAACTGTCCTGCACGACGTCTTCCGCCAACGCACGGTTTTTTACCACAGCCAACGCCACCGACAGCATTCTGCCTGAAAGGAGTTGCGCCAACCCATCCAACGCCGATTCGCTGCCGTGCGACAATTGCACAATGTACGCATTTATCTGTTGTCTGTCAAAATCCGTCATACGTCAATTATACTTTTCGTCGAAAGTTTTTGCAACAAAAAGGCACAAAAACTTTCTGTCTACCGACATTACAACACGCCCAAAGTACGTTTTGTCCCCCGCAAAAGAAAAAATATTGCAAAACTGGACTAAAACTACAAATCAGAATAAAAACAGACGGACTGTGGCAGTTGTCTCCACCGAATGTCTGTTGCCATGCGAAATGGCGCACTGCTTTTAGCCTTACCAAGTACAACACTTGTTTGCGTTGTTACACTAGTTTTGTTTGTTTGGAATAAGATATGTTCTAAACAAAAAAACCGCTTGCGATTTGCAGGCGGTTTATTGAAATACGATTAGTCGTTTTTTTTGCAATGTCAATACAAGAAATTTCCGAGATGACTTTGCAAAACCATTAGTTACAGTTATATCGTTAATAAAACGTTTTAGTGTTAAAAGCAGAGTTGAAAGTTTTGTTAACATTGCAAAAAAATCAAAAAACAACTTTTTTCAAACGCCGTTTTAGTGTATTTGATTTTCTGCAAGCAACTGCTAAACAATCACAAGTTTAACTATTTATAATCAGCGTTACAAAAGACTTACGGAACCACCTTCAACGCTTACAGTGACATAACGTATGTTCATGTTTTCCGACAGCGAAAATTCCAAATAATTCACTGTGATTACATATCTTTCGCCCATATCCAAATTACCGACAGTTTTGTGAATTTGACGAAGATCCTCCCCATTGTCGTTTTTGAAAGATATTTCCAACTGTAAATATTCAATATCTGTTTTTGCTACGATAATTATTTCCGCAGTCAAAAGATTTGGGTATTCAACAGATACCTCAACATCTCCGTTATTTGCATCTCTTTCAAAAAGACCCGGCTCGCTTGGTTCTCTCTGCGTCATTGTAATAATTTTACCCACAACAAAAAACGCTGCAACTAAGGACAAAAGAACCAAAGCAGTTATCAGAATAGACTTTATTGCAGATTTAACCATTGAAGAACCCTTTTCGTTTTGCGGCAAATTTGGATCGTGTTGTGACATTTTGTCTCCTTATTAAAGTTTGAAAATTATTTTAAATTCGATAATAGCCAATTTGAATATCGCAGGAATTATTTTTTGCTAATTTCCCATTCAAATCAATTTGTTTTTCCTAAAATGCCCGTCCAACAAACTTAAATCAGCAAATTGCCCACGAACAAGTAACGGAATTGTTTCCATTCATCTTACACTGCTACATCACGTTAATATAGCGTATTCGTATGAATGTTTCGTCAAATACAAATGACAACCAAATATACTAAACAAAAGCGTTTTGCTTTTAGAAATTCTTCAAATAAAGCATCGAAACTTTGCGCATCGTTACAAAATGCATTAAAAACGCTAAATACGCACAAGATCTGCAGTGAAAGAACTTTTTTAATCATATGTATTAAAATTTTATGTTCTTAAGCAAACCGCTTTGCCGTCTCTTCAAACCTTGAAATTAATTAATATTATTATATAAAATTTAATATCATTGTCAATAGTTATTTACGATATGCGAAAGATCAGTATAGTAAACCCGTCCTGAATTTCATTTACAAACGAATTTATCAGTAACTGTCGAATAATGTTGGTTTGACGAACAATAAACAAAAGACCACGTATTAATTATTTTTTGAATAAGCAATAAGTCAAAATTTAATAACGTAAAACTTCTTAACAGTTTCACACCGTAAGGACAAATTTGACAGAGCGGACGTTCTGCGGTATAATGTCCGTAAAGGCGGTTACCGCTTTGGACGATTATTTATAATCTGTAAGATTGCCAGGGCAATCTGCAATATTACAAGTGCTAGTTGTAATATGTTCATAGACGTAACCTCCTTTTTTTCTGCAAAAAAACCGCAGGTTGTTTGCTATGTCACAATTTAGGGGGAAGACTACGTTTTAGTGTCGGAATTTAGTGTCAGGAAAAATGCCGTTTGAGGGCAAAAAACAGCCGTTTTTGCGTGTTTCGTGAAAATTTTTAGTGTCAGAATTTAGTGTCAAAAACAAAAGTGATATTTCAGAACATAAGAAAAAGCCCCGAAAACCTACATTTTCAGGGCTTTTTGGGCGGAGAGAACAGGATTTGTCCCGTGGCGAAGCCTCGGGGGAGCGTAGCAACACCGTTGCAAAACGCTGCGTTGCGAAGCGATACGTCATTTCATTGTCCTGTTCTCGGAGCATTGAAAAAGGCTTGCCGTTGCAAGCCTTTGCTTGGCGGAGAGAACAGGATTTGTCCCGTGGCGAAGCCTCGGGGGAGCGTAGCAACACCGTTGCAAAACGCTGCGTTGCGAAGCGATACGTCATTTCATTGTCCTGTTCTCGGAGCATTGAAAAAGGCTTGCCATTGCAAGCCTTTGCTTGGCGGAGAGAACAGGATTTGAACCTACCAAACATTTTCAAACTTTGCATTTTGAAGCCCTTAAATGGGGCTACAAGCCGAATTTCAATTTTTTGCCCCATTTTGCGTCAATTTTGCGCGGATTACCTGTTCGCCCTATAATCTTATTCTTAATAATTAATGCATTCTTAATTAACATCAAATTTCTTTCCTTTCGCCGTTGTTTTTGTTTCTATAATAGATTCATCAAATTTAAAATTTTCATAGTCGGAAAATTTGAATCCATCAGGTAATACTTTTGTAGCATACGAAGCGATTTCCGTATTAGTAGAAAACGCCGCATTTCTGCCATGAATTTGTCTATTTTTAGAAACAAGGGATATTAGCAATTGGAATTGTTCGCTTGACATATTATTTAAAATTGGGCGAATAAATGTCTCATATCGATGATCAGCACAATCATAATTATAACTGTCTCCAAAAATATTTATAAAGAAATCTATTAGTTCTTTTAAATAACCCTCGTTTTTATATTTTCTTATCACATAATTAGAAGTAGAGAGCGCAATTCGTAAAGAATGAGTCTTTGCAAGTTTTTTTAATGCTTCCAAATGTTGTTGTAGCGAGTCAAACTTGAACCAAGCACCAAAAAATGCGTTTATCTCTTGATTGATGTAATCATCCATTACAGATTTTACTGTTTCATCTAATGTAAGATATAAACATGGAAAACTCGACAATAAAGCCACTAAAGCAAATTTTGCATCATCAGAATTATCTACAGTAAAATATGACGAATCTTCTCTTATGACTTTTGCAAATAAATTCGGATTTTCTGAAACTAAAACATTTAACCCTCTTCTGTTGCTCATTAAATTTTCCATACAGTCTGGATTATCAGACATTTTAAAACAAAATTTCCAAAATGCTTTAAAAACTTTGATTTTCATGGTTTCTGTCATTTTAGAAAAATATTTATTTCGTAAATATATTGTTAAAGTATCATCGGAATACATATTAGCATTCTGCTTCAAGTCTTCCAATAAAACCTCCATTATGCTTTTAATAAAAATAGGCGGTTTAATCAGTATTTCATTCAATATATTCTTGATATGGGCAATCGTAGTTTCTTGCGATGGTGAAATTAATTCATAGTCTTGCGTCATAGCAGGATGTGCAGATAGATTTCTATCGTCATACAAATGAATAAGATTAGAATACGCCTGAATTTCTAATAATTGAGTTTTTTGCCGTACTTCATCTATAAGCACTTTTTCCCAACTAGATTTACTTTTACTGCTTGTCTGCGTCTTTTCTACAGAATCTAAAATTTCTATAGCAACGCTATCGTTATATACATCTCTTAATTCCTGCAACTTAAATAGTATATCGCATATAGCTATTGAATACAGCATTACAGTAGCCGACCTAAAGTTGCCATTTGAGTACGAACTTAAAACTTCTTTAAAATATGTTTTGGTTTTAGAAAAGTAGATTTTATCCATTTCGGGAAGCGTCATCATCATATGTTTTGCTCCTATTCAACTGTCAATTTAAGCGCTTCGACAAGTTTGAAAACCGTTGTGCAAGAATTCCATTCCCAATATCTGGGCTTAGAATTCTCACCGTATAGTTCGTTATGATTCTTTACGCGTTTTTGGTAAACAACTTTTGCGTTAGTGCAAGCGTCTCTGTAATGCGGAACAAAGTATTTTGCAAGTTGCTTTTCGTCGCTTTTGCTATACTCTTGCGAACAACCGCAACTTTTCAAATACTCGTCTAAAATCTTTTTGTGGCCGTTAGTGTTAAGTTCTTTTTCGCACTTTTCAAAGTGAGATATTAACCAAACTTCGAAAGCCAAATTGGAAAAAGCATACTTAACACCGTATCTTTCGGCAAGTGTTACCGCTTTACTGAAACTGCCTTCTTCATAGGTGTTATCTACGTCAAAAACAATCCACACCTGATTGCTTTCTTCCAAGTGCATTCTTGCAGTTTCTACAAGCCTAACGGGATCGGCATTATCAAAAAGTATTTTCACGTCAAACGGGCTTTTCTTAGCTTTCAACAAAGAGAAATAGTTGCGCTCGGTTTCTTTGCCGTTAGTAATAATATAAAACAGGTCTCTTACGGGACGATCAAGTTTCTTTCGTGCCATAACTCACCTCACAGACCTTTTGTCATATCGGGCAAAGCGGCGTAGAAACCGGCTAAATATCGTTTGCTAAACAATTCTGTTTTTCTTACGTTCTTAAAGTCTGCAAGTGATATAAGTGTGCTTGCGCCGAACTTATCTTTACTGGTAAAGTAAATTTGGTCTCTGCGTAAATCTTCGTCCATAAGCATAACGTTATGTGCAGTGCAAATTAGTTGAGCATTCTTTGGATTTTTATCTATAGAATTAAATAACTTTATAAGATAGTCCGCCACCAAGAAGTGCAACTTGGAATCCATTTCGTCTATCACCAGAACCCTACCTTGGTCCAATGCGGCAAGCAACCAGCCCAAGTAACACAAGAGTCTTTCTGTCCCTTCGGAGTTAAACCCTATGTTCTTAAATAATAAAACTTTCTTTTTGCGTTTGGCTTGACCGGCAGCATTATAAACGTCAAAAGAAGTTTGAACATCAATATTATAAATATTGCTGTCTTCTTGCTTTAATTGTCCTGTAAGGGGTTGAGTTTGCAACTGGGTATTAAATCTTAAAACACTGTTTAAGTCAGCCATATTGACTACTCGATCTTTGGTTACTTCTAAATCTTTAATTCCTATATCTGCAAGCGCAAGTATCTCCAACGCCTGTCTTTTGTACTTGCCATGTTCCAAATTATATATTTCCAGACTGTTAGCATTGTTTTCGAATACAATAAGCAGATTTTGAAACCATTGCATAACTGACAACAGCATATTTCTAATTAGCAAATTGTAGTTTGCGCCCATAGATAAAAACAAAGTGTTGGGAGTCAAATTAATTACTTTTGCCGCCGCTTTATCCGAACCGACTATAGTTATGCTATTACCTGTACGTTTGAATACGTTCGCAATACGCTCTTCTCTTTTATCTAGCCATTCGCTTGTAATTGCGCCATGCAAGATAGTAAAACCGTATCTATAAAACACATTATCTTGTATTAATTCAACTTCATATAAACTTTCTTCGTCGGACGCATTTTCATAGAAAGTAAAATACTCGTTACCTTGAACGATAGGCCATTGAGAAGCGGATGTAAGAATAACGTTGCGCATATAACTTAACGCTTTTAATACGTTCGTTTTACCGGACGCATTTCCGCCGAATATAACTGCCGATTTCAACAATTCATTTTCGCCTTTAGGCATTATTTTTTCATTAATGTAAAAAGTATTTATTTCTCGCAACTCCGTATCGGTAGTTGCTTCCATACTCAATACGGCTTCATCATAGAACGACCTGCAGTTCTTAAATCTAAAATTAACTAACATATTGTAACCTCCAATATATCAACTTTATTTTACTATCATTATATGTAAAAGTCAAGACTTAAACTGCTAATTTTGCAAAATATTTGCAAAAACGTCGCCTTATTATACATGTAGACCAAGCTGCAATATTTTATACATGTCGTTAAATTAAAATTAATTAAAAATTAGTCCCATAAAAATACAAACCAAATTAACAGTAATTTTTTATTAAGATTGTATTTGAAACACAAGTTTATATTCTGTATCACAAACAAAATTGCGGCAACTAATGACAAAATACCTCCACAGTGATATAATTGTATTAAAAGTTATATTAGGAGATGGACATGAAGACAGATCAAATAAAGTCTATAATTGAGTCAATGTTTGATACAAATAGCCATATAACCTCCATACTTATTGATGGTCAATGGGGCGTAGGAAAAACCTATGCTACATTGGATGCGCTTGAAAAAACAAAATCATGCAGATACGCTTATTCTTCTTTCTTCGGTAAAACTTCGATAGATGAACTGAATACCGAATTATATAGGCAACTCAATAAATCCGACAAAATTCTAAATACAGTTAGTTCAATAGTAAGTCTTATCGGTGCGTCGGTCAGTTTTAGCGGTGTTGGTATAAATTTAAACGGAACAACTTTTAATAGAACACATAGAATTAAAAAAAGCAAAAAGTATACTACCCTCGTTGTTTTAGATGATTTAGAAAGGATGGACGAAAACAAGATAACCCAAAACGCTCTGTTGGGTTATATCAATCAGTTAAGCCTACAAGGAATTAAAATTATTGCCCTATCTAATCTAGGTGATAAGTTGGAAAGTCACTTGGGTGAGTTTAAAGAGAAGGTATTTGATAGAATTTTTAAAATAACGGACACCCCTTTAGAAATTGCCAAATTTCTTGTAGATAAAAATGCAGATATTGATTTGAAGTGTTTGGATTTGGTATCAAATAACCTGCGAATGTTTATTAAGGCTAATTCTCTTTATCAACAAATTAAAAAGCATTTGCAAGACAAATTAACTGATGATAACGCACCTTTCCCGTTTAGATATTGTCTGTATGTAGTTGAGGAATCGTTAAACAATACTCTAACGACTTTATATAAAAAATATATTGGCAAATGGTTCGAACATGCTTGCACAACCAACGATTCGTCCAGAATACCAGCAATTGTATCATATGAGAACAGGGAGTATAATCAAGACATAGAAAACAATTTGCTTATTACAGCGCTCTTTAATGTGTTTGAACAAAATGACTTTTCTCTACTGGATCAAATATATTTTTGCTCACACGAGGCCTCAATACTAGTAAACGAGGTTTTTTACCTGTCCGATAAGGACAAAATCTCTCTTATACAACAACAATATAATTATATTCTCAAAAAAGCGTTGCCTGCCGAACTCAATCTTGTTATGCAAGCGATTAGAAATTGGCACCAATATGCTTTTTACATGGATTTCGACTTTATTAATAAAAAAACACTGTTCGAAAAAATTTACGAATTGGGCTGTGGCTATATGGAACCCGTTCTCATAGAGGGTGAATTTCTTACCTTTGCCAAGGAATACAATAAATTTTATGATGAAAAAGAAGTTATGCAATTAAAATCATTTTTTGCTCATACGACTGTGTATTCTAAGGAATTTTGCGATAAGCTTACCACAATTACTCAAAATTATTTCAATTACTCTCAACATAAAAAAGATGTTGTAAAAGAATTACTGCAAAACAATAATTACTATATGAATTGTATTGGAGAGACTATAAATGAACCAATATGGCGCTCAATGCATAGTGTTGCATACATAGTTAAAGAAAGAATACCAGAGTTAAGTCAAGATTTATTTGATTATTTGGAAAAATTAAAAAAGAGAGAACCCCAAAATAGAACGCTAAGTCGAAGAATTAATAGTTTGGAAAAACAATACTTTCCATCACTTGGTGATGTATGTGAACAAGCGTAATTGCCCAACAGCAATTACGCTTGATAATTATACGTATAAGTAATTTGCAATAGTTCATTTTAAAACACAACCTATACGACGAGAGTTACTTTGCATTTTGATTTGTAAATATTTTAATAATTATAGCCTTCTACAAATTTCACTATTATTCTTCAAGCCGTTTATAAATCAACAAGAAATCACATTATTTCTTATCAATAGGTTCGGCTGGAAATTTTGTTCTATTTGCAGGTCGCGAAGCACTATCTCTAATAAGTAATCCTTCTGTAATTGGCCTTGCATTACACACAACTTTTCCGTTTGACGATTTACTTACTGGTCGTTTGTCCGCGACACCAGTTGTTTTCACCACTTTAACACTTTTAATAAATTTGTCTGACATTTTATTCTCCTCATAAAATTATTAATATGATAGATATTATCGTTGCAATTACATATGCACAGCTTAACCATAATGCAACAGTAAACAGTTTTGCCTTCTTATCCACAACAGCAATATTATATAAAATAAACGTATTAAAATCGGCTATTAATTGAACATTAATATCATCAGACGTTGCATTTTCAGATCGATACTCATTAATATCCAATCCTTCAAATACACTAGTATCATAAGTCCAATATTTACGAGTCGACATTACGCATGCCAAAAGAATAAACGCACAAATAAATAGCGCAAGAGCTCCGAAGAAAAACAGAAGTTGTGTGACTTCCACAAAAGAAAATAAATCCTTTGAAAGTTGATTCTTAATATAGCGAATATCTATAATCTGTAAATACAACGGAAACGATGCCATTAAAAATGTAATGAATATTCCAGCCCGTGTGTCAAATGAGCGACTACGTTCCGTCGTCTTCTGATATTCATCATATACCACATTAAATATTGGATCAATGATATGTTCTTCTTGTTTTTTTGCCATAACTATCACCTATTATATGTTTAATAATAAATTGTTCCTATGTTTTTGTCAACTTTTTTAGTCGTATCTGACTAATTCACCAATATTTCTCCTTTGGTTTATTTTAACCTATCGGCGTTGGTCATTGTGGCATAGGTCAGCGAAGCCGTCAACGGAAACAAAAATTTCCGTTTTGCTTAATAACATTGAGCTTCTAAGAAACTTATTCATATCTCCTGTTTTCTTTTAAGTCAACTTGTATTTGCAGGTTGGCTTTTTTCTAGTTAAATTTTTGTTTCTTGTTCGTTGACGGCTGTCCGTTATTTTAATTACGGATATTAGATTTTCGACCTATGCCCCTGCTGACCTAGCCGAAAGGCTAAAAAGCTAAAATAAAAAAAGGAGAAAGAACAATGGAACTCAAAAAGGCAAACAAAAGTTGGAGTTATATACAAGGTTTCAAAAAGGGTATTGAAATCTCGAATAACAACCATCTCGAGCACGGTTACTTCGCAGACGAAGAAAACGAATTGACTGTCAAAGGCTTTCAAAAACAAATAGACGAAGGCGTTGACAAAGACGGCAATAAACTTACCCACAGCCAAATCCAATGGCGTAAAGGAGTTGTTGACGGTATTAAGCACAAGAACGGAACGGGTTATTGCTTCAAAGAACCCAGTCCCTTCGAGCAAAGACTAAATAATCACTACTACGGCGAACGTAAGCCGTACAACGGCACCAACCGTTGGGAGTAAGAGTTATGAGTAATTACGAATATAACTATTTTGACGGTGAATATTTCCATACATTAAATCTTATGGATGTAAGTTTAGATAGAACTATTGCTACTATCGCAGTTACTTGCGCAGGCAAAATATCCGTACAAGAATTTGATTTGTACGAGAACGAAAACGGATTGTACTTCGAGTACGGTCCGCTTTTAGACAATATTTACCTTGAAAACTTTGAAATTATTGAATAAGGAGAATTAGACAAATGACTAATAAAATTGCAATGGTAATAGGCTCGTGGGGAAGTTACAACGAATGTAACGAACGAGCGTTAGGCAGCAAATGGTTAGATTTTGACGACTACTGCGATTGGGACGACGTTGCAGAAGAACTTAGAAAGGAAGGCTTTCTTCTGGACGGAATAGACGAAGAACTGTTCGTACAGGACATCGAAGGTATGCCCGACAACAGCGTTAATTGGGACTTAATGAGTCCCAAGACAATATTCGAGTTAATAAAGAAGTCCGGCGTATTGGAAAGCAACTACAAGTACGAAGTTATGCAAGCGTATTGCGAAGTGTGTACCTTCGACGAATGGCAAAACCTTGTAAACGACTACGAAGAAGACTGGGATAGAGATATTGTCCTGTACCGCGGACAAGACCTATACGACTTGGCGTACGACCTTGTAAACGAGTTTTACGACTTAGACAAAATGTTGGGGAATCTCGCGTCCTACTTCGACTACAAGTCTTACGCAAGAGATTTGAGTTACGACGGCTACACAGAAACGTCTTACGGCGTTATTGAAATTAGATAAAAAAGGAGAAAAAATTATGAACACAACACTGACGCAAAGAAAAGAAATTGCATTAAAAGCAATGAAACAACTCGACATCTACAAGCCCTACATACAAGGCTTTAAGCAGGAAGATAAAGTATGCTTCTTTGAACAATTCGGCGGCTTTTGGGTATACCAAGAACCCGAGATAGAAAAGAAAATGCGAGAAATAGAACAGAAGCACAATTGCACGGTTTACGCTATAACGCACGAGTTTACCGACTTCGGCGAACTGTGGGATTTCTTAATAGTAACCGACTACCCCGAAGAATGGGAAGATACAGTTTATTCGTACGGCAACAAACATACGTTATTCGCTTACGTTTGGAATAAGTCGGATGAAGACTGCAGCGAGTTCGGAGATATTACCGTACAATCGTTTGGCGGCGGAATAAGGAGAATTGCATAATGAACGCAAGAGATTGGCTTATTGACGCATTGCAGAGTGAAATAGACAATGCGGACTTTTCAACAGAAGAAACGCAAGACGACAGTTACCAATACGCTATTTCTAAGATAACGGAGATATTCAAGGAATGTAACGACGATTCGTTGACGTTACACGACGTTGTAGAAGTAGTCAACATTTTAGATGACTTGGAACTGTCGTTAAAAGACGCGTACGAACACGCAATTATATCTTTAATTTTAGAATAAGGAGAAAAACATTATGCAAGACACCGTTTTTAATAATTACAAAACAAAGGGATATATTAACTCTCTTAACGTAGGCAAAATGCGTCCAGAAGTGATGGACGAAATTACCGTATTGGAGCAAGTAGGCAGGAACGATTACATAGTAGACTACAAAGGTGTGAAATGTCACGCTATCTTTAATTGGTTTGTTTGCGCGTACTTCGTAGACGACGTTTACGGAATAGTAGGAGAGAGCAAATGAAAAACAGCAAAGAACTTAAAGCAATTTTAACGGCTATACACTGTATAAACTTCGTAAGCGACCATAAGGACAAAGATATATACAATTTGGTAGATTACGCTATTCAAAGGTGTTTCGAAGGCAGTACCAACTTAATATCTCTCTGCTGCATTGGTCACACCAAAGAAAGCATTATGCCGCCAATTAACGAACTGTTAGAGAGCGAAACGCAGTATTTGCAATTCATTAAAAACAAAGGAGAATAACAATGACAAGATATTTATTCTATTCTTACAACGAGCATAACGGAGCGATCAACTTCAACTACGTAGATGAAAACGGAAACCGCAGTAACCATTGTTATATGGGCTATTCGCTGCGCAGAGCATTACAGGTCTTTCGTTGGCGAAATAATTTAGATTACAAGCACATAAACGTACTGCCGTTAAATTAAGGAGAAAAACGATATGAATAATATACAAAAACTTGCAGCAACAGGTAATACAAATCACAAACTGTTTGCCGCGACCGTGACAAGTCTTATGAAATCCCAAGGTTTTTACGGCAGATTGTATAACACCGTAAACGAGTTTGACGACGAGAGTTACCACGCTCTTTACAGTCAACTTGAAAAACAAAATTTCAAAGATACGCTCGACGTTGTGTTTTGGTTGGAGTGTTGAAATATGCGTAATTACGGATACAAAGTGTGTTACAAAAGACAAGGCTCATATAAATGGCGTGTGTATGTTGTTACCAATACGTACGACTTTGCATTGTGGCACGTACGCTGGTACGAACGTGAACCGCCCAAACATAGGAACACAGGCAAGGCTATTGAAAACGCCGTATGGGACGTGTTCCCCATAAAAACGCTTGCCGAGTACAAACGACGATGGCGCGGCTGTCCATTCTGAATATATCTAATAATTGCTTGACGTTTAGGGAACAATTGATTATAATTATGTAAAAATGTTCCCTAAAATTAAAGGAGAATAAAATGACTAATATGTACCGTATTCAAGAATTATTAAGGGCGAAAGCAAGCGCAGAAGCCGAATTAAAACTCATACCGTATAGCGGAACGCCCGAAATAAAGGAAAACGCATCGGGAAAATATTTGTATATGCGCAAACGGGAATTAGGCAAAGTTAAATCCGTTTACGTAGATAAATATTCGCAGGAATTGTACGATACGCTGCTACGTTATTCCAAACGGTCAAGAGAGTTAAACAAGCAAATTCGGCATATAAACAAAGAATTGGCTCTGCTTGGCTACGAGTCTCGAGAAATTACTTCAAGGGTTCAACTGAATTTGGATTTTGCGCGTGCCAACTTAAAAGCCAATATATACGACCAAGCGGTATTGGAAGGCGTGGCTACTACTTTTCCTCAAACCGAAACAATAATAGACAACGGAATAGTATCCGGCGTGACTGCGACCGACGTTCAAAAAATACTCAATCTTAAACACGCCTGGGAGTTTATATTGGATAAAGACGTATTGCTTTCTCCAAGTGACTATTATGTTTTGTGCAACGTTGCCCAATTGGTTAACGAAGGGTTCTATTACAACGGCGGCAAAATTCGATCGGTTCCGGTAAAAATAGGGGGCTGTTCGTATACGCCACCCATTCCTAACGAAACAGACGTTATGCAAGATATATCCGAACTCATTAACAGAAACGGCTCTCCTATAGACGTTGCAATATCTTTATGCTTGTACTGTATGAAAACTCAAATATTCAATGACGGAAATAAGCGTTCAGCAGTAATATTCGCCAATCACTTTTTGATAGGCAAAGGCGAAGGATTGCTTGTAATACCCGAACAGAATGTCGAACAGTTCAAAAAACTGCTTGTAGATTATTACGAAGGACGAAACGAACAAACTATACGTCAATTTTTGATAGAAAAGTGCTGGCGAAAATTTTAGAGTTTTAACTACTATAGAACACTCGACGCAGTGTTCTTTTTTTACACAAATTTTCAGGAGAATACAAAAATGGTAAAACTGAATTTAGAAGCAGAAGGGACGGAGCAGCAAGCCGTCCTTTCATATTTGCAGGAGAATGTAAGCGAAACGCTTGCAGACAAAATTAACAACGGCATATACGTTGAGAAAGACAGTAAGCGGTTGCTCAATAAAAAAGACTTAAACGGCTTTATGCGTTTTGCTTGCAACGAAGCCAAGAAATTGGCAGAGAAAAACGCCCAATCCGCTTGTGTAATGGATTCCGTCGTTTACGGTTGGGCAGTTCACTACTTTGAAGAAGACAGCATTGATGGCACGTTATTCAACGAAGACGGTACGGAATACAAGAAAGTTGTACCAACGCAACCGAAAACAACGGTTACTGCAAAACCCGTAATTACCAAGCCTAAAAAGAACGAAGGGCAGGTTTCTATCTTCGATATGAACTTTGACGAGAACGAGCAGAACGACGTTGACGACGAAGAACAAGATGACGGCGTTGACGATACGGACGAAGTAGAAACGCCACCTTCCGGCACTGGGCAGGCTGCGGCGAAGCCGACTTTACAGGCAGATTCCGCTATAACGCAAAAGGCAGAACAGACCACCGTCGGCACCCTTTCTCCCAAATCCACCGAACAACGCACGGAAAAGCCGACTTTACAAGAAACGCAATCCGCAGCAACTCCGCAAGTCAATTCTGCGGAGTTGTTTTCTTGTCGTCCTTTGCAACAAAAAATTTCAAACGACAGTGCAGAAATTTTTTACTACAAATACACGCTTATACAAAAGCAGTACCCCGAACACGTTGTATTCTACCGTTTAGGAGATTTCTACGAAGCGTTTGCGGAATCTGCGGAAAAAGCAAGTAACGTATTAAATATAACTCTTACGGGTAAGAATTGCGGAAGCTACGGACGTTTGCCTATGTGCGGAATACCGTATCACGCAGTAGATAAATATATAGACAAGTTGCGTAATAAATACGACGTTGCTCTTATGCATTCGGACAAAGAATTGAAGTTGCTACCTAAAAAGGAGTTTGCCGACATTGTACAAGAAAACGCAGAGAAATTGGACGCTATGGCGGATGACGACGAATTAGGACTTGTAATTGACGAAGATACCGATAAGGAAATTGACGGACTGCCGTTAACCGAATACAGTAAATACTTCGACGTTGAACAACACACCGACAAAATAACCGGCGAAATTAAAGCGCCGAAGATAGACAAGAACTTGTTTGAAATACTGTACAAATTATTCGACGGACAAATTGTTATGGGGTGAAGAAATGAACATTGAGAAGATTAAACCCATACCCAAATACATATTGGAAATAGTAAAAAAGAAAGAAAAGGAACGTATAACTTATTGGTACGGGCACGTTAGATTTTATTCGTATCTTGCCAAAAACGACGGCGAACTCGTCAAAATTACCGTTGCGTGCAAAAACAAATTAAACAGCCCGCGTTGGCGCTGCAAACAAGTAGTAGTTCACGGCATACACTCGAAGGAATGTTTTTTGAAAGACATCGTACTGCACTGTATGGGCAACTACTCGGTCGGCTGGTACGAACAAGGCTTGCAAAAGGATAGACGTTGGTACGAAAGCAACGATTGGGGCTTACAGGACGACAGGTATTTCAACATAGACTGCCCTATACTCAACTTGGACTTTTTAGACAAGTTTCCCGAATACAAGTATTCCGCTGCAAAAGAGTACAAAAGCGGGGAACTGTTCAAATATCTGCGGACGTATGAGAAATATCCCCAAGCGGAAATGCTTGTTAAGTTTGGGCTTTCTAAATATGCAACGAGTGTGCAGGTTTTACGCAAGGTTGCAAAAGATAAACGCTTCCGCAAATGGTTAATAGAAAAACGCGACGAAATACGGTGTAAAGGCTATTACGTAGGAACGTTGCTTATTGCTTACAAAACGGGCAAACCGCTTGAACGTGTCCAGAAGTTGGAAGAAGAAAAGAAGTCGTTCTCCCGTCAGGACGGATACAGGAACATAAAGAAACTGTTTGCAACGGATAAACAGATTACGGAGTTTATGGAATACGTAGATAAACAGAATACCAATATTTCGTCATACTCGGACTATTTGCACGCTTGCGAGTATTTGGGCTTGGATATGACTTTGCCTAAAAACCGTATGCCGCACGATTTCAAACGCTGGCACGACATACGCATAGACGAATACCGTACGGCAAAAGCGTTGAAAGACGAAGAAGAACGCAAAGAGTTTTATGCGAAGTTTAAGACGGTTGCTGAAAAGTATTTACCACTTCAGTGTTACAAGGAAGATACTTTTATTACGGTAATTGCTAAGAGTCCGAATGAGTTAATATACGAAGGAGATACACTGCATCACTGTGTCGGACATATGAATTACGACCAACGGTTTATACGGGAAGAAAGCTTAATATTCTTTATACGTAATAAAAACGAACCCGAAGTACCGTTTGTTACCGTGGAATACTCTTTGTCTAAACACAAGGTATTACAGTGTTACGGTGAAAACGACCATAAACCTGCAGATAATGTATTAGAGTACGTCAACAAAAAGTGGCTGCCGTATGCTAACAGGCAGTTGAAGAAAATACAGGCAGCAGCCTAAGCAACCTAACGTTGCATCAGCTAACAGCTTTTACAAACACACAAATATTTGAAAAATAAGGAGTATTAAAATGAGTAAATATTTCAGAGCAACAGGGTACTACCCGAAAGAAGATATATCTTTTATTGTAGACAGTAACGGCAAATTCACCGAACGCTGGCAATTAGGAGCGTTCCTAGTACAGCATAACTGCAAAGTGATAGCTATTAACGATTACGAGCAGATAAAAGAAATAGACTTGATTAAAGCGAGCATAGATAAAGATAGACTCATTTTGCGTACCGTCGTAAAAGGAGAACCGCTGAAAACTGCGAATAAAATAGCCGTTGGAAATAAGGTTTACGCGACAAAGTAAATTATTAAATGTAAAAGGGGCTGTTGCCGCGTGAAATTTATTCGCTTGCAACAGCCCCAAATTAGATTTTTTATGTTTTAGAGATATTTTGCGTAGATTGTTTTTCGGCTTTTATTTTCCGAGCAGTGACCGAACACCATATAAATACGCCTATATGCATAGCAAGAAATATTATACTAACAAGCGCCAGCATTATCTCAATCGATATGCTTTCGCTTACAGCCATAACAATTGCATAACTTACCCCAAATAATAATACACCTATTACGCAGGATAGCCCCATCCACAAAAACAAATTGCGATAGCGTTTTGCTGTCGTTTGTTTATCAAAGAAAACAATCGCATTAACAATAATCACGCCAAAAACTGGTATCAACAAAATCCATCTAATTTTTGAGTAATCTTTCATTAAATAAATCCTCCTCTTTACTTTTATTTCCCCGTTTTTAACTTCCTTATTGATCTTTCTTTTCCTTCTTAGAGACAATACAACACCAAATAAACGCGCCAAGATGAAGAAAAACCATAAGTATTATTATACGAACAAGCCTTTCATATACCAGTTCTTCGGCTATTAAATAGAAAGTCAATTCTCCAATCAAAGTGCCAATAACTGCAGGGATGGATAAGGCAAGCATAAAGCCACACCAAAATTTAGTAATCCTAAACCGACATTCCGCTACAACCGAAAAAAATATTATTCCCAGTCCAATCCACGGTATAAAGAGAAACCATTTTAGTCTTGAATAGTCTTTCTTTCCACTAATCATCCCTTACAGTTACCTTAAATATCATTAGATCTCAATCAAAACTCTAACGCAATATAGAATCCCGGTCCAAATCCCATTCCAAATATTGCCCCCTCATTAGTAATACCAATGTCAATTCCAACACCAGCATAAGCACCAAATTTAATCATACTATCTCCAAATTTGAGACCGAATTCTCCATCAATCAATGTCGCTCTAGCACTTATTCCCAATCCTACTGAGGCTTCCGCTTTACACGCGCCCAAGTTAATTATTAAGCCGCAACTCGTTTCTCCAAAAGGAATATTGAAATCCACGTCGGCCGCACCAATTTCCAAACTGGCAAATGATAACCCCATGCCTGAATTGTCGCCCGACAAAGATAAACCTAATCCGCCTCTTGCATATGCGGCATGAACAGTTACACATTCGACTTGTACAGGTCCATTAGTTGGCGAAAAATAAAAACTTGGTGCTGCTTGCCTTTCAGTGCGAACAACGTTAAAATCATTTTTCGGTACAGTATATGCAGGTATATCCGTTTTCAGTTCGGACATTACAGGCGAAAGAGTATTTAAGCCATACGGATCGTGCTTGCCGACAGTTAAGAAGTCTATTGAGGACTTGTCCAACGTCAGCCATCTACCCCATTCGGGTATATAATATCTACCGTTAATACAGTACATTCCCGATTCGTCGTCTTGATAACAACACTTGAATCTGAACGGGTTTATATTCGCTATACTCGACTGATTTAGGGTTATTGTAGTTTTACCGTAGGCGGCATAGCTGTATTTTGCAACAACAGTACCGTCTTCATCCACAACGCCTAAGATGTTGCCCAATACGTCTTTTACGTAAAAGTAATAGTCGTAGTAATCTTTTACGAAGCCGTACAGCTCGTCGTTTTCGTCATACAGGAAATCCAGTTGGTAACTCTGGGCAATCTCCGTAACCAGTTTTAATCCGCTGTAAACGTATTGGGTTGTACCGTTAGGTCCGACTTTACTTATTCTTTGACCGAGATGGTTGTAAGCATATTTATACTGTGCGCTACCCGTGCCAAACTCTATCAGCTGATTCCTAAAATACTCGAAATATTTACTTTTCCAACCTGTGATTAAATTACAGTCGTAACCGTCGTATCTGACCTTATAACCGTCCGCCCTGGTTATTAGATTACGCATTTGGTTATTATATTCCATTCCAACGCCGCACAGGTTTGTAATGTTGCCGTCTTTATCGTAGAATATACTTTTACTGTCGTCTTTAATAACTCTACCTATGGAGTCGTATTCGTAAGTGTGTCCGCCGAATGTCGCGTCCGTAATGGATTTTATTCGTCCCATATCGTCGGTTACATACGAACGTTTTGTTTGCTTATTGCCGATCCAAATACCTTCCGAATCTACAATGTTTGAATAATACTTGGAATTCTTGGAACGCTTTTTGTAGGTTATAAATTTGGACAAAATACCCTTATTGCGTTTTTCGACAATTTTACGCTTCAACATTCCGAATTCGTCACGCGCCGTAACGCAGGAAATATTATCCAATTGCGTTGCCACATATTGCGTCGAACTTACGGTATGGTAATTACCGTCGGCTATCAACATCTCGATTTGACCGTATAGCGGATAACATTCGCCGCCCGTCAAAGAATTGTCATCGCCGATTTTGTCCATAGTGCGACCTATGGAATACGACAAACCTGTAAAATCTAGGGATTTTCTAGTCGCGGTTTCGTAGACCTCGTTATCCAAATATACGCGTATCTTTCTTGTGGACGTAGTAGACAACGACGTTGACGTAACTTCGGTACCGAACGCCAAACCAATTGTGTGCCATTCTTTCTCAGCAAAAGTAAGTCCTGTATGGATAATCGTTTCCTTTAGGGCTACACAGACCTTGCCATTACTATCCTTATACAAGCCTAGCGTACTGCCAGCCGAATCTTTTCCTTCAAAGAAATACTGTTTACCCACATTTTGGCTTATATACGCACGCATCATTATTGTGCCTTCGTTCGTATGATCTAATCGATAGACCAACGGACATCCATCGGCAACATAGGCATAACCGTAAGAGGATAAATTAAAATGAAACGATCTATCTTTATCCAACTGAGACCCGAGGTTCTTTTCTGCCAGTATCGGTTTCATCCCCTTTAATGATACGTAATCATTGTGCAAGGGGAAAATCTCATAATTTTTGATTATCGCGTTGTTAACAGTATACAATATTGTTTCGGAGAAGTCAATACAATTATAGTCTGCCGCAGATTTTTCGATAACATAGTCTTTTGACGTACGGTAAAAATCCTGAATTTCTTTTTGCGGCATAGTTTTCCCAATCGAAATCATCATACAGGCAATTTCACCGCGGAAGTTGTAAGTGTTCTTAGGTGTACTGCCGATAAAGAACCTCGGATTACTGCCAAAATCAAACGCGGAGAAACTATCGTTAAATACAGCTTGACCGTTTAAAATCAGACAATATCTATGCCGTCCGCTTTCGTTTACGACATTAAGCGACATAAAATTCCAACCTTCGTTTACTTGGTTTGTTGTCTTAATTTCACTACCGTCCAAGAACAAAACCAGTTTTTGGCTTTGATAATACACCTGAATTATGCGTCCGCTTGAAGATTGACAGTAGAAAAGATGCCCTGCGCGATACAAATCTTCCGGCTTAAACCAAAATTGAACGCTAAATCCTTTGTTAGAAAATGACTTATTGAACGTGTAACTCAATTGAGACGACCATGTATCAATAAACGGAAGGAATCCATCTCTACGAATATCTAATATACGTTCGTCTGTTACCTTCGGTATTATCGTTTCATTGCCCTTCGTTAAAACGGCATGTCCCTCAAATAAGCACAGGTAATTTTCTTGACCGAAGCCTTCCGTAAGAGATTGGGGACATTCGCTCTTCGAACGATCTGCTCTTTCGAAAGACTGATAAATCGATTTGCCGCCGCGCTTACGACTTTGCGCGATAACGTTTCCCTTAACATCATAGATATTGTCAATCTTACTGTCGTTTATGACTTCGCTGATACGGTTTCCGTCATGGTCGTACGCGTATCTAACGATTTCGTTGCCTTTACCGTCTAAAACCCTTGTGAGTAACTGTAAGGCATCATATTCATATTGATATTTTAATTGCGGAGTTTTGCTATTTATTGCAAGATATTTGACCTTTACAATATTGCCGAATTTATTGTATTCAAAAAGCATTTTGCCCGAATTAAGTCCGTATTTTTCTGCTATTACGTTGCCCAGTTCGTCATATTCAAACTGATATAAGACCGTATCGTTCAATAAAATGTCGGCAAGATTATTTTTGTCATCATAAACAAAATCATACACGCGTTCACCGCTTAAAATTATGCTTTTTATCAAGCGATATTGATCGTAATTATATGTAGCGGATTGACTTACGTTTCCCGTACCCAATATAAGTTTTTTCAACAAACCGTTGTCCTCATAGTTAGACTCCGACACGCAGCCCATAGCATCTAGAACTTTTATGATTCTGCCATAGTTGTCATGGGTGAATTTGGTGGTTTTCCCCATTTCGTCCGTAACAGATTCCATAAATCTTCCGTCAAAGGTGTACGTCCTGGCTGTTTCAATTATTCTGGAATTATCTGCAGTTTGCATAGTGGTTTTAACCAAATGATTAAAATCATCGTAAACATTTGTTATGGTTGTGCCGAACGCAGTAATGGAACGCTCTACTTTGTTTTTAGTATTGTATTCGTTCTCGGCATACGAAGAATCCGCACTGATAATATTGGTCAAAAGGCTTTTTTCGTTATATCTCAATGCCATTGTTTTCCCGGAGTTCTCCACTTCGGTACAATTGCCATAATCATCATATTTGTAAACCGTGCCGTATTTCTTTTTCAAAATATGTATTCCGCAAATCTCTATTTCGGCGTTATTCTCCAGTTGAATTTGCATTACTATTTTCGAAAACGTTTTATTGGCCGTTATACCCAAAGTAAGAAAATCGTAATAAGAATCCGCGACGTCTTTTTTAAAAAAGTCAACGTCGGTTTCATTACCAACATTTAGCGAAACGGTCACTTTACCTTGAGATAAAGATTTAAGTTGTTTCCCCCAAATTACAGCCATGATATTATCGCCGGGTATTCCCGAATAAGGGATTTCGCAAGTCAAAGTGCCCGACCCTTTAACGGTACTTGTAGTACCGATGAATTTCTTTAAAATCTCATCCGAACAAGATTTATCAGCAACAGTGACTCCACTTTTTGAAAAATACGACGCTTTACCGGAGTATATTGTATCGGGACAATTTACCAAAATCGGCGCACTTTTTGCAAGTAATCGCTTTGTTGTGCTATCAAATTCTGTTTCAATTGCAACACCTTGACTGTCTATTTGACATAACGGCAATCCATTGCTATCAAAATAATAAAATACGCTGTTGTTTTTAGCATTGGTTACGGTTGCTTTATTGTTTGCATAGGATACGGTTATTTTGCGTTCGCTTAAAAAGATGTTACCATAGCCTTCTTCTACTGTTGTTGCTTCCCCAATACTATTAAAAGTTACTTTAACGCACTTGGTACTAATATTATCCTTTAACGTAACTGTATCGGTGCCATATATAACAGAAGTACTATTTAATGCATACTCCTTACTTGTTCTGCCTGTACCGTCTGTATAGACAAGTGATATCAATCTATTGTTGCTATCGTAAACAAGTTCCACAATTAAAATAGCCGCCTCACTTCTAGAATAAACGACTTTTTCCACCTTGTTACCGCTTGTAATAAATCTTACAAGATCTCCTCTACCGTTTTCGATTGTAGGATAATTTTTAATAAAATCCAGCGTAAACGAATCGGTAGCGGTTTTTATCAGTTTAGGATACTCCGTTTGTTCAGTAGAATACTCAATAATATTCCCTTGTCTATCCATTATTTGATAGCCTAACATATTATCGTATCCGTCCGATTGCCCCCTAATAACAAGTTGTGTTTCCTTATTTGTCTGCCCTTCTACATAAGTATCACGAGAACCGTCAGCATTCAGCATTGTATAAGAGTTTCCCGAACTGGTCAATTTTGAATAAAAATTGAGCTTAAAACCTTTACCGAATAATCCATCTACATTTCTGTCTTGATAATTGTATATAAGTTTTAAGTCTATCGGCGCAAGACCTATTGTTTTTAAAACAGGCAGCACAATGTGCATATTAGCATCGTTTTTATTAATATTTACGCTGACCGTGCCGGCATTTCCGACAGTCTGAGTCAGCTGTTTAGTGTAATTTTTTAATCCTCTGTTCATAATTTTTTACTCCTTTATTAAAATATTTTTTTGTAGTTGTGCGTTTCTTTAATCGTTTCGTCGATAACGTATTTACCGATTTCGTTTAAATCAACAAAGCGGTTAAATGTGTTGAAATAATGTTCTGCAAGCTTGTCAGACGCAGCTCTTTTTTCGTCGAACGTAAGCTCGTCCGAAAACCTAACAAGTAAATCAATGTCGGAATCGATCCGTTGATTGCCTTTGGCAAACGACCCAAATATACCCATATGCTCTACGCCGTATTTTGTGCAAAGCATTTCCTTGTCCGCATAGATAGCACTGTAGACGTCCTTAACAGCAATAGGTTTTAGATTTTTATAATAAGACTTGTCTTGCCTTTGGGACTCAACAACAATGCTCATGGTAAGGTGGTACAGTTCAGTCTTGCTGCCATTCAAATATTTTTTTCTGGCAGTAAAATACCGATCAAGCTCCTTGCTGCAAATCCTAACCGTCGGTATGCCGTTTTTTACCAAGACGTAATTGAATAACATTAGTGAAACAAGAGTTTGAAGTTCTTCGCCCAAATTGGACACGGCAGCGAACGCTTGCATGTGAAATTCCGTCGCTTTTTCTATCGGGGACAGATCATTTAGATGGTAGTATAAGCTCGTAACGCGTACCAATAGAGCATAATCCGACACGTCACCGGTTAAAATGTACAAAAATCTTTTAAACACATCTTGCGAAAACGGATTTTTGTGATTGTTTAGTAAGTAAACGTAAGCGTCGTAATAGTTTTTTATTTTTTCCTCGAACGGTGTTTGACAGCTTGTCTCGTTGTAAACTATTTGTTTGTAAAGATCGTGTCTAAAATCGTATCCGAAATACCGCAGTAATTTTTCCAAAAAGCTGGCTATGCGCTTACGAACAATTAATTCTTTGTTTTGGGCAATTAGGTTCATTGTTCACCTCTGATTTTTCTTAAAGTTCTTTGTATACTCGGTTTAAGTCCTTTATTAAAGTCCGATTGAGCGATAGCATAAAAATCGAACGGAATCGGCAGTTTTTTTGACCAAAACGTCCGACCAAGCTGCTTACTTAAAGACAAATCGCAATCGTCCGAAAATACCGCCATAATGTCAATATCGCTATACTCGTTGCCGGAGCCTGTTGCCAGCGATCCGTAGAGATACAAATCCAAAGCAGCGAAATCTTTTAAAAATTCATTTGCGCAAGCTTGCACCTGCTGCACAGACTTAATATTATCTTCGATGCCGTGTCGACAACAAAACTTTTGAGTTCTCTTTTCCAAGCTTTCGTACAAAGCCCTAGCGTAAGAAATATCACCTTCGATAATTTTGTTATACAGGTTTTTACTGTGGCTGTGATACGGAATTATCGGCACGCGCTTTCCGTCGCAGTACTTTGTTAGAATTAAAATTTTAAACAGCGACAGCTTGTCAACGGGATTGATTTGTTCTATCACGCGCACCAGCTCGCACACTCCGGATAAAGTCAGATTTCGATTTAAATCTAAATTTATCAAATCGATAACTTCGCCGGTTACGATATTAAACAATTCCTTAATACTGCGACGTGTAGATGTACAAATATCGTTAGCGGCAAAATAGTCTCTTATTGCTACGATTTGCCGTTCGAATACTTCCGTAGGACTTGTGTGTTTTTCGAAGCAAGCTTGGAGGCGTGCAACATCGTAGCTTGACGGTAAATAATTTAATAAAACGCGACAGATTACAAAGTCGATTTTAGGATTATATATCTGCCTATGCGATACTATCATTTTTTATCCTCCGTTTTATCCCCAGGTTCTTTTTGCTTGCCAAATAGTTGTTTAATTATCTGGTTTGTTCCCGTTGCAGACACGCCGCTGACTATTCCAACACCCAAAGCAATCCAAGCGTTCTCTGCGTTAAAAATCATTTCGGGATTAGTAAAGTATATAACCACGCCTAATATTCCGCCGACAATGGCCAACAGCACGGGAATAAACCTGTATGCTTCGTTCTTCTTTTTGAATATTTGTTTGTACAGTTCGCCGACAATATAGCAGCATATGACTATTATCGGCACGCTTGTAAAATCCATTTTTAATCACCTCACTTTCCATGCAATTCTTCAATGCGCTTTTGAATATTGGATAAACCTTCTTCAACCTTGGCGAGCCGTTCAGCAAACACATGATGTCGCTCGTCGAGTTTGTTAACGTCCTGTTCCATCCTATCTACACTCTGTTTTATATGCGAAACATCCGCAATTAAAGTGCCTTCGTCCTTACCGGCATTCTTGTTGTCGCTTCGGTCATTGCGTCTAAAAGCCAAAAACGCAAATATTATCCCCGAAACAGACGAGCATAAGCCGACAATTAAAACGACCAGTTCCATTGTCATTATTCATCACCTCCCCTTTACAAGATTAAATACAAGCTTTGCGCATTGATAAAATTTCGATGATTTTACCAATACGTATCCCTACTCATATACGAAAATTGTAGCAGAGTTTTGAAACGGCGAACAGACCGACAATACGCCTGTTCACCGTTCCACATTTGTGATAAAATTACTTAATTATGCCTTTTTCCAATAACCTTGTTGCAAGATTGTCGAATCTCTTTCTATATGCTTTAAGCGTAGTCATACCAATACCTACCGATTGACAAATAGATTCGAAAGTTAATTTTTCTTCGGCTATGTATAGTTCATAAAATACTTCGCTATATACCGCGCCAAAATCCAAATCGTAAATCTTGTAATAGCGATACATTACTTCAAGCAATATCGTCAATTGCTTACTAGTTTTGTCAATTGTGTCTAAAATACCTTTTCTTTTGTTCATAATTTTCTCCTTTGCATTTTTACGCGTATTACGCTACAAAAAAGTGTCAAAGGACGACAAGTTGTTGACATTATGAACACGGATTCAATCTTGCTGTCTTTGCAAGATTGATTTCAAACAAATTATGATATAATGCAAAATTACTCTGCAATTATAAAAAAAGGAAATGGAAATTTGCCTTATATGTATGCAATAATCAACAAATTGATAAAAAATAAGTGACCGAGAGAAAAAGCTCTCAATCACTTTTTATAAAGGTCTTATTTTTATAAACTAAATTATAAACAACGAATCTAAAAAATTAATTGGCGTTACGGTTTCGCCCAAATCAATATCGGTATAGGTAAAATATATCTGTAATTGTCCGTATTCAAGATAACCCGATACCAGAACACTTGGAATGGTATCTATATTACTGGATTGACAATTGAACTTAACATCATAATTGTGCCATTCACAATTAGATTCGAATTCTTCGTCAAATAAAATATAATTTTTATTCGTGACGAAATACAAATTTCCGTATGGAAATACCGTTACAGCATCTACGTTAATCCTGTAATATAATATGTCGTTAGAAACACTATCTTGGAAAACTCTAGGCGACGTTACCGTAAAATTTTGTTCGTTTACTTTAACATCCACAAACTCATAAATATTTTCCAACGTTGTTTTACTGTATATTTCATTTTCTTTCAAATAATGTACGGGCTTGTCGTTGTTGAGAAATATAGGCAAACAAATACCGACAATCAATAAACACCCTATTACGCAGCACAACATAATGACTAGGGATTTTCTTTGAACAGTGGGCTTATTTACAACCGTCGTATCAGGCGCAATACAATATTCTCGTATAAGGTTTGCTTTTAATTCTTTGCCTTCTTCGAGAATTTGTTCGTCTAAACGTTTAGATTCTTCCCTTAATTTCTTTTCTCCTTTCATAATCTTCCTTTAATAAACATTGACCGCATAAGCATCGTCTATCGAAATGTCCGATCCCATATAAAATTTTGACGATGTTAAAATATCTACGCCTGTAGCTACGTTTAAATATTTATCTACTCTCGTGCTTCCGTTACTTAACGTATACGTATATTCTGTATAGCCGAATGCAACCATTGCATGGGGATCTTTGCAAGTATGCAAAACCACTCTGTCGGCATTAGATTTTTCCACTAATGCAGCAAAATTAAATTCGCTGCAAAACAATATAACAGGTTTGCCGGAATTTATTTGCGCTTTGGCAGCGTCATAACTAAAACTCTTATTATTCATTACGCTTGTAAAACTTGCTGCATAGGACTGCCTATTACAATATGTATTAAATCCGGACTTAAATCCAGATACCGTAGCACCTTGATGAGCAGGATCAGTCAGTCCCATATCTGTAGAAAGTTGCAACGCCGCATTGGTAACATTGTTGTCATAAGCATTATAAACGTAATATATTCCCGCATACACAACACCAGGAGTAAAGTTCGGTATTAATTCCGTACAAAATCTGTCGTAAAAACCCAATAAATTTGCGCCGGCAATCGGAACACAAGTTACGTTCGGGACAATATAATCCGGTGCCCTTAATGCGAGGCTTTTTCCGCTTGGCGTACGCTGGGTATATTCTACAGTAAATTCCTTGTCCGTAAAATCCGATGCTCCATTAAAGTCGGAGGCGTAATACTCTGTTTGTTCTGTCGTCGGTTGTATACTAAAAGTAAACGCAGCGCATAAAATCATAAGTAGACACAGGCTTAAAGCAATTTTTTGTTTCATTGTAGTTTCTCCTTTTTTAATTTAACTATATAATAGTGTCTACTTTTAGCCTTAGTTTGACAAAAGTTTTTTAAGTTTTTTCTTTGCCCTTTCGTGTTGCTTTGCCACGGCAAAATATGACTTATGTACTATTGCCGCAACTTCCCCTAATTTATATCCGTAAAACCAAACCAACACAACAATATCTGCTTCTTCTTCATCTAATTGCGCTAGCGCATTACGCATTTCAAATGACAAATATTGCTGTATCGGTTCGCAGTAATTCTTATTATCGTTTACCGCAACCTCTTTTTTAAAAAGTTTCTGCCCGTTATATTTGCATAACGCAAATAACCAAGCCGTAGGATTATCCACATAATTATTTGTCTCATGAGTTAAAAAGTATTTGAATATTTCTTGCGCAACATCCTGTGCGTCTCGATAGTCATGCTACAAATACACGGATATCTTTATTATTTGCGGATAGTATTCATCGAAAAACTTTTCGAAAATATTCTTATCTCGAATATTTCGCAGCGCTTCATTAAATTGTTTTGTAGTCATTAGTTTGATCGTTATAGATAAAAATTCAACAAGAAATCAGCCCCGTACGTATAACTGCAAGCTAATCGATACCTTGATGAATTTTAACGGATTGAATTATTGTTATATGTGCTTTTCACTTGATAGTTCTATTAGAAATATAGATGTCAGCAATCGTTTTAAAAGAATTTTTCTCGTTATCCTCCAACAATGCCCACGTAGATAATACTTTCCGTTGTTCCTCCGTCAAATCGGGAATTTCATATAAGTCGTGATAAAATTGAAACACCGTAATACCAAACGCTGCACATATTTTCTTCAGCGTTTCATTGGTCGGCTCGTGATTTTTCTTTTTGCAAGAATATAACGTACAGACAGAAATACTGGTCCTATTGCTCAACTCGTACAACGTCCAGCCCCTCTCGGCACATAATTCTTCTATTCTTTGCATTATCGTCATAATATTTGACCCCTTTTCATTTATTCTATAATAAAATTAAGGTTGATATATAATATTTCATTATATAACCAACCTTTCTAAAAATAATATATAGCTAATTAAATCCTGATAATATAAATGTGTATAACATTGACATCGTGGCGTGCGCTTGTCTTGATACGAGAGCGGCGCTTCGCGCCGCGTGCCAAGCGCACGCCACTAACAAAATCGACCGACTCAATGAAATGCGCTAAAATTTTATGCGCATTTAATTTGTATTGTCCAACAGCAAAAGCGGCTAAAATACGGGGTCACGTGGCAAGCCTGGCGTGACACCCGTATTTCTTTACGCCGCTTTTGTTTTAGTTGCTTGTAGGCAACTTTTGTATTGTATCTTTGCTTACTGTTCCAACATACTGCTGTTTGTTGTAACAAGCAAAGTTGTCGAACAAGAGTAGTTTCCTGTCGTCAAGTCCTATGCGTGTTGCCACGTCATCTTCCGCAATATCTGTTACAAAATATTGCGGTAGTCCTTTACTGTAAACTATCTTGTCGCCTGTCTTTTCAAGATACTTCATTAGATACTCTAATGCTTGACCTAAGCCACGTTTGCTTATTATCTTGTCAAAGTCCGAACGTCCAAAACGTTCGTTAAAGTACGTATTTTGATGAGATATCTGCACGCATTTAAGTCTTACACTGTAATCCTTAACTTCTACGACTTCGCCTACCATCTGTCCGTCGGGTATTTGAAACAGCCCGTGAAAGTGCAGCCGCTGCTTTTCGGGCGAGCGTTCCCACACACCCATATACTTCCATCCTTTACGTTTACATAAATTTGCAAACGTATATTTTAAGTGCTTCTTAAAACTTGCTTCGTCGTGAAGCTTATCCGAATACGTAAACGTGCAAAAGTAGTTGAAATCCGCAAGATTGGCTTTGCGTACCATTCTTACACGCCGTACTATTAAATTACGTTTCTTCCTATCAAGGTTTTGCTGTATGAACGTTTGCATTTGTTCTTCATCGGGGAAGAACGGCAGCAGGTTGTCTCGGTAAAATTCGTTACGTTCTTTCTTGGGTAGGTTTATTGCGTATTTATGCAGTTCGTTAAATATATCTCTTAATGTAAGCCGTTTCTCTTTCTTCGGCTTGGCTACGTCTATTAGTTCATCATCATACGTTTCGTCCGGTATTTCAACTTCTTGTTCGGTAGGTTCGTCAAAGATTGACTGTTGTTCGCCTTGTATCGGTTCAAACTTTACTTCTTGCGGTAATTCTGTTTTACCGTCCGCAAGCGGTATTGCTTTTTTACCGTTATCGTACCAAAACACGCCCGAATCGTAATTGTCGTCAATTACGTATTCGGGTTCGTAATCCCAAAGCAAAGCCTTCGACGGCTTTTGGTATTTGGGAATACCAATGTAATGACTGCCGTCGAAGTATACTTTGGTTTCTAAATACGCGCCTATTTGCCTTTTCTCTTTCTATTCAAGAATTTGGGCGTGTTTTGGTAGAGCATAGCGTATTCGTACTTGCCGTGTTCCTTCATAGCCTTTTTTAACGCCTTTGCGTCGCCGTCGTAAGACGCGCTGTTCAATGCCATTTCGCTGTCGTAGTATGCGTCCATCAAATCCGCCCTCGACATTTTCTTTGCTAACCGTTTATGTTGAAATTTGAAAAATCCCATTGTTATTTAACCCCCTTTTTAGATTTTTGCTTTTTGTTAAACTGCCGTTGGTATTTTCTATCTTCCTTGTCTATACGCTTAAACGCTTTCTTCATATTCTTGAATATGTACTTGGTAATCTTGTCGTTATACTCGTCGGGAACGAAGTCCGCGGTATCGAGCGTATGACTAAAGGTTTCGTAATACTTGTTTAAGCAAGTATTTATGAGCTTGTTTTTGTTATAATTGAGCATTGTTCCTCCTTTTTAATCTGCTATTTGAAAACCGAAGAAGCGAGCAAGACGCGAAGGACGCGTATTTTGCGACGGGAATTTACTAACCGTAAATGACCGAGCAAAAACGCAAGTCCGACAAAGTATTGCGAAGCTTATGCGGTTTTCAAACCGCGCTTTTGGTAAAAGTTGTCGGGCAACTCGTCGTCGTTTTGCTGCAGATATTGCAAATACCCTTCGAACGTCGGCGGTAACGGTGTTGCTTCGTTGTAGTCGAAATCTTCGTAAAAGTGTCCTTCGTAAAACTTCGGTTTACAAGATTGACTGTCGTAACACGCGAATACGTTGTAGTCCGCAACAATTAGGTCTTCGGTATAGCAAGACACGTCTTGCTTACCGCTCGTCATGTACTTATCGTAAGACGAACTGTTAGCAATACGGCGTACAAGCCACACAAGTTTATTAGGTTGCCCATAACAGTCGTTCTCGACGTCTAACTTAATTACTTCAATAAATTGGCTTAATTCACGTATATTGACGTCTATTAGCATAGGACGTTGCGTATCCAAATAAATATCTAAATTGTTATGTCCGTGCTGCTCGTACCATCTGCTTTGCCAATCCGGAAAGTACATACTCATTCGGCTGTTTAGATACTTCTGCGCTTCGGTTATGCAGATAACCTCATACGGCAAGTTAAAGTGAGTTTCTACAAACGGATTGGCAAAGCCAAGTCTATACGGGTTAATGCGTCTATTGTATCTAACGCTATACCTATACTTATGGAAGGACATGTCGTAATTTGCGGATACGCAGTGCACAGGTATAGTCCGCAAATGCGAGAATCCGCTTGCGCGTTTGCGTAGTATTTCCTTCCTCATCAACGAGTTACGTTCTTTGTTAAACGCTGCTGTGTTTGCTAAATGCGTCATCAATACCGTCTTGCCCGTTCGGGGCGGAGCAAAGATTATTGTAATCATTTACGAGTCCTTCTTACAAAGAGTTTTTACAAGCAGAACAGCAAACACAACGCCCAGTACGGCAATGCCGACGGCTATTGCTACTGCTATAGCGTTCAAGCCCTTAATATCTACCTTCCAGTCGTTAATCGGCTCGTCTCCGCCTGTTTGCTTGTTATCTATAACGCCTAAATTGTACGTAATCCCGTCCGTCTCGAATTCCAATCGCAGCAGTGAAACGTCGCTAATTATTGTCCGCTCTTCTATCGTTATTACCGGCGACTGTATCCCTCCGCTGCTTATTAGCGAATACTCCGTTTCCGCAAACCTTACTACCCATTCGCATTCCCGCAAATACTCTTTCCCTTTTTCGTCAATCGAGCTCGACGTAGATACGTTAAATATTCCGCACGCATACACGTTCTTAAAATCCTCGTTTTTAATAAATTCTTCCACAGTGCTTATCCTATCCCTACAAATCTTCCCGACGTTAAACAAGCCCTTCGTTTCGTATTCAATTTCCTGCTTATCCGTAACGTACGAATACTTTTCTTTTTTATCTCCGAACTTTTCGCTTAACCCGAGCAGTGCGTTTATTAAATCGTTATTGGTTTCGCAGCTCTGTTCTACGTAATAAACGTCCGCCTCCTGCAGCTTGTCTATCCTCTTATCCGTAGAAAACGCAATAAAATGCGAGTCACACGCAGTCGGACCGAACAGTCTGAATCCGTCGTTATACCTTACAAAACCTACGTATTTCGATACGACCGCAACCGTATCCGTATCCTTTACCTCTATTACCTGCTCGTCTCCCGTTTCCCCGATTGCATATATTTTACCTACCTTATACGGCACTTCGTTTACGACGTTATCATTGGCGGGATTTTTATCTATTCTTTCGTCCCAATTCCTATAGATTGTCAAGATATCGTAAAAACGCATATCCGCATCCTCTATTTCGAAATCCTCAACCGCATATTTATACAGCACCCCGTACGAGCTTATATACCTTAACTTGTAATTCCTAAATTTCAACGTCTTGTATCCTTTGGATACGTTTATTGAACTCGCCATTATTTCCGCCGAGTCTCCGCTGGGCTGGTAAATGTAAACAAACAACTCTTTGTCCGTACTTTCCGCAAGATGTATTAACTGCAGCGAATAATCCCTATCGTTATACAAATAGTCCGAATAGTTAAATGCCGCGTCCTTTTGCATATCCTCCAAAACGCCGCTGTACTCCTTTGCTTCCGCTCTTGCCGAGATCCCCGTTTCCGCAAGAGGAATAAAAGCGAATATAAGCAAAAATATAAATATTACCTTTTTCATATACGCACCTCCTAAAACGTAACGCGCTCAAAATTCAGCGTTATGCTTTGAGGTAAAACTTTGCCTCTGCATTCGACCGCAAAACCTACCCTTAAGCTTTTCCCGCTGCTTTTATCCGAAACGACCAATACGAAATATTCCCTCGTATTATTCACGCCTATTATCTCGACATTATCCGCACCGTACGTTTTTTCGAGAATATTCTCCATATCCGTTTGTTTGACGGTAATTACTTTTTTGTCCACACGTATGTCAAACCCCTCGGTATAATTCGTTTTATCCCCAAAGGTTCTTTCTTCTCCGTCGGCGTAAAACTTGAAATTGTCCGTCTCCTCGTTGCGGACAATACGAACGTCCAAATCCTGTTTACGGAACAACGTAATCGCTTTAATAGGGGCATCGAAAATCGACGCCCCGTTAATATCTTCGGTTATTAGCTTGTTATCGGCTAGTAAAAAGAAACCGGATATATCCGAAGTAAAACCGTTAGACAGCTTGTATACTGCCCAAAAAGCCGCTGCGAGCAAAGCTATAAGCAAAATTATAATAATTACGCAAATCGCTTTCTTCATGGTTTGTCCTCCCGCTAAAACACTAATGCCGAGTTAGACAAGGACAATCCTGTAACCAATATCTTCAAACTGTTATCTACTACGTTGACGTTGTAAGTGTGCAGTTCCTTTACGTCGCCGCCATCCCATTGCAAACCGACGGTTATTACAAAATCTACAGCGGTTGCTTTAAGACACGAAACCAGCTTATTAAAGCTCGACGCGTTCAATATATCCCATCCCTCGTCGTAACCTTCCGAACAAAACTCGAATATACCCGTGTGCTTTCCAATAGCTGCGTTTCCCGAACCGTAAAACAAGCTGCCCTGAGTAAACTTGTTTTCCGTTGTCGAAGAATCCACGTAATACTGGTACTCTTTTCCGTATACTGCGCTGTTATTCGGGAACTTCGAAGACAACTGCGTTTTTAATGCAGGACTGACCGACAGCCATACGCACGGCCAATATTCGTCTGCGCTTTGAGTAGTTCCTTCCGACCAAATTACGTTAGTCGTTACCGTCTCGTTACCCCATCTGCCAATGTCCGACTCGGCATTAGAAGGGCTTAACCAAGTCCAGTTTACAGTTGAGGACGGCTTCCCTCCCAACGTCAACATAGTCTGCGTTCCGTTTTTAACCGTTACGGTTATATCCAGCAGCTTCTTCATATAATCCACCGTACATACGGCTTTCGCAGCCGGATTGACTCGGCTTTTAACTTCAATAATTATTTGTTCGCCGAACGCCTTTAAGCAAGCTGCGCTAGCTGTCAAAGCACCGTCGCTTGTAGGCGTTAACGTTACGTATTCGGTTACGCTTTTACCTTTTGCCCAAGACGATTCGGCATTTTTCCAAGCAATGGTCCAATCTACGGATTTGTCCGAAACGTCCTCGGGAGTTATAGTCGCCGTTAATTGTCTTGCATTTTCCGCATGAGCAGAAACCCCGTAATCCTCGTATTGTTCGTCGGATATAGGCTCGCTCAACAACGAAATACCGTTCGATACAACGTTTTCTTCGACAACCATTCCGCCGTTATCCGTAACGGAATCTTCGAATTGATGACTTGGCGTATAATTGCAGGCTATAACGGCTAAAACCGTTACGGTCAGCAACGTTACCGTTAAAAAGATACTTATGACTTTTTTCATGTTTTCCTCCTGTTTTTGTAAAACGCCGTTTACAAGCAATACGCTCACAAACGGCGTTTGTTATTAGTGAAACCGTTATCTCAACAGCATATTGAGCAACGACTTGTCCGAAGTACGCGCGGGCTTGATCGGACACTCGTATACGTCGCCGTTGTCGTCAACCGACTTTACCGCGTAGGTGTTGCCCTTAATTACCTGTCCGTTATCCGTTTTCATCTCGAAAGGCGTAACGGTAAGTTCGCAAGCCATCGCGTCGTTAAACACAATGTCGAGTACGGTATAGCCGCCTTTATCCGGCGGAATAATTCCTATCTTTACGTCCTTGCCTCGTACGTTGCCCTTAATGAAATACGAAAAGTATTCCTTGTCGTTTGAAACGAACGTCTCGCGTTCGACCATTATTTTGTTTTCGTTTTTAGCCATTTGTTTTTTCCTCCTTTAATTAAGCGGCGTCTTTGTCCTTTAATTTAGTACCCTTTTGACGAGAGAACTCGCGAGCGTATTCCTTGTCGTTAAACGCTTCCATTGCTTGCTTGTAACGGTATTGACCGGCGTGGTCGCTTTGGCAAAGCAAATAGCCCGAGCGAAGTCCTTTGTTGTAATCGTCCAACTCTTGACCTTGTTTATCCCCGAACATATGAACTTTGTTCTTACGTTCTTCGGCGTAACCCTTGGCGCGCTTGTTGGGCGTCATCCAACGACGTTCGCTGTAATTTGCTGTTTGGTTGCTTTGTTGCTTTTTAGGCATAATGTTAATCTCCTTGTAATGTAATTTGCCCGTATTGCCGTTAGCTCAGCAAAATATCTGTAAAACGACGTCTTATGTAGATTGTGTGTGGACTGTTTTCCCTTTACGCTTGCGGCCGCTGTAACGTATCGGAAAAATCTAAATCCCGTTGTTTGTGCGTCGTTGAACATTAGTTGTTAATCGCACTTACGCAATGCGGATAACGTTGCAATAAACAATCTTTGTTTTGCGAAATACAGTTGGTTGTTTTCCGTTACGCACAGTAAAACTTCCCACATTTGCGCGTCCAAACCCTTGCTTTGCTTGCGGCGGAAGTATGCCGACGCTTTGTCTATCTCGGCAAAATACCTGCTTCCGTAATTGCACTCGATACGGTAATATTTTTCGTAAATCTTTTTCATTGTACTTTCTCCTTTTTTGTTGTTTGTTTTTTGCCCTCTACTTAGTCGCCTTGAAAAAAGCAAAAGTTAAGTCTCTAACTCAAAAATTCTTTCAATTTTTTCAAAATAACCTGTAATCGCAGATGAATTGCCACTTTTGATACGCCTTGACGCTTTGCAATCGCCGATTGAGATTTTCCGTCCAAATACACGTCGGAGACCAACTGTTGTTGCTCAGGTGAGAGTTTTGCAATAGCGGCGTACAATTCCGCATCTCGCTGTTTCTTGTCTAAAATCTCTATAATGTCTGCATTCGGATCGGCAATGTCAAAGCCCTTTTCCATTGACGCTTCCAAAGATTGACAGTGCCGTCTCTCCTTGCGATTGCCCAAGCGTATTTTGTAGTCAACGTCGCAAATTTCTTCAAACACGTTGTCTTCAAGATCAACTGCTTGACTAACGCCGTCGGCGTCCTTGAATGTATAAGTTAACACTGTTATTTTTCCTTTGCCCGTTTTACCTTGTTAGCACAGTAGTGTTAAAGGCTTTTTTACCCTTACACTAACTATCCCTTCAAAAATGGCGTCAGTGGCCCACATAATTACATAAATTTTTTAACTTTTTCAATATTTCTGCTTTTCTACGTTGAAAAGTTGTTCGAGATAATCCCAATTCAACACAAACTTTTCTATCCGACAGCACTTCATTATTCAAATAGCAAAGTTCGACAACTTTCCTTTCTTCTTCGGTTAGACGAGCAATAGCCTTATGCAAAGACTCCATCATCATTTTTTTATTGACGATTTCTTCAACGTCCTGCGTTTCGTCGGCAATCAGTTCCTCGCTGCTTACCAATTCGCCGTCAACGTTTACCTGCGAATACGGAATTTCTATAATTCCTTTCTTTGAAGCATACTCTTGATTACGCCGTACTTTTTGCAGCGCGGTTTTAATTTTTCTTGCTTCGTCGGGCTCGCACTCCTTAATAATTAAATCGCTGTCTTGGTCTTGTTGAAACAGCCGTGTAAAACATCTGCCCTTGGCTTGATCAGTTTGTTTGAATTTCTTAAATTCAGCAACGTTCATCATTTGCCAATTACCTTCGCCATAGGGCATAGTTGTGTCCTTTCTTACTAAAAATACCTTTTTCATTTCTTTCTCCTCGTTTTTTGAATTTCGGACAAAAAAATGTCCGATGCGGTTGAATAATCTTCCGCACCGGAAATGGCATTAAAAAAGGCAGGTAGTATAACCATTGAAGATTATTCTACCTGCCAACTATTTAAGTTTTCACTTACTCGTTTGTATACAACGCCTTATGTTGCATTAAGCACAAGCACTTATTAACGTTCGTACTTTAAGGACTTACCCGAACACTGTTTCAGTCCGGCCGTAAAGCCGTAACGTTAACGAAAATATTGAGTTGTATTAGGTTGCTTGATTTCCAAGACGTAACATCGGGGCGTTTTTCGTTTGCTGTAAATATCTACGCCGCAGTTACGACAATGTAATCTTGTCCCGCCGTGTTCATCGACAATTCCTCGTAATCGCTTACCGCAGTTAGGACAAATTACTTCTTGTACCTTAACTTCCATACAAGAGTACCTCCTTCTTCCCGTCAATGTAAATAGAGTGTATTTGGCAAACTTCATTGGTACGGTTGGGAAATCCGATACCGAAGTAAGCCATCTTTCACATTAGTAACATACCGATATAGGCGGGGCGTCCTATATTGATACGATTGACATATAGAACATTCGTTCTATATGTGCCGTAAGTATAAACCATTCAAATTTGTTTGTCAATGGTTTGAAGAAAAGTTTTACAAAACATTTTTCACAAGAATAACGATATGACTTTTGTTTTTCTCTTGCCTAGGCAAGGGCGTCTATTGTATTTGATGCAACCGAATAAGTCAAGGCGCAGAAAAAACTTTACGACGTTAACAAAAAGTTAAAGACGTTTTTTCTTTGTCGGTTCCCTTTTTCCTTGACGTATTCGGTTGCATCGGGTTGGTTTGCCCTTGTCCTTCGGCAAGAGAAAACAAAGATTAAGGTAGGTGAAAAATGGTAGGTTTTAACAGTCCGTCCAAATTTATATTGGTTAAACCGAAAAAAGTTTGGGCCATTTGCGGTTTTTTTGAAGGGATAGTTATTGGAAGTATAGTAAATAAGTTTTCCACATGGAAGATTTGGCGCTATTTGCTTTCAATAATTATAGGAGTAAAAAACAAGTGGCAAATAATCCAACGACACAAAACAATACTGAGAATGCTTTGCTAAATAATTCTATGCCATCGGATCAATCAACGTTGTTGCAAATGTTGATACAGCAAAACCAGATGCTGACTCAAATGCTTATGCAAAAGAAGCAACCCAAAACGACGTTGAATCTCGACAGTAAATACGAAGAATTACCTCATTTTACTAACAAGGAGTTAAAAGCAATGCCATCACTTAAAGATTTTACCATTAGACGTAAAAATGGTATCTATTTTGAACTGCGTTATAGACGATACGGCTATGACGTTAGTTTTTCAAGCAAAAATTTTGACGAAGCGAAGAAACGCGCTTTTGAATGGCTGCGTATATTCGAAGCGGAAATCCAAGAAAAGAAAGTAACAATAAAGATAGTTGAAAAAACTGTAAGTCCGCAAGCAACAAAGACAACCGTATTATTTGCGCCATTTGCAGACAACTACATGGAAAACGTTAAACGAAAAATGGTTAAGGAAAATTCATATAAGAGTTTATACAATACATACAAAAACCACGTTAGAAGCGTATACGGCGATTATGCGTTACAATCCATTACTCCGCAAATATTACAACCTCACTTTAACAGATTGCACGAAGAAAAGCCCAGAGTTTGCGAAGATGCCAAAGCCATAATGAGCAGCATAATGGAATACGCTGTCAATAACGGACTAATAAACCGCAATCCCATGAAGGCAGTATTTGTAGCAAAGCACGAAAGAACAACCGGTCAAGCATTGTCTAAACAAGAAGAAAAAGCCTTTGTGCAGGCTATCAGGGGAAACTATTACGAGTATTCATTTTTGCGTATGCTGTATTGCGGTGTGCGCGCTTGTGAAGTAAACGAGATAGTAGAAAACGACGACGATACAATAACTATCAAAAACGGCAAATTAAAGAACTACCAAAAAAATTATTATAGAACCGTACCGATGTTTCCGTTGTACAAGGAAAACGTACGGGGCAAAGGATACCGCGTTGACGTCAAAAAATTATCTGTAGCGTTTACAAAGTTTTGTCCTAATCACCAATTAAAAGATTTACGGCACACGTTTACGACCAGAGCAAGAGAGTGCGAAATCGACAACGAATTAGTTTCGTTGTGGACAGGACACTCACTCGGAAATATAACGGCAAGCGTTTATACGCACTTCTCAATGGAGCATCAAAAGGCTGCTGCGGAGAAGTTATTATACGAAGTATAATAAATCATATAACAGAAATGTAACTTCTTTCCCCAAATTTTCCCCAATTTTTCCGCAAAAATGGGGAAAAGTGATTTGAAAATGGTTAGGAAAACCTAAAAATAGGCAAAAATAAGGGTATTTTAACACTGAAATGGTTAAAATACCCTAAATTTGGCGGAGAGAACAGGATTTGAACCTGCGGAGGCTGTTAACCTCGCACGCTTTCCAATTTCCGAATTTCGCCTATTTTTTGCACAAAAATATGCTTTTTTATCTCTTTTTGCACTATTTCAGTCAAATTTTTTAGTGTCAAATTTTAGTGTCAATTTCTGTATGTGTTGCTTTTCGTATTCCGTTCTGACATGCTCGTAACGGTCTTTGTGTTCAAGTTTGCTGTGTCCTAACCATTTTGTGCGTAAATCTTCCGGTACGCCTTTGTCTTTCAGCATTGTTGCGAAAGTGTGTCGCAAACTGTGTATATCTATATCCTCAATTTGCACGGCTTTGAACACTTCTTTCAACAGGTGCGTTGTATAAGTCGGAGTCCAATCGAAAATACGTTCGGTAGTTGGCTTGTAGTACTTGTCAATTACCTTGTACAATTCGGGTAGAACCGGTACATACCTTTTTGCACTTTTGGTTTTTGGCTCTTGCAGTTGCTTCTTTTCGTCTATCTGATACCTCACGAAAATGAGCCGTTTGTCCATGTCAATGTCAGCCCATCGCAAAGCAAGTGCTTCCGAACGGCGCAGTCCGGCATACAAATACAGGTTTACAATCAATTCGTATTTTGTTCCGACAACGTACTTGGTCAAACGCTGTATTTCATTTTCTTCCAGTGCCCGACGTGGCTTGTAGTCGGATTTGTACTTTTCAATTGCTCCTGCAACGTTTCGTTGTAACAGTCCGACATTGTACGCTTTTGTCAATGAAGCAAACAAAATGTTTGACACCACTTCTCTTTGACGTGCAGACGGTACGTCGTTTATTACTGTTTGCAACTGTGTTGTATCGAGGTTTTGCAATCTGACTTCCGCCAACGTCGGAAGTATATGTTTATTTATTGCATAGCGGTAATTTTTTATTGAGTTGGGACGGAGTTTTGGTTGTTTGTAAATAGAAAGCCACTTTTCCAGCCAGTATTTAAGTTTCATACTACTGCTGTTGTCCGTCTTTTCCGTAATGCCTTTAAGTTTTCGCAGTGCCTTGTCCTGCGCTTCGTCTTTTGACATTGCGTAGACAGAGTATTGTTTACCGTTCAATGTATATCTTGCCTGGTATCTTCCGTCCTTGCGTGGCTTACCGTCTACCGAAAGTCCCTTTACATACAATTTCAATTTGTTTCCTTCGGCTGTGTCCGTGTTCCCCTTGTAGTCAGGATTTGTCCAGACTACAAACTTTTTTTTAACTCTTCTTTTTCTCGTTTTTCTTTTGCGTACTGTTTTTTAAGCAAAAACGCATACTCAATTATTTTGTCCAGGTACATTTCTTCAATCATTTTTTCACCTCTGTATTTATTCCCTTTCGGGTAGATACAGGGTAGGACAAAATAGAGGGAATATCAAGAGGCGGATTTTGTAGTTTTGTACAATTTGGCTATATTGTCGGCAATGTCCAAAAATGCGGTTTGTCCGTCCTTATCCAGACTGCGGAAACGTTGCAACAACTGTTTTTCCTTTTCCGTTAGTTGTTCCCCCATTACTTCCACCACTCCGGTTGCGTAGTTTTCCCTTCCAAGCAATTCATCGGTAGTAATTTGGAAGTAATCCGCAAGTTTTACGGCAACATCTAATGGTGGTTGTGCATATCCTGTTTCATATCCACTTATTGTTTGCACGGACAAATTCATTGCTTTGGCTAATTCTATTTGTTTAATTTCTCTCTCTTTTCGAAGAGTTTTGATTTTTTCTGCTATTTTCATTTATCTATTTTCTTCTTTTTTTAAAATTTCATTTACTTTTTCGAAAAGCATTTTATATCCTATTTCATACAGTTTAGTTGTTTCCATATTTTTTTCTTTAACATAAATATTTGCTGCTTGTTCGAATTTTTCGTAATCTTTTCCCTCAAATATATAAATTTCGCATGCTGGTTTATTGTAAATCATAATTTTTTACTCCTTTTTTGATATTTATTACAAATATTTTACGATATTTTCGTATTTTGTATTGACAATCCGATATTATCGTATTATAATGTGTTCGACAGTACGATTAAATCGTAATGTGCGTCGGCAAGTGGCGGAAAAATCTACAAAAAGGCTGTTGGGGACGACTTGCCCGTTCCCGATTCCCTTTATTGAGGTGCAGCATGTTTGAAGTTATTCCGGTTGTAAATCCAAATTTTAATGACGGGCATTATTTTCGCAAATATCTTGATAAACTTAATTCCGGTTCGGAACCTTCTTATCCCGGGCATTTCGAGTATATCTCGAAATGTGCGAAGTTGGAACAACTTGAGGAAAGTATCAGAAGTTCTGTAAAGAGTATTAATGGTAAGTTTGTTTTTATCGGTGAAATACTTGCTACTATTGACCGTGAGTGTTTGTACTCCACTGTTTATACCGGCATGCATGTTAAGTATTGTAATATTGAATGTCAAGATATTTATAGATATGCCTTTGTCCGTTTCGGATTAAAAAAAACTACCACTTTCAACCTTGTATCGATTGCTCGGATATTTGCTGTAAACGGTGAATTGTTGCCGAAATGGAAAGATTACAGTTACAGTCAGTTGTGCGAAATGATTTCCATGTCTGACGAAGACCGTAAAAAGGTAAATCCGTCCATGACTGTCAAGCAAATTCGAGAGTTGAAAAACACTCTTTCGTTGCAGACAAATACTGAAATTCAGACGTCTGAATTTGATGACTGTACGACAGATAGCGTTGACCTACTTTCTTTGAACGATAGGAAAAGGCAAAAACTTGTTGAAATTCTCATTGAGGGTGATGAATATCATTTGTGGGAAAACGGAAAGAAAAATTTCGAACTTTTTGCCGATTGGTTAATCGAGCAAGGTGTTTCCGTTAAGATTTAAGGCACCGGCAACTTGTAGCCGTTTAGTTTCTCTTTGCTTCGTACGTTGTGCATAACAGCGTACACCAGTGCCCGAGAGGGTAAATATTTAAGACCGTGAGAGCGGTAAAGGAGTTTGTTATGGAAAAGAAGTTGCAAAGCATGCAAGACACTGTACAAGCCGTTGTTGACACAGAGAACACGGAAGAAGAAACCGAAAGGGTTGTCAACAAAGTTGTTTCGAAGGCGTTGTTTTTGAACGCCAAAGAGAGCAAAACGGGCAAGTTGGGCATTACCGTTATGCTTATTGACGGTATCAATGCCAAAACCGGTCAGGTTGAAGTAACGTTGGAGCAAAAGTCCATAAAAGGTCAAAATTACACCGTGTCGCCTGTAATTACAGCCTGGGTTGAAAATCCCTCTGAAGACCTCAAAAAGTTTTTGAGTTGCGGTGGACTCCGAGATATTGTGTGTATCGTATCGGGCGTGGGGGAATTCAGACGTATACATAAATTTCTCACAAAGGCTGAGTACGACCAATACCTTGCATTGGTCGGTTGATTCTCCTTTTTTTGCTTCGTACGCTGTGCGATAACAGCGTACACCATGACCGCAACTGCCGGCAGAGAAATTCAATTCCTTTGTATAAGAAGGAGCCCGCTGCCAACTGAGAGGTGAGAGTTTAGGACGGGAGTACAAATTGCGGAGTCTCACTTTCGACAATCAGACTTTAAACTTGGTCGTGTAAGACGGTTAGCGGTGACGTCCGGAAACATTACCGCCCCAACCGCCACTGCAAGGGCGTTTCGATAGGGACTTGCAGACTTTAAGCGGTTGTAGTAAACAACCGCAAATTTTTTTAGGGGGTAAAAATTATGGCAAAGTCAGAGTGGGTGAAAATTAGTATCCGCACTGCGCACGGGAAAAAAACCGGGGTTGTTTTGGCAAATAAACAAACGGGTGTTGAAAGAACTTTGTTAAACGGTCATGGAAAGTATCAGAAGTATAATTACGAGTTGAAAACAAATAAGCGTGTTACAAATTCTGGTCAGCCAAAGTTGAACAAACAAGGCAATCAACTTTCTTTGAGTCGTTCACAACGTGCGTTTCGTGCCGGTTATAAGTCAGCAGTCATTGACAGAACAAAGGCGTACAACGCCAAGAAAAAATAGGAGGAAATTATGAAAACTTACATACAACATGTACGCAGTGACGCTACCAAGTGGGCAGTTACTGCTTTGGCAATTTTGCTTATTGGTGTTATTCTTGCCGGAATAATTACCGACGGCTTCCAGGACGCAAATCCTTACTGCTGGTTTGGTCACGAATATGACGAAAACGGCATTTGCGCAAAATGCGGTGAGGAAAAACCTGCTGAAGAACCGGTAGAAGAACCGGTGGAAGATATCGTTGAAGATGTCGAGGGTAATGCCAGCGTTTATCGTCTTGCAATTAAAAAAGCCGTTGTACAGCAGGCAACAGAAGCACCTTCGGTGACGTTGACCGCAATCATTACACCGTCCACTGCTCAAAACAAGTTGGTTGATTGGACGGTTGCCTGGGCAAATCCTGACAGTGATTTTGCTTCCGGCAAAGACGTTGAAGAGTATGTCACCGTTGTACCTACATCTGACGGTGCGTTGACAGCAACGGTTACCTGTTTGCAAGCGTTTGACCGTGACGAATATGTGATAATCACATGTACTTCTCGTGATTCGAAAGCAACGGCGGAATGTGTCGTATCATTTGAAGGTCAAGCCAGTGTCATGAACATTACTTCTACTGCGTCTACCTCTTCTGATGGTAAAATTACGTATTACACAATCAATACAAATAAGTCTATGACCGCAACAGTGTCGTTGGACAACTATTTCCACGACGTTACTTCGAACCGTAATTTGTCTTACGTTTTTAATGGTTACGGTACAATCGCTGTTTACAACAATATTGATGTTTACAACGATGGGCACAAAGGTACTTCTGCTACGTCAAATATTGACATCGAAACAATTAAAAACGAATTTGCCACGGTTTCTCTTTCCGGTACTACTTTGACAATAAACGCTAAACGTACAATTGAAGGTTACTACGAATCCAGAACGTTCCAAGGCTGGGGTTACAATTATATGAAGTTGTACTCGCATCAGGTTTCCGATGCCGACACAAACGGAACCGCTGTTGCTCCGTATTTTGGTGTAACCGTTTCTGACAGTGTTTCCGGGCTGTCTAAAACAATATACTTCAGAATTACTGAAAGCACGAGCGTATCTGTTGACAAAAACGAAATTGTTTTCTGATGAGGTGAAATATGAAAAAAGCAGTTGCCGTAATAGCCATGCTGCTTTTTCTTGTCATCCTTGCAGCGTTGGTGTTTTTTTGCTACACAATTACAGACAAATTTCAGACTGCACCGCAATTAATGTTGTTACGTTATAACGGAAATTACATAGTTAATAATTCGCATAATAATGTGATTAGTACAAGTTGCTCCGTTGAGGTAGTTTATCTTTTTCCCTTTTTAACGAACGAAAAAGACGGCGTGTTTGACGTTAGCATTATTCCGTGTGCTGACTTCGTGTACTTTGTGCATGGCGAAAAAAAGTACTTTTCAGATATTCAGGAAAATTTGGCATCATTTTTCAATATCAACATTGAGTTTAATAAAATTACTTTTGATGCACGTTCTATTGAAAATGTGCTTATGGATTACCATAAAACGTCTGAAATAATTTTTGAAGATGCTACGTTACCTACCGGTGACACTTTTTGTTTAAGTGTTGTTTCCGGTACCGGCAACAGTCAAGTGAAGTTTTATTTTTCTACGTTGATTAAAAGTGTCGGTGAGATTAGTTTGGACAAAACGGAGGTGGTATTTTGAAAAAGCAGATACTTGTATTTCTTGTTGTAATATTTTGTGTTTTTGGCTGTGGTTTTTCCACAGCCTTTGCCACAAGTAATTACACCAACGTTTTGAATGACTTACAAAAAGACAGTGATTTTCATGTTGTCGATTATCCCAAAATCGAAAACGATTATTCATTGCAACTTATTCAAATTGCAGAATCTTCCGAAGGGGATTTACTTGTTTATATATATCAGCCATGTGGTACGTTGCAGGCTTCGCACATACGTTTTTCAACAACGATTGGCGATGAGTTGGCTCCGAACGACTATAAATTACAGTTTGTCAATAAATACGAAACGTTGTTCAAATATGTTGTTGAAGACTTTAAGGTTAAGGAAGATTCACGACGTTATTACGAAGTAATCTCTGTTTTTCGAGCTTGGGACTCTGCAATCGATGAGGATACCGGTAACGATAACACTATTGATTACGTTACATTCAATGTTGGCAAAAGATTTATTCTTGACGGTTTTGGTGATGATATTCAATTTCATTGCATCGATACTACTACCATTGAAGTTACGGACAAATATGTGGATTTTTTGCGCTATGACAATTTTCCGCTTTTGGGAATGAAATCTGTTGACAGTCATTATATAGCGTTCAATACCGATAAAAAGATTGAAAACTTGATGGAAGCCGACGTTATTTTCAATACGCAGAAAGTTGCAAAAACAGTTTATGTTGTTGGTAACATTACTTACAGTCGTGAAGACGTTGTCGAACATGAGCCGTTGACTATTTATCCGAGTAAAGTTATATCTACAACTAATTGGGGATTTAGTAAACACGAATGGATACGAATAACGCCTGTAAGTGAGTTTATTGCTACTGAAAATCTGACCGATACGGCAAAAGCGGCGTTACTCGGTAAAACTTGGGTTTTACGTTTTTACGAAACGCCTTATGAAATGTACACTTCGAAACTTTCTTCTTCGACGCATTACACGGAAGTAACGGAAGTTTCCATTTTACGCTTAAAGTTTGAAACGGAAGGTGTTGTTTACAATCTCGGTGTTGTAGACAATAAGCAAAGCGGTGACCTTATTCCCGGCAACAAACAATATCCGGAAATACCTTGGTGGGTATGGGTTGTGTTGGCTGTAGTTGTGTTGCTTGTTTTGGCTCTGATTGTAAAGCCGATTGCAACCGTCGTTGTTTGGTTAATAAAACTGCTTTGGTACATTGTGTCCGCACCGTTCAGACTGGTTGCGTGGATTGTGCAGACGGCACGAAACAAAAGGCAATAAAAAACCGCCTGTACAAAAAGTACAGACGGTTGCGGAGCCTCACAGCCCATCACTCTACGGTGAATCAATTTCAGCCTCATTCACTACTCCGCTCGGTTGCACGCAATCTCGCCGCAACTTTGGTTATAAATTACCCACCGAGGCACAATCAATATACAATAATTCAGGAGGATTGTCAATGCAGAAAAAGAAAAATCCTACAAGAAACCGGGAAAAGGACAGGAACTTCGCCGGACTTTACGCTGTCACTAATGAGTACGCATATAAAAACGGTAAATTACGTCCGGAAGTTTACGGCTATGTCACAAAAGATTTGCCATACATTTGTAAACCAAGTAGTAAGAAAGGGCAACCGCCACAGTTTAAGCACGACATGACGGGCAAGGAAGTTCCGAAAGTGCTGAAAAACCGAATGTTGGCATTTTGGTCTGATGATAAAAATAGGGGACGTAAGTCTTGTTGGCTTGCTGAAAAATCTGTTTACGAAGAAATGACAGGGCGTTCGGGTGGTAAGCGTAAAAAGAAGCAGGAGCCTGACTTTTGATTACCATCGTTTTCGGAAAGCCTGGAAGCGGAAAAACAGCGTACATGACCGCCGATGCAGTGCGGTACATGAACGGTTCGGAAGCATGTCTTGATTTGTTGGCGGAAAGTAAAAAGGAAATAATTGGCTACACCACTCCTGAATACAGCCCTGTGTATTCAAATTACCCTATCACTGTTCCGCATGGCTACGGCAAGCAACGTGTAAGTTACTATGTTGATGGTTTTCACATGGGATTTCAAAACGAGTTTGTGCCGGTGCTGTATCTTCCGCCGAACGCCAGGGTGTATCTGGCAGAGGCTCAAAGGTACTACAACAGCCGAAACAGTAAAGACTTCCCGGAATGGGTGTCACGCTACTACGAAGAGCACCGCCACTACGGACTGAATATCATGCTTGATGTGCAACGCCCCGGGCTTATTGACCTGAATATCCGAGAACTGTGCGAGCGGTTTGTGGAAGTCGTAGGCATAGAGCATAACAAGGACAAGTCAGGCAACATCATTTCAACGGTGTTTACATTGCGAGAGTTTCCGGATTGGAAATTTGTGGATAAGTACTTGAACGGCGACGACAGCCTGGGCGAACTTGTGCAGGAAGTCTTCGAAGGCAATGTATTCGAACACTACAAAAGCCAAAGTTATTTCAGTGTGTTTCTTCCGCCTCTTGATTCGGACTTTGATTACCTTGTTCACCCCATGGGGGAAGACGTCAGAAGAGATATTTCCTGGGAACTGTACAGCCAAATTGCACCGCCGGGCTTTTACGGCAAAGGGGGCAAAAAATGACATTGCAAGAGTTAAACAGAGAATACTTCGAGTTGTACGGCGAATTGTACAATGCCAGAACGTTGCTTCCGCACAAACAATACAAATCAACGGTGGAAGCCTTGCAAAAGGCTTACGCCGACGACCTGGAACGTGTACTTTTGACGAAAGAACTGTCTATCGGTAGGGAACGGTTCGAACTCCGATTCCAAGTGCACAACTGGTTACCACGTCGGCGTTTTGTGCTGTGGTGGAATAATGTTGCAAAGGCACTAACACGAAGGTATACCGCAGAACTTACCGCCGAACTGCAACGACTTGAAAAGATAGCACAAAAAGCCGAGTCGGTCCTCGAACCGTCACAAATCCAAAAGGAAGCGACAAATGCCGAAAGCGTAGTCGAAACAATAAAAGGAGAGTGAAACGCTCCACTGCGTTTCACTCGTAACCAGCAAATAGGACAGACAAGACAAGCAGTCAAGCGTTTTGTTTATGCTCACAACGGCTGCCGTTGCCGTTGGGAGGGATAAAGTCCGCACGGTTTTTGTGCGGCAAAACGATTGACGGCTTGGCGCAGGCTGTCCTACAAATTTACCGCCACAGGCTCTTGCTCACGGGCCTGCAAGCGTAGCGTGGCCGTGAGCAAGTGTTTGGGCGTAAGCCCGGCGTGACGGAATAGGATAACGACTTCCGAAGCGTGTAACAAAAAATTGCATACCGTGTCACCTCTTGATACAGGTGACACTTAATCGAAAAAAGGAGAGAAAAATGCGTCCTTGTTATTTTTATGCTAAAAATTACGGCAAAGAAGGTTTTCATTGCGAGTATGAAGATATTGAGTCCAAGTTGTATTTGCGGTATAAAAATAACAGGGACTTTATTGATTTGAACAATTATTGCAACAAGTTTTGTCCGAAGTTTGCCGATTGCGTAAAACTTGCCGATGAAACGTTCCGCACTTATCGTGTGGCAAACGTGGTTGTAAACAATTTCGGCAACGGTAAGATTGAAGCATTAAAGTACAAAAAGGAATTCCGTGTCCCGGAAAGAGTAATAAACGACAAAACCGACCACCGACGCAGTTTCAAACTTGTCAATATGGATTTTCTCATTCCTCGGAAAAAGACAGCAACACTTGCAAAACTGCACAAATCCATTGAGCAGTCTGCAAAACGTAGTCACGACGCTTTTCGTGGGTATGTATCCGCCAACAAGTGGTCGTATTTCTTCACATTTACCTTTTCGCCGTCGTTGGTGAACAGCCGTTACAACGATTACTATGTAGAAAGTTTGTGGCAACGTGTGCAGGACAGGTTCAAAAAGTACGACAGCGGAGTGAAAATTTTGAACGTACCGGAACGCCACAAAGACGGAGCGCAACATTTTCACGCACTGATTACTTTCAGCCGGGATTTGCCTATTGTCGATTGGGGTGACGTTTCCAGGCTTCCGCAACGCACTTGCGACGGTGGACCGAATAAGGGCAAAACAGGGTTTTGCACCTTTAATAAGGACGGTACGTTCACTTGTCTTCCGAAAACAAATTACAAGTATTTTCTTGTACCCTACTATGATTACGGCGACATAAAGCGTTCGTCCCTGGGGGACATGCTGTTTTGTTTGAACAACTACGACTACGGCATCAACAGTTGTGCGCTTTTGCCACTCGACGACACCAACCAGGAAAGGGCAGGCAATTACCTTTCCACCTACACCACCAAAGAAAGCAATCTGGGGTACAACAAAAAGCGTTTTATGCGAACACGCAACTTGCAGAATAAGGAAAAAACGACGTTGTACATGACGGACGAAGAGTTCGAAAAGTTCCTGTCCTCTTCCGGCGTGGTGGAATTTAGGGACAAAGACAACTTGACCGTTTACCGCAACTTTAACCTTGAAAAAACGCCCGGCATTACCACCGTTGCCGAACGTCTGAAACGATAGCCGATTTTTGGCAAAAACCGTGTTTTAGTGTCGGAATTTAGTGTCAGGAAAAATGCCGTTTGAGGGCAAAAAACAGCCGTTTTTGCGTGTTTCGTGAAAATTTTTAGTGTCAGAATTTAGTGTCAAAAACAAAAGTGATATTTCAGAACATAAGAAAAAGCCCCGAAAACCTACGTTTTCAGGGCTTTTTTGGCGGAGAGAACAGGATTTGAACCTGCGGAGGCTGTTAACCTCGCACGCTTTCCAAGCGTGTGCCTTAAACCGCTCGACCATCTCTCCATCGGTTTTTCTTGAGGTAAAAAAGGAACTTTCGCACCACTTTTCTTACCTACCCAAATAGAATACCAAAAATTTGCAAATAAGTCAATTGATATTGCCAATTTTAACGTATTTTTTGTTTTTTGTGTTTTAGCCAAAATGCATTTGATGTGTTTTCCAATGCTTAGTACTGTTTTTTTCTTCACACAAGAAAAAAATTAACCTTTGCTATTGCAAATACAGTGCAATTTGGATGAATGCACAATTTGCAAATTAATGCAATTTGGGGCAAATCGGATGTACGTTGAAAGTAGCAAATTGTTTGCACAATACCATTTACGACTATTTCGTGATTTGCAATGATGTTTTGACGTTGCATTTAATTTCTGCGCTTTTGACCTGTTATTTGATGACATAATTTAACAATATAAACAACTATTTGTGCAGTACAGTGCAATTTGGATGAATGCACAATTTGCAAATTAGTGCAATTTGGGGCAAATCGGATGTACGTTGAAAGTAGCAGATTGTTTACACAATACAATTACTACTATTTCGTGATTTGCAATGGTATTTTTTGATGTTGCATTTTGGTTACTGTGAAGATAAACGACAGGTTTGTCGGTTTTTTTGAAACTTCTACCTTTGAAGTGTTTTTGTGCGTAAAATTTGTTTTTGAAAGCAAGGTTTTACCGTTGGTGTATTGGCGAAAGTGTTTTGTTTCACAGTTGTTTTGAAATTTGCACAGTTTGCTTAATTTGCATTACTTCGTACAGAAAAAACACAAAAAAACGACGGGCAAAAACCCGTCGTTTTATTTGTTTGTGAAAATTGCAAAAGTTTGTCGAAACTTTACCAGGTGCAACGCTGTTGTGTGAAATAGTTACATGCACTGCACTGCTTTGCATTTGCCTTTACAAAAGTTTTGTGCAATTTAGGCAGGCATTTTAATTTTCGGCAGACAGTTTTGCGCCAGACTGCTGCTTTTGCAATTATTCGGCAGGCACGTAGGCTGTTACCACAACGCCGTTGATTTCCAAAATCATGTAGGCAGTGTCGTCACCACGGCTAGTACTGCTGTCCTTTTTATAATTGAAGGAAAGAGTATCACCCTGTTGAAGCATAAATTCTCCGACCTGTGCTTCCTCCTGCGTGTAGTTGCTGCCTTTGGTGTTGATGCTTGCACCTTCCACCGTTCCGCTGACAGCGGAGGACAAGTAGTCCCAATTTGCTTCGGAACTGATCCAATAGGTAACCTTTACCTGTACGGGACCGTCGATAGCGGCAATTTTGATGGAAGCGCTGGAATTGTGTGCGCCCTGGTTGTTGTTTGCCCAATAACCGCCTTCGGCATTGTATTCGAAACCGTAGGAACCTTCGGAAACAAGCGTATAGTTGCCTGCGTCAGTCCACTTGACGTAAACCGTTGTGTCTGCCGTGATGGTTGTCGCTTCAAAGGCTTCCGTCAACGCTTCATCGGTGTACCAACCTTCAAAGAACTTGTTGTTTGCTCCTGCCGGTTTGTACTGTTCCATATCCAAAGCGTCGTTTGCACCGTAGTCATAAACGCCGTTTGCCATTCCGTTGCCGTACACGATTGTCAACGTTACCTTTGCGTCCCACTTGGTGGAAACAGTCAGACATGCATACGGAAAAAACAAAATTTCAACAATAACCGTGAAAACACAAACAATGCCTTTGGTTTTACGCAAAATTTCGCCCTTGAACATCAAAATAAAACAAAAACGGTAGCAAAAACCTGCTACCGTGTTGTAAAATTCGTTAAATTATTGTCGCTATCGGTGTTTTCAGACAATCACTTTTTTGCAACAAGTTGCTTAGCCTTTGCCACGATATCCGTTGCAGTCAGTTTGTAATCTTTCTTCAAGTCGGCAAGACTACCCACCTGACTGATTGCGTCCCTGATGGCAACTGCGTCGCACAACGTGGGATTGTTGGCGGAAAGCGTTTCGCACACGGCGGAGTACAAACCCCCGTGAATACTGTGATTTTCCACAACCAAAACGGCATGCGTCTTTTGTGCAGAGGTCAAAACTGCCTCTTCGTCCAGAGGTTTTATTGTGTGCACGGCAAGGAAGTCGGCGTTTATTCCCTCTTCCGCCAACTGCCGCACTGCCTGACGGGCGTCAAACAGCAACGCACCGCTTGCAATGATTGTAATGTCCTTGCCATCGGCAAGTTTGTCTGCCTTCATGGGGTGGAATTGATAGTCGGCATCGAAAAAACTTTCCGATTGCTTGCGCATCATGCGAACGTACACGCTTCCGTTGTGTTGCGCTATGAAAGGCAACGCTTTGGCAATCTGCACGTCGTCCACGATGTCCATGACCACAATGTTGGGAAGGGCACGCATCATTGCAACGTCTTCGAAACTCATGTGTGTGCCTCCGTTGCTAGTAGCGGTGATGCCCGGGTCCCAACCGACAATTTTTACGTTGAGTTGCGAGTAACTGACGGAAACGGCAATCTGGTCGAAAACTCTGCGTGAAGAGAAGGGAGCAAAACTGTGAATAAAGGGAATGTAGCCCGATGCGGAAAGACCTGCCGCAATGCACGTCATGTTTGCCTCGGCAATACCGCAGTTGATGCATCTGTCGGGGAATTCCTTGTAAAGAGGTTTGGTTCCGCCTGCGCCAGCAAGGTCGGCGTCAAGAACGACTATTTTTCCGTTTTCTTTCATCAGGCGGGAAAGTTCCGCTGCGTAAGATTTTCTCAGTTCCATTTGTCCTGCCTCCTACTTCAATTCTTCAAGAGCAAGTTTGTACTGCTCATCCGTTACCGTGGTGCTGTGTACGCCTGCACCCATCTGCTCGTAGAAACTTACGCCTTTGCCCTTTACGGTGTCCATAACTATGCAATGTGGCGCACCTTTTTCCTGCTTTGCCTTGGAGATGGCTTTGTCCAAGGCATCGTGGTCGTGTCCGTTTACACGGGTGGAAATAAACCCGAATGCCTCAAATTTGCGCTGAATATCACCCAAATCGCACACTTCCGCAGTTGTGCCGTCAATTTGCAATTTGTTGCAATCCACAAACACAATCATATTGTCCAACTTGTGGCTGGCGGCAAACATTGCCGCTTCCCAGTTTTGTCCTTCTTGCAATTCGCCGTCGCCCGTGATGACGTACACAAAGTGATTGTCGCCGTCCATTCTTTTTGCCAAAGCAAGTCCGCATGCGCAGGAAAGTCCCTGTCCGAGGCTGCCTGCCGTCATATCCACACCCGGCGTGAGATTGAGGTTGGCGTGGCTTGGCAAACGTGTACCCAGTTTGTTGAGGGTATCCAACCAATCAAGCGGGAAAAATCCCTTAAGCGCAAGCGTTGCGTACCATGCGGGGCCTGCGTGTCCTTTGCTCAACACAAGACAGTCCCTGTTGGGACGTTTGGGATTTTTGGGGTCGACATCCATATGCTTGGAATACAACACCGCCAACACGTCAACAATGGACAGGCTTCCTCCGACGTGACCGCTTCCCTGACTGTGCAGGCAGCGAAGCAGTTCTCGTCTTATTTGCTTACTGAATTGTACAGTATCCATAATTCTTCACCTCGAATTTTATTTTACAAAATGTTGCGGGAATGTTTCCCGAATTTGCGCTTTTGCCGTTTCGGTATCAAAAACTTGCTACCGTATTTAGGTTTTGAGGTTTCCCAACCTGTTGTGACAGGTGAAATACACTACCTGTGTTCCACGTTTGCACAGGTTTTTTACAACGTCCGTAGCCCTGACGAAATTGTCTTCGTCAAAGTTGACGAAAGCGTCGTCTATTATCAAAAAGGGAACGTCTCTGCCAAAAAGCAATTCCGAAAGGGCAATGCGGAAACACAGCAAGGTTATTTCTCTCACGCCACGGGAAAAGTATTCTAGCGGTTGCGTTACGCCCTTTTCACTCAGTTTTACGGAGAAATTTCTGTCGCAAACAACCTGAAAATCGTTTGCCGTAACTTCGCAAAGCAGTTGCTGACATCTTTGAGAAAGCACGGGCAGGTAACTTGTGGAAAGATTGTCTTTCGCCTGTTCCAACAGTTGCAAAGTCTTTTGTGCCACAAGATAGTTGTGCTGTTCGGCTTTTATTTTCAGTTGAACGTTGCCAAGTTCTTCTTCGATGGAAACAATATCCACATTGAGATTTTTGTTTTCCTCGGCAAGGCTGCCTCGTTGAACGTTGAGTTCCGACAATCTTCGGCGCTTTTCCTCCTGAGTTTGCTTTACGCTGTCTAACCTTTGCTGAAGTTCCGACGAATCGTTGCTTTTGGGCAGTGCCTCTTCCAACGCTTTTGCCACCTGTATGGCGGTACGGTACTTGACATACGCTTCGCCCAAATCGGTTTGAACCTCTTCAAACGACTTGTTTTGGCAATTTATATGTCTGCCCGCAATACGGAAGTAGTCGGTTTGCAAATGTTCCCTTTCCCCCGCCTGCAAAGTCTGCACGCCTTTAGTCGGTCGGTAACAAAATGCCAAAGCAATTACTCCCGCAATGCACATTCCGATGCCTGCGTAAATGTTGGCAAAACACACGCCGACGCCTGCACACAACAAAAGTATGCCCACAATAAGCAGCGGCAACAGCAATTTTCCCTGCGGTTTTGCCGTAACGGGAGTTTCGGACCATTTTTCCGCTATTTCGTCGCACTGTTTTTTGTCGGCTTCGAAATTGCCCTGACTTGCAATGGACTGTTTGAGAGTGCGGTAGTTTTCCAGTTGCTCCTGTTGCCGTGCCGTCAGTTGCGTATGCGCCAGTTGCCCGTGCAACTTTTCCTTTTCCTTTTCCAATGCGGAAATGCTTTCCTCCAAAGAGGTCATTTCTCTGGCAATGGATTGAAGTTGCTTTTCTATTGCGTCTTTGCGGTTGAGTTGTGCCTGCGCCTGACTAAACTTGCGCTGCAAATCCTGCTGCTGCAGTTGCAGTTGATAAATAGTACCGCCGTTGCCACGCTCTGCCTTGCGTTCCTTCATAAATTTGCGCAATCTTTCCGTGACTTTGTCGGTGTTTTCCGTGTTATTTACAAGACCTGCAAGTTTGGCGTCGAAGTTCTGATTGGATTCCATCTCCACGCTTTCCTGCGGAAAATACGCCGATCTGTCGTAACTTTCCGCAGTCAGCCCTAACAGATATTCTCCAACTTCCAGCGTTGTGTCCACGGCTTTACCCGTTTTTTGCTCTGTAAAGGAAAGGTAGTCTTCCCGGGCGGAAGCACCGAAATGCCTTTCGATGCGGTAGATTACGCCATCTTTTTCCACCACCATTTCTCCGCCCGCCTTGCTGTTGCTTGACCAGTCCGTCCACTTGTTTACCGTTTGACAGGCGGACTGTGTACGCCCCCTCTTCAAGCCGTACAGCATTGCACGCACAAAACTTGCCACGGTGGTTTTGCCGAAACCGTTTTGTTTTTGAATAATGTTGACGTCGGGATAAAAATTTATTGTGCAATTGTGCAATTTGCCGAAAGATTGGATGTTTAGGGAAATGATTTTCATCTACAACACCCCCTTCAAAGCGGCAAATCCCATTTTCAGCACTTCCTCTTTGATTTTTTCGTCCTGTATTTCCTCCGCCAACTTGACAAATTCGCCTCGCAAAGAAACTTCCTTGGCAATTTTTTGCAAGTCCAGTCGGATGCCCGTGTTATCGTCGATTCGCAAAGCGAAAAATTTACCGTCAAGTCGTTCCTGCGCTATCTGACGGACGTTAAGACCCTCTTCGACGTTGCCTTCAAGTTGCAAGTTTATGTAGTTGTCGACATTGACCCCTGCAACGCCGTCCAGAACAAGTCTTTCGACGTCCAACTGATTTTGGGCGGAAGACAAATCCACTTTGACGTTTTCCACACGTCGTATGTAACGTGGAATAAACTTGTAGGTGTCGGTATCGGTATCCAAAACCACAAAACCGCTGGAAGTTTCGTCGAAGCCACGTATTTCCGGCACGCCGCTGTAACAGGCGACGGTTCTGCCCCATTTGAAAACTTCAAAAGCGTGGCGGTGTCCCAAAGCGACGTAGTTGACGCCACTTGCCGCAATAGCCTTTTTGTCTATCAAACCGTAGTCGGCATTTGCAACGTCGCCGTGCAGCGTAAGAACGGTGTAGCAATTTGCGGGAGGGGAAAAGGTGCGCCAATATTCCGCATCGTTGTCGCCAAGTTCACGCCCTACAATGCACACTCCGTCAAGTTGATAGGCAGTCCACTGCCTGCCGAAAAGATGCACGTTTTCGCACCGTTTTTCCAACATGCGGTAGGGTTCGGCGTTGCCGTGATTTCCCTGCAACAAATACCATTGCGCAGCGCTGTTGTTTATAATCTGCGCCACGGTTTCCACGGTAATTGGCATTGTGAATTTGTCGTCAAACAAATCGCCTGCAACAATTACCGCCCCGATACCGTTGTTGTCGCAATATTTCGCCATTTCCAAAAAGGCTTTAAGTAATTCTCTGCGACGCACGTTGCCCTGCACCACTCCCGTAAGTGGAGAATCGAGGTGTACGTCGGCGGTGTGTAAAATTTTCATTTTTCACCTACGTTATTTTGTAGCATAATTTTACCACAGTTGCAAAAAAGTTTCAATGCTTTGTTTTTTCCTTTTGAAAATTTGTAAAAATTGCGCCGAAGCAAACAGACAGTCGGTAATTACCGTGTAACGTCAAACGCCTGTTTTATTTGTAAAATTGTCGGCAAAAAGTAATTTCAATCACAAATTTGTGCAAGTTTTTTACATACGTATGCAAAAATACGCTACAAATTGAAAATCTGCACCGTTGCCAATTTACACAACAAAAAAGCCCGAAGAAAACTTCGGGCGGGTTTTTACGCTTCGGCAAACGGCACGACTTTTTGCAAATGTTCGGCAAGCGATTTGCGTTTTCTGAAAAGCACCAAAAAGCACACCAGATGCACCAAAGCCGTAACTACCCATGAAACGGGGTAGGATATCGTAAGCCCCTGCAAAGTGTGGAACTGCTCCAACGGGAATATGGTGTAAATCCACAAAATACGCAATCCGCACACGCCGCACAGTGAAACGACGGTAGGCAAAACGGAATAGCCGATACCTCGCAAAGAATAGGCAAACACGTCCATCAGTCCGCATGTAAAATAGGTAAGGCAAATAAGCACCAATCTGCTGTAACCGGCAGTTATTGCCTCTTCGTGAGATATATACACTTTAAGAAGAGGATCGCCGAAAATTACCGCAACAACGCCTACCGCTATGCCGAAAGTAACAACAAACAGCGACGTGTACGCCACAACACGCTTGATGTTTTTCCAATTGCCTGCGCCGAAGTTGGCGGAAACGAAAGCAATGCAGGCCTGTGCAACGGAGTTCATCGCAGCATAGACAAATCCCTCGATGGAAACGGATGCGCCGTTACCGTCCACGGTGTTTGTGCCAAGGCTGTTGATGCTGGACTGAATAAGCACGTTGGACAGCGAGAAAATTGCTCCCTGCAAACCGGCGGGCAATCCTATGCGCACCATTTCCAATGCTTCCTGCTTGTAAAAACGCATTTCCTTGAAGGAAAAATGGAAAAATCCTTTGTTTTTAACAAGGCACACAACGATGCATGCGGCGGAAATTGCCTGTGACAAAATTGTGCCCAATGCCACACCTGCAACGTCCATTTTGAACACAATTACAAACAGCAGGTTGAACATGACGTTGAACACGCCTGCCGCCGCCAAAAAGTAAAAGGGACGCTTGGTGTCGCCGACGGCACGCATCAGCGATGCGCCGAAGTTGTAAATCAGTGAAAAGGGCAAGCCGCAAAAGTAAATTGCAAGATATTGCGTGGAAAGGTCGATGATGTCATCGGTAGTTTTCATCCATTCCAGAAAGTAACGTGAGCACAATGCGCCGAAGGCACCAAGCAAAATGCCTATAACTACCGACAGAATCATTGCCGTGTACACCACCCGTTGCGCCTTTTCCTTTTGTTTTGTGCCGAAGTAACGTGCCATAAGCACGTTTGCGCCCACACTCAGCCCCATGAACAACTGAATAATAAGGTTTATCAGCGAGTTTGTTGCAGAAACCGCTCCGACGGAGTGGGCGGAACCGAACTGTCCGCAAACAATAAGGTCGGCGGCATTGTACAACAACTGCAATACGCTGGAAAATATTATCGGAAGAGAAAACACCAGTATCTTTTTGAAAAGATTTCCCGATGTCATGTCAATTTCGTTTTTACTTACTTTGGTAACCATAACTGCTCCCTAACAAACAAAACAATTATATACCCAATTACATTTTTGCACAATCAAATACAACGCACCTGCCGTAAAGATTTTGTGTTGTTTTACTGCACGAAAGTGTCGGTAACGCACACGCTCAACGGCAATTTCCGCCAAAGCAGAAACTCTCTGCAATTTGGCATGCGGGCATTGAATGTAACGTTTCCTGCATGCAGTGCATTTTTACGGCACGACAAAACATTCAAAACGTATTTCTACTGCACAAGCACTTTTTAGCAAACAAAAAGCAATTTGAAAAAAGCCCCCCGAAGAAACCTTCGAGGGGCGCTGCGTTTTGATTTGACATTAAACTTGCAAGAAATTGACACCAAACAAAACAATATAGAATGTCGTTACTTACCCTGACGCAAAATGATGCTGGTCAAAATCATGTAATAAACGGCTTGTTTTTGGTTTTCCATTTCGTCGCAGTAGTTAAATTGTTTGTCAAATTCTGTCTTAAATCCGAACATAATTACTACCTCCAAATTTTTTTTGGAAAACTTTTGTTTTCCGTGCATATTATATTTTACTTTCGGCGAAATGTATTATATAATTTTGTCAGAAACTAACACAATGCTGTTATTATCGAGGTAAATTATGGCAGATTCCAACACTTTTAAGACAGAAAACAGCGATTTTCAAAAATTGAAGGAAAAAACGGTGCATGGCACGCCACTGCTTCCCTTTGCCAAATATCACACCGACATTTCCGAAATGCTTCCCTTCTACCCCATTCATTGGCACGAAGAAATGGAAGTAATAAAGGTTCAGTCGGGCAAGGGCAGTTTTTGCATAGACGGCAAGTGGTATGTAGGCGAAGAAGGGGATATACTTATTCTGCGCCCATTTGTTATGCATTCCATAAACAGGCTCGGAGAAAACGACATGACCATTGACGCCATTGTTTTCAACCTGCGTCTGCTCAGTCTGGAAAAAAACGACATATGCACGCTGAAATACTTTGCTCCGCTGCTAAACGAAAAACATTCTCTTCCCTGCATTGTGCATCCGACAGACAGTTGGTACCATTCTTTCGACCAATGCGTTACCTCCCTTTTCATGGGTGACGAAAATGCCGAAGGGGCGGAACTCGGCATAAAGGCAAATTTGTACTGGATGTTTTACCACATTTATGCCAACAGGCTGATCAACGTCAAACCAAACATTTCCGAGGACAAACGCTGTTACACCGTGCGCCGTGCGTTGGAATACATTCGCACGGAATACATGAACGATATTTCCATTCAGCAAATTGCCAAATATTGCGGTTACAGCGAGTTTTACACCATGAAACTTTTCAAGCAGTTTACGGGATGTTCCTGCGTGGATTACATCAACAACTACCGACTTACTATCGCAGGCAATCAACTGCGTGACACTTCCGACGAAGTTTCCTCCATCGCCTATCAGGTGGGATTCAACAACGTGTCCTACTTCAACCGACAGTTCAAAAAACAGTACGGCGTAACCCCGAAAGAATTTCGCACGCAGTGGTCGGGAAATTGATGACCCTTGCGGTACAGCCGACTCCACAAAAATGCACAGCCCGAACAATCAATGATTAAAACGCACAGGTACAAACAAAGGTTAAAGCTTACAAAAGTAACATAGTGAGAATTAAAACGCACAGGTGAAACAGAAAACAACATTATATGTGCAACAATAAACAATTGAATACTAAATTACATGCATTTTGTATCGTTGCCGAGGTTCTACCGTGAAACAAGGCAGTTTTGACAGGCAAAATTGGCACCGTATCAACTTTTGTTCTGCAACTTGGCAAAAAACGGCAAAACAGATTGCCAGTGCTTGATTTGAACGTTTTGCACCGCAACACCTAAAAATGGCTGTGCCTAGGCAGCAAAACCGTTGTTTGTGTAATTGTATTGCTCCAAATTGTACACAATGTCGCAAAAACGGCACACCGTATCAGAATTTTCAGCACACAAGCATTAGCACTTTGGACGGTACGCCCCGTGTAAACTGCGTTTCGGTAATGACAAAGGTCGGTTTGAAAGGTGAAATTTGCACTGCAACAACTTTTGCGACAATGAGGTACAAACGGCTAAACAATCTGCACGCAGTTTGACCTGAACCGTTGTTTACGCACCGTAATACTTGAAAAGCATGTCGGACGCAACAAACCGTAAGTAAAAATTGACGACATCGTTTGACTGCCAAACAATTTTGCAGTATAATACCACTTGCAATAAAGCGAAGTTGTCTTTCAAAGAACTTTGGGAAAGACGGTCTTTCCAAAATAAAAGTTTTGTACAGAGTGCGCAATGTCTGGTTTTTGCAATGGTACATTGTGCCATGTCAACAAGTTTTCCAAAATCAGACGATACTTCCTCGCCTTTACAACGAACTTTGCTCTCTTAGTTAAATGGATATAACAAGCCCCTCCTAAGGGCTAGTTGTGGGTTCGATTCCCGCAGGGAGTGCCATAAAGAAAGCATAGGTTTGATACGCTATAAAAGGGAATTCAAACCTTTTTTTGAGCCACATTTAGCAAGATTTAGCAGTTATTTAATATAAATTGAGCATAAGCTACTTAACATCCTATCGTCTTCCAATGAAGTTTTTGCTTAGGATTTTGCACTAAAAACTTTTTATAGCACAATAAACTTTTTGTCCCACAAAAAAATTTTATTCTTTTTGAGAAAAAATCACGTCAAAGTTCTTTTTTTCTTATTGTTTTTAAGATATAGATTTTTTGATAAAATATTATAAAGCAATAAGTTTTGAAAACAAAAAAACATTGATGAAGCATACTCGCTTAAGCAATATCACTTGCTACTAATTTACAAGTTAAATTTAAATAGAAGTTATAATCACACTTAATTTCATGGCAAGAAACACGGATTAATATTGAGGAGGTTAATATGAAAAAGAAATACAACACACTGCCTGAATCAATGAAAAATATGGAGATGTATGGATTTAATTGGATGGAGTTTGTAGTCTCTATTCCTTCCCCACTTTACATAATGACATCATATAAAAGCAACGGTCAGTCCAATGCTTGTATGCAATCATGGACAACATTTACAGGTGGGAAAAATGGCTTCTTCGCGATTGTTTCTGCTGTTAGCAAATATGGGCATTTATACCAAACGCTCCATGAAACCGGCGATGCTGTTATAAATTTAATGTCTGCTGATTTGTATGATAAATGCATGTCAACCATTAGAAATAATGGTTTTGGGACAGATGAAATTAAATCAGCGGGTTTAACATCATCTAAAGCAGATATGGTCAATGCTCCTATGATTGATGAATGCTTTATGAATTTAGAGTGCCGTTTTAAGTGGGAAAAAGAAATTTCTGAAGGAGATGATTATGTTTTAGTGGTTCTTGAAATAGTTAAAGTGCATATTGACGAAAGACATATGGATGAAAACGATCTTGGTAGAACTGGAGAGACCGGGATTCTTTACAATATTCATCATCCTATTAATCCAGAAAATTTCAAAGGTACGGCACATGATTATGTTGGCATTATTAAAAAGATACGTGATTATAGTGAATATTAAAAAATAGATTAAGTAAACATTCACTCAGTAGTAATTTCTACTTTATCAGGAAAGCCAATGCTTGCGAAAGTATTATCCATGTCTTTTTTTGATTCGACATTAAAAGAGAAATAGTAAAGTCTCGAAAAGTTGGTGAAGAAAAAGACTTTTATATAGATATTCAACTTCAATAGTAATAAACAACCCTATGTAGTAGGGGTCGCAAGTGCATCAATATTGGTATTCTTTGCCATAAAGAAAGCATAGGTTTGATACGCTAAAAACGGCTATTCAAACCTTTTTTTGTGTCAAAATTAGCGAAAATTAACATATTATTAACATAAATTGAACATCGTTGACTTAGCAATCCTAGCCTCCACTAGTGAAGTTTTAACTCGTGATTTTGCACTAAAAACTTTTTATAGCACAATAAACTTTTTGTCCCACAAAAAACTTTTAATTGTTTTTAAGAAAAAATCTCGTCAAAGTTCTACGAAAATATCGAAATTAAACCTTGTTTATGTTAAAATACTGATAACCATTTGAGGTAACCATATGTTTGATTATGCTAAAAAAATTAGAGAATACCGTGAAAGAAAATGCTTAACACAAGAGGAATTAGCTAAAATATTAAATGTTAGTTACGTTTCCGTTTGTAGATGGGAAACAGGTAGATTTGAACCAACTATGGATACCAAGAAGAAACTTGTTGCGCTCTTTAATGAAATAGGCATGAAATTAGATGATTAGTAATGAGGTGAAAGAATGGACAAATTAGAATATGTTGCTAGATCTTTGAGCAGAGGTACGAACAAGAAATACGAAACATATGTTATAAATGCAATTTATCAAAAGGTTAATAATCCTAATTTAATTATTGAAACTCAAAAAGAAATCAAATTAGAAAACGGATACAGGCCATTAATTGATCTCTTCTTGCCTCAACTTAATATCGCAATCGAAGTTGACGAAGGATATCACGTTAATGAAGAACAGCATGAACATGATATTTGGAGAGAAAAATCGATTAATTCTCAAATTCGTAAAACTTGTATCGGTGCTAACATTCAATTTGAGCGTGTAATAGCTCACGGTGTTTCGTTAGAAGAAATTAATGCGCGCATTGATGAAGTAGCTAATCTAATTAAAGATAAGATCAGCTCTAGAACTATTCCTCTTCTATGGAAATCGAAAAATGAATTATATGATGATATAAAAAAGAGAGGTACGATTGAACTTGATGATTGCTTTGATTCAAATGTTCAAATTATTAACCTAGTTTATAACAAGAATTATAGTGGTTGGCAAAAATCTACTTATAGGTTGTTATGGTTTCCGGTAATATCCGATGAAGATGAAAATGAATCATTAACTAGTCGTAATTCATGGCAAAATTTTTTTAATTCTACTCACACGATTATTTATGAAAGGTCTGATAATTCTTGTATTAATCAAAATAAGAAGAAATGGGCAATTTTGGATGAGCAAAATGAAACAATTAGAATTGTTTTTGTAAAAGATAGGGATTCGTTTGGAAAAACAAGGAAAAGATTTGCTGGTGTTTTTAGAGCAAGTGGTTGGGACGATAATTTAAATGCACAAATTTGGAAGCTTGAAAGAACAAGAATAAAAATTCCTATTAACGAAGAGGCTTTAAAGAATCTATGAAAAGTAGTATAAGCAACATCAAACAAAAATGCTGTGGGTCATGCAAATATTATGCAGGGGTACGTGACTACAAAAGAGGCTTCTTTTTCGGTTCTAGTTTTGAGGTTGATCAAAAAGGGTATTGCTTAAAAAATAAAGGAAATTATAGAGATGGATCCACGATTTATTCTTGGCGTTGCTCGTATTACGAAAGAGCTGGTGATGTTACTGCTTATATAAAGCAGGAAGAAACTGAAAGGGAAGCGAAAAGACAACAAAACGATACTGACGGAAGTATCGGCTTTGCAGAACATGAAATTTTCCATTGGCAGAATGTTTAACGAATCCGTAACAAGTACTTCTTTCGGAGACATTAAGGAAAGTTATCCTTTGTACGGTCAAATTGAAATGGTTGCAGCCTCATCGGAACTTTGCACTTCGGCAACGCTTTCGCAACTTGAAGACGACCTCAACTGCATGTCCAAAACCAACGAATATGACGACCTGGGCATGCTGAAAAACACCTACGTCTACGACAAAAACGACTCGCGCGTTATGACATTGACACGCAACTATCAGGCACGCACAAACGACAGCATGCGCATTTCTCAAAGAATAAACATGGACACCTTTGCCTTTGGCGACGAGTCCTATTGGGTACGTCAGTATCAGTACGACGCCATGGGCAACGTTACCAAAATTTACGGCGAAACGCCCGACTGCCACGACTACACCTACGACTACCGCAACTTTTTGGTGAACGACAACGGAACGGCGTACGAGTACGACGGCAACGGCAACATAACGAAAAAGGGTACCACCACCTATACCTACGACACGGTAATTAAGGACAGACTTGTCAAGGTAGGCAACACACCCGTTACCTACAGCACGGCAAATCCCTTGAACCCCGCAACATACGGCAACTGCAGTTACAATTTCAAAGGCAGAAGGTTGCAGTCCTTCACCAAGTCGGGAAGTACCTACAACTACATCTACGACGAACAAGGACTTCGCACAAGAAAAATTGCCCCTGACGGAAGCGTAACAAAGTACCTGTACAACGGCACAAAGTTGGCTGCGGAAATTGCCCCCAACTACCGTTTGGACTTTTTGTACGACGAAAACGACATGCTGTACGGATTTGTTAAGGACGGTTCGGCAAAGTACTTCTATGCACGAGATATGTTACAAAATATTTTAGGCATTATTGACACAAACGGTTCGCCTGTGGTAATATACCAATATACGGCATACGGTACTAGTACGGTGTTGCAGGACACTGCAGGGCTTGCAAGCATAAACCCCTTCCGCTTCAAAGGCTACTACTTCGACAGCGAAAGCGATATGTACTACTGCCACACTCGCTACTACGTTCCCGAATGGTGCCGTTGGCTGAATGCGGACCACCCGTCCTTTTTGCAACCCGAATCGTTGCAAGGAATGAACCTCTACGCCTATTGTGGAAATAATCCCGTGATTTACACAGATACTCAAGGAACTAATGAGTGGAGTGATTTTTGGAATGGTATAGGTGGTTCAATTGTTAAGATATTAGGAGGGGCTATATTAATTGGAGCATTTGCTCTCGGCTCAGTTTTTACGGGAGGACTTTTATCAGTTGTTTTGGCTGGTGCAGCAATCGGTGCATTCGGTGGCGCAATTGGAGGCGGGATTTCAGGATTAATTTCAGGAGGTGGTTTGCAAGGGTTTGCAAATGGTTTTTTAACTGGTGCAGTAACTGGTGCAATAAGTGGCGCTGTTGCCGCTTCTCCTCTGGGAATAGGTTTTCAAATAGGTATTAATGCTGGTTTAGGCGTATTAAACTATACTATGACATCAGGATTAAATGGGCAATCAATCACTTTGGGCGGTCTGGTTACTAGTGGTATATCTGGCGCAATTGGAGGCCTGCTTGGTGGTAGTGGTTGGATGAATGGAACAGGGGTAAAAGATTTGTTAAGAATAGATGTTGTAAAAAATTTTTTAAAACATGCTTTGTCCTACGCCGGCTTAAAGTGGACAATCAAGACAGCAATAAATACACTTTTTGTCAGTGGTTTAAGTGGGGGCTTGTATGGTAGACTTAGTAATTGGGTAAATTCGGGAGGGGATTTTATTGGTTGGTAGCTTAATTGGGACAATTCTAATGATTTGTCTCTTTAGTATATTTGAGTATGCGCTTATTGATATTGTTGATTCAATAATTCCATATGAAACGTCGAAATTGATAACAATAAAACGTTTTACTCCAAGATTGAAATATAATAAAGTTTATTCGAATAAAATTGCTTTATTGACGTTAATCTTACAAGTTATTACATCTGTTTTGTGTATATCTTCAATTATTGCGGCGGTTTTAATAGCCTTATTCTTAGGAGATATGCCATTAATAATAACGGCGAGTTGTATATTTGTCATAAATACAGTTTTTTTAGGCGTTATTAGAATTGCTGAAGTTAAATTAAATAATAGAAATTGAATTGATGTTTCTAAGTAGAATGAAATTTTATACTATTATAATTTGTACCGGCAAGACGTAAAAGAGGCTATTGACGATATTTTTACAAACAAGTATTGCTTTTTACGAAAAGCAAAGAAATTAAAAATTGTAAGCCTTAAAGATGTTAATAAGAATACGAATTACAACCATATTTGCACTCTTGAAAAGACTTTAAAATAATTTGTTTGTGTCAAAATGCGGAATAAACACCAATGTTTATTCCGCAAATTTTATTTTATGATTTAAGTGTAATATACCTTAATAACGCAACAAAATCGGCATTTATAATACCCGTTTGATACGGCTCGCAAACATTTGGATATTGACAACAATGTTTTAACCTTGTACAATAAAATCAAGTTCTAAAAGCGTTTTATCAATGCCGACGACGTAAGTTACCTCGATCCCCAAATCAACCATGGGCTCGGAATATACGCTTACTGTTTGTGTAATCCCGTGAGGTACTTGGATGGATTGGGCATTTTCCCATACTTATCTCTGTTCTAATTGGACTTGGAATTGGTCTTGCTACGGAATTTTTCGGAGACTTAATAGATGACGGTAAAATTAACCGAGGTTGGCAAGATTATTTAGGCGCAGGTATTGCGGGACTTATAGGCGGATTAGGTACAGGATTAATATCCACAATGATATTTTCGGGTATAGGCGATGTAGTCGGAGGATTAATTAACGGAAGCGTTACTAATGTTGAACAGGCGGTGAAGTGTTTGCTTTGTCCGCAATCTTCGCCGGCGTGGGGTATGGTATTGCAAAAGGGATACAACACGGGGCAGCAAAAGCTAAACACAAAAAAAAATATTGGTGCATCAAAATCAAATATTAAGATTAACAAGAAATTGGAGCAAGCCGATTTAAAGGGAGTAAAAATAGGCAGAGACGGACTTAGTACGGCTTTAGAAGCTATTAAAAAACAATATTATCGTTATTTATATGATGGAATAAATGCGTTATATGGCTTTATTTACGGATCATTTAGCAATTTTTACGGATTTTGATTTTTAGAGGAGAAACGATGAAAAAACTTGTGGGCTATTTATTGGTAGAAATAATCTTGCTTGGAATAGTTTGCTATTTTCTTGTTCAGTGGAATCAACCGATTAGCAATGAGTGGATAGATACGACTTATAATACAATAGGATTTATATTACTTATTTTTCCTATAATAAACACTATTATTGCGTATATTTCCTTTTCGAGATTTACGAATAAATACCCGAGAAACAATTCTATCGAATACTGTTTTAATCCTCGGTCAAGTCAGCTTGGGTATCAAGGAAACGGAAACTACGTTATTGACATTAAGGAGATTGAGAAAGGTATTTGGATAGCCGCAGATGGTCAAGAGAACTTGAAATTTGATATGAGGGGTTGTATTTTTCCTAAATTATACATTTGCACCTACTTCATCAGGAATCTCCACTATCCCGTCATTAACAAAAACAAGTATCCTCTTATTAAACTATTCAAATCTTTGGAATTAAATCCTTATACTAAATACCAAAATGTTGAGATATGTTTTTTGTATAGAGGGAAAATCTATAGGCGAAAAATCGTTGCTTGCAACAAGACTAAAACAACATGGTTGATGAGATTAATATTGCGTTCCAAATACTATAAAGATTTCATATTCGGATTAAGTGTTGGCAGAATAAGAAAAACTCATATAAAGATGTCAGAAGAAAAGTATCAAAACAGCGAAATGCTTTAGAAAATATCGGAAAAAACTTTTAAGATTGTAATTTTGAAGCCAACAGAACGGTTGGAAATTATTTTTGAATTATTTTTTTTAGGAGGAGAAAATGACTGAGGAAAATGTTAGAAAGAGTTTGGATTTTCTTTGCTCGAAATACAATATGTCTTATTCTTTGGGTGAGTATGAAAATTATCTAAAAAGAAATTTCTATTTGTTTACATACAGCTATTACAACGATTTCGGCTGCTTTACCATTACCAACATACCTGTTGTAGGCGATGTATCATATTACAGACTGGACAGCATTTACCAAATTTCCGATATTTTATTGGATACCGATGCACTCGATGAAAATCCGGAGGCAGACAAGATTTATTCTGATAATATCAAAAAACACACCCTTTCAATATTTGATTTTGAGCCTGAAATTTGGGAAAAGCATAAGAAAACTGCTTTTTTAGGAATCCCGTTTTTTTGGGGGACAGACAAACAAGTTCTACGTGCATTGGCGGAAGTTATAGAAACTCAAATCCAAAAACAAGGTTCGTTTTTCGGTATTAAAGTCGTCTGAGTTTTAACAAAAACATTTTGTATAGTTTTGCACATTTATTAATATGAGAGATTTCCACTTGTAGGAATCTCTCATATTTGTTTGTTTTATATAAGCGCTATGGTAGCTATCTGATTCAAAAAAATGTTTATTAAAATTTGACAGTTACGACTCCTGCGTTATGACGTTGACACGCAACTACCGTTTGGACTTTTTGTACGACGAAAACGACATGCTGTACGGATTTGTTAAGGACGGTTCGGCAAAGTACTTCTATGCACGAGATATGTTACAAAATATTTTAGGCATTATTGACACAAACGGTTCGCCTGTGGTAATATACCAATATACGGCATACGGTACTAGTACGGTGTTGCATGACACTGCGGGACTTGCAATCATAAACCCCTTCCGCTTCAAAGGCTACTACTTCGACAGCGAAAGCGGAATGTACTACTGCCACACCCGCTACTACGTTCCCGAATGGTGCCGTTGGCTGAATGCCGACCACCCGTCCTTTTTGCAACCCGAATCGTTGCAAGGAATGAACCTGTTTGTGTACTGCGGGAATAATCCTGTGATGCATCGGGATCAGAACGGAAACGATTGGAATAGTTTTTGGACCGGGGTAGGCAATTTCTTTACTAAAACGATACCAGAATGGTGGAAGAATGATGTTGAACCATTTTTCACTCGGAATATACCTGATTTCTTTACCAAAACGATACCGAATTGGTGGAATGGTTCTGTAGTTCCTTGGTGGAATAATGATATTGCACCATTTTTCACTCGAGATATACCAAATTTCTTTACCAAAACAATACCTGATTTTTTTGTAAATACGTTTTGGAAAGATTGGATTGTAGATAAGGTTTGGAATCAATTCATCGTAGGAACTATTTGGAACAAGGGCTTGTTGCCTGCGTGGAATTGGATTAACGGAGAATCATGGTATCAAATCATATTAAAAAATATTGTTATGGCCGTGGTTTCAGCAGGGGTAGGTGCTCTGATAGGTTTAATAGCAGGACCTCAAGGCGCATTTGCCGGAGCTATTATTGGTTTAATTATTGGAATATTATGGGATTTTGGGGTTTCAGGTATAAACCCTTAATAGCAAACAAGGAGGACATCATGGAAGATAAAAACCAAACCAAAGAAAGTAGACGTAAAAAATGCTTGTGTACAATAGCTATTGTATCAATAACTATTTGTAACGTAACTTTGTTTTCGTTGTTTGGGGCGTTGTACAGACGTCAGTTGCAAAGTGTGATGTGGCCTTTAGCAATAATTTTTCTTATTGCTGCTTTAGCCTTTTGGATAACGCCTACTTTGGAAACGTTGCCAATAAAAAAACAGAGATCGATTAAAATAAATCGGATAATTTTTTCTGTGTTAGGGGGAGTTTTACTTATCATTGATGCATTTGTTTTTATAGACAATAAACTGTATTCTCTCATGTTGGTGACAATTGTTTTGTGCTTTTTTATAGGGTTAATCTTGTTCAGGAAGGTATTTAAAGATTCCAGCAATAAAAATGATTAATCTTAGTCTGTAAAAAGTCAGTGTAAAATAATACCTCAAAGAGCAAGAACGATATTTTATCGTTCTTGCTCTTTTTTAGATGTTGCCGAAGAAATAGCTACTAAGGTCATGGCAGTTAATGTAAAGAATATGCTTGCACAAGAACATGTACATTTCAGAAAGGTAAACAAACATTCGACAAACCGATTGAATACCGTACATTACGGCAAAAGCCGAAGTAAATGAAAAAAGGTACCGTATAGCTTGTCTACGACAAAAACGACTCGCGCGTTATGACATTGACACGCAACTATCAGGCACGCACAAACGACAGCATGCGCATTTCTCAAAGAATAAACATGGACACCTTTGCCTTTGGCGACGAGTCCTATTGGGTACGTCAGTATCAGTACGACGCCATGGGCAACGTTACCAAAATTTACGGCGAAACGCCCGACTGCCACGACTACACCTACGACTACCGCAACTTTTTGGTGAACGACAACGGAACGGCGTACGAGTACGACGGCAACGGCAACATAACGAAAAAGGGTACCACCACCTATACCTACGACACGGTAATTAAGGACAGACTTGTCAAGGTAGGCAACACACCCGTTACCTACAGCACGGCAAATCCCTTGAACCCCGCAACATACGGCAACTGCAGTTACAATTTCAAAGGCAGAAGGTTGCAGTCCTTCACCAAGTCGGGAAGTACCTACAACTACATCTACGACGAACAAGGACTTCGCACAAGAAAAATTGCCCCTGACGGAAGCGTAACAAAGTACCTGTACAACGGCACAAAGTTGGCTGCGGAAATTGCCCCCAACTACCGTTTGGACTTTTTGTACGACGAAAACGACATGCTGTACGGATTTGTTAAGGACGGTTCGGCAAAGTACTTCTATGCACGAGATATGTTACAAAATATTTTAGGCATTATTGACACAAACGGTTCGCCTGTGGTAATATACCAATATACGGCATACGGTACTAGTACGGTGTTGCATGACACTGCGGGACTTGCAATCATAAACCCCTTCCGCTTCAAAGGCTACTACTTCGACAGCGAAAGCGGAATGTACTACTGCCACACCCGCTACTACGTCCCCGAATGGTGCCGTTGGCTGAATGCCGACAGTCTAATATATTTTACAACATATACGAGAAAAAATTTAAATTTATGGGAATATGCAAATAATACTCCGATATATTTAAACAGCAATGTAAGTAAAAATAACATAGCTACTTTAAGCGATATTATAACATCAGCATACAACAATATTATTACGATTAAAAGCATAAATGACTTATTGTCAAATAATGCTTTAAATAAAAAACTTAAATTTGCAATTGGATTCGTAACACCGGAAAACTATGACATGCCTTCATGGGCCTCAATATATCTGTTTTATGTTAAAGGAAATTTGGGGTTAGAATATTCGCTACAAAATGGTTTTTCTATTGGATCCATTAGCTTTGGTGTGTTAGATTCAACCTATCAAACACCTAAATGGTTTAATTTTTTATCAGATGATTGTCTTGCTAATCCGAATATCTACTTCGGTATTGGTGCGATAAATGCAAATGCATCTATAGGAACGGGTTTATCATGCAATGTCGAACTTATTTCTTTAACGGCAGGAATTCAATTTGGTGATGCTATTAGTTTGCAATGCAAAGGCTATGTCGGTTATGGATTCTCATTAGACTTTTCGAATGGACTTAAATTCGGGTTAGGCTATGGACTAGGATTCGAAATTTCTATAAATATTGACTGGTATAATTTGTTTCATTAATTGGAGGTAGTAAATGAACAAGAAAACAAACTATTTGGCTATAATACCAATTTTTGGAAGCGTCATTTTATTTCTTTGGCTATATATAAAGCTTTTGAAACACGAAATTAACACAAAAAAATTTTTGGCTTGCTTTATTAGCAGCGCATTGCTCGGTTTTTTGTCGATAGTTGTTGTTATGTTGTTTTTATATTTCATCAACTATCTATTTGACATAAAAATATTTATAGAAAATTATGGTATGATAGTTGCATTTGTTATCGGTGGCTATTTACTGAACCTGTTCTCATTTGTTTCGATTAATAAAAATTGGGATAATTTGCAAAACAAAGACTAATTTTCCTGTTAAAACAATACGCAAAAAGAATAAAATAAACAAAAAAAGTATTGCCCCTTCTTTGATATAGCAATTAGACCAATGCTGACACAATATGCCCAAATAGGAACAAATAGAATGGAACATTTCAACTGTGCAAAATATTTATTTGACATTGGTTCCAGAGGAATTTCATCACCATATTCAACTCCTTTAAAAGCAGTTTTAAGAGGCGGTTTCAAAGGTTTGTGGAATTTAGTATACAGTGTGCGTTTTGAATAAAAAAGGAGCGCTTGTATGAAAAAGAAATATTCTTTGAAAAGCATTTATCGTGCACACCTTGTGATTTACATTATTTTTATAGCAATGTTTTTGAGCATGATTATCTTAATGTCATGTCATTTTAATGAGATAATAATTCAACTTAAAATGCCAAAAACACTTGCAATTTGTGCGATAATTGGTGTTTTGTTACTTCTATTTTCAGGCACTGTAAGTGCAGTGAAACAAACAGTAATACTGTTCAAGGATTACAAAGACGTCGTCCACAACAATTATATTACTGTTACCGCAACCGTTGTTCGTTTCGCTAAAAATATAAATCCCGATACAGGAATTCAAATGAACAATAAGCCTGTAATTAGAGATATACAAAGCAATGAAGAAATTACTGTTTTTACCAACGACGAAATCGATATCGGAGAAACCTACAAGTTCAATTACATAAAAAACTGTAAATTGGCAGAAGTCGTTGAAAAAGTATCGCCCCACACTCACTTTGTCGACGGGCAAGTTTCCGGAGAATAACACGAAGAACTATTTACAAATTTTAAAGAAAGTAACCCAAAAGAGACACAAAGGAGCATTGGCGGAAGACAAGACCAAATTACCATGCAACGAAAAACAACTGATGTGTAGGGAATTTAAATAAATGTTTGATAATATAGATAAAAAACAATACAAAATACTGATTCTTTGGAAATATTTTTTTCAATTGGTATTAGCCCCGGCGTTAACCGTATTGACTTTTATTGCTGTGGTATTAGGCTTGGATGCAATCAATTGGTTGGATTTGAACATGGTTTTGGAAAAAACCGCTTTTGTATTCTCTGTAGAAATACATTGGTGGAAAGTTTATCTTCTGATAATTTGCTTAGTTGCATTGCTTCCAAATTTATTATCCTTTGTTCCGTTTTTGGCATTGATTGCAGATTGTTTTGCTAAGAACGATTGTGAAACGAAAGAGATACAACTTACAAAAATTTCGCCACTATATGAACTACACGGAGCTAATCAATATAATAGATTTAGTTGTGACGCATTTTCCTCTAAAATAAGTTTTGAGGCGTTACTCTACGATGAGAATCAACACAAATACCGTTTTCTATGGAAAGAAACCTACTCCGATACAATTAAGAATGCAGAATTATCTATACGACAAGCAATACGAATGAAAATTTCCTACTACAAGCGAAGCAGAATCATCTACGCATGTGATGCTTGAAAAACGTGAATATTAAACCCGCTGGTATACGCAAAAAACCAATTTTGCAATAAATTTCTACATACGGATGCAAAAATGTTCAACAACTAACTGACAACTTAACAAGACTTTTGTATTTTACAAGCAATAACGGCGGCCACACGGTCGCCGTTGTTTTTTAGTGGGAAATACCAAACGACAATATTGTTCGGTTTATATTTTCATAGTAACAATGGTCTTTTCATATATGCCTGCAATCTGCAACTGTCCCAAACCACTATGTCATGTTGCTTTTCAATGTTGAGTAATATATCTGCATTGCTTGCAAATATACAATCAAGGTACATTTTATACTAACATCAAATGAAATGCAAAACGCCACAATTGCACCATAAATTCAGCGTTTACGCATGTATATTGTAACGTTTTGTACATACGGTTGCAAGTTTTTGTAACAATGTGCATCTGACGACAACGGAACAGCGTACGAGTACGACGGCAACGGCAACATAACAAAAAAGGGCACCACCACCTTTACCTACGACACGGTTATTAAAGACAGACTTGTCAAGGTAGGCAATACGCCCGTTACCTACAGCACGGCAAATCCCTTGAACCCCGCAACATACGGCAACTGCAGTTACAATTTCAAAGGCAGAAGGTTGCAGTCCTTCACCAAGTCGGGAAGTACCTACAACTACATCTACGACGAACAAGGACTTCGCACAAGAAAAATTGCCCCTGACGGAAGCGTAACAAAGTACCTGTACAACGGCACAAAGTTGGCTGCGGAAATTGCCCCCAACTACCGTTTGGACTTTTTGTACGACGAAAACGACATGCTGTACGGATTTGTTAAGGACGGTTCGGCAAAGTACTTCTATGCACGAGATATGTTACAAAATATTTTAGGCATTATTGACACAAACGGTTCGCCTGTGGTAATATACCAATATACGGCATACGGTACTAGTACGGTGTTGCATGACACTGCGGGACTTGCAATCATAAACCCCTTCCGCTTCAAAGGCTACTACTTCGACAGCGAAAGCGGAATGTACTACTGCCACACCCGCTACTACGTCCCCGAATGGTGCCGTTGGCTGAATGCCGACCACCCGTCATTTTTGCAACCCGACTCGTTGCAAGAAATGAACCTGTTTGTGTACTGCAGGAATAATCCTGTGATAGGATTCGACCCCGCTGGCACTTGGGATTGGAGTACTTTTGGGGAAGGAGTAGGGTTAATATTTACGGCGGTAGTAGCAATAGCATTGTCGGTTACAACATTCGGTGCAGGAATACCGTTAGCGATGGGATTAATTGCTGGTGTAACATTAGGCGCAGGAATTTTGACGGGAGTCAACGGTATTGCAACAATAATAGAAGCAGATACCGGGCGTAATTTTGTGCGAGATGAGGTATTTCAAGGCAATGACACTGCATATAGTTGGTATGCAGGAATTACGGAAGGAATTGCTGTTATAGGAAGCTCCATTCTTGGCGTATATCATATGACCGGACAGTATAAGGCCGCTAGATATGGTCAAAAATTTTTAGGTAAAGGTTATAAAAAGGTAAGTCCAAGACGGTGGGTTTCTGCTGATGGATTTAGACAGATGATTTTTGATAATACTCATCATTTTTTAGATGGCGTAAAAACAACGAATCACTTTAATCTTTCAGAACATGCAGCAAATATATGGCTCGGCAAAAGTCCTATATTAAATAAAGTCCATGTATTTTACAAGTTATTTAAGATTTGGTTTAGATAAATAGGAGGAAAATTTGGACAGACACGATTTTATAAATAAATTTTTAAATATCTTTGCTAAAAATATTTCCCCAAAAGAACTTAAAACGTATCGTATTGGAGCAAAGAGCGGAGAGTTTTTATGGAATTTATTTGCAGGAAAATTAATCTCTTGTTTGTCGGGAGATAAAGCTCGTCAAGAATACGATAAAGCAAATAAAGTCGGAGCGGAAGAAATTCAGTTTAGCAGTGATTTTATCGGATACGATGATTTAAATACGTATCCGTTATCTGATGAGCACAGAACTGCCTGTGATATAGATAAATCGGGGTTGATTGAGTTTTATGTAATAGGCAAAGATTTTGCGTGGTGTTACGTTGTAACGCATGAAGGCGATTTGTGCGGACCATATTTTTGTTATGCGCCCAAATAATAGCAGTTTGTTAAAACCTACATTTAAGAGTGCAACTGTCCACAAGGCCGTTGCACTCTTTTTCTTTGCGGCAAAACAATAACCTCTCGGGAACTAACCCACGGAAAACAAATTGCCGTTACTTTGCACCACTTTAAGAATTTGATTGCATTACCTGTTTTGTAACGTTTTTTATCAAACGGTATGTTGAAATAATCACACAATCAACAATCAACGCAGTGTTTTTCCCAAAAGAAACTCATTGCAAAATTCAACTATTGACAAAAATTATTTCAACGCTGTAAAATATCTATATAATAGCAAAATTGAAAAATATCATTGACGCCTTAACCTTGGTACAGGAGAAGACGGTAACTTCAAACGGAACAAAATACATCACATTCCTGTGCAACGGCGAAGTGCTGACGGGACGAGCGGCATCAGGGATGAAAGCAGTGATAACAACAATAAATCGCTACGGAATTGATAGTTCCGCATACAGAAACGTAATGAACTTATACGGAAAAGCAATTTCCGAATCTGCTAAGAATACTATCAATAAGGTGTTTACTGAAAGTGCTCACATTATATGGAAAAGCACAATAGTCGCATCCGGAATTCAATGTTTGATAGGAATACTCTTTTAACTGACTGGTATTAATAGGAGATATTAAATGGCATACTTACTCTTGATATTTGTAGCATTAGAATTTCTCGTTGCTTGTAATTGTCAGTTTAAGTGGAAATTTGGCGCACGATTTTGTAAAAGAAAAATACCGGAAAATTCAGTCTGGAGAAAAATATATCCTTTCAAAGAAGACGAAAGAAATCCATTATTGTATGTGAAATGGATTCCAGTTGTAATAACATTTATTATTCTAATAGCGTGTTTAATACTTTACATCGTGTATTGGATATCTCCTTCGTTACTGTCAGACTTTTTGGAATCCAAATTGTGTTTTTGGATTTGTATAGCTTATACTAACATCAATACTATTTATTTCATTGTGATGATTAATTAAGCAATAAGGATCATGAAAAGCGTGCACAAAATTGCGGCGGCTACACAGCAAAAGTGTAGCCGCTTTTTTACAAAAGACATTGCGACAAATGGAACGAGAGCTAAAGAGAACATCTTAAATTGTAAATTACTGTTTTCAACACACTCAAGCAAAAGTAAATGTGCATTGACACAACAGGTAAATTGTCGTATAGTAATATTGTAGCAACGTTCTACCCCACCCCTTCCGCTTCAAAGGCTACTACTTCGACAGCGAAAGCGGAATGTACTACTGCCACACCCGCTACTACGTTGCCGAATGGTGCCGTTGGCTGAATGCCGACCACCCGTCCTTTTTGCAACCCGACTCGTTGCAAGGAATGAACCTGTTTGTGTACTGCGGGAATAATCCTGTGATGTACAAAGATCCAAGTGGTGCGATCGTTATCTCGTTGCTCGTGGGATTAGCAGTATCTTTTGCCGTTGGTTTTATCTCCAGTACGAATGCTCATGTACGGTAAAGAAGCAAGCAACCGAAAACAATAGATAGACCGCC
>ERZ1090865.42-NODE-42-length-89661-cov-66.628886_pt1 | contig 89661 bp, 78 predicted proteins | sample MGYA00478478_ERZ1090865 | MGnify/ENA primary metagenome ERZ1090865 (study PRJEB33644, sample SAMEA5815715) | chicken gut metagenome | biome: Chicken; feature: Gastrointestinal Tract; material: Caecum | place: Ireland | collected 2019-01-01 | study: A study of the... | reverse complement strand
GCGTGATAGCGGGTTGCGAAACGCCTTTTTCCTTTGCGATTGCCGTTAATGTCATGCCCTTGAAAAATACTTTTTCCGCCAAGTCCTTTTGCTTGTCCGATAGTGTCGCTATTGCATTATGTATTCGCTCTTCGTCCTCGCTCCATAGCAGAACGGAAAGAGGATCGGCGGCAGGGCTTTCAAAATCTATCCCGTTTTCGTTTAGATAGTCCAATGAAGTATGCCGCCGCGTTTCTTTCCAATGATTGCGTTTTTCCTGTTGCACCAGTTCGGCGTATAGCGTGTAAAATTCGTCCGTAACCTCGATTTCGCTTGTCGTGCCGTCCGCAAAGCGGTATTTAATTGTTTGCATTGTTTGTCCGTTCCTCGATTTTCTGTTTTTGAAAATCGACTGAAACGGACAAATTTCGCAATTAAGAACGCCCGCCAGCCGAGAACTAAATCTCGATCTGACGGGCGCAAAAACATATTAAAAAAGCCCGACAAACTTCTGAACTAAATCAAGAGATTTAGCCCTGAAAATTTGTCGGGTTCATACTCTTTCACGGAGAGTTTCAACACCTTGAACAAATGCCAGCCGTAGGCGAGCGTGCGCATACAACCCCGTTATTCCGTTTGATTTTGGGATATGTATTGCGCTTATTATGAACTGTCAAAGCATAAAAAAAGAATTGAGTGCGACATTTCTGCCCCCGAAAATAAATACTTTTGCTTTACTTTCGTACACCCAATTCTTTATCTTTACAGTTATTTTTAGCCTTATGCTTTTTCGGCTATTGTCTTTTGAATGGTAATTTTGCCGTCCTTAATTTCGATAGTCATTTTCTCCCCGCATTTGGGGCAATGTATCTCTATCGTTGAGCCGTCGCTTGCTTTCAATAATTTGTACCCGCAAGAGGGGCAGACTGTGTAGTATGTCATACGCTTTCCTTTGAATTACTATTATCGTTTAATCTTTTGAAATGTAGAATTGATAATATACAAATCGATAAAAAGAATAAGCACCAGCAAATCAATGCTATTGTCCCGCCGTTACCTTGATTTGTCGCGGGTAACGGCAAAATAGGAACAAACATACAAACAAAAAATATACCGTGTAACATTAAAAGTAATTTTAAGGCACTGTCGATTTTATCTTTCGTTTGCAGGGTTAACCCGATAAAAAAAGTAGAGATTGAAAGTAACCCATAACCCAATAAATCGAGGTTAAATAACCAACTGCCCGCAGACGTAAATGAAAAGGCTTGTAATATTATTTCGTCAACAGATTTATATAATACAGTAGTTAGTTGAGTAAAGTACACAATACTAATTATTGTGGCATAAATCACGCCTATGGAAACGCCGATTTTTGCCGCTGCGGAATATTCTTTTTGTGTAAAGCAGGAATAAGCGCAGGTTGTAGCAACCCAACCCCACGAGAGTACAGTACAAACGCCGTAACTCAAATTTTCTGTAAATATATTTTGAGCAAATAGCGCAATCACCAAGCAAATCAAAAATACTGTAACCAAATAGCATATTACGATTGAGGAAATTAAACCTATTTTTCTATTCATCTTCACCTCCGAATAATTTATCCACTATCTTATCAATTAAAATATCTCTCTGCACTTTGTCTGCAAAATCAAACTTATCTTTATAAAGTTCCTTACGCAAAAAAATACCTTGTAACCCGTGAATTAAAAAGACGGTTTTGAAAAAAACATCTTTATTTATACCTACGTTACTTGCATAAAAATAGTAGCGCGCTAATGTCTGAAAGGTATTGTCGTTTAGTTGCCCTTGCATAAAATCGCTCAAAATTGATATTTTAGCAATTTCAGGATTTTCCATTAAAAAGTCAACTGGTATTTTTACCGAACGCTTTAATTTTTCCATAGGCGACAATCCTTCCATATTAGGCTTTGATTGAGCAATAACATTACTGACTATTTGCTTTACGCATATATCAATCAAATTCTTTTTACTTTGAAAATGGTAATTGATAAGCGCAACGCTTACACCTGCATTTTTAACGATTTCCCTTGTAGTAACCAGTTTAATATCACCATTCTTCTCTTTTATTAAGTTAATAGTAGCCTCAATTATCTTTGCCTTTGCGTCCATTTAGCCTCCACACTAAACAATGTTTTAATCATTGTTTAGTATATAGAAAATTGATAGACTTGTCAACTGATTTATGTTAAAATAGGATTAGTTTTTTGCTTGTGCTTAACCGCCTTGTGAGATTGTTTCGCCGCCTTGTGTTCTGATCAACGGGCAAGCGGTTGTATTTTTCGCGAGCGAAAAATCTCCACCGACAACTTCTTTCCCGCAGGGGCGGGAAAGTATGTCCCGTTGACATCTCACTGCGGCGGCGGGGATAGGCGGTTAAGGCGGTTAAGCACAAAAGCACCGCAAAAATTAAATTAAGGCGCACCCCGCGCCGAAAGGAGCAACCGCAATGAAAAACGCAGTCATATATGCCCGTTTCAGTTCCCACGCACAGAACGAACAGTCCATCGAAGGACAGTTGGCAGAGTGCCGCGCCTTTGCCGAACGCAACAATTTGCGCATAGTCCGCGAATACATAGACAGAGCCTTGACGGGTACGACCGACAAACGCCCCGACTTTCTGCAAATGATTGAGGACAGCAAGCGCAAAGGCTTTCAGTTTGTAATCGTCTATCAGTTAGACCGTTTCGCCCGTAATCGTTATGATAGCGCGACTTATAAAGCCAAACTAAAGAAGAACGGCGTTCGCGTACTCTCCGCGAAAGAGAATATCACGGACGATGCCAGCGGCATTTTAATCGAGGGCGTTTTGGAGAGTATGGCGGAATACTATTCCGCAGAACTTTCGCAAAAAATAAAACGCGGTATAGCCATATCCGCGTCGAAATGCAAATATTTTGGCGGGAGCGTTCCTCTCGGCTACAAGGTGGACGAACAAAAGAATTTTGTCGTTGACGAGGAACCCGCCCCGCTTGTTAAGACTATGTTTGAAATGTTTGTCGGCGGCAGAACATATGCGGACATTATCCGCTATATGAACGGGCGCGGCGTTACGACTTCGCGCGGCGGTAAGTGGAACAAAAGCAGTTTCCACCGCATATTCAGCAACCGCCGCTATTTAGGCAAGTATATCTATCACAGCGAAGAGATTGACGGCGGTATGCCGCAACTCATCGACGACGAACTTTTTGCCGAGGCGCAAAAGGTGTTAGCCAAATACGCCGCCGCGCCGTCCCGCGGTAAAGCCAAAGTCGAATATTTGTTGTCCGATAAAATGATATGCGGGCATTGCGGCAACAAAATGACGGGCATAAGCTCAACGAGCAAAAGCAAAAAGATACATCACTATTATAAATGTACGGGAAACAATAAGGGCATTTGCAAAAAGCGGACTGTCCGCAAACAGTTTATCGAAGATGAGGTCGTCGCCGCCATAGTGGGCGAACACGGTATTTTGACCGACGAGTTTATAGACCTTGTAGCCGCAGAAACCTATTTGCTTATCCAAGCAGAGCAGAACGACACCGAAATAAAGCGGCTTGAAAACCTTGTCACGGAAAACCAAAAGGCGATAAACAACTTAATGCAGGCGTTAATGCTCGGCAAGATTGCCGACACCATTCTGTCGCAAATCGAAAAGTTAGAGAACGAAAACAAGGAACTGCAAGACACAATCGCCAACGAAAAGGCAATGCAGATAAATTACAGTTATGCCGATATTCGCAAATGGCTGTCGCATTTCCGAACGCTTGACTATTCCAAGACAAAGAACCGCAAAGACCTAATAGACACGTTCATTTATAGGGTGATACTGTACGACGATAAAATGAAAGTGTTGTTCCACCTAAAAGGCGGGCAACAGGGCGAACTGCTCTTAAACCTGCTTTTCCCCGATTATCCCGACGGACACGGCGACGACGGCGAAATCGCCAAAAAAATGCCCGAAAATGAAAAAGAAACCGACAAAGCGGTTTCTAATTCTGACATAAACGCAGAGTGTGCGTATACGTCGCGTTTGGTGGAGATAACGGGATTCGAACCCGTGACCTATGCGTTGCGTGCGAGGAGCGAAGCGACGACACCTAGCGATTTTCTTGAAATCGCGTACTAGCGAGCGTGGCGATGCGTGAGCAACGAAAAAGGCTTGGAACAAGTCCAAGCCACCATTATGGTGGAGATAACGGGATTCGTCTCCGCATGGCGGAGTAAGCGAAACGCAGTGGGGCGCTACGTCATTTCGTACTCACGTTAGCGGAACTTTAAGGCGGCACAGCAGTGGGAGAAAAAGAAAAATGAGTTGCGTGTTTTGCAACTCATTTCTTTTGCGACTTTAAGCAAGCCGCCGTAGGTGGTGGAGATAGCGGGGCGTGAGGAGCGTAGCGACGGAATAGGGATTGAGAAACAATCCCGTCACATATTATATTCTGCATTTGTTGAAGCATTAAAAAGGCAAAACATTGCCTTGAATTTGCGAAAACAAATGCACAAGTATCCGTGACCTATGCGTTGCGTGCGAGGAGCGAAGCGACGACACCTAGCGATTTTCTTGAAATCGCGTACTAGCGAGCGTGGCGATGCGTGAGCAACGAAAAAGGCTTGGAACAAGTCCAAGCCACCATTATGGTGGAGATAACGGGATTCGTCTCCGCATGGCGGAGTAAGCGAAACGCAGTGGGGCGCTACGTCATTTCGTACTCACGTTAGCGGAACTTTAAGGCGGCACAGCAGTGGGAGAAAAAGAAAAATGAGTTGCGTGTTTTGCAACTCATTTCTTTTGCGACTTTAAGCAAGCCGCCGTAGGTGGTGGAGATAACGGGATTCGAACCCGTGACCTATGCGTTGCGAACGCATCGCTCTACCATCTGAGCCATATCCCCACAAAATGCTTTTATTGTACGACAGCAAATCTCGGGGGTGCGATTTTGCTGTCGTAGTAAAAGCGTAAGTGCTCGTAAAAGAGCCGTTTTGAAAATAAAGCACCCCGAAAAACGAGGTGCTGTGGTGCGAGATGTGAGACTTGAACTCACACGGTCTCCCACACGCCCCTTAAACGTGCGCGTCTGCCGATTCCGCCAATCTCGCATTGCTACATAATAATAGTGTAAAGTTGAAAATTTGTCAAATGTTTTTAGAAACTTTTTTGAAAAAGCGTCAAAAACGATTGCATGTTTTTAAGAGCGTCTGTGTAGCAGACAGTTGACGGTAAAATTATGCAACTGATTTGTAACTGTTTGCAAACTTCACGTAACTGCTGAAAAAATCATACCTCGGCATTCAACTTAATCTGTTTTTGAATTTCTACAGGTTGTCGGCGGTTGTCTTTGACATTTTGATTGTTAAAAACACGGGAACAATTTTGCTCATTGTCCTTTGAATGTTTTATCTGACTTGTACCCGTTTTTCACTACCGTATGTGCGTTTTTTGTCCTCAAACACTGTTAAAATGCCTTTTTGAACTGTGCGGAAAGTTTTTTGCTCACCTGAAAACAATGACCGCAAGCACTGTCGTATGCTGTAAATTTTGCAAAATTACAGCGGTAGTTACTCTTTTTTTACACATTGATAGGCTTGGACCGAAACTTGTTGTGTGTTGTGCCACAATTCGTAAATCTTGCCTACTGTGATGATGCAAGTGTCTGTATCGGCAGTGCAATGTAAATCAGACGCATTGTGCAAACACGCCGATGTTTCAAATATTTGCAACCGTATGCATTTTTTTGCGACATAAAAATGGTTTTCCCCACAAAAAAACCCGCAAAAGCGGGCTAGCAGAGTGGTGTTGTCAGTCAATAAGAGTGTCGGAAATTTTACTGTAAACGGATGGCGCTTTGTCCTGCCAGGTGCGTTCGATGTACTTGGCGATACTGCGTGTCATCACGTTGAGACGTACTTCCAGCGTCGTTTTGGTGGGCTCGATAATTTTCAAAATCACGTCGTAACTGCCGTCGGGGCATTTGGTGTAGGTGGCAACGTAGTCCTGTCTGCGGCGGTACTCGATGCGTTTTGTTTTTATGTCTTCGGAAATAAGTTGTCGCACACTGGAAGGGATACGTGTGTAAAAGTTTTTCAGGCACCAACGTCCTTCCGCCGTCAAATCGTAGAAGCAGTCGCCCGTAGCGTTTTGACTTTTGTACACAAAACCGTTGTCCACAACGTCAAGCAGAGTTTGTTTGCAGTTGGTAAAATCTATCCAGTTGTTTTTGTAGCAACACAAGTCCAAAATGGTGCTTTCCGTCAAAGCCGTTTCCATTTTGTCGAATACAAACAGAAGTATCAACTTGTTTGTTGTGCTGTCTTGTGTGATACCTGCCTGCATACTTTCCTCTCCTTGTGATAGTGTCATTCATTATACAACATTTTTCCGTTTGAAACAACAGTTTTTGCCCCTTTTTGGCAAAAATACTTCCAATAATTTGCGTGATATGATATAATTTTTGCAACGAAACTTTGTGGCAAAGAGAGGTTTCCCGATGAAAAACGAACTCGCCTACTTTACGGATACCGTCAACAGGCTTATTGAAGGCAAACTCATTTTGGTGGACAAAAACATTGCTTCGGTGTTGAAGTGCGTCGCCAACGTGCCTGCGCTGTACAAATGCCTGTCCGATTCGTTGCGTTCCATTTCCTACGTTACGGAATTTTCCCGTGCAAAGGTGTCTTGGACACGTCCCGACGGCACAGTGGAGGCTCGTTTGAAACTGCCTGCAGAGCGCAACCGCATTTTTGCTTTTGTAGTGTGTCTTCTCACCGAGGTAGACAGCGGCAGACGCAATTTTTTGGACTTTTTGAAGGAATACTACGACGAAACGGACAGTAACAGAGGTTACGAAAAGTTTGTAAACGAAGTGCTTCGCCCTTTCAAGCGTGCAGGCGAAAGCATTTTGCAATCCGTCGACCCCGACAGTGTAAATGCCGAGTGGTCGTCATCGGCGGAAAGGTTTTTTGACGTGGAAAAGACGTACATTTCCAGCGCAACTTCCTCGGCGTTGTTGCAACAGGTGCAACAGGTGGTAAATCTGTTTTATGCGGCAGGCGACAGCGCACAAAAACACTACGACACAATTATGTTGGTTTGTGAATATTTCACCAACGCCCTCCGCCTCAAAAACCCAAAAATACTTTGTATCTGTTGGATTGCTCTCAAAAGTATTTTGGAAATGTATCCTTTTGCACAGGAATGTCTGCAAAATATGACTGCGCTTATGGCGCAGATATCGCTGTAAAACTTTGGCGTTTGAACAAAACGCCTTTTGTTTTGTAAAAATTCCTGCCCTGCAAATTTTACCTGCCGTGCCGTGTTTCCCGTTTGCGGAAAAGTTGCGGTTGTGCAGTATTTTCAATGTTTAGCGCCGCATTTTGCAAGGTAAAAGACGAAAAATGTCCGCAGTGTGTGGACACGCAATATTTTTTTTGATATAATATCTTTTGCGTCGGACTTAAACCCTGTCGGCAGTTTATTTGTTGCGTAAACTTGCCTAAAACGACGCTGTTGCAAATTCCGCAAGGAGGGTACACAATGGACTGCCGCAAAATTCAACTGGTTGGTGAAGGAAAAACAAAGCGTCTTTGGACTACCAACGACGACAGGTTGCTCATTGCAGAGTATTCCGACGACGCCATGATGTATCACGGCAAACAGAAGTTGTACTTTGAAGGCAAAGGGCATTACTGCGCCGAAATTGCGGCGTTGCTTATGACGCAACTGCACGACAACAACATACCCACCGACTTTGTGCAGACAATATCTTCCAACTGTCTGCTTGTCAAAAAGGCGGAAATGATACCCATCGAAGTAGTTGTGCGCAACTATGCCGCAGGTAGCATGTGTAAACGTCTTGGTTTGGAACCGGGCAAAAAACTCAAATCTCCCGTTTTGGAATTCTGCTACAAAAACGACAGTCTCAACGACCCCGTAATAAACGAGTACCACGTTTACGCAATGGAATTGTGCAAGCCGGAAGAACTTTCCGTAATGTGCTACCAGGCTTCACGCACCAACAAGGTGCTGACAAACCTGATGAGCAAAATAGGCGTGGTGGTTGCCGACTTTAAGCTGGAATTCGGCAGAGTAAACGGCAGGCTGGTGGTTGCCGACGAAATAAGTCCCAACGTCGCACGTTTCTGGGACGAAAACACCATGCACCGTTTTGAAAAGGACGGCGACCCCTCATACGAATACAAGGTGATTCTGGAAAGGCTCAAAAAAGTTTGCGAATAGGTGAAAAATGAAGTGTATGTATTGTGGCTGTGAAGACAGCAAAGTTATCGATTCCCGTTCCACCGACGACGGAAAAAGTATACGCAGGCGCAGAGAGTGTACCAACTGCGGAAGGCGTTTTACCACATTCGAAACCATCGAAAGCGTGCCTTTTCTGGTAGTAAAAAAGGACGGAACACGTCAGTCTTACGACAGGGAAAAACTCAAAAAAGGCATAATCCGTGCCTGTGAAAAACGTCCCATATCCATGGCGCAAATCGACTCCGCCGTGGACAGAATAGAAAAGACGTTGTACAACAGTCTGGAACAGGAAGTAACTTCCCTTAAAATAGGCGAACTTGTAATGCAGGAACTCAAAGACATCGACGAAGTTGCCTACATCAGGTTTGCCGCCGTCTACTACGAATTTCAGGATTGCGAAGCCTTTTTCATGGAACTTGTGAAAATCCGCAACAAGAAAAAGACAACCGCAAAAAAAGCGTCGGCGAAAAGCAATGAAAAGTAATTTTGCCGCAGTTGAGCGAGCGTATGCCGCAATAGACAAATTGATTGAGCAAGGCAAAAGACCTGTAATTGTTGGCATAGACGGAAGGTGCGGTGCAGGTAAAACAACTTTGGCGTCGGAAATATCGCAAAAGTACCATGCAACAACGGTGCATTGCGACGATTTCTTTTTGCCCGACAGTCTTAAAACGCCGTCACGTCTTGAAGCCGTCGGCGGAAACATACATTTTGAAAGGTTGCTACAAGTGTTGGAAAACATTTGCGGATGCCAACCTTTTTTCTATGAAAAGTACAATTGCCACACCAAACAGTTTGTGTCGGAGAAGTACACTCCGTCAAACGTTGTCGTTGTGGAAGGAAGTTACGCCTTTTCCAACGGAATGGAAAGGTTTTACGACGTGAAAATTTTTGTTACGACAGATAAAAACACGCAACAATCACGGCTTAAAGAGCGTGAGGGAAGCAATTTTTCCGCCTATAAAACAAAGTGGATTCCTCTGGAAGAAAGATACATTGCAAACCTGCCCTTGCAAAACTGCATTATTGCGGAAACTTGACAATATGAAAAATTTCGAACAGGAACTTAAACTGCAACTTGACGAGAGGGAATTTTCCCTTTTGGGGTGTCTTGCGGATTCAAAACCGCAGTTGCAAACCAATTATTATTTTACAATGCAAAACATGTCGTCGGAAGTTATGGTACGTCTGCGCGAAAAAGGCGGAAACTATCTCTTGTGCTACAAAAGCCGTCTTTCCCAACGAGAGGGAGTATCGGTGTGCGACGAAAGGGAATGCGAGGTGGACGGAGCCTTTGCCGACAGCATGATTAAGCGTGGCATTTTGCCCGACGAGATAAACGGCATGTTAAAGACGCATTTTGACCAAACGTTGCACTGTGCAGGAAGCATGCAAACCTACCGCACGGCGTTCACATTGGGCGAGTGGAAGTTGGAACTTGACAAAAACGTGTATTTGGGAAGGTGCGACTACGAGTTGGAGTGCGAAAGCGACGACGTGGAGGCGCTGGAAAAACTGAAACTGTTTTTGTTTTACAACTACGGAATTTCCCCACGCTATTCCCGTCCCAAAAGTCAACGTTTTTTCGAGGCATTGAATGAAAAAGTATAAGTACATTATTTTTGACTTTGACGGCACAATAAACGATACTTCGCAGGGAATCTATCACACATTCAAAAAAGTGCTTGACATTTTGGGCATAAACTACGACGGCGTGGATTTTTCCCGCCACATAGGTCCCCCGTTGGAGTTCAGTTACACGGAGTTGGCAGGCAAAAAACTGTGTCAGCGTGCAATAGAATTGCACCGTCAGGTGTTTGCGCAGGACAACGCCGTGGAGATGAGCCGCTTGTACGACGGAATAACGGACACATTGCAAAAGTTGACGGACAGCGGTTTTGTGCTGTCCATTGCCTCTTCCAAGTATCAGCCGCATGCTTTGGCTTCGGTGGAAAAGTTCGGACTGGGCAAATTTTTCCGTTGCGTGTACGGGCAAAACGAAAAAAGAGGTTTCAAAAGCGAAGTTTTGCGACAGTTGCTTGCCGACAACGGTTGGGAAAAGGACAAATGTCTTATGATTGGCGACACCGTCTACGATGTGGAAGGGGCGCACAGCAACGGCATCGACGCCATGGCTGTTACCTACGGTTTCGGCAACGAAAAGGATTTGAAAAATGCAAATGCGGAATTAACTGCACATTCCCCTGCGGAAATAGCGCAGATACTGACAGGTGAAAAATGAAAGAGAAGTACAGGTATTATTTGAAAAACGTAACGGCTCCCGTGCTTGTGTACGGAGCATTCACCGGACTGCTTGTGGGTACTGTTGTGTACTTTTTCAAGTTGGGCGCCGAGTGGCTTTCGGAAAAATCCGCCGAAATCTACCATGCCGCACAGGCAAATCCGTGGATTATTTTCGCCGTAATAGGCGGAGCGGTGGTTTTGGCTGTCGCAGCCTACTTTCTGCAACTGTGGGCAAGTGAAACAAAGGGAGGAGGCATTCCCCGTGCCGAAGGCGTGTTGCGTGGCGTGCTGACATTCCGATGGTTCCGCACGGCTGTCGCCGTGTTTGTAAACAGTTGGATAAGTTTCTTTGCAGGACTTCCTTTGGGAAGCGAAGGTCCCAGCGTGTTGTTGGGTACCGCTATCGGCGGTGGCACAAGCAAACTTCCCCTTTCCCACGACAGTTGGAAAAGATACATTATGACGGGAGGCGCATGCGCAGGCTTTGCCGTGGCAACCGTTGCCCCCGTTACAGGTATTTTATTTGCTTTGGAAGAGGCTCACAAGCGTTTCACCCCGATGATTTTCCTCATGTCCGTTTCTTCCGTGGTGTTTGGCGTAGCCGCATCCTACCTTTGGGGTATGGCTTTGGGACATCCGGTAACGGCATTGTTCAACGTGTCGCAGTACATGGGACAGTTTGAAATGAAGGACATTTGGGTTCCCCTTTTGCTGGGCGTGTTCGTGGCGGCAGTGGCATGTGGCTACAACCTTTTTGTGTTCAAGGTGGGACACGTCTACGACACCAAACTGAAAAAAGTTCCCCAATGGGCTAAACTCATTGTGGTGTTTGTGCTTACGGCGGTTATCGGTCTTGTAGCAGTGGGCAACTTCAACGGTACCGACGCTTTGTACGGCGGTGGCGGACTCATTTCCAAACTTGCCGCCAACAGCGGAAAAACCATTGTGTGGACGGTAATTCTGGCGTTGTTTCTGATACGTTTCTTCACGATAGCCTTTGCGACAGGTTCCGGCGCAACGGGAGGCGTATTCATTCCCATGCTTTCAATAGGTGCGTTGCTCGGTGCGCTTTGCGCCGAATTGTTTGTGGCAATGGGTATGGATTCCGCACTGTACGGCACGGTAGTGATGCTTTGCATGACTTCCTTTATGGGGGCGGCAACAAGGGCTCCCCTCACGGCGTTGGTGTTTATGGTGGAATGTACGTGGAGTTTTTCCAACCTGTTTTACGTTGCGATAACGGTGTTTGTTTCCTATCTGCTGTGCGAAATAGTCAAGGTGGAACCGCTGTACGACGTACTGCTGGAAAGAATGGTGGAAAAGCAAAACGAAGGCAAAACGCACAAAATTGTCAGGGCAAACTTTGTCGTTGCACCCGACGCCTTTGCCGTTTCCAAGAGCGTCAGGGATATTTTGTGGCCTGCCAACACAAAAGTGGGCGAAATCGTCGCTTCCGACAGCGTCAAACGTATGGACGACGACGGCGAAAAGAAACTGCATGCAGGCGACACGCTGACAGTTGTGGTGCAAACCTACGACCAGAAGGCAACCTTTGCCGAGTTGGAGCAGATTTTGGGCAAACAGCCTACTGAGCCACAGGCGGAAGTGTTTTTCGATTCGGGCGAAACACAGACCTCTTCACAAGAGTAAAACCAACAAAATGGTTGACGTTGCGTCAGCCCTTTCAACATTTTCGGCAGATCAACAACTAAACCTTCTCAGGAAGGTTTGAATTTTTGTGGTGTATATGTGCGTTTGCGTTACAAAGGCAAACATGCACGACAGCGTTTTTGCCTCGTTTTGAGGCAACGGATGCGTTTTTGCAGACGGTTTCCAACGTTAATTTGTCGGTTGCAGGCGTTTTGGCATTGTTCGTTGAACGGTGCGACGGGTGCGCCGACATTGTCAAAAAGAAAATTGTTTGCACGCATGGTGTCACAATGTGCTGAAAAACAGTAGACAAAAATTTTTTTCGGGCGTATAATTGAATCAACCCAAAAAAGGAGAATATCACTATGGCTCACAAAATCAGCAACGATTGTATTGGATGTGAAAATTGCATTGGTGTTTGCCCGTGCGACGCAATCAGCAAAGTTGGCGACAAGTGCGAAATTTCCGCAGACCTCTGCGTAGATTGCGGTGCTTGTGCTGCTCAATGTCCTGTTAGCGCTATCGAAGAAGCGTAAACACAAACCATTTTCGCCCACGCAAGAGCGTGGGCTTTTTTGTTTTCTCTGTAAGTTTTCAACATTGTTCGGCGCCGTTGGTGTCAGTAGAATTTTTGACAGTCGACGGTTTTGTAATTTGCATTTTGAGTTTAGATCAACAAATTTGTTTGGCAATTTTTTTGCACGTCAGCCTGCACCTGCGTATTTTTCAGGTGAAGTCCGGTTGTTGCAACAATATCAACCGTGCCCTGAAACTTTCGGTAACGCAATTTTTGTGAGCCTCTTTCCGTATCAAAACGGATCGTTTCACAACGTAGTGGCAAGTATCGGCAGTCAATTCGTGTCTGTTTGAAGTCGGCATTTGCAGTAACAAGGCAACAAACTTTGTTTGACTTCAGACTGCGTAAACAAAGCACAAATTTTAACGTCTGCACATGAAAATGCCGCAGTTGTTGTATCAGTTGGTCCTAAATAGTTAATACATTTTTTATGCAATTTTAGTTGCATAAAAATATTTTATGCTAAAATCGAAAAATCCGTGGGCGGTTTTTATCTATACGACCATAAAAACTCGGTATGTCAAAGCGGTGTTGTTTTGTTTGACATAAACTTTTGCCTTTCCTATAATGGGCTTGGCTGAAAAGCCAAATACTGAAAAAAGGAGAAAAAGTATGAAAAAACATGCAAAATTGTTGGTCGTTTTGCTTGCTCTTGTAATGGTGCTGTCCGTTGTTGTTTTGACGGCGTGCAACAAACAAAAGACAAAAAACGCCTACGGTCTTGTGCACGGAAAAGGTTATGTTTGCCAGGCAACCGTTGTGGTTACCGGAAACAGTTTAGTATCCGCTGATTTAGTAGAGGCATGTCTGCCCACCTATGTTACCGCCCAAACCCCCATTCAGGGTTACACGGTGGAGGGAACGTACAACAGTCACGGTTCCGCACGAACGGCAAATTTCTACAAAACAATTAAGTTTGCCGATGTAACAATGGTGTACGATGCCACTCTCGTCGACGGTTATTCCAAGGGCTACATGGTGGGAACGCAAACCATGTTGCAGTTCTTTGAAAATGAAGCAAATTGCGAAAAGTATTTCAAAGCAGTTTCCGAAAACAAGGTGTCGGTAGTTCTTGCTAACGGCGAAAAAACCGACATTCTCAACGCCAAAGCATTGTTGAAAACTCAAAACGGCTATTGGGGAACACCTGCTCAAAACGCTTTGGGTTGGACGGCAAACGTAAAGGCAACCTGCGACTACGTTGTGGCGCACGGTTTTGACGGAGCCTCCTCCGCCACGGACTTTACGCAGGCAGACCACAGTTCTACCAACCCCAAGTTGGACAACGAATTTGTGGACAAAAACGGCGTAAGCACCGGCGCAACATGGACGGACATGTGGGATTATTTCAGCCTGCTGAAAAAAGCCTACCAAAAGTAAGACAGTTTTCATTTTTCAACTCCATAAAAAGATTGACGTCGCTTTTGCGGCGTCTTTTTTTGTGTTTAAGTTTTACGAAAAGTCGGATTTTACCGAGAGCATTGTCCATACACTTGCCGTTGTCGGTAACACAATAGGCTGACTGTTGTTGCAAAGCGTGCCAGGCTGTTGCACGTGTCGTCCTTTTGGGAAAAAGTGCGTTTGACTGTAAGAAAACTGTTTTGCGTGCAGATTTGTCACAATTTTTTCGTTGTGCTTTCGTTAGACAACTGCCTTAAACAAACACGCCCCGAAAAGACGGTAATTTTTCGTGCAGGAAAAAGTTGTTTTGCACGTTTTCAGCGTACAAATTCAACACTTTGCTTTTGCGTGATGCAATGTATGCCGACGGTTTTTGCAGTGCAATTGAAAGTAATTTTTCACATTCCTTTACAGTTGGTTGTATATGTAGTAAAATAACGTCATGCAAGTACAACTCAAACCTACGGAAAAACTTGAAGATTTGCAATGCGACGGACTGCAACTGATACAAAGCAGCGCAGAGTACCGTTTCACGACGGATGCGGTGTTGCTTGCCAACTTTTGCAAAGACATGACAGGCAAAAGGTGTGTGGATTTGTGCGCAGGAAGCGGCGTAATCAGTCTGTTGCTTGCTCGCAAAAAACATCCAGCAAGCGTTGTCGGTGTGGAAATTCAACCGCAGTTGGCGGACATGATGTTGCGCAGCGTGCAGTACAATGGTTTGCAGGACGTCGTGTCGGTAGTAAATGCCGACCTCAAAGACTACGGCGAAAGCAACAAAAACTGCGCCGACGTGGTAGTGTGCAATCCGCCCTACCGCAAGGCAGGTTCGGGCGAACGTCAACTTGCGCAAAACATTGCCTTGTGCAGGCATGAAATTGCCGCAACGCTAAACGACGTTGTGCGGTGTGCTTCAATGTTGCTCAACAACAGGGGAAGTTTCTATCTCGTGCATCAAAGCAACCGACTTGCGGAAATTACCGTCAGTTGCGCCCGCAATAACCTTGCCGTAAAGGAAATATTGCCTGTTTGTCCCAAACCCGACAAGCAACCCAACGTGGTGCTTGTAAGGGCGGTTAAGGGGGGCGGTGCCGATTGCATTTTGCACAGTCCCATGTACGTTTGCGACGAAAAGGGTAACTACACGCCGCAGGCAAAAGCCTGGTACGGCTTGCCAAACAATTGAGCGGTCAGGTTTACACATTCAAGGAGAAATACATGGTCTATTTTGTAGCCACGCCGATAGGCAATTTGTCGGAAATCACTTTCCGAGCAGTGCAGGTATTAAAAAGCGTTTCGGCAATTTTCTGCGAAGACACCCGTCATTCGCAAATATTGCTTAACAACTATCAGATTTCCAAGCCTTTGTACAGTTACCACAAATTCAACGAAAAAAAGAGTCTGGATTTTGTGCTGTCCTTTTGTCAGAAGCAACAGGACATTGCCGTCATTTCCGATGCAGGCATGCCGGGAATCAACGACCCGGGCAATATTCTGGTAAACGCTTTGAAGGAAAATAATTTTCCCTACACGGTGGTCAGCGGTGCAAGCGCATTTGTAAACGCTTTTGTAATGTCGGGGTATCAACCGCCCTTCACCTACTACGGTTTTTTGCCGGAAAAAACTTCCGACAGGGAAGCGTTGTTGGACGGCAGCGTAGGCGTCGGCATTTTCTATCTTTCCGTGCATGACATCAAAGAAAACATGCGTTATCTTTGCAAGCGTTTGGGCAACCGTCCTTGCTGTTTGGTAAAGGAACTTTCCAAAACGCACGAAAAGGCGGTGTTTTGTCATTTGGGGGACGAAATCGACGACGACAAGGGGGAATTCGTGCTTGTTGTAGACAGGCAAAACGAGCAAAATCCGCTTTGCAATCTGACGGTGCAAGAGCATATAAACTACTACGTCAGTGGCGGAATGACCAAAAACGATGCAATCAAGGCGGTGGCGAAAGACCGCAACCTTCCCAAAAACGAAATTTACAGGCAATCGCTTAAATAAACGCAAGCCACCGACAAACAGTAGCAGTTAATATTTGTTTGTGTAAAGTCATTTCTAAACACACACTGCAAGAGTTTGAGTTTGTGCAGGAACAACACGGCACACGCCGTCTGACGTAGCAGTGAAGCGTGTCAAAAAGATATTCACATCAATTACAATTCAACACGGTGTTGCATTGCAAGTAAATTGCAAAACGGAATTTTGCAAGCAGTGCCGTTGCAAAAGTGCAACACAAAGTACAATTCAAGGCAATCGGATAAATCAACAAACAAAGGTTCGACAAGGTGTACCCCTGGTTGAACCTTTAACAACGTCGGAAGAATATTTTTCAGAAAAATACCAAAATTGCAAAAAAAAATCAAAAATTATTGCGTTGCTTGCGATAAAACGCATTGTTTGTGCGTTATTTTTACGAAAAGAGGAGAGAGAATGCAGTTACAAAAAGCAGTAAAGCCACGTTCGGCAGATATAGAACGTTGTATTTTGGAAATAGCGGAAAACAAGCCGAACGCTTTGGAACAACTTTACGGTTTGGTAAGCAGTGCGGTGTACGCATACGCATTGACGGTTACAAAAAACACATTTGACGCAATGGACGTAATGCAGGAATGCATCGTCAAGGTGTACGAATCGGCAGGCAACTACCGTTCACGGGGCAAACCCATGGCATGGATACTGACGATAGCCAAAAACCTGTGTTATTCCAAATTCCGTTTGCAGGCGCACACATGCGAAATGACGGACGAGCAGTTGGAAAAGCAATTTGCCGACAACGAAAAAATGTCTGTTGAAGACAGGCTTGTGGTAGCAAAGTGTCTGGAAATGCTTTCCGCCCAGGAACGCACCGTGGTAGTACTGCACGCAATGTCGGGGTTACGCCACACGGATATTGCCAAACTTTTGCAACTTCCTCTTTCAACGGTACTTTCAAAGTACAATCGTGCCATAAAAAAACTGAAAAATATTTTATCGGAGGAGAATTTATGAAAAAGATTGAAAAAAAGGTCAATCGCAGTTTCACCAACGCCACCCCCGACGTTTTGGACAAAGTAAAAGAAAATTGCAACACGGCGCAGTATTCGTCGGTGTCGGCAAGGGCAAAACGTCCTCAAAACCTGATGTGGAAAGTTGCCACATGCGCTTTGGCATTTGTGCTTATTGCCGTGTTGGTGGTGGGAAGCGTCGGACTGTACGGCGAATACGCTTCGGCGGCAACGGTTTCGTTGGACGTCAACCCCAGTATCGAAATTAAACTCAACAACAAACAAAAGGTCGTTTCCGTAACTCCGTTGAACACCGACGGCGAAATAATTCTCGGCACCATGGATTTGCGTGGAAGCAATCTCGACGTGGTAATAAACGCTCTCATCGGTTCCATGCTTCGCAACGGCTATCTTTCCGATTTGTCCAATTCCGTGCTTGTAAGCGTGGATTCTTCTAAATCGGTGTACGACAGCATCGTTCAGAAGGTTACCGACGAAATAACGGTAATGCTCAGCGACAATCAGATTTCCGCATCCGTGCTTACGCAATGGATTCAGTCCAACGATGCCGTAAACGCTCTTGCAAAACAGTACGGAATTTCCGTAGGAAAAGCGCAACTCATTCACAATATCGCATCCAAAAGCACGCTGTACACCGAAGAGCAACTTGTTTCTCTCACGGTAAACGAATTGGGCATTATTCTCGGCAATCTCAACATAACCGACGGCAACCTCAGCCAAAGCGGTTCGTCCAGCGAAAAATCCTACATCGGCAGCGACGCCGCCCTTGCAATAGCCCTCAACAAGTTGGGTATGGACGGACTCACCGCCACATCCGAAGGTTTGTGGGTTAAGGAAAACAAACTGGACTTTGATGACGGAGTAATGGTGTACGAAGTGGAATTTGTGTACGGCAAAGGCTGCTACGAGGCCAAGATAGGGGCAATCAGCGGACAACTTGTTTCCTTTGAATGTTCGCTCAACGACGACTACACGCCGGGTGCAAACGCAACCAAACTGACGCAACAGCAAATTGAAAATGTTGCGCTTGCCAACGCAAACGTTCCGTCGGATTCGGCAGTGGAAGTAACAAGTCAACTGTGCGGATACTTCCGCATCGAAGCGTACAACGTATGGTTCGAATACGGCGACTACTGCTACAACTACGAAATAGACGTGTACGGAAACATTCTTTCCTCCTACAGCAGAAAATTGACGGCAAGCGAAGCCGACCAATATCTCAAACGCAGCGACGTGGAAAGTTACTTCCTTGCAAACAACACCGACGGTTTCTCCTCTCTCACCGATTTGTATCGTCTGCGTGTTCAGTGCAAAAACCTCACTGAAACAAGCACCGACGGCGACGGCAACACGGTAACTACGCAGAAATTCGTGTATCAACTTTCCTTTGTCAACGGCGACGTGCAATACGTGTATGAAATTGACGCCCTTGACAAAACAATCAAATTGGTAAGTAGTGAAGCATACACCGACGTAGTGGATGACGCCTATCAGCAAGCCTATCCCAACGGCGGACAGTGGCACAACTGGGAAGACTTGTGGAACAGTTGGCACGGTCATGGCGACGGACCGGAATTCGGCAGTGAATTCGGCGGACAACACAACGGTGGTGGCAACGGACAAGGCGGCAGTCAGGGTTCCAACAGACTCACCCAAGAAGAAGTCAAATCCATCGTCTTCCAATACGCAGGCGTAAACGAAGCAGACGTTACCCGTTTGCAAATGGAATTCGAACAGGAACACGGAATGTGCTACTACGATGTGGAATTCAGATGCGGCAACTACGAGTACGAAGTTGAAGTAAACGCCAACACAGGTTCCATCATCAAGTTTGAAAAGGAATTTGACAGATAGTAACTTTCAGGCAACAAAACCGTCCGACGGCAGTCGGGCGGTTTTTCTTTGTCTTGTCGTAAATGTCTGACCGCAATGGGCGTTGTTTTGCTTACTTGCGCTGACATTTTTGCCGTTGAAACGCATCCCAATGCAAATGTGTTTGTATGTTTTCAACGGCAAGGGTGGTTTCAACGGTAAATTTTTTGCTATGTTATGTGGTATGCAGGCAGGCAGATTTTGTGTTTGTTTATGGAAATTGCAAATTTACAGTTGCGCTAAAAGCGGTGGGTTTTCGCTGAATAGCAACGATTTTCTAATTGAAACGCATTACAAGGCAAATGCTTTTGCAACTGTTTTCAACGGTAATGGCGGTTTCAACGGTAAATTTTTTGCTATGTTATGTGGTGTTCAGGCAGGCAGATTTTTGTTCGTTTATTGAAACTGCAAATTTTCAGTTGCGCTAAAAGCGGTGGGTTTTCGCTGAATAGCAACGATTTTTTTAATTGAAACACTTTCCAAAGGCATTTGCGTTGAAGGGGGGGGGATTTTCTCGCAAAACTATATTTGTTAAGGTGTAACTTGTGGGGCTACATGCAGGCAAACAGGATAGTTAGTTTTTTCAAATTGACGCAGTTTTTTTATACGTATCAGCAAAATCGGTACACATTGCGGTTTTGTTTTTTTGTCTTATTTGTAGTTTGCCGTTGGTTACTTTCTCTTTCAGAAATCTGTTTTTTGTATCGACAGACGTCAAGTTGAAACAAAAAGATGACAGCAAAGGTTGCAATGCCTTTTGGGTGTGTAGTACACTGTATTTGCAACCGAGAGGTGTTTTCACGGGACTGCCCAAGTAGGTTGCGTCGAAATTCCGGGACTGTATTTCAGATTAAAACAGGAGAAATACATCTATTATGGATTTTGAAACCTTTGTAAAGTCGCTTCTTTCCTACATCAAGGATGGCGACAATGTCTACTTTCTGGTTTACGCCGTGGCGACCTGTCTACTGACACAACTGGTCAAAAAACTGTTTCTAAACAAAACCAAGGTGGAAGTTATGCACAAATTCGATTTTGCCGAGATACTTCCTTTTCTTTTTGGCGTTGTTTTTGCCGTGGTTGATATGGTTTTCATTCACCCTGTGCAATTTTCCGCACAGTTCGTTACTCAACTTGTAATCACCGCCGCCACAATAGGGGCTTTGGCTACGGTAATTTTCAAGTTTGTGTCCTCCCTATCGGGAAAAAGCATGAAAAGCCTGCTGAAAGACGACGTTTTCGGCGTTTTTTACACTCAACTTTTGTATTGCGGCAATTTGCGTCAGCAACTGTTGAAGGGGGAAACAACTCTGGAAAATTTTGTTTCACAGGTAAAATCGTTGTCGCAAAGTGCGTCGGAAATTTACGGTACGCAGCAAACGGCAGAGGAAAAAAAGGCGCAACTGCGTCAACTGCTGGAAAACGTACTAGGCGAAGACGCTGACGACTGCGTAAACGTATTGGACAAGGCTTTACAAGCATTTTCATCGGAAAAGTAGCAAAATTGTGGCGTTTGCATTTGCAAACGCCCTTTTTTGTGGCTGACGCAGTTTTCTGTACCGTCCGAAACTCTTCTTACGCAACAATTTTGTCTTTTCTCACGTGGCAAATTTGAAAAGCACTGCAACGGTGGACCTTTTCAACAGCGTTCGGTGTCGTTGTCTGTTTTGTGTCTGTCGAAACGGCGTTTCAGTTGCCAAAAGTTTCCGTATCGTCAGTAATTGCAGATATTTTCATGTTTTGTCTTGCTGTCAAAATAATTTTCAACACTTTTTGTCGGTAAAGCGGTGCGAGTTTGTTTTTCATGCAAATTCAAAAAAGGTTTGCACAAACAAACGAATGTAATTTTTGGCTAATGTTGACTTTTTCAACAGTGTTCGGCGTAGTTGCCTGTTTTGTGTCTGTCGAAACGTTATTGCAATTGCCAAAAGTTTCCGTTTCGTCAGTAATTGCAGATATTTTCATGTTTTGTCTTGCTGTCAAAATAATTTCAACACTTTTTGTAGGCAAAGCAGTGAGTGGTTGTTTTCCACGCAAATTCCAAAAATGTTTGCACAAACAAATGCAGGTAATTTTTTGTTGATGTTGACTTTTCGTATTTGAAAGGCTATACTTGTACCATAAACAAAGAAATGAGGTAATGATTGTGAGAACCTATCTAAACGACGGCTGGAAGTTTTTTTCGCAGTGGTCGGAAAGCGTATTTGATTCCGACAGGGGAGAAGAGGTGCGTCTGCCGCACACCAACGTGCAAACGCCATTCAACTGTTTTGACGAAAGTGTGTATCAGTTTGTCAGCGGTTACAGACGTATTTTGCATGCCAACAATTTGCCGAGCAGGTACATTCTCACTTTTGAGGGAGTGGCGCATTATTGCGAAGTTTTTGTCAACGGCGCAATCGTCGGCACACACAGTTGCGGTTACACGGCTTTTTCCGTTGACGTTACGGCTTTTCTGCACAAAGGCGACAATGTACTTGTCGTCAAGGTGGACAGCCGTGAATCTCTCAATCAGCCTCCTTTCGGCTTTGTGATAGACTACCTCACCTACGGTGGCATCTACCGTGACGTGTACCTGGACGTGTATCAGGGCGCCTACGTTGCCGACGCCTTTGTCAGGACGGAAACGGAAGGTAGGTTGCAAATAGATGTCGAATTGCACTATTTTTTGCAACCGTGTGATGTTTTTGCGGACATATCGCAAAACGGCGCAGAGGTTGCCCGATTGCAATACAGGGCGGAAAATGCCCGTTTCACACTGTGCCAAGACCTTCAACTCAAACGTTGGGACATCGACAGTCCCAACGTGTACGACCTGAAACTAACTGTGGACGGCAACGTCTACACAACAACGTTCGGCGTGCGCACGGCGAAATTCACACCGCACGGTTTCTACCTCAACGGCAGACGTGTTAAAATAGTGGGACTCAACCGTCATCAAAGTTTTCCCTATGTAGGCTACGCCATGCCGGAAAGCATGCAACGGCGAGATGCACAAATTCTCAAAAACAAACTGTGCGTAAACGCAGTGCGTACCTCTCACTACCCGCAGTCTCAATACTTCCTTGACGAGTGCGACAGGCTGGGGCTGTTGGTGTTTACGGAAATGCCCGGCTGGCAACACATAGGCGACGAAAAATGGCAGGAAATTGCCTTGCAAAACGTAAAAGAAATGATTTTGCAAAACCGCAATCACCCGTCGGTGGTGCTGTGGGGCGTGCGCATAAACGAATCGTTGGATTGCGACACACTGTATCAAAAAACAAATGCGCTTGCACACCAATTGGACGGTACACGGCAGACGGGCGGCGTGCGCTATCTGGCACATTCGCATCTGTTGGAAGACGTGTACACCTACAACGACTTCAACCGCAACGGCGCTACAAACCGTAAGTTGATTTGCGACAAGAACGCCCCCTACCTCGTGTCGGAGTACAACGGACACATGTTTCCCACCAAAAGTTTCGACGATTTTCCGCACAGGCGTTTGCACATGTTGCGCTACGCCAAAATGCTGGACGGCGTGTTTGCCGACGACGACACATGCGGTGCGTTCGGTTGGTGCATGTTCGACTACAACACCCACAAAGATTTCGGTAGCGGGGACAGAATTTGTTACCACGGTGTAACGGATATGTTCCGCAATGCCAAAATGGCAGCGGGCATTTTCTCTTCACAGGGTAAGCAACCTTTCCTGCAACTGTGTTTCACCACGGACATAGGCGACTACCCCGAAGGGTACGTTGGCGACATGTATTGTCTTACCAATGCCGATTACGTCGAAGTGTACAAAGGGGGAATTTTCATCAAAAAGTACACGCATTCCGACAGCCCATTCAAACATCTTCCCAATGCGCCGATACTGATTGACGACCTCATCGGCGACAGACTCACGCTGGAAGACAACATTGCCCCCAAGTACGCCGCAATGATAAAACAGGTCATTGCCGACATAAAAAAGTACGGGTTAAACTTTTTGCCCGTCAAGTCCAAACTGAAAATAGCACGGATAATGTCGGGAACCAAACTGCCGTTGGAAAAACTTGTGCAGTTGTACAACAAGTACGACAGCAACTGGGGAAGCGAGGCAAGCGACATAACCGTTAAGGCATTCAAAAAGGGCGTTGAGGTTGCACGGCAAAAGGCGTCGTTTGTACAGAAAGTGCAGTTGACTGCGGAAGTGTCTTCACACCTGTTGCACGAAAACACATCCTACGATGTTGCTGCGGTAAACATTGTCGCACGTGATCAGAACGGCAACGTAGTGCCCTACATTTGCAGGGCTGTGCATTTGCGCACCGAAGGCGTAATTCAACTGGTGGGGGAATCGGTGGTGCCGCTGCAAGGCGGAATGACGGGAACCTACGTCAAAACCGTTGGAAAAAAGGGCAAAGGCAAACTGTTCGTAGACGACCTCACGGTGGAATTCGAAGTGGTGTAAAACAACGCCTGCCGTGAAATAATGCCGGACATCACGGCAAATGGTTAACCTGTTGCAACGCAGGGCTGACTGTTGTGCAGTTTATTGCCACAAACAACCTGCTTTCAGGCTAACCGTCTTCACGTTTTTGCCTAAGGGGAAGAGGGTACACTTTTCGGCGTTACATTCTGACAGGCATTGCCCAAATGCTGTAGGTTTCAAATGCTGTAGGCTTCAATTTGAAAACCCAAATGTAACACGTTTTCGACACAAAGTTTGCGGTGCTCAACACCTTGCAATTTGAAGAAGTTGCTTTCAACGCTAATAACGCAAACGCTTTTGAGAAAAAACAGCGTATTGTTGTCGTAATGTAATTTCCAATTGCGGTAGCAAGCAATGCTTTTTTCCTTTTGCAGCGGAAAGGGCAATTCGCTTAAAGTAGTTTCTTTCGGGTGTTCAATCTGTTTTACAATTTCTCGCCACAACGAAAAAACGGCAACATGCAGTTGCCGTTTTGTTTTTAATGCCGTTTGCCGTATTCTTGCGTTTTGTAGTAAAGTTGTGCAACTCTGTTTCATTACGGACTTTTATGAACTTCTTATAAGTGTAGCATTTAAGTGTTGTGCCTGAAAGCATAATTCACCCCACAACGAAAAAACGGCAACATGCAGTTGCCGTTTTGTTTTTAATGCCGTTTGCCGTAAGTTTACGTTTGGCGAGGTAAATTACAGCCAATCTTTAAGATTTTCAAATTTTCCCTCTTCGTACCGCAAAAGTTGCTTTTGCAATGTATGCACGTCGGGGTGTACGCCCTCTTCCTTTGCAAGGCGGTACAAATCGATTATACCGTTCAGCGTCCCCTGCAACATAATTTTTGCAATGTGTGTGGAACTTCTGTCGGCAAGCATTTTGGCTTTAAGCGCCATATTGGACATCCACACAACGGATTTCGGCACAGGCGTGGGTTCAAACTTAAAAACTTCCCCCGTCGTGCCTATTTGCTCGATGTAGGAATCGTACTGTTCCACCTGTTTGTGCAGTGCCTTTGTCAAAGCCTGCTCTTCCACGTAGGGCAAAAGAGTTTTTATGCAGTTTTGTGCCATGGTGGCATTTTTGTACAGGTCGGAAATTACCTGCAAATTTTTTTCTTCGTCAAAAGTAAATTCTTTGTTCTTTTTGCTGTCAGTCGTCATCGTCTTCTCCCGTTTCAAATGTCTGGTAGTAGTCCAAAGTGTAATCTTCGTCCTGCTCGTCGACGTCGTACATGTCGAACCATGCGTTGCGACACGTTTCGTAGTTTGCGTAGTATTCGTGGTTTATTTGTCTGCTTTTAGCCATAACAATTCCCCCTTTTTTGTCGTTAGTATTTGCAATTTGCAACAAAATAAACATTGTCGGCGTATTCGTCGGTAAAATGTCGGTAACGGACGAATGTTTAATTGAAAATTGAAGAAAAAACTGTCTTTTTTCCGTGCAAAACATCTTTCAATCGTTTGACAAAACCTTGCGTTTTTCGTAAAATAGTAACAGCCGCTTAAAAAGGGTTATTTTGTCAAGCACCGAAACGGTCGGTCACCTTTGTTTAGCGAGACTCTGATACGGGAGGTTAAGTACATGTACGCAATTGTTAAGACGGGCGGAAAACAGTACAAAGTTACCGAAGGACTTGTTTTTGAAACGGAACTTTTGAACGCCGAAGTTAATTCCGCTGTTGAACTTGAAGTTGTTTTGGCTGCCGACGAAAACAAAGTTTACACAGGCAGTGAAGCAAAAGCAGTGAAGGTTCTTGCAACTGTTGTAGAACACGGAAAGGGCAAGAAATTGCACATTTTCACCTACAAGGCAAAGAAGAACGTTCGTAAACGTCAAGGTCACAGACAACCCTACACGAAATTGAAAGTAAACACAATTTCCATCGGCTAATGACAGACATCACAATCAAAAAAGAAGGAAATTCCGTCATTGAAGTAGTGGCAAGCGGCCACACAGGCTACGGAGAAGCAGGCGAAGACATTGTCTGCGCAGGCGTATCCACACTGTTGCAATCGGCATTGTTGGGATTGTTGCAGGTGGTGGGCATCAACGTCAGTTACTCCGTCAATGAGGAAACAGGCTCACTCAGGTTTACTTTGCCAAAAAATCTCACGCCGCAGGAAAGGCACGACGCCGACATAGTGTTGGGAACGTTGCTGTGCGGTTTGCAGGATTTTTACACAGAGTATTCCGATTACATCAATTTGGAGGTAATTTGAAATGTTTATTAAGTTGCAGTTGTTCGCTCACAAAAAAGGTATGGGCAGCACCAAAAACGGACGTGAAAGCGAAAGCAAACGTTTGGGTGCAAAACGTGCCGACGGTCAATTTGCACAGGCAGGAAACATTCTCGTAAGACAGCGTGGCACGCACTTCCATCCCGGAAACAACGTGGGAATCGGCAAGGACGACACATTGTTTGCTCTCATTGACGGTATCGTCAAGTTTGAAAGCAAAGACAAGACGAGAAGACAGGTTTCCGTCTATCCCGTTGCAAAATAACTAACAAGTACATTGAAAAGGAAGTCGCATTCAGTGACTTCCTTTTTGATAGGAGGCTTATGCAACAGTTTACAACGGACAAAGACTGCTTCAACGTGGCGGACACGTTGGAGTGCGGTCAGATTTTCCGATACGAAAAACTTTCCGACGGCAGTTACGCCGTGTTCTCTCGGGACAAGTACGCCCGTTTGGTAACGGAAGAAGATGTTGTGCGTGTCTTCACCGACGACGTTGACTATTTTCGTCATTTTCTGGATTTGGACACAAACTATGCCCAAAAGGTACAACGCATTTCCGCCATTTCTCCGTTGATGAAGCAGGCGTGCGACTGCGGCAAAGGTATACACATTCTCAATCAGGATCTGACGGAAATGATAATTTCCTTCATCATTTCCGCAAACAACAACATCAAGCGTATTCAGTTGATAATACGCCGTCTGTGCGATGCGCTTGGCGAAGACACACCCTACGGCAAGGCTTTCCCCACAGTGGAAAAGATGGCACAGGCGCCCCTTTCGCTGTACACTTCGATAGGCGCAGGCTACCGAGACGTCTATTTGAAGGAAACGGCACAACGACTTGTAAATTACGACCTTTCCCGCCTCACTCAGGCGGACACGGCTTCCGCACGCAAAGAGTTGCTTTCCTTCAAAGGCGTGGGACCGAAAGTCGCCGATTGCATATTGCTTTTCGGTTTGCGCCGAGGCGATGTTTTTCCCGTGGACACATGGCTCAAAAAGGTGTATCACGCCTATTTCGAGCAGGGACACAAGGACAGTGAGATTTCGACATTTTTCTGCAATTTGTTCGGTCAGGACGCAGGACTTTGCCAACAATATTTGTTTTATTTTCAAAGAAAGTATGGACAAACGGCGTCAAATACTGTAAAATAAAACTGTTTAACACAGTGTAAAATGTCTGTCGCAATGCGATAGAATTGCCAGGAGGTAGGAAAATGCTTCACGACAGAAAGATTGCTTTTTTCATTGATGTGGACAACGCCGTTATGGAATCCGTTCATTACCAAAACGTCATCGGACAGTTGCGAGAAATGGGCGAGATTGTGTACGGCGCAGTGTACGGCGTCAGCGAAAGAAAGCACAAGCAGGTAATAGAAGATGCCAAAAACTGCGGTTACGCAATACATTTGCAAATGCGCAATCGCCGCCGTGTACGCAAAGTTTTTGACAGCAGAATTTTCGTGGACGTTGCCGACCTTGTGGCTGGCAATCCCCTTGTGGACACGGTAGCGGTGGTATCCGCACCCGACGACTTGGTGTACCTGTTCAGTCATCTTCACCGCAAGGGAAAGATGGTCGTTTCCACCGACAATCTTGACGAGGCAAGCGCTTCTTTGGTGGACGCAACGGTGGATCTCGGAAAAGTGCACACCGTCAAATTGCCTGCAAACAAGGCAAAGACACCCAAAAAAGAGCAGCCTGCACCCGTGCAAAGTCAGCCTGCGGAAAACGTGCAGGAAGACAGGACAACAGCGTTGCTGCGTGAAATAGAGCGTCTGCGTCAGGACTACGACGCTCCGACGGAGCAACCAATTTCGCAACCTTCTCAAAGCGACGTGGCATCTTTGGAACAAACGCAAAAATTGATGAAAGAAATTGCTTCTTTGCAACAGGAAACGCCTGTGCAAAGTCAGCCCGAAACGGTGTCCGTAGAGGCACAGACCGCTGTTGAAGACACTGCAGTTTCGGAAGAGCAACACACACCGGTAACAAACGACGACGGCGACCTCATCAAAAAGATTGAGGACCTGCGTCAGAGTAACGGCGGCGACAGTGACGATCTTGTTGCCGAAATCAAAAAGTTGTTGGACGGTTTGGAATGATTTTTCACAACCGTATGTAAGTTTTTTGTACCAAATTGCAAAGCGTTCCCATTTCAGGAACGCTTTTTTGTACCCTCGTTACTCTTTTTGAACCGTGTTCCGTAAACTTTCAGCAAGTCAATTTCTGTGCTATTATCAACGGACGGAAGCATTTTGATAAAGCAAAAAGTTTTTTCAATCAGGCACAGGCATAATGCCGTTGCAAGCGGTTGTTCGGTAGTGCAAAAATGTATATTCGTTGCACATTTTCTACTTTGTCAAAGGTGTGCAATATTCAACGGACGGAAGCATTTTGATAAAGCAAAAAGTTTTTTCAATCAGGCACAGGTATAATGCCGTTACAATCGGTTGTTCGCAGTGCAAAAATGTACATTCGTTGCACATTTTCTACTTTGTCAAAGGTGTGCAATATTCAACGGACGGAAGCATTTTGATAAAGCAAAAATTTTTTTCAATCAGGCACAGGCATAATGTCGTTGCAATCGGTTGCTCGTAGTGCAAAAATGTACATTCGTTGCACATTTTCTACTTTGTCAAAGGTGTGAAATATTCAACGGACGGAAGCATTTTGATAAAGCAAAAATTTTTTTTCAATCAGGCACAGGCATAATGTCGTTACAATCGGTTGTTCGGCAGTGCGGCAGGAAAATTATTTGCACAATCTTTACTTTATCAAAAAGTGTGGCTTGCCGTGTAAAAATTTCCCGATGGGGACAAAATACGACAGGGTATTTTCAAAACCCTATTGACAAACGCTGTGATAAAAAATAAAATATTAAGGTAATATGTATTTTCTTTGCAATGGGCAACGCATCACGCAAAGAGCAAAAATTTTAAAAAGGAGAAAAAATGTTTAAGGTAACAATACAAAACAAAACTTTCGAACTCAACGAAAAAACACCGATACTGTCCCTTGTGGACAACCCCAAAAACTATTTTGTGGCGAAGGTAAACAACCGCCTGCGTGAACTCACCTACGAGTTGTGTTTCGACAGCAACGTGGAATTGTTGACTCTTTCCAACAACGACGCCGTCAAGGTGTACGAAACAAGTTTGCGTTATCTTGTGGCTTTGGCGTTTCACAACGTGTATCCCGACGTAGCAATAAAAATTTCCTACGCCATTTCCCGTTCCATTCAGATAAACTTTGTGGGAAAGGACAAAATTCCTTCCACAATGGCGGTAATTCAGAAGGTAACGGAAGAGATGCGCCGTTTGGTGGATTTGGACCTTCCCTTTGAAAAGTGCGTAATGACCAAGGAAGAGGCGGAAAAGTACTACACGGAAACCAACCAGACTTCCAAAATTGAAGCATTGAAGTACCGCAAGGACAAAATTTGCCATTTCTACAAGTGCGGCGACTACCACAACTATATGTACGGCTACATGGTGCCCAGCAGCGGTTATCTGCAAAAATTCCTGCTTTCCAACTACGACGGAAACATTATGGTGAGGTATCCACGTTACGAAGCAAACGGAGAAATTCCTCCCTTCAAAGACGAACCGTTGTTTTGCAGAGAGTTGCGCAACGCTCACAAATGGGCAAAACGCTGCAAAGCGGAAACGGTGGCGAAAATCAACGCCCATGTTACCAACGAAACATACGTTGACTTCATCAACATGAACGAAACCAAGCACAACGACATGCTTCACGAGTTGGGACAGGCTATTGCTTCCGACATAGAAAACATACGCCTCATTTGCATAGCAGGTCCGTCAAGTTCCGGCAAAACCACATTTTCCAACAGATTGCGCATCGAACTTATGGCTTTGGGAATAACGCCGTTGCGCATTTCGTTGGACATGTATTACAAGGACAAATCGCAAATTCCTCTCGATGCCGAAGGCAAGCCGGATTTTGAAGATATCCGTGCATTGGACATCGACCTTTTCAACCGTCACATGGTGTCGCTAATCGACGGCGAGGAAGTGGAACTTCCAGTCTACGACTTTGGCACGGGACGTGTGCAGGAAGGCGTTAAAACCAAAATAGACGAAAACACGCCGATAATCATCGAAGGTATACACGCCCTCAATGACCACTTGTCCTACGCAGTGCCCATGCATCAGAAGTACAAAATTTACATTGCGCCGCAATTCCAAATAAATCTTGACAACCACAATCCCATCAGTTACACCGACATACGTCTGTTGCGCCGAATAGTGCGAGACAAGAAGTACCGTGGAACAAGTGCGGAAAAAACTTTGGAAATGTGGCCGTCGGTGCGCCGTGGCGAATTCAAGTGGATCTATCCCTATCAGGAAGGGTGCGACTTCATTTTCAACTCGGCACTCACCTACGAACTGTGCGTTATGAAAAAGTACGCAATGCCCGCTTTGCAGGAAATCAAGTCAGACAGCGCACAGTACATCACTGCAAACAGACTCATCAAGTTCCTCAAATACTTTGTGGATATGGACGACAAATTCGTGCCGTGCAATTCCCTTTTGAGAGAATTTATCGGCGGAAGTTGTTTCGCCGAAGTGGAAGAGTAACATTGCTTTTTACCGACAGTGACAGAAGTAAACTTTTTGGAAAAAACAGAAAACGGCGAAGTGTCTTGCTTCACATTGAAGGACACAATTCAGGCAGATGTGGCGTCATTTGGCGCCACATTGCTTGCGTTGCGTGTTCCCGACAGAAAGGGTAATCTCGTAAACGTGGCATTGGGCGTCAAAAATATTGCACAACTGCAAAACAATTCCGCCTATCTCGGCGCTTTTGTGGGCAGGTGTGCCAACCGCATTGCAAACGGCAGTTTCTGTTTGAAGGGCAAAAAATACTTTCTTGCCAAAAACGACAACGGCAAAAATCATCTGCACGGTGGCAACTGCGGTTTCAACAAAAAGACGTACAAGGCAAAAATATGCCCCGACAGTGTGGAGTTTGAGGGGTTTTCCCCCGACGGTGAGGAAAACTATCCCGCAAATCTTACTTACAGCGTAAAATACACTGTACGGAAAAATGCTCTTGTAATAGATTACTTTGCGTTGAGCGACGGCTTGACGCTTTTTAACCCGACAAGTCACATCTATTTCAATCTCAACGGCGAGGGCAACGGCGACATTCTGGACAACGTGGTGCAAATAAACGCCAAGCATTTTTTGCCCGTGGATGAAAATCTTATTCCTACAGGGGAAAAGAGAAAGGTGCGTGGCACGGCGTTTGATTTCACCAGTCCCAAAGCAATAGGGCGGGATTTGGCAAAGGGCGACCGTCAACTGCTTGTTGCGCAAGGTTACGACCACAATTTTTGCCTTTGCGGCAGGTTTGCTGCGCTGGCGTACAGTCCCAAAACAGGCATATGCGTCAGATGCTACACCGACCGCCCCGGTTTGCAGTTTTACAGCGGCAATTTTCTGCAACAAAGCGACAGCGGCTACTGTAAGCATGGCGGATTTTGTTTTGAAACGCAGTGCTACCCCGATTCCATCAACAAAAAACAGTGGAAAAGTCCGCTGATACATGGCGGACGGGCTTTCCACTCACGCACCGGGTACGTTTTTTCCACTTTGAAATGAGTGTTGCAAAGTTAGTGTGAGATTTTGAAAAATTACGCTTAATGCAGGCAATTTGCTTGCAAATAAAGTGGCGGAAGGGTACAATTTAACGGTAAACAAAAAATTATCAGTGTACAAGAGGTAAAAAAGTGAAAGTACAGGTTGTGAAAGATTATCAGGAAATGAGCAAGGTTGCCGCCGATATTGTAGCCAACGTTGTGAGGGAAAAATCTTCCCCCGTTTTGGGTTTGGCAACGGGTTCCACCCCTTTGGGATTGTACGAAATTTTGTCGCAGTTTTGCCGTCAAAAGAAACTTTCTTTCCAAAAGGTGAAAACAGTCAACCTCGACGAATATGTCGGATTGGGAAAAAACGACGAGCAAAGTTATGTACATTTTATGCACAGCAACCTGTTCGACAAGGTGGATTTGCCGGAGGAAAACACTCATTTGCCCAACGGTTTGGCAAGCGACTTGCAACAGGAGTGTGCAAGATACCATCAACTTTTGCAGGACTACACACAGGACGTGCAAATTTTGGGATTGGGAAGCAACGGACACATCGGTTTCAACGAACCAAACACCCCCTTTGACAGCACAACGCACCTTGTAAGCCTTGCCGACAGCACAATTAAGGACAATGCACGCTTTTTCAAAGATATTTCCCAGGTACCTACCCGAGCAATAACAATGGGTATTGCGGAAATAATGCGTGCAAAGAAAATTCTTGTACTTGCCAGCGGCAGCAATAAAGCCGACGCCGTGTACAAAATGGTGAAAGGCAAGGTAACGGAGCAATGCCCTGCAAGCATTTTGCAGTTGCATCCCGATTGCACCGTACTTGTGGACGAAGCGGCTGCGTCCAGACTGTAATTGCATGTTATTCACTTTGTCCCCGATTGTTTATCGGGGATTTTTTTCTTGCAAATGCCGTTGACGCAGGTTGTGCATTTGCAGGCACCTCTGTGCAGGTTGTCGCAAAGTTTGAGAAATAGTGTGTTTTCGTTTTGATTTTTGGTGTTGTGTGCCGTGTTGCACCGTACTTGTGGACGAAGCGGCTGCGTCCAAACTGTAATTGCATGTTATTCACTTTGTCCCCGATAGTTTGTCGGGGATTTTTCTTGCAAATGCCGTTGACGCAGGTGGTGCATTTGCAGACACCTTTTTGCAGTTTGTCGCAAAGTTTGAGCGGTGGTAGTGTATTTTCCTTTTGATTTTTGGTGTTGTGCGCCGTGTTGCACCGTACTTGTGGACGAAGCGGCTGCGTCCAAACTGTAATTGCATGTTATTCACTTTGTCCCCGATAGTTTGTCGGGGATTTTTCTTGCAAATGCCGTTGACGCAGGTGGTGCATTTGCAGACACCTTTTTGCAGTTTGTCGCAAAGTTTGAGAAGTAGTGTATTTTCGTTTTGATTTTTGGTGTTGTGCGCCGTGTTGCAAAGCAACGGAAATTGCTTTTCGGTAGTTGCTTCAAATAAAAATCCCGACACTGTATTTTACAGGAAATTTTTGTAATGGTATGTTCCGTCCTTCGTCTTTTTGCGTAAAGAAAACTTTTGTCGAGATAAACCGTGTTTTTACCTTTGTACAGGGTGAATATCTATAATATTTTTATTAAAAACTACTGTAAATAATTGATTTTAATTTTTGTAAATGTTAAAATAACACTGTATCTATTGCAACGCCGAAGGGATTTCGGCATTAAAATTGCATATAATTAAACGTTTAAGCGAGGTTAAAAAATGAGATCAAGCGGTATTTTGTTGCACATCACGTCGCTACCTTCCCATTACGGTGTGGGTACGCTTGCGGAAACGGACAAATTTATCAGATTTCTGAAAAAATCCAAGCAAAGTTATTGGCAGATTCTGCCGGTAACGCCCACCGATTTTGTAAATTCCCCCTATGCGTCGCCGTCGGCTTTTGCAGGCAACACACTGCTCATCGACGTGGAAAAATTGCGTGATGAGGGGTTGGTTTCTGCGGAAACAGTTTCCGACTGCAAAAAAGCACGTGGCAACGACTACGGTTACGCAATCTACAACAAGGACAGAATTTTGCGTGAAGCATTCAAAAACTTTGTCCGCAACAATCCCCCTCAGGATTACGTGGAATTTTGTGAACAAAACAGTTTTTGGCTAAACGATTACGCCCTGTTTTGTGCCGTAAAAAAGCACTTCGGAGGCAAATCGTGGTTGGAATGGGATGACGAGAACATACGCATGCGCACCGACGGCGCAATGAAGCACTATTCCGATATGCTCAGCGACGAGGTGGATTTCAACATTTTCTGTCAGTATCTGTTTTTCTCTCAATGGAAGCAGTTCCGCAAAAAACTGCACCGAAACGGCATTAAACTGATAGGCGACATTCCCATTTACGTTGCCTACGATTCCGCCGACGTGTGGGCACATTCGCAGTTGTTCGAACTCACGTCCGACCGCCGTCCGAGTTGGGTTGCGGGGGTACCTCCCGATTATTTTTCCGCCGACGGACAGTTGTGGGGCAATCCTCTGTACAACTGGGACGCCATGAAAAAGGACAACTACGATTGGTGGACACGTCGTGTCGGCAAATGTGCCGAACTTTTCGACGTACTTCGCATCGACCACTTCCGTGCATTTGACAGTTACTACGCAATACGCTACGGCGAAGCCACTGCCCGCAACGGACATTGGCGCAAAGGCGTCGGCTTTGAATTTTTGCAACACATTCAAAGTTCTTTCCCCTCTCTCACGATAATTGCCGAAGATTTGGGCGACATTCCCCAAAGCGTGCTGGATTTGCGTGACAAATGCGGGCTTGCCGGCATGAAAGTTGTGCAGTTTGCCTTTGACGGAAACGACAAAAACCTGTTTTTACCGCAAAATTTTGAAGAACATTGCGTGGCATATCTGGGAACTCACGACAACGACACGACGCAGGGCTGGTGGGACAGTCTTGACGACAACGCAAGAAGTGTGGTGTTGCGTTTCACGGGGTTGGAAAACGGCGAACACATTGCTCACAACCTCATAAAAATTCTTGCCGAAAGCCGTGCTGAACTTGTGGTGTACAGCATGCAGGACATTTCCGAACAGGACACAACCTACCGCATGAACACCCCCGGCACTTTGGGTTGCTGGAAGTACATGGCAAAAAGCGGAGATTTTTCCGCCGAAAAGGCCGTCTGGTTGGCTGACCTTACGGAAAATGCCCACCGTATCTGATCAATGGAGGAAGTATGAACAGATTTACCGATTTTTACAATGGAAACAGTACAAACGCCTACGAACTTTTGGGTTGCCACAAGGTGGGAGAAAATCTGTACCACTTTGCAGTGTGGGCGCCCAACGCCAAAGACGTGAGCGTTGTGGGCGATTTCAACAACTGGCTGGTCAATCACGACAGATTGCAACTGGAAGACGGTATCTGGCAAATAACAGTGGAAGCACGTGAGGGCGACTGTTACAAATTTGCCATAACAACGCAAAACGGAAACGTACTGTACAAAGCCGACCCTTACGCAAGGTACGCCGAAGTACGTCCCAAAACGGCAAGCATAGTGTACAATCCCCAGCCGTTTGCATGGAGTGACGGCGACTGGATTGCCAAACAAACAAAAAAGGACGTCTACACAAGTCCCGTCAACATCTACGAGGTGCATGCAGGTTCCTGGCGCAGGCATTACGACGGCAGAATGTATTCCTACCGTGACCTTGCCAAATATCTTGTGCCTTACGTCAAAAAAATGGGCTACACGCATGTGGAATTTCTGCCTCTTGCCGAGCATCCGCTTGACGCTTCGTGGGGGTATCAGGTAACGGGCTTTTACGCTCCCACAAGTCGCTACGGCACGCCCGACGATTTGAGATACCTGATAAATCAATTCCACAAGGCGGGAATCGGCGTGATTTTGGACTGGGTGCCTGCACATTTCTGCAAGGACGCTCACGGACTCATCGAATTTGACGGAACGTGCTGCTACGAATCGGCGGACGATTTCAAAAAGGAACACAAGAGTTGGGGAACACGCATTTTCGACTACTCACGTTACGAAGTGCAAAGTTTCCTTGTGTCCAATGCGCTGTACTGGTTGAAGGAATTTCACTTTGACGGACTGCGTGTGGACGCAGTGGCAAGCATGCTGTACCTCGACTACGACAGGCGTGACGGCGAGTGGCGTCCCAACAAGTGGGGCGGAAAGGAAAATCTGGAAGCCATCGACTTTTTGCGCAAACTTTCCTGCAAGGTGTTTGAGGTGTGTCCCTACGCACTGTTTGTTGCGGAGGAATCCACCGCATTTCCCAAAGTTACGCATCCCACCTACGTGGGCGGACTGGGTTTCAACTTCAAATGGAACATGGGCTGGATGAACGACGTTCTCAGTTACATGAAGACGGACACTCTCTGGCGTGCGGAACACCACAATCAACTCACCTTTTCCATGTGCTACGCTTACAGCGAAAACTACGTTTTGCCCCTTTCCCACGACGAAGTGGTACATCTGAAAGGAAGCATCATCAACAAGATGTTCGGCGACTACGACACAAAGTTCGGTCAGTTGAAAGCGTTGTTGGGCTTCCAATATTCGCACCCGGGCAAGAAACTCAACTTCATGGGCGTGGAACTGGCGCAGTGGAACGAATGGGACGAAAACAAGGAATTGGACTGGATGCTTCTGGCGTATCCCAAGCACGATTCTCACCAAAAATTTGTAATGCAACTCAACAAAACTTACAAAAAGTACAAGGCGTTGTATCAAATTGACAACTCGTGGGAAGGCTTCAAGTGGTTGCTTGCCGATGACGCCAGAAACAGCGTGCTGGCATACGAGCGTCTGGACAAAAAGGGCAACACGATGCTGGTGATAATCAATTTCAGCGTGTACGACTACTTCAAATACGGCTTCTTCATGGACAAGGGCGAGTACAAACTGGTACTCAACAGCGACGAATACGACTTCGGCGGAAGAGGCGTAGACGTGGTGCGTGATGTAGTGACAAATGACGAAGGTTACGCCGAAGTAACCATTCCCGCTTCCAGCGTGCAGTACTACTACAAGGCTGCAACTTCAAAGAAAAACTAACGGAGAACAGTGAAAATATGTCTTATGTATCTGGAAATCTCACAAAAACTCAGGTAAAGGAACTCATCGAAAGCGTTGCAAACAGATCTTACGGCGTTACCGCAAGCGAACTTTCCAACAAACAACTGTACAGGTGCGTGGCAACGGTGGTGCGTGACTTGCTGTTGGAAAAGCGTTCGGCTTTCAACAAAGTGTACAAGGCAAGAGAACGCAAAAGAGTACACTACCTGTCCATGGAATTTTTGATGGGCAGAAGTCTCAAAAACAACCTTTTCAACATGGAACTTGACGGCTTGTTTGCCGAAACTTTGCAAAAGTACTACAAGGTGAACATTGACGATCTGTACGAATGCGAACCCGACGCAGGTTTGGGCAACGGCGGTCTGGGCAGACTTGCCGCCTGCTATCTCGATTGCCTTGCCAAGGAAAACTACCCCGTAATGGGACATTCTCTCCGTTTCGAGTACGGATTTTTCCAACAGAAAATTGTCAACGGCTGGCAGACGGAACTTCCCGACAACTGGTTGCCCGGTGGCGACGTGTGGCTCAAAGAGCGTCCCGACAAGGCGCAGATAGTGCATTTCGGCGGAGAAGTGCAGGAGATATGGACGGAAAACGGACCCGTCTTCAAACAGGTCAACTGTCAGGAAGTGGAGGCTTTCCCCTACGATATGGTGGTGGACGGCTACCATGCCAACGCAGTGGGCGTACTTCGTTTGTGGTCTGCCCGCAACTGTAAACCCTTCGACTTCCGTGCTTTCGGTCAGGGCGAGTATATGCGTGCGCTGGAAGAGCAGTCGGAAGCGGAAATGATAACAAAGGTGCTGTATCCCAGCGACAACCACGAGGAAGGCAAAATTTTGCGTCTGAAACAGGAGTATTTCCTTGTTTCCGCCGCAATGCAAAACATTACAAGCGACCACTACAAGCGTTACGGCAATTTTGACACCTTTGCGCAAATGGTGGCGGTACACATCAACGACACGCACCCCGCTTTGTGCGTGCCGGAACTGATGCGTATTTTCATCGACGAGTACCACTTCGGCTGGGATTACAGTTGGTCGATAGTCAAAAACATCTGCGCCTACACAAACCACACGGTGCTTGCCGAGGCGTTGGAGTGTTGGCCGGAATACATCTTCAAAAAACTTCTTCCCCGCATCTATCAGATTGTGGTGGAAATCAACGAACGTGCGTGCAAACGTTTTTGGAACATTTGCGGCGATTGGAACAAAGTTTCCAACCTTGCCGTTGTGGCGTACGGACAGGTGCGTATGGCAAACCTTTCCATCGTAGGTTCCCATTACGTCAACGGCGTTTCCGCCCTTCACAGCAGAATTTTGCGCAAAACGCTTTTCAAAGACTTCTACGACATCGATCCGGAAAAGTTCGGCAACGTTACAAACGGTATTGCACACCGCAGGTGGCTGTGTCAGGCTAACCCACGTCTTACTGCGCTGATCAAAGACCTTATCGGCGACGGATTCTATTCCGACGCCGACGAGTTGAAAAAACTCAACAACTTTTTGGACGACACCTCCGTGCATCAGAAAATGGCGGAAATAAAGTTGGCAAACAAACGTCATTTTGCCGACCTTGCACGCAAAAAACTTGACGTGATACTCGACCCCAACACACGTTTCGACGTTCAGGTCAAACGTCTGCACGAGTACAAACGTCAGTTGCTCAATGTGTTGAAAATAGTATATCTGTACCACGAATTGAAGGAAAATCCCGATTTGGACGTAACTCCGCAAACCTTCATTTTCGGTGCAAAGGCTGCTCCGAGTTACTACGCCGCCAAAGAGGTAATAAAACTCATCTGCTTCATCCAGAAGGATTTGGAATCCAACCCCAAAATACGTCAGAAACTCAACGTGGCGTTTATGGAAAACTACTGCGTAACAATGGCGGAAAGTCTGATGCCCGCTGCGGAAATATCCGAGCAGATTTCTCTTGCAGGCAAGGAAGCCAGCGGCACAGGCAACATGAAATTCATGATAAACGGTGCATTGACGCTTGGAACGATGGACGGCGCCAACGTGGAAATGAGCGAAGCGGTGGGAATGGACAACATTTTCATTTTCGGCATGAACGCACGTCAGGTAACGGATTTGTGGGGCAAAGGCTACAATTCCACCGACTACTACTTCAAACAGCCCAAACTGCGTGTGATAATAGACGAACTCAACAACGGTTTTGGCGGTGAAACGTTTGAAAACATCTCCAACTATCTGTTGCGCTCCAATCAGGTGGCAGACCCGTACATGTGCTTTGCCGACTTTGCAAGTTACCTTGCCGCACATGAAAAAATGGACAAATGCTACAAAGACGTGGATTTGTGGAACAGAATGTCGCTGAAAAACATTGCCGAATCGGGAAGATTTTCCGCCGACCGTGCAGTGAGAGAGTACGCTGAAAAGATTTGGAGAATGAAATGATTTATGTAAAATACAACCCCACCGAGGAATTCCACAAAAGTATTGTGGGTGCTGTACCCGAGGGGGTGCGTTTCGGCATACGTTTGCAGATAAACCAATGCATTGCCCCTTCCAAGGTAACTTTGGTGGTGTACAACGAGGAGGGTTTTCACGAAGAATACCCCATGTACAAAGACGTGTGCGGTGCGGGTTTCGACAACTACCTTGCCGATGTGCAGTTCAACAAAGGCTTGTATTGGTACTACTTCCGCATGGACGGCGTAACCTACGAGCATTACATCGGCATTGACGACAGCAAAAACGCCGGTTTGTACTACCAGAACGTGCGTCCGTGGCAACTTTCCGTGTACAAAAAAGTGTACAAAACGCCAAGTTGGCTCAACAGGGGCGTTATGTATCAGATAATGGTGGACAGGTTTTGCCACGAAGGCGAAACGGTAGTGACGGAGGACAAAATTCTGCGCAAATGGGGCGAACAACCCTTTTACCGAGAGGAAAACGGCATCGTTCGCAACAGGGACTTTTTCGGAGGCAACCTCAAAGGGGTAATTTCCAAACTTCCCTATCTTTCGTCGCTAAACGTTACCACACTGTATCTCAACCCCATTTTCAAGGCGTACAGCAATCACAAATACGACACGGAGGACTACGAGGAAATAGACCCCATGTTCGGCACTAAAGAGGATTTTTCCACCCTTTGCAAGGAAGCGGAAAAGTACGGAATCAAAATAGTGCTGGACGGCGTGTTCAACCACGTGGGCAGTTCTTCCAAGTACTTCAACATAGACAAAAAGTACGGTGAAGGCGGTGCCTACAACGACAAAAATTCCCCCTACCGTGATTGGTTTTACTTTCACGACGACAACTCCTACGACTGTTGGTGGAGTTTCCCCACATTGCCCAGGATAAACGCACAAAGCAAAGGTGCGCAAAAGTACTTTTGCGGTGCAAACGGCATTGTTCCCCGCTGGCTGAAAGCAGGCGCAAGCGGCTGGCGACTTGACGTTGTGGACGAAATTGCCGACTGTATGTTGGACAAAATCGTTTCTTCCGCCAAAAAGCAAAATCCCGACTGCGCAATAATCGGCGAAGTGTGGGAGGACGCTTCCAACAAGGTGGACTACGGCGTGCGCAGACATTATCTGGACGGCTCGCAGTTGGATTCGGTAATGAATTACCCTCTGCGTGAGGGCATCATCGATTTTGTCAGGGACGGCAACGAGGCCTCTTTGGCGTCGGCGGTGTTCAACATCGTCAACAACTATCCACGGTACGTTCGCAACAACCTGATGAACATTCTCGGTACGCACGATACGGCGAGAATTCTCACCATGCTTGCCGGCGACAGAATAGGCAACAGTTCCAAAGACGTGCTTGCACGCACCAAACTTTCCGACGAACAGTTTTTGTTGGGATGCCGTCTGCTGAAACTTGCCGCTTTGTTGCAATACACGTTGTTCGGGTTCCCCTGCGTTTTCTACGGCGACGAAGCAGTGATGGAGGGGTACCGTGATCCGTTCTGCCGTGGTTGTTACCCGTGGGGACACGAAAACAAACTGATGCTGGATTTCTACAAGCGTCTGGGAGATTTGCGCAAAAACAGGGTGTTTGCCGACGGCGATTTCCGTCAGTTGGTGGCGGAAAAGGGCGTGTACGCATTCGAACGCAGTCTGGAAGAAACGCAAACGGAAGTCATCGTTGCGGTGAACCGTGGAGGAAAGGAGTACAATCTGTACCTCGGTAGCGTCTATGAAGACGTTTTCACAGGCAGACGTTACAGCGATTTCTGCAAATTGCAACACAACGGCTACGTTGTTCTGAAACGTGTCAAATAGAAACAAAGGACGCCAAGCATTGTTGCTATTTGTAGGGATTAAACGGAATAGTTTACAAAACCCGACTTGTGAAAGATTTTTACAAAGAGGCATTACCTATGTTTTTTGCAAAACCGACGTATGAAGAAATTAAATTGCCATTCAGATTTATTGATGTTCCGTCCGATAGTGATGCAGGGTTGATCAATATAGAAGCATATGGAAATGTTTTCGGGCAAAATAAGTATTGTTACGCTTGCTATGAGTTGAAAAATGCCAAAATGTACGACAACGGGGACTTCGAGCAGATGATTGAATTGCTGAAAGATTCCACCGATAAGACGGTAAGAGTCACCATAAAGTTGAAAAAAGGTGTTCCGAAAGACTTTAAGATAGATGTAAACAGTTTAGCGGAAGTTTATTGCGACGAGAGATTCAAGGCTTTGTCATTATCGTGCTGGGGATTCAACAACAAAAGTTACAAAGAATTATCTTCGCAAGTGTAAATGCCAATTTGTCGGGTTGACGTGTTGTGCGGAACATATTCAAAAACTGCACACTGTACTTTGCTTTGCAAAGCGTGTGCTTGCAACGCAATCGAAGGGATAACGATTTTTTCGTTATCCCTTTTTTGTTTGAAAAATCCCTGTATAACCTGCGCCTTGTGTAGGCGTCTTTTGTACGCTTAACATTGTACACAATTTTTACAACCGTATCAGCGTTTTTGCGACAAACAGCGGAATTAAAGAGAATAATTTGTCTGCGCAATTTGTGCGAAAGTTTGCAAATTGCCCGTGCATTAGTGTAAAAACGAACTTGCCGTGCAAATTGTCTTGCGGTTGCGCTAATCAAAAAAAGCGTATCAAATTTTATGTTAATGTGCGGTAATACATGGGAATTTGTGTGAAAACACCGGTAATACGCAGTATATTCAGTTTCACAAACAAGGAAAACCATCGGCAACGACGCTTTCGTTGCCTTTAAGTACTGTATATGTACCTTCACCAACATGAAAACGTCTAACGCAACGCTTGTTGTGTTTTGTACTGTTTTTCAGTCGCTAATCCCTGTCGTGCGGGTCCGTTGTCTTGACGTGTGTCAACAGCAGTCCTTTGCGTTTTGCTGTGCATGCGTATACTTTGTTTTCCACCTTTGCTGCACGCAAACATTTGCGATTTTTTCCCACAGACATGCGATATTTTTCCACAAACATTTGACATATTCTCACGATAATATTATATTTATTCTGTACGCAGTACACAGGACATCATCAACAGCGGGACGGGCTAGAAAGTGAAAAAACAAATGCCGAAAATCACTTCAAAACAAGTTTTGAAATTGATAAAAGAATACGTTTGGGTCGGTTTGGGAGGCGTACTGAACGCCATTTCCCTTTTCACATTTGTCAACCCCGCAACATTGATAGCCGGCGGTTTCAGCGGACTTTCATCGGTGCTTTCCCACGTGTGCGTGTTGTTTATGGATGCCACTTTCGACAGCATAATGTCGGTAATGTACTTTGTGCTTAACGTTCCTTTGCTTATTTGTTCTTTGATTTTTCTGCGTGGCGACTACACATTCAAAACTATTTGGGCAACTGTTGTCAGTACCATCGTTCTGGCTATTTTGCCTGAGGGGTTCAAGTTCAGCGGTGCGCCTTTGATAGCCGTTATATTCGGAGGTATTCTGGTGGGATTGGCAATGTACGTTGCCTACGAAAACAACGGAAGTAACGGCGGTACGGAAATAATAGGCAAAATCGTTGCCAAGTATCACCCCGAAATAGACATTTCCAAAGTTATTCTCATTGCCAACTTCATCATCACCGTCAGCGGAAGTATTGTGGTAATTTTCATCACTAAAGAATCGGTGGACATCATTTTGTATTCTCTCATGTACGTGTTGATTGGCGGCAATGTGTTGGGCATGCTTAAACGTGGTTTCAACCATCCGCAAAAGTTTTTGATAATCACCTCTCAGTACGAAAAAATCGGACACGACATCAGCAGATATTTCAAACGTGGCTACACGGTTTTTGACGTGGAAGGCAGTTACGACGGCGTCAAGAGAAAAATGCTTGTCGTAATCGTTCAGTATCGTCAACTTTATTTCCTCAAACACATCATTCGCAAGCGTGATCCCCGTGCATTCACGGTAATCAAAGACGTTTATGACGTGTTTTCACGTCCCACCTTCAACAGGAGTTACAAAACAAAACCATGAACAATTCGGAAAATCAAGGCAACGTTACCGAAACGTCAAATTCTGCGGAAACGCAACAGCAAGTAAATCCGCAAATAATCATTCCCGAACCCAAAAAGCAGTCTGCCGTGTTGTACAACATCAAGCAGATTGTAATGATTTTTATTGCAAGTCTTGCCACGGCGGTTGCTTTGGAAGTGTTTTTGCTTCCCGGCGACACAGTGGTGGGCGGTGCTTTGGGAATTGCTTCCATTTTGCACATTTTGCTGTGCACATCCTCTGCGCAGTGGTATTTTTCCGCAGGTATTTGGGTGTTCGTCATCAACATTCCCATTTTCATCTACTGTTTTGCCACCTATCGTAGGCGTTTTGCATTCAAAACGTTTTTGTATGTGTTGTTTTTGGCGGTAATAACCGTTGTTCTGCACAGCTTGGATGTTTCAACGGCATTTGAAAAACTCATGTACGGCGATGGCGAAAAAGACAAGGTAATCTACGTAATTTTGGGCGGTGCGTTGCACGGCGTTTCCCTTCCCATCATGCTTTCCGTCAATGCGTCCACCGGAGGCAGCGACATTGTGGGGCTGATGATGCAAAAGCGTTCCAAACAAAGCAGCAGCATTGCCATGCGTGTGGTAATGCTGACCAACGTAGCCGTTGTGTTTTTGGCGTCTGTTGCGGCTTATCTCGTCAAAAAGGACATTTCCCACGCAGTAAACATGTTCATCTATTCCGTGGCGGCTATGTTTGTGTGCGAAATTGTGCAGGAAGGCATTTTCAAGGGATTTTCCGCCGCTTTGGAATTGGAAATCACCACCGAAAAACCCCAGGAAATGGCAAATGCGTTGCAGGCAGGGCTTAAACACGGCGTAACGAAAATAAAGGTGGTGGGAGGTTTCTCTCAAAGCGAAAAAATCATGATTTTGTGCGTTGTAAACAAACAGCAACTTACTCATGCCAGAAAAATAATAAACGAAGTCGACCCCAAGGCATTTGCCTATGTGGAAAATGTCAAAGAGGTGTTGGGCAAAGGTTTTGCCAACAAAGAAATAGAACTCGACGAGGAAGAAAGCGCTTCCAAAAATTGACGTTTAGTAACGGTACTAGGCCAACTGTAAAGCATGGCAGATCGAACAGTCTTGTTTCCGACGTTACAAACATAAGTTTGCATTGTTGCATTTTGGGTAACGGCGCATTGCCAACAGCGACAAATGAAAAAAACAGGGTTGCCCCTGTTTTTTTATTGCATTAGTCATTTGCCGAGACGTTTATTCGCTATGTAATTTGACTTTCAAAAAGTAAAGTTGCCGACTTGCAGTGATGTAACTGCATTGTTTGAAGAGTATCTCACCTTTTGGAAAGTATGGCAAGCACGTGGCAAAAATTTTGCTTTCAACCGCAAGTTTACAAGGCTGTTACGGGTAGCATTACAAACTGCGTTGTATTGCAAGCAGAGTCGTCTTGCATTATCAGCAATTTGCCGTGTAACGCAATCACGTATCGACAATACTGCGTTCAACTGTGAGTTTTCATAAGGTTTGTAACGGTTAACATTACAAAATGCTTTGTATTGAAAGAGCATCGTCTTGCATTATCGGCAGTTTACCGTGTAACGCAAGTCACGTGTCGACAATACTGCGTTCAACTGTGAGTTTGCACAAGGTTTGTAACTGTTAACATTACAAAATGCTTTGTATTGAAAGTACGTCGTCTTGCATTATCGGCAGTTTACCGTGTAACGTAAGTCATGCGTCGACATACTGCTTTCAACTGCAAGTTTGCACAAGTGCTATAACGGGCAAGGATATGACCTGTGATATATTGCAATTTTTTGTTCCATTCGTCGTTTGCTGTGTATGGCAAGCACGTGGAAAATACGGCGTTCAACTTTCAATCGTGAGTTTTCACAAGGTTTGAAACGTGTAACACTGCAAAATTTATGTAGAGCAATTAGGTTGCTTGCATAGTAGCAGTTTACAGTGTAACTCAAATATGTGTACAGAATACTGCTTTCAACCTTCAAGCGTTAGTTTTCACAGGTTTTTCCCTGATAAATGTTTTTTCAATTTTTTATCAACGATGTGTGCAACCCAGTCTGTCCAGCATTTGTTTCAACACCTCAAGGTGCAGTTGTTCGTCCAGCACAATACGTTGAATAATGGCACTGACGTCCTCGTTTTTCAATACGTACAGCATTTTCTTGTACTCGGCTATTGCGTCCAGTTCCCCTTGAATGTCGTCCATTATCATTTTTTGAGGTGTTGTGGATTGCGACACGGCAGAGGTGTCGAAGTACAGGTTGGAACGTGGTACCTGCACGTATCGGGGATTCACGCCAAGTTTCAGCATTGCCTCACCCAAAATGTCAAGGTGTTTCATTTCCGCAAGCGCAATCTGACGTAAAATGTCGGCGTCGTCGGCACTCACGGCATTCAGGTGCAGTCCGTGGTACAGATATTGCAAAATTGCCGTCAACTCGCTTTTCAAAGAAGCATACGCAAAGGAAATTATCTGTCCGCTTTTAACGTCTGTCTGCAAATTGTCGGTAGAGGGGTAGGGTAAGTCGCAAATCAAAGGTTTCACGCTGTTTCTCCGTTTTTTATTTCAGTGTATGATTTTCCCCTAATTACTGTTACAGTCCCCGAATCGTTTTTTTGTGTGCAGATTTCTTGCTACCGTATCTTGATTTTTTGTACTTTGACGCAATTTTCTTTCCCTGCGAATGATTTTTGATACTGTGTAACTTTTGTACGGAAAATATTTTCGTTACTTATTTAAGGCTGCTTTTTGCGTGTATCTTAATGGTTTTGTGCCGTGTTTTTCAACAATTTTGTGCAAAGTGTTTTCTTATAAATTAAACTTATAGTAATCATAAATATTAGCAATATTCTTTATGCTTGACAATTATTACGCAACAATCTATAATGATATAAGACAAAGTTTGGCTTGCAGTACGCAATGTTTGCATGCCGAAGTTGCAAATATTTCATTTTAAGGAGTGAAAAAAATGAACAAAAAAAGTATCAGAGACGTAGATGTAAAGGGTAAAAGATGTCTTGTTCGTGTAGACTTCAACGTTCCCATGAAAGACGGAGTCATCACCGATGAAACCCGTATTCAGGGTGCTTTGCCCACAATCAAGTACCTTATGGAACATGGTGCAAAGGTTATTTTGTGTTCGCATTTGGGAAAACCTCACAACATTTTCACGCCCGGTTTCAAACTCAACAAAAAGGAAAAGGCTGCACTTGAAGCACTTCCCGAAGATCAGCGTGAAAGCGCAAAGGCGGAAATGATTGCCAAAGCATTGAAGGGCGACGCCAAGAAGTTCACCCTCAAACCCGTTGCCGACAGACTCAACCAGTTGCTTGACGGCAAGGTTACCTTTGCTACGGACATCGTCGGAGCAGACGCACAGGCAAAAGTTGCCGCAATGCACGACGGCGATGTGGTACTTTTGGAAAATACACGTTTCGACGCAGGCGAAGAGGGTCGTGACATTGAGTTTTGCAAGAAGTTGGCAGCCTTTGCCGATATCTATGTTAACGACGCATTCGGAACGGCTCACCGTTCTCACGCCAGCACGGCAGCAATCGTGGAATACGGTTTTGTGAAAGATGCCGTTTGTGGCTTCCTCATCGAAAAGGAACTTTCCGTCATGGCGGAAGCGTTGGAACACCCCGTGCGTCCCTTCGTTGCCATTTTGGGCGGTGCAAAAGTTGCCGATAAACTCAACGTTATCAACAATCTGCTTGAAAAGTGCGACACCCTCATCATCGGTGGCGGAATGGCGTACACATTCCTCAAATCCCAAGGCAAAGAAGTGGGAAAATCACTCCTTGACGAAGAAAAAATCGGCTACTGTCGTGATATGATTGCAAAGGCTAAGGCGGAGGGCAAAAAACTGTTGCTTCCCTTAGACTGCGTGACCATTGCCCAATTCCCCAACCCCATCGACGCCCCCGTGGAAACTGCCGTGGTAGACGTGGATCACATTCCTGCCGACCGTGAAGGCGCCGACATCGGACCCAAAACCTGCGAGTTGTTTGCTGCGGAAATCAAAAATGCCAAGACTGTCATCTGGAACGGACCCATGGGAATTTTCGAAAACCCCATTTTGGCGGCAGGCACCAACGCCGTTGCAAAGGCTATGGCGGAAAGCGACGCTACAACGATAATCGGCGGCGGCGACAGCGCAGCGGCAGTTACGCAACTTGGCTATGCCGACAAAATGACGCACGTCAGCACAGGCGGCGGCGCAAGTCTGGAATTGTTTGAAGGAAAGGTTTTGCCGGGAATTGCCTGCCTCAACGATAAATAACCGTGGCGTGGCTTTGCTTTGCATTGTCGGCTGTAATTGCAGTTTCTCTTGTCCTTTGGCATTTTGTCAATTTGCACAAGCGTAAAATGCAAGTAGCCCTCTTGCAACAAAAAAAGGAGAAAACTTTTGTGAAAAAGGAAGTTTTGTTGCCTTATCAACACCAGACTGTTGCATTGAAAAACATTTTCGGCGAAGTTAACGTCGGCACAGTGGAAAGCGTTGACGACAACTGCGTTGTGCTTTCGGCAAAACGTGGGCGCAAGGTTGTCACCACCGTTATTGCATTGGAATACGTTACCTCTTTTGCCGTAAGCAAATAAAATACACACAGGCAGACAGGTTTTTCTGTCTGCTTGTACTGCGAAAAGGAAGATAAACATGAAAAACAAAATTATTGCAGGTAACTGGAAAATGAACAAAACTCGCATTGAAGCGGAACAACTCATCAATGCGCTTATTCCTCTTGTAAAGGACACCAAAAACACCGTTGTAATCTGCGTGCCGTTCACCGATTTGTGCAAGGCAGTCAAACTTACCAAAGGCACAAACATTCACGTGGGAGCGCAAAACTGCCACTGGAAGGAAAGCGGTGCATTCACAGGCGAAATCGCCCCCTCCATGCTGACGGAATTGGGCGTGGAATACGTTGTAATCGGACACAGCGAACGTCGTACCTACTTTGGCGAAACGGACGCAACCGTGCTTGCACGTACAAAGGCGGCATTGGCGGCAGGTCTTAAACCCATCGTGTGCATTGGCGAAACTTTGGAAGAACGCAACAGCGGCAACATGGAAAAGGTACTGCAACGTCAGGTGAGGGAAGGCTTCAAGGACGTAACGGAAGAAGAACTTGCCAACATCGTTGTGGCTTACGAACCTGTTTGGGCAATAGGCACAGGCGTTACCGCCACCGACGAACAGGCAAATGACGCCATCGCCTTTGTAAGAAGTGTATTTGCCGATATGTACGGCAAAGAGGCTGCCGAAAAACTGTACATTCAGTACGGCGGAAGCATGAACGACAAAAATGCCGAAGGTTTGCTCAATATGAGCGAAATCGACGGCGGACTTATCGGCGGAGCCAGCCTTGTTGCGGAAAAATTTGCCGCCGTTGTAAATGCTCACAAATAAAGGAAGTTTTTATGGATAAGAAAATAACCGCACTCATTATTATGGACGGATACGGTCTGTCCAAAGAAAAATTGGGCAACGCAGTAGGCGTGGAATGTTCTCCCTATGTGCATTACCTGATGCAAAACTATCCCACAACGCAGTTGGACGCAAGCGGCCTTGCCGTTGGCTTGCCCGAAGGACAAATGGGCAACAGCGAAGTGGGACACCTCAACATAGGCGCAGGTCGTGTGGTCTATCAGGAACTGACACGCATCACCAAGTCCATTAAGGACGGAGACTTTTTCGAAAATCCCGCATTTCTGGCTGCTGCGGAATACGCACGCAAAAACAACGGCAAACTGCACCTTATGGGACTTTTGAGCAGTGGCGGCGTTCACTCTCACATCAACCACGTTATGGCTTTGGTGGATTTTGCCAAACGTCAGGGGCTGGACAACGTGTACGTTCACTGCTTTATGGACGGACGTGACGTTTCTCCCACAAGCGGTGCAGGCTTTGTAAAGCAGTTGGGCGACTACATGCAACAACTGCAATTCGGCAAAATCGCAACCGTGTGCGGCAGATACTACGCCATGGACAGAGACAACCGTTGGGACCGTGTGGAAAAGGCCTACGACATGCTTGCTTTGGGCGTTGGCGAACGCACTGCAACCGACCCCGTTGAGGCACTCAATGCAAGTTACGCCGAAGGTGTAACGGACGAATTCGTGTTGCCTACCGTAATCACCGAGGACGGCAAACCCGTTGCAACGGTGGAAAACGGCGACGCCGTGATATTCTTCAACTTCCGTCCCGACAGAGCCCGTGAAATGACACGTGCCTTCACTCAAAGCGGTTTTACGGGATTTGACCTTCACGGAAAGGCTCGCAAAGTGCATTGGACTTGCATGACTCAGTACGACGAAAAGTTTGAAGGGGTGGACATTGCCTTCAAACCGGAAACGTACAAAAACACTTTGGGCGAATATCTTGCCAAATTGGGCAAAACACAACTGCGTATTGCCGAAACGGAAAAGTACGCTCACGTAACTTTCTTCTTCAACGGCGGAGTGGAAGCCCCCAACGAAAACGAAAGCCGTGTGCTTATTGCTTCCCCCAAGGTTGCCACCTACGATTTGCAACCGGAAATGAGCGCTTACGAAGTGTGCGAGCGTGCCATTGTGGAAATTGAAAAGAGCAAGTACGATGTGATGATTCTCAACTACGCCAACTGCGATATGGTTGGACACACAGGTGTTATTCCCGCAACGGAAAAGGCTGTCGCCACCGTGGACGAGTGCGTCCGTCGTGTGGTGGAATGTGTATTGCAAAACGGTGGCAGAGCATTTGTTACGGCGGATCACGGCAATGCGGAAAAAATGCTTGCCGAGGACGGAAGTCCTTTCACTGCGCACACAACAAACAAAGTGCCTTTCATAATGGTGGACGAACAACTGCGTGACAAAAAATTGCGTAGCGGCGGTGCGTTGTGCGACATTGCACCCACAATGCTGACGGCAATGGGCTTGCCTGTTCCTCCTGAAATGACGGGTAAAAGCCTGATAAGGAAAAAGTAGTCAATTGCTTTTAAGCGGTCTGTATTCAGACCGCTTTTTTTGTATCGTACTCAAAACAAGCATTTTTGCGTGAGTTTTCCAACAAATTGAAAAGCAGTTACCGCAACTTTACTTTCGGCGAAAATGGCGCAGAAAACGCAACAGCGTGTATAAAAAGCACAAGACGTTGTAATATTTGCTGTCAGCAACAGATTTTTGAAAATCATTGGGTTGTGCAATTTGCGAAAAGAATTGATGTTGTTTAATTGCACAGTTACCGCACTTTACTTTCTGTGAAAATGTGCAAAAACTCAACAGCGTGTGAAAAAAGTGCACGACGTTGTAATATATTTGCTGTCAGCAAAAGATTTCTGAAAATCTTTGTGCGGTGCAATTTACAAAAAAACGGAATTGAGTTTGTTTAATTACACAGTTACTGCAACTTTACTTTCTGTGAAAATGTGTAAAAACGCAACGGCGTGTTTGAAAATGATCACAAAACGTTTTGCTATACTTTTTGCTAGGGGATTCTGGATGAAGTTCACGAAAAGGCAACATGCAAAAAGCAGTGCGTTGAGTAAAAACCGTGGCATACCTTTTCGGCATGTGGCGAAATTTGTGCAGGAAAAGTAAACAATGTTGCAGTTTTTATCTCAAAAAAGTTGCGCAAAAACAAAAACTGTGGTATACTAGCAAAGCGATATGCGTAAAGAAGGTTTCTTTACGTTTACAAATGGAGGTAGAACAGTGCTCAACGCTCTTTTATTGTTTGCCAACACGGCGTATGTGGTGTTTGGAATTAAAATTGCTCTTGCGGTGATTGCTCTTGTTTGTACGGTGTTTATCATTTGCGTTGTCCTCATGCAATCGGGCAACAGCGACGGTATGGAAGCCATCAGCGGCTCTTCCAAATCCGACGATTCCGAAACGTACTACGGCAAAAACGCATCTTCCCGTCGTGATGCAAAACTTAAACTCTGGACATACATCTGCTCGGGAGTTTTGGCAGTTTGCTGTATTGTGTTCATCATTCTTTCCGTACTGTAAAAGAAAGAGAGTAGAGCAATTGAGTAATTCGATTGCTCTTTTTTTGTGCCAAAAAGGTTCAAAAAGGCTTTTTTTCAACGTAAGGGATTGTGCGGACAACGTAATGCAAATTTGCCACTAGTGTTTTGAAGTCTGCAAAAGCGCCGTGCAACCGCCGACGTATTTTGGAAAAATCAGACAAATTGCAACAGTAACAAAACGCAAATTGTTTTAGGTTGTTTTCAAAACATTTGCCGTTTTATTTTATCTGCATTCAACGCCAAAGGAACACCCAAAGTTTACTCTGTCTGTCGTTGAAGTCTGCAAAAAGTACCACCGTAGTAAACTTTTTGGTTTTTCTGCGGAAACACTTGCAAAAATGTAACTACGCAGGAAACATTTTCACACTGTTGTTTTCGACTTTGGCAGAAGGTCGCCTTTTTCGGCAAAATGAAAAACAGAAATTCTTTTGTTTCGTCGGACGGCAGTTTACAACAAGGAAAATTCGGCAAAACAACAGGTGAGGCACTGTTTTGAGAGGTAAAAATGAATTTTAACGAAAAAATACTTGAAATAATAAAGAATACCTTTGACGACTATTTCACGTCAAAACAGTTGTGCGGAACGTTGCACACCCATTCCACGGCGGAAAGGCGTGCAGTGGCAGACGCTTTGCAGCAACTGGAAAGGGATTGCAAAATAATTTTCGACGACAAAAACCGCCGTTACCGTCTTGTGAAAGAGGGCGATTTCGGCACTGCCGTTTTTGACGCAAACGCCCGTGGTTTCGGATTTTTGCAACGTGAAGAGGGGGACTTGTTTGTTCCCGCTCCAAAAACGCACGGTGCTTTTCACCGTGACACCGTGTTGTATCGCCGAATACCCGGCACGCAGGACGAAGCGGAAGTGGTAAAAATTTTGCAAAGAGGAATGACGCAAATTGTAGGCACATACGATAAAAGCAATCATACACGTTTTGTCATTCCCGACGAACGCAAATTCATAAGCGACATTTACATTTTGCCCAAAAAGGATCTCAACGCAAAAAACGGGCAAAAGGTAGTAGTCAATGTTTTGCATTTTCCCGAAGACAACCGCAACAGTCCCGAGGGCGAAATAGTTCAGGTTTTGGGCTTTCCCAACGAAAAAAACGTGGACATGATGTCGGTAGCGTACAGTTACGGTTTGCACACGGATTTTCCGCAAAACTGCTGCAAACAGGCGCAACAAATGCCTCAAAGCGTATCGGAAAAGGAAATAGAAGGGCGTGTTGACCTGCGTGGCGACACCGTTTTCACAATAGACGGCGAGGACGCCAAGGATTTGGACGACGCCGTTTCCATTGTCCAAAATGCCGACGACACCTACACGCTTTCCGTGCATATTGCCGACGTTTCACACTATGTAAAGGCAGGCGACGCCATAGACAAAGAGGCTTTTGCCCGTGGTACCAGCGTGTATTTCCCCGAAACGGTGTTTCCCATGCTTCCTCGGGAACTTTCCAACGGTATTTGCTCGCTGTACGAGGGGGTAGACAGGCTGACTCTTTCCTGTCGCATGACAATCAACAATCGGGGAAAGGTTTTGCAAAGCGACATTTTCCCGTCGGTAATACGCAGTAAACACCGTCTTACCTACACCGCAGTGCAGGCAGTGTTCGACGGTGACAAAACCGTCAAAACGCAGTACGCCGACATAGTGGACGACTTGCTGAAAATGAAAACGCTTGCGGAAATTTTGCAAAATAAACGCAACAAGCGTGGCAACATCGATTTCCAAACAAAGGAAGTGTACTTTGTGCATGACGAGCAAGGCAACGTGGTGGACGTTGTCCCCTATCAAAGGACGTTTGCTCATCAACTAATCGAAGAGTTTATGATAATTGCCAACGAAAGCGTTGCTTCTTATGCGGAAAATTGCGACTATCCTTTTGTGTACCGTGTACACGACAAGCCTGACGAAGAGAAGTTTGCCAACCTTGTGGCACTCATGAAGGGTGTGGGAATAAACGTCAAACATTCCCGGCAGTTGCACAGTTCGGTGTTGCAGGACGCCTTGGCGCAGGCGGAAAAAACGCCCTATTTCAATCTTATCAACGACGTCATGTTGCGTACAATGCAAAAGGCAAAATACAGCACGGTAAACAGCGGACACTTCGGCTTGGCAAGCAATTGCTACTGTCATTTCACTTCGCCGATACGTCGCTATCCCGACCTTGTCGTTCACCGTATTTTGAAAACGGCGGTGCAGGGCAAAATGACGGACAAGGCTCTTTCCGCCTACACGGTAATGGCAAAGGAAACCAGCCGACAGGCAAGCGTGCGTGAAAAGGTTGCCGACGAGGCGGAAAGAAAGGCGGACGACGTTAAAAAATGCAATTATGCCGAAAGAATCGTCGGACAAACATTCGACGCCATTATTTCCGGCGTTACCGAACACGGAATTTATTGCGAACTTCCCAACACCGTGGAAGGGTTTGTATCCGTGGAAAAATTGGGCGGATATTTCACCTACAATGCGCAAACGTTTTGTCTGTACAACGAGGGGACAAAATACGCTTTGGGCGACAGCGTGAAGATTACCGTTGCAGGCGTAAACAAAAACGTCTACAAAATAGACTTCGATTTGGCAAAAGATATTGACTGAACTGCCCGAAAGGGGCTATAATACTGTTTGTGTTTTGCGTAAACACGGGCAAAGGCGTTTTTCTGTGAACACAAAGGCAATTTTGCCTGAGTCTTTACACGTAGGAAACATGCCGATGTGTGGCAAATTTTCCGTCGTGTGGTGCAAATCGGCTTTCAACACGGTGCAAATGAAAAATTGCACGTACACCGTGCCAAAAAGTTTTGGCAGTGCGTCCTTTTGGGGTGCGAATGTCAGCCGTGAAAAGGTCTCAAGGCGCAAATTCAACAAAAACCGCAAGACTTGTACACTTGCAGTATCTTTTGCACAAAAATGGCAAAAATTTTGCGGAAAGTTCAGACGCAAGCAAGTTAAGTTAAACATTTGTTGCTGTGGCAACAAAACCAAAGAGGAAAATTATGGAAGCAGCAAAATGGGTTGCACTGGCGGTAGGAGTAGTGGGAATGGCACTGTTTTTCACCGACCTGATTGTCAACATCCGACACCGAAATCACACAAGACTGAACGTAACGGGACTTGTCTTTCTGTCCCTTTCTTTCCTGTGTTTCGTGTTGACGCAGTTTGTGTTTGACGAGGGACTTCCGCCGGTGTTTTCATACTTTTGGATATTCTTTCTTGCGGCGTACTTCGTGTGCGACGTGATACTTGCCGTGTCCCTGGCAAGACAAAACAAGCAAAACAAAAAGGTGCAGGAGAAAAATTCCTCCGACGATATTTTCGATGAAACAACAAAACAGCGGTAAGGTAATTGCTACCAACAAAAAGGCATTTCACGACTACTTTGTGGTGGAAACATTGGAATGCGGCATAAATCTTGTGGGCTGTGAGGTGAAATCTTTGCGTAAAGGCGAGGTAAACCTCACCGATTCCTACTGCCGTGTGGAAAACGGCAACTTGATGTTGCTGGGTTGTCACATCAAAAACTACGATAAAGGCAGTTACTCCAACGTGGCAAGCCGCAGAGATAGGCGTTTGCTTGCCCACAAAAGGGAAATCATGCGTATTCTCGGCAAGGTTAAGGAAAAGGGCTATTCCATGGTACCGCTGAAAATGTATTTCAAGGGTTCGCTTGTAAAAGTGGAAGTTGCGCTTGTAAAAGGTAAACAAAACTACGACAAGAAGGACAGTATTCTCAGAAAGGACATGGAACGTGATCAACAGCGTGCAATCAAGGAATACGGCGAAAGGTAGGCTATGAAAAGTAATGTTTTTTGCCTGCAAGATGCCGATTTTACACGCACGGCAGTGATAGGTTGCCCGGGAAGCGGTAAAACCACATTTTCCAACAACTTGCAGGAAATTCTGCACCGCAGGGCAATTCATCTTGACAAAGTGTTGTGGGCAGCCAACTGGAAAATGCTGGATTACGAAAAGCGTGTGGAAATTCACAACAATATTATTTGTCAGGACAGTTGGCTGATTGACGGAATGTGGAAAAGCCACCTTCCCGACAGGTTCAAAAGGGCAACTTTGGTAATTTTTTTGGATTTTCGCCGCAGTTTGTGTCTTTACAGAGCGGTGAAACGCCGTGTGCGTTACAGCGGAAAACAGCGTGAAGACATTGCCGACGGCTGTCTGGAAAAGTTGGACGGTTATTTTCTCAAATACATCTGGACTTTCCGAAAAAAAGTACGCCCCGTGATACTTTCCCTCATGGAAGAAAATCCGCAAATAAAGGTAATCCGCCTTACAAGTCCCAAAGAGGCGCAACGGTTTTTGAAACAACTTTCACAACTCGACAGGTGAGTGAGAATGGACGTCAACCGACTTTATTTAGTGCAGACTTATGTTCGATTTATCTAAGACAGGCTTATGCCTGCCTTTTTTTTGTGCAAAAAGCGCAAGATGGGTAGAAACTGCGAAGGTTTCTGCAATTTGCCGAAATAAGTTTTATGTAATTTTGAAATCAAATTTTTGTTTGTTTTGCCAAGGCAGCAGTAGCGTTGCCTAAAAATGTGCAATGTTGCAACCGTTTGTAAACAATGCAATTTCTAGTATGTTTTTGCAAAAGTACGAAAAATTCCGTAAATGTAAGCAATCTGTCGGCAAAAACGTGCAAATACAATCACTGTCTGTCTGACTGAATAGGAAAAGGGCAAAAGGCGTTAAAAACGTCAACGGCGCAGTACTTCAAACCTTCAATTTTACTGTGCCGTTGCTTTTTTTTTCGTTGCAAGCACCACATGACATTTTGCACAAAATTTGCAACTACGTATTGTATTTTTGCGTCAATGTGAAAAGCAAAAGGACAGTAAAACAAGCGTATTTGCACACAAATCGCATGAAAATTTTTTTAGGTATGTACAAACAGACAAAAAACTGCTACAATGTACTTGAAAATATATTGCAAGGAGAAGTTATGATACACTACAACGCCGAAAAAAGAATGTTTCATTTGCAAAGCGGCAACGTCAGTTACGTCTTTTTTGCCGACAGACACGGTTTTTTGCGCCATCTGTATTTTGGCGAAGCAATCCCAGCACAAGAGGACATTTTGTACCTGTCGCAAACTGCATTTTTGGGTGCAGCCGTCAACTTTGACGGGGCAACAATGCCCAACGACAATCTCAATGCCATGTTGCTGGAAAATTCCTGTTCGCAGTTGGGCGACTACCGCCGTCCGTCGGTGGAAGTGCTGTTGCCAAACGGAAGCCGTCTGACAGATTTTCGTTACAACGGGTACAAAATTTTGCAACATTTCACCCTTTCGGAAATGCCCTTTCCAAGGGACGGCGAAACGTTGGAAGTGCAACTTTCCGACAGCGTCAACAATCTCGATTTGTATTTGTACTACACGGTTTTTGACGACTGCGACGTGGTGGTAAGAAATTGCAAACTGGTAAACAACGGCAAAAACGACGTTACCGTTTTGAAACTTTCTTCCTTTATGCTGGACTTGTACGACAGCAACTACGACACAGTGCAACTTGTGGGAAATTGGGCAGGCGAAAGGCAAATTGTGCGCAACTGTTCGCACGGCGGAATTTTGCAGGTAACGTCTTCGGGCAGAGGCGTGTCATCTCACTGCCACAATCCTTTTTTGGCGTTGGTTTCTCCCTACGCCACGGAAAACGAGGGTGAAGCAATCGGCGTAAACTTGCTTTACAGCGGTAGTTTTTCTCTTTCTGCGGAAAATTCTTCTCTCAAAATCTGCCGTCTTCAAGGCGGTATCGACAGCGACAACTTCCGTTGGCTGCTGCAAAGCGGTAGTGAATTTTATTCACCCGCTGCGGTAATGGCATTTTCTGCACACGGATTAGGGGAAATGTCCCGTGCGTTTCACAATTTCTACCGCAAGCACGTAGTAAATCCCAAGTTTGCATTTGCCCCACGTCCGATAGTGGTTAACAATTGGGAAGCAACCTACTTCGATTTTGACACCGACAAACTGTTTGAAATTATCGACTGTGCCAAGCAAATAGGCGCCGACGCCTTTGTGTTGGACGACGGCTGGTTTACCAACCGCAACAACGACACAAACGGTTTGGGAGATTGGCAGGTCAACACGCAAAAACTGCGTGGCGGACTTAAACAAATTGCCAAAAAGTGTCATGATTTGCAACTTAAATTCGGACTGTGGATAGAACCTGAAATGGTCAACGAAGGCACGGAACTTTTCCGCACACATCCCGAGTGGGTATTGCACAATCCCGATGCGGGACGAGTGCGTGGAAGAAATCAACTTGTGCTGGATTTTGCCAACCCCGAAGTGGTGGAACACATTTTCCGAAAAATAAGCGACATAATAGGCGAAAACGACGTCGACTACGTCAAATGGGATATGAACAGGTACCTTGCCGATTTGTATTCGCCCTTTTTGCCTGCGCAACGTCAGGGCGAAGTGGCGCACAGATATGTTTTGGGCGTGTATTCGCTGGCACAAAAACTGACGCAACGCTTCCCCGACGTGTTGATGGAAGGGTGCAGTGGCGGAGGAGGGCGTTTCGACGGTGCAATGTTGTACTACTTCCCGCAAATCTGGACAAGCGACAACACAGACGCCTATTGCAGAACATTCATTCAGCAGGGTACTTCCCTTTGCTATCCTCAAAGCGCAATGTCGGCGCATTACTCTGTTTGTCCCAACCACCAAACGGGACGCACTCTTTCGTCGGAGGCTCGCTACAACGTGGCTTGCACATGCTCTTTCGGTTACGAATTGGATATATGCAAACTTTCCGAAGAGGAAAAGGCGCAAATTTCCAAACAAATTGCCGACTACCGCACCTATTGGAAACTTGTGTCGGAGGGCGACTTGTACCGACTTTCTTCCACACAGCAACTTTGGGCGGTGTGTCAGGTTTTGCCCGACAAAAGTCTTGCCCGAGTAGTGGGGCTTCACGGATTAATTTTGGAAAATCAACGCCCCGTTTTGCTCAAAATACACGGCTTGGATGACGACTTTGATTACCTCATCCAAGAAACGGGACAGACGGTCAGCGGAAAAACGTTGCGCAGTGCCGGAATCCTTTTGCCTCAGGTATTTTCCGATTTTGCCACATTTGCCTTGCATCTCAAAAAGGCAAATTGACGTCAGCGCATCTTTTTTGCGATAAATCTTTTCTTTGTGAGTTTTTGTCGGCTTTGTCGGCGTTGTAAAGTGAAATTTACAGCAGATATTTCGCCTTTCAAACGTCTTTTGCTTGATTATCGTTACTTTACTATGTATTGCAACGGTTCCAAAGGTTTTGTGTCCTTTGACCAATGCGACAACAACCTGACGCTTGTTTTGGCAGTTGGTGATGTGAGTGTTGTTAGCGGTCTTGCGTAAAGGTGAGGCGTATTCCAAAAGGTATCGGAAGTTTGTTCGAAAAAACTGCCTGCGACGTTGCCAACCTTCAAAACGCTCGTCAAAGTCATTGTAAAAACGGAAAAATTCTGAAAATAAAAAGCCTTCACGTTGTGTGGGGGCTTTTTTCTCAGTTTCCAAGGCATCTATGCCGAAAATCTACCGTAACACTTTTTTATCAATGAACATTGCTTTTCGGTAATTTGCAGGGTAAACAGAGTATTTTTCAATAATTTGACATTTATTTGACATTCAGATGTATTTTTTTGCTTCATTTCAGCATTGTGCGTTACAATAACAAATATCTTTGCGTTTTTGCAAAAGACACGCACTTAAATTTGAAAAACGTTGCGTGCAATTTCTTGCCTTGCAAGACTTATTTGTATTCACAATATTTTTGCTGTTTTTACACAGGATAAAATCAGGAGGAAACAATCTTGAAGAAACTTAAAGCAATTTTAATTTTGTCTTTGGTAATGCTGGTGTGCGTTGTTGCGCTCACTGCCTGCCAAAACGGAAAAAGCGCCTACGAAATAGCCGTTGAAAACGGTTTTCAGGGTACCGTCGAAGAATGGTTGGAATCGCTCAAAGGGCAATCGGGAACAGACGCCGACATCGACCTCACTTTGGGCTTTGCCGACGGCGAATGGACCGTCGGAGGGAAACCTCTGGGTGTAAGCATTGACGATACCACCAAGGTGGCGTTTTTCCAAAACAAAAATCAACTTACCGGTTGGCTTTATGTAGATGTATTCAATCCCGACATTTTTGACAAAGTTACCTACTCCGTCTATCGCAACGGACTGGAAGTGGACGGCGTTGTAAGCGTGGACTACATTTTTACCGAAAGGGAATTGCCCACCGCAACATTTTCCGTAGATGTTACTGCCCCTTATTTCGGCAATTATATTGCGGAAATAAAGTACTACCAGGGAGAAGTTGCCGTTGCAACGGTGCAATGCGATTGTGTCAACGTCAAGGCGGATCACTACAACTTTGTGTATTCCAATTCCACCTTGCCCGTGCTGTACGCTTCGACGGACATTGTCAAGTCGGACGGAACCTATCCCACCTACATTGCCATTGCACGCAACACAACATTCGATTGGGGGCAACTTCCGCAAAACTGTTACGCTATTCCCAACACAACATTCCAAACTAAAACAACCAATCTTGCGTTGTTCGATGACGACGGAAACCAAAAAACCAGCAACTATCAGGCTTGGGTTGACGGAAGTTGGGGAGCGGTGTACAACGCAGGCGAAGTAACAACGGCATTGAAACACATCAAAAAGTGGATTGCCGATTTGTACGAAATGGACAAGACATCAACCTTCACATTTTATGTAGACGACGTCGTTGCAAACGTTGCGTTGTGGTGGAGTTACGGCAACAACATCGACGTTTCCAACTTTGACGTGTGCATGTACACGGAAGGTTCCGCAACGGCAGTGTATTTCAGTCGCTACGGATACAATTCCTACGCTCAGTACAAACAAAGAAAATCCGACTACCAAAGTTACGTTGAAAGCCTCAAAAACGGCGCAGAAATAACCTCCATCTGGAATGTGCCTCACTTCATTGCCATGGCTACCGATTCCAACGTGCATTACTATGTCAACATCAAAAACAGTTTGCTTTCCACCCTCAATCCGCAGGAGGAAGGTTACTCCGAGTACTACGCCCTTCTGGACAGCAACATCAACAGTTACACCATTCAGGAGGCGTTGGCGTCTGTGGAAAATGTCGGCAAAACACGTCAGTTGGAATTTCTGTTGCGCACACGCTGGATAGACAACCTTGGCGAGGAAGGCTCGGCAAACGACTACTTCCAATCGGAAAACGGCAAGAAAAACCTGCTTATTTTGGGAACTTCCGTTGCCGGCGAAAACAACAGTTACGGTTGCGGCGAAAACACAACGCTTATGACATTTTTGCCTTACATCGTAAGTAAGTACTCGGCGGAATACAACATTTTCTACAAGGGACATCCGTCCTACCCGATAAGCAATTTCACCGACGGTCGCAGCGAGTATTTTGAAGCCAACAAAATAGTGGTGTTGCCCAATGCGGTACCTGCGGAAACGTACATGTATCTGTACAACGACGTGTACATCGGCGGTTACCACAGTTCCACAATGTCCAGTTCCATGGTGGGGCAAACGCTGTTTTTCATCGGGGATGAACAGCAGATAAAATCTGCTTCGTCAACTGCGGCTATGTTTGACCAATCCCGAGACGACTACCTCGGTGTGTTCGAAAATACCGAGTACATCAATCTGCAAACAATAGCGCAAAAGTAACGCTATTTCCAAACAAGCAGCAAAAGGCACTGTTTCAATTTTCGGTGGAAAGTGCGGGCGGTGCAAAGGGAAAAAGGCGGTTTCAAAACCGCCTTTTTTGTATGAAAAAATCACGACGATGCAAACTTTCCCGTCAGCATGTTTGCAACTGCAACAATTCCCTTTTGGTGTGCATTGCCGAAACATTTTTGTAAAAATTTTAAGTTAACTGCCCGTTAATAACACAGTTGTGCAAGCGTGTTTATATTGCGTAACAGAGGTGCATTTGTGTAAGTGGCAGTGCCGTAAACGTTTCAAAGGTTTTTTGATATACCATCAACAACAGTTGAAACTTTGCATTAAAATTTTATTTTAACGATACTTTGCAGTGAAAGCACACACGTGCAAGCGTACTTGCAGAGCGTTTCGGCAGGTGTTTGCGGTAAGCGGTGAGGTGCCGTAAACGTTTCGAAAGGTTTTTTGATATACCATCAACAACAGTTGAAACTTTGCATTAAAATTTTATTTTAACGATACTTTGCAGTGAAAGCACACACGTGCAAGCGTACTTGCAGAGCGTTTCGGCAGGTGTTTGCGGTAAGCGGTGGTGTGCCGTCAACGTGTCGAAAGGTTTTTGATATGCCATCAACAACAGGTGAAACTTTTCATTAAAATTTTATTTTAACGATACTTTGTCGTGAAACAACACAAGTGTATTTGTGTTTGCAGAGCGTTTCGGCAGGTGTTTGTGGTAAGCGGTGGTGTGCCGTCAACGTTTCAAAGGTTTTTTGATATACTATCAACAACAGGTGAATCTTTGCATTGAAATTTTATTTTAACGATACTCTGTCGTGAAACAACACAAGTGTACTTGTGTTTGCAGAGCGTTTCGGCAAGTGTTTGCGGTAAGCGGTGAGGTGCCGTAAACGTTTCAAAACGTTTTTTGATATACTATCAACAACAGGTGAAACTTTTCATTAAAATTTTATTTTAACGATACTTTGCAGTGAAAGCACACACGTGCAAGCGTACTTGCAGAGCGTTTCGGCAGGTGTTGGCGGTAAGCGGTGAGGTGCCGTAAACGTTTCAAAGGTTATTTGATATACTATCAACAACAGGGAAAACTTTTTATTGAAACAGTTTTGTAACGCCGCTTTGAGTGCGGCAATTTGAAAAAGTTAGTTACAGTCGGGGCAAAAAAACGTCAGACTCACACGCCGATTTTTCCGTAGTGCAGAAAGTGGTGGACACTACCTGAAAATACGCCTGAAAAGGAAAAAGGACCTTCCTTTCGGAAAGTCCTTGGTGCTGGAGAAGTGAATCGAACACTCGACCTATTGATTACGAATCAATTGCTCTACCGACTGAGCCACTCCAGCATTACTGCGAAGTTTGTTTCACAGCCTTTCAATTATAACAGACAATTTTTGAAAAGTCAAAGAATATCATTCAAAATTTTGCCGTCAAAACAATTTTTTTAGGCAAAAAACAACCCCGACAAGTATCGGGGTTGCGCAAGCAGTGCAATTATTGTATTTCTTCGCCTTCGGCAGGTGTTTCCGCGGGTGCAGCCTTTTTCGTAGCAAGCTTTTTGGGTGCTGCTGCGGTTTCTTCCTTTGCGGTAGCCTTTTTGGAAGATTTCTTTGTGGTTGCGGGAGCCTTTGCTGCTTCCTTGGCTTTCTTGGCTTCGTTTCTCTGAGCCTTGATTGCCTGCGCTTCTTCTGCCTTTCTTGCTGCGGCGGCCTTTTGTTCAGCCTGTTTCAATGTCTTTGCGTCAACCTTAACTACAATTACGCCCTTTTCAAGTTGAGAAAGCGTTCTTGCAATCTGTGCCTTTTTGCGGTTGGCTGCGTTTTTGTGAATAACGTTTTTAACTGCCGCATTGTCGATTTTGGAACTTGTAACGGGCAACAACTGCTTTGCAAGTTCTACATTGCCTTCGGAAATTGCGGCGTTGAACTTTTTAATAGCCGTCTGCATCTGAGAACGGATTTTTTGGTTTTGAAGTTTTTTAGTTGCAGATACGGAAACTCTTTTTTCTGCGGATTTGATGTTAGGCATTAGTATCTCCTTATGAACGTTCTGTTACTGTTTTTTGCTCTACATATATTACCACACTTTAACCATTTATGCAACGGTTTTTGCAAACATTATTTTACTTTTGAAACTTTTGACGGGTATTTTCTCGCCGTTAGTGCAGGTATTTTCTTTTTGCCTCGGGCGTTGTCAACGCTTTGACTGTTTTTTGCATTGTTTTGTGGCGATAAAGCGAGTGCTTTGGGCATTTTAGGTTTTCTGTACATGACAGCATGAAAGTTGCCGCAACGGTGCCTCCAATGCAAGTTACTGTTCACGTGTCGGTTTTGTCAGATTTTTGAAAACCGAAGTATTGCAAAAGTCAGATGCAGGAAAACTGTTTTGCAGCGTTGATATGGTGTTTTCAAAGGTGTGCAAAGGACGTTGCAAAGGCAAAAAGGGAAAATCGGTTTGTAAAAGTCCTTTGTAGGGAAAAATGTCGTTGTCGTTGCGAAAAATTTTCGGGATAATTTTTCAACAAAACGTCATTGAAAGAAGGTGTTAAGGTGAGGTGCGGAAAATTTCCGCTAAAACAGTTGTGCAATTTAATAAAATATAGTAAAATGTATACGTTTGGATGGACAATATTTGTCCAAATAATACAAGAAAACAGTTATTCAGGAGGAATAAAACAGTGGCTAAAAAATACACCTATTTGTTTAGCGAAGGCAATGCAAAAATGCGTGAACTGTTGGGTGGCAAAGGCGCCAACCTTGCAGAAATGACAAACATCGGTTTGCCCGTTCCCCAAGGTTTCACCATCTCCACAGAAGCCTGCACGCAGTACTACGAAGACGGCAGAAAAATCAACGACGAAATCAAGTCGCAGATTATGGTTGCCATTTCCGAAATGGAAAAAATCACCGGCAAAAAGTTCGGCGACACGGAAAATCCTCTGCTTGTTTCCGTTCGTTCCGGCGCACGTGCATCCATGCCCGGCATGATGGACACAATTTTGAACCTTGGTCTTAACGAAGAAGTTGTGGAAGTTCTTGCAAAGAAATCCAACAATCCCCGTTGGGCTTGGGACTGCTACAGAAGATTCATCCAGATGTTCTCCGACGTAGTTATGGAAGTAGGCAAGAAGTACTTTGAAGTGCTCATCGACGAAATGAAAGAGAAAAAGGGCGTAACCTACGACGTAGAACTCACCGCCGACGACCTCAAAGAACTTGCAAACGAATTCAAAGCGGAATACAAAGAAAAAATCGGCAAGGATTTCCCCTCCGACCCCAAAGAACAGTTGTTTGCCGCTATTGAAGCAGTGTTCCGTTCTTGGGACAACCCCCGTGCAAACGTGTACCGCATGGACCACGACATTCCTTACAGTTGGGGTACCGCTGTAAACGTGCAGATGATGGCGTTTGGTAACATGGGCGACGATTGCGGAACAGGCGTTGCATTCACACGTAACCCCGCAACAGGCGAAAAGGGCTTGATGGGCGAATTTCTCATGAACGCACAAGGCGAAGACGTTGTTGCAGGCGTTCGCACCCCGATGCCCATTTCTAAAATGGCAGAAGTATTGCCCGACGTGTACAAACAATTCCTCCAGGTTTGCGATACACTTGAACATCACTACAGAGACATGCAGGACATGGAATTTACCATCGAAAAGGGTAAACTTTACATGTTGCAAACCCGTAACGGCAAGCGTACGGCTGCTGCCGCAATCAAAATTGCATGCGACCTCATCGACGAAGGTATGATTACCGAACAGGAAGCATTGATGCAAATCGACGCCAAATCTTTGGACATGCTTCTTCACCCCACGTTTGACGTGAATGCACTTGCCGCTGCCGACAAAAACAACGTGGTTGGCAAGGGTATTGCCGCCAGCCCCGGCGCTGCAGCAGGAACGGTAGTGTTCACACCGGAAGATGCAGTTAAACTCGGCAAGGCAAAGAAAAAGGTTGTGCTTGTTCGTCTTGAAACATCCCCCGAAGACATCGAAGGCATGAAGTACGCACAAGGTATTCTTACCGTTCGTGGCGGACAAACTTCTCACGCTGCAGTAGTTGCACGTGGTATGGGAACATGCTGCGTATCCGGTTGCGGCGACATCAAAATGGACGAAGCAAACAAGAAGTTCGAACTTGGCGGAAAAATCTTCCACGAAGGCGACCCCATTTCTTTGGACGGTTCCACAGGTAAGATTTACGACTGCGAAATCAAGACTGTTCCTGCCGATCCCAACAGCGGTTACTTCGGACGTATCATGAAGTTGGCAGACAAGTACAAGGCTTTGGAAGTTCGTACAAACGCCGACACACCTGCCGATGCACAGCGTGCTGCCGAACTCGGCGCACAGGGAATCGGTCTTTGCCGTACCGAACACATGTTCTTCGGCGAAGGACGTATCGAAAAGTTCCGTGAAATGATTGTTTCCGAAACCGTGGAAGAACGTGAAGCGGCATTGGAAAAAATCGAACCTCTTCAACAGCAAGACTTTGAAGGACTTATGGAAGCCTTGAAGGGACAACCTGTTATCATCCGTTTCTTGGATCCTCCTCTTCACGAATTTGTTCCCACCGACGAAAAGGACATCGCTTTGCTTGCAAAGACTAAGGGCAAGAGCGTGGAATACGTTAAACAACTTTGCAACAGCCTGCACGAATTCAACCCCATGATGGGTCACCGTGGATGCCGTCTTGCAGTAACCTATCCCGAAATTGCAGTGATGCAGACAAAGGCTGTTATCAAGGCTGCTTTGAACGTTCAAAAACGTCACCCCGATTGGCACGTTGTTCCCGAAATCATGATTCCGTTGGTTGGCGAAGTTAAGGAACTTGCCTATGTCAAGAAGACGGTTGTTGCTACTGCCGATGCCGTTATCGCAGAAGCCAAGTCCGACCTCAAATACATGGTTGGTACAATGATCGAAATCCCCAGAGCGGCACTTACAGCCGACGAAATTGCTAAGGAAGCAGAGTTCTTCAGTTTCGGTACAAACGACCTCACTCAGATGACATTCGGCTTCAGCCGTGACGACGCAAGTAAATTCCTTCCCAGTTACTACGCTGCAAAGATTTACGAAAGCGACCCGTTTGCAAGACTAGACACCGTTGGCGTTGGTAAACTTATGAAGATGGCTGTTACTCTCGGCAGAGAAACTCGTCCCGACCTTCAATGCGGTATCTGCGGCGAACACGGCGGCGACCCCAGCAGTATCGAATTTGCCCACAACATCAACCTTACCTACGTGAGTTGCTCGCCCTACCGTGTACCCATTGCACGTCTGGCAGCCGCTCAGGCTAATATCCGTAATCCCAGGGGCTAATCGGGGATTTACACCCGAAAATCCGCTGTTTACCCTGACGGTAGACGCGGATACCGCGAAGAAGTATTACAAGCGTCTGGGGATAAAGTTTTTCCCCACCCGCTATAAACTTTTGACGATGGTGGTGTATATAACTTAATACAAAACGAAGAGACTGGTACCAGCGGTAGCAGTCTCTTTTTTATAGCGCGCGTGCAGTTATTGTAGTTAATTGAAGTAGTAATTTCAAATATTATATTTATAAATGCTGATAAAGTATTGAAATGAATTGATTTATATGTTATAATTATCTTGTATTATATTAGTTGTGGTGTGACTCGTGATGTTGAGCTACAACAAACTCTGGAAATTACTCATAGACAAGGGAATGACAAAGACGGAAATGCGCTTAAAGGCGGATATTTCCACGACTACGCTTGCTAAGCTTGGTAAGAATGAAACCGTGTCTATGGAAGTTCTGCTAAAAATCTGTAAAGTGCTTGACTGCAATGTCGGCGACATAATGGATGTCATAAATGATGAGGTTAAAAATGCAGACTAAAGGATTTATCTATATTTTAACGAATCCATCGTTCAAGGAATATGTTAAAATAGGCTATGCAGATAATGTGGAAACCCGATTAAAGCAGTTAAACAATAGTGAGTGTATCCCCTTTGCGTTCAGGGTTTATGCGACGTATGAGGTCGAGGAGCGTTTGACTGATAAAAAGTTGCATTCGCTTATCGACCAGCTTAACCCTGATTTGCGTTCGATTGAAAATATTGGCGGCAAAGTGCGAGTAAGGGAGTTTTATGCAATGTCACCCGAACAAGCCTACTCTATTTTGGAGACAATAGCCATATTGGGTGGACATAGAGATAGGTTGAAGTTGTGGGAACCTTCCGTGCAGGAAAAGAAAGATGAAGACCTTGCACAGGAGATAGAGGAAGAACATATAGAACGTCAGTCTCCGTTTACCTTCTCAAAATGTAATATACCCGTAGGAGCCAATATTACATATTTTAATCGCGGCAAGGCTAATTCCGGGGTGGAATGCGTTGTCGTGGATGACAAGACAATGGAGTATCAGGGTAAGAGATATTCACTTTCAGCTTTGGCAACCGAGCTTTCCGGGAGCAAACACGGAGTTGCGGGCCCCAGATATTTTAAATATCAAGGCGAGTGGTTAAATACTATTCGAGCAAGGGTGGAGGGCAGACAAGATCCAACAAGAGTAGAGGATGTCTGGGTAATCCCATGCAATCCTAAACTCTATGATATTGTTGGTGCGTTTGAAAAACTTGATACGATTGAGTGGAGCCAGACAAATAATACTTCGGTTGGTGATACTGTTTATATTTATGTCGGCGGCGAATATAAAGCGATAATGTACAAATGTGAGGTTTTGGAAACAGAACTTTATGGTAATCGGTCGGATGAAGATCTTGAGTTTTATAAAACGTTATCAGTAAAGCCTGATGTCAAGTATATGAAGATAAGACTGATAGAAAAGTATGGTAAGGATAAATTTCCTCTTGCAGAGCTTCGCGAGCACGGACTAACGAATGTTCAGGGTAGAAGCAAGGTAACACCTGCTTTGTTAAATCATCTTGAAAATAAGAGGTAAAAGCCTATATGGAAAATAAAATTAAACATTTGGAAATGATACAAGCAATTATAACAAGAATAGCGCAGAATTCGTTTATGATTAAAGGATGGTCGTTAACATTAGTTGTTGCAATGTTTGCTTTCGTCCCAAAAACAGCAGGCTTGTTTGTTCCAATAGTATTATTGCCAATTTTAATATTTGCGTTACTTGACGCTTATTATTTGCAATTAGAGAGAAGGTATAGAAAGCTTTATGATATGGTGCGCAATAAGGAAGAGGCGGAAATCGATTTTGAATTAAAAATTACAAAAGAATGTAAAACTCGTAATAATAATCTCTTAAATTGTATATTTTCAAGGTCGATTTTGTTTTATTACGTGCCTATTTTGTGTGTTTCAGTTGGAATAATAATAGGACTTTTTATATAGGGGTAAAATATGAAAGTATTTATAAGTTATCATAGGGCAGATACAAAGGTTAGGGAGCATATTGAAGATTTATTGAAAGATAATAATATCCCATTTTATGCAGTCCCTAAAGACGTGAAGTTTGATGGCGAACACCACCAGTACATAAAAGATACAATATTGCAAGGGATGAACGATTGTGATGTGCTTTTATGTATTGTGGGTAAAGATACATATACTAGACCACATGTCGATTGGGAGCTGCATGAAGCATTGAAAGGTAATATTCATACTCGCAGGGGTATTTTAGCCGTTATGCTAGAAAAACGTGGAGATAGTAAAAATAATATTGACTACGCTACTTTCCCCAACAGATTAGAAGATAATGAGGATTATATAGTTATAGAGCAGTATGCTTCATTACAAGATAGACTTAAAGATGCGTTGGATAAGGCCTTAGATAATAGTCGGAACAAAGATATGCAAGTCAATAATAGTAGGCTGCCAATGCAGTTAAGACAAGGGAAATATTTTGATGCAAATTGATTTTATGCGCGAGGAGAAAAACAAACGAATAATGATCTTATCATGAATTATATTGATTCTTCCCCACCCGCTATCAACCTTTGACGATGGTGGTGTATATAACTTAATACAAAACGAAGAGACTGTTACCATTCCGGTTACAGTCTCTTTTATATGTCCGGTAAGCAGAAAATCAGTGTAAATCAATACGCAAATCATGTTGAGACTTTGCCGAGATTCATTGTTATAAGAGGTCTTTTGTTGAAGTGTTCGCTGATTTCAGTGGTGTTCAGGAAAAATCTGATAAATTTCCCCTTAACTGTTGATTTATCCCTTAAAATAGGTTATAATATAAGGGAAAAGACAACTATATTTTGGAAATTAAGCGAAACAGGTGAACGAAATGAGAGAGCTTAACTATTCAGAACTGAAAGAGCAAAAGTGGGATTCGGAAATTCTCGGTCTGGTTGCGGCTGTTTATAAGGAGGCCGGCAAGCAGGAACTTTATCTGAAGCAGCGCCCCGGCGAACTTGAAAAACTGGTGGAGATTGCAAAAGTGCAAAGTACTGAGGCGTCCAACGCGATCGAGGGGATTGTTACCACAAGTACGAGAATCAGACAGCTGGTTGCTGAAAAGACTACTCCGAGAAACCGTGACGAGCAGGAAATTGCGGGCTACCGTGATGTTCTGAACGTCATACACGAAAATTTCGACGTGATTCCGATTACGCGGAATTACATTCTGCGGATGCACAAAATTCTGTACAGCCACATGAACAATCCCATGGCGGGCAAGATGAAGAACGTGCAGAATTATATCAGCGCTACGCATCCGGATAGTAGTACGGAAATAATATTTACGCCGCTCGCGCCCTTTGAAACGCCCGAAGCGCTCGACAGAATTTGCGATGAGTACAACCGCGTCATCGGCAATCTGGAAGTCGAGCCGCTGATAGCCGTTCCTGTCTTTATTCACGATTTTCTGTGCATCCATCCATTCAACGACGGCAACGGCAGAATGAGCAGACTTTTGACGACGCTTTTGCTGTACCGTAACGGTTTTTTTGTAGGGAAATATATTTCTCTTGAGGCGAAGATCGCAAAGAACAAAGATTTATATTACGAAGTCTTGCGGGAAGCGCAGATCGGCTGGCACGAAGGAAATGAAAACGTCATCCCGTTTATCAAGTATTTTCTCGGAGTCGTGTTGTCGGCATACAGAGATTTTGAGGACAGATTTTTCATTGTTGAGGACAAGGTTCCCGCCATTGAAATGGTAAGGCGCGCAACGCAAAGTATTGTCGATAAATTTACAAAGCAGGATATTCTTACGAGATGTCCGTCTTTGAGTTTAAGTTCGGTAGAAGGCTCTCTCCGAAAACTGACTGAGCTTGGCGAACTGAACCGCGCCGGTTCCGGCAGGGCAAGTTATTATTTCAGAGTGAAATAAAACGCAGGCTTTGAGAGACGCAGATGAAACATTCTGCAGATCTGATTGACGTGAATAAGAAAGACTGTTGCCTGATCGGTAACAGTCTTTTTATATCCACCCTTATAGAGTATTGAGAAAGGCGACCAGCTGCAAAAATAGCAAAATAATTAAAAGATACTTTAATTTTTTAGACGGATATTGACATAATTCAACAAATCTGTTATACTTAACAGTATAAATTTGCGAACGGAGAAGCAATCATGTCAGCAAGTTACAAGAAACTTTTCAAACTTTTAATCGACAGGGAAATGAAGATTAAGGATTTGGCCGAAAAAGCCGGCGTCAGCCAGGCAACCCTTGCTAAAATGAAGAAAGACGGTGCAAGTATAAGCAGCGACGTGCTGGTTAAAATCTGCACGGCCCTAAACTGCACAATGGATGATATTATGGAAATAATTGTTGCTGATAAATAAAGAGGAGATTACTAATGGCACGTTGTTTGTATCATAGCAGCTTTCAGAATTTTATGAAAGCGGACAACAAATCCATATTCGGCACTTTATGTGAGAACTATCACGGTGAGGCGCTTACTACAACGCGGGATGCATGGCTGAGAGAAATTTCAATCTTAAAGAATGTTTTGCGTGGTTTTGATGATAACGGCGAGATAGTCTTTGAGTATGATATTCCCCGTCTCGGTAAGAGAGTGGACGTTGTATTGCTGCTAAAAGGAATTATCTTTTGTTTGGAATTTAAGGTTGGTGAGTCGAGAATCTTAGAAGGCGATATTGATCAGGTGCTCGACTATGCGCTTGACTTAAAGAACTTTCATAAGTTCAGCGAAGATCATATTATCGTTCCGGTTTTGATTGCCACAAATTATCGCAGCTCCTCCAAACTCATTCAGATGTCCGTCTATGACGATAAGGTGGTAAACCCGATCGTTTCGGGTGAGGCCGGGATTGCTGAGTTACTTTCCGAAGTGCTGCAAAAATTCCCGAATGAACCTCCGATCGATAAGAATTGGATCATCAGCCCTTATGCGCCCACGCCGACGATTATTGAAGCGGCCAAAACCTTATACGAAAATCATTCTGTTGAGAACATAACAAGGCACGAGGCGGATAAGGTATCTACCGATCAGACTATTGCCTATATTTTGAAGATAGTGCGGGACAGTAAGCGCGAGAATAAAAAAAGCATCTGTTTTGTGACGGGTGTGCCGGGAGCGGGAAAGACGCTTGTCGGTTTGGAAGTTGCGATCAAACAGACGTATCAAGGCAATGACGAACCAGTGCATGATGAGGGTGCAGTTTATCTTTCCGGCAACGGTCCGTTGGTTGCGGTGCTTAATGAGGCGCTTGCTCAGGACAATTACAAAAAATGTAGAGAGAAGGGTGAGCCAAAGAAGTTGACCGACTCTCGCCGCGAAGTGAGCAAATCCATTCAGATGATACACCGTTACCGCGATAATATGCTGGCGAAAATCAAGAACCCCGTCGAAAACGGTATATTGGAAATCGATCCGCACAAGGCTGTCAAAATGGAACAAGCGGGCTTTGGAGAGGTGGAGCACGTAGCGATTTTCGATGAGGCACAGCGCTCATGGACGCATAAACGGCTCGCCGATTACTTGAAGCGAGGCGGAACATACGGAAACAAACTCAAGGTTCCGAACTTTCCGTTGTCGGAAGCGGCATTCTTGATATGGTCGCTCGATCAGAGAGAAGACTGGGCAACAATTGTCTGTCTCGTCGGTGGCGGACAGGAAATCAATACGGGTGAGGCAGGTATTTCCGAATGGATCAAGGCGCTTAACGAGAAGTTTCCCCACTGGAACGTCTACATATCGCCTAAACTCACCGAGCCAGAATATGCCGAGGGAAAAGTAAACGACCTGTTGAAAGATAACCCCAACGTAACGTATGCGGAAAGTCTACATTTAGGAGTTTCTCTTCGTTCTTTCCGAGCGGAAAAATTGTCTGCGTTTGTTCATTCGCTGTTGTCTTTTGACGGCAAGGCTTACGCTATCTATGATGAGATCAAAGAAAAATATCCCATCGTTTTGACAAGGGATATCGCAAAGGCAAAAAAGTGGCTGCACAATAAAGTTCGTGGAACGGAGCGCACGGGGGTGCTGATTACCAAGGAGTCGGCGAGATTTAAGCCCTTGGGCATTCACGTTCTGCCTTCGGGCGATGAGAACGCCGTTCACTGGTTTTTGGAGGATAAGGCTGATACAAGAGCATCCAATTATCTCGAAGATGCGGCGACGGAAATTCAGGTACAGGGGCTGGAGCTCGATTATACGTGCGTACTCTGGGACGCCGATATGCGTTACGAAAATGGTGCGTGGAAATTCTATCGGTTCAATGGGCAGACAAAGTGGGTGGAGCAAAAGGCTGAAACGGAAAGTCGTCAGGAGCTGATGAAGTACATGCTCAACGCATACCGTGTTCTTCTTACACGCGCAAGAATGGGAATGGTGATTTGTGTGCCTTACGGCAATCCCAACAAGAACGTAAACGGTTTTTGGGAGGACAGTACGCGGTTGCCTGAGTATTACAACGACACCTATGAGTATTTGATGAGCTTAGGAATAGAGGAGATATGAAAACATTAGAAATTGCGGTGACATTGATTTCGTGATGATGAAATGGCGGTAATTCATTTATGAACAATGCTTATTTGTTTGCTTTACCTAACTTTTAAAAAGCCAAAGCGTATAAGGAAAATGAAATTTATGAATATAGAAAAGGTTATTTCATTAATTGAAGATCGAAAAGAAACAGACGTGGTCGATTTTAAGTTGCAATTTTATGCAAAAGAGTGTAAATCGGACATGATCAAAGACATCGTTTCTTTTGCAAATAGTAGATCAGAAGAGGATAAATATATAATTTTTGGATTTGACAATATAAACTACATTTTAAATGATGTGGATTATGATAAAATTGAAGATGTTTCCAATTATGTTGAATTATTGAGCGATAATGTTGAGCCATTTATAGATTTCACTATTGAGAGGTTCAGATACAAAGATACGGATATGGCTTGTGTATATATAAGTAAAACTAATAAAGATAGGCCATATATGATTAAGAAAGATTTTTCCAGAAAAGGAGTAATTCTGCTAAAGCATGGTGAGATTTATATTAGAAAGCAAGCTAATAATTTTATTGCATCAAGAGCAGACCTTGATGCAATTTATGACGCTAAACGTCAAATCAAAATATATCCGGGAAACGGTTTTTTCAAGGTTATTTTAAAAAATGGAATAGAAAAAAAGTGCTTTTGGGGACTTAAATTCAATATGGTTAACAATACTAATATGAATTTGGCAATAAATGATGGTAAATTAACAATTAAAACAACAACCAACAATATAGAAGTTAAAATTTTATATATTGAAAATTATAGTGAAAATTATAATTTTTTTATAAAAAAAATATCAGATACTCCATTTTATATTTCCAATTCAACCCAATTATCAAAGGTATTAATATTTGAGTTGAGTGAAAAATTAGAACAAATTATCAAGCATAGTTTGAGGCAAAACAGTATTCCTGGCATTGAAATTTTATTAACTGATATAGACGGCAATATTTATATGGAATCTACTGAATTAAAGTTTATATAAAAAATAGGTATGGTAAGGAATTAGGAGTGTTTATGGATTATTCACCTTTACGTTATCCCGGGGGAAAGACGAAAATAGCCCCTTTAGTAAATTTTATAATAGAAAAAGCCGGAATAAAGCAGGGAATATATATAGAGCCTTTTGCGGGTGGGGCAGGAGTGGCTTTAGCGCTTTTATTGAACAATAAAGTTGATAATATAGTTATCAATGATATTGATATAGCCATTTATGCATTTTGGTACTCAGTTCTAAATTATACTGGGGAATTTGTCCAATTAATCAAAGATACACCGGTTACAATAGAGGAATGGCGTAAGCAAAAGGGCATTTTTATTAGTAAAAATCAGGAAAATTTGCTAGAGCTAGGATTTGCTACATTCTTCTTGAATAGAACAAATAGATCTGGAATTCTGAAAGCTGGGCCAATAGGAGGACTTGATCAAAATGGAAATTATTTAATAGACGCTAGATTTAACAAAGCGAATTTAATAAAAAGGGTGGAACGTGTAGCTCAATATAAAGAGAAAATAAGTTTATATAATTTGGAAATAAAAGATTTTATAAATAATATATTACCTAAATATAAAAATAATGCTTTTGTTTATTTTGATCCACCATATTATAAAAAAGGGCATGAACTATATATTAATTTTTTTAAACCAGAAGATCACAAGGTTCTTGCTGGTTTAATAAAGAAGATTAAAATAGACTGGATGGTAACATATGATGACGTGGAAGATGTTAAAGCTATTTACAGCGGTACAGAGCAAAAAACATTTGAATTGGGCTATAGCCTTGCAAGGAAAGGGAAAAATTCTGAAATTATTGTATTAAGTAGGGATCTATGGCCAAGTGCTGAGCAACAGAATAAGCTGAAAATACAGATATTATAAGGTGAGGTAAATATGCAAAATATTATTTTAAAATTGACTGAAAAGGACAAGCTGTCTCAACTAATACAAGAGGAAAATTTTGTGGGCTGGGTTTATAATATAGATTATGAGAGAGCTATGGTGATGACAAATGATATTTGGAAGGAAAAGGTGAATGGGATTCCACATAACTCATTTTTATTAGCAACGCCATTCAATCCTATGAATTATGGACAAGTAAGAGAGATAGACAGGCAAGTAATTTTATTAAGAGTTACGGGCTCTTCTAAATTGCCCCAGGATGATGAAATGATCAAAATGAAAATTGATAATTTTCAAAATCAAGATGAGCCTTTTGATTTATCTGGCGATAAAGATTACGATCCGCTTACAAAGAATAAGGTGCAGTTTGGGGGATTAGTTTGCAGAGTTGTGGGCACATTCTATATGAGAAATGATGACCTTGTCCTTGGAAGTGATATAGAAACTTTTTATATGTCGACAAAATTAAATGTTTTTATGCCTAAAGGTGAAGCATTAAGAGCGATAGTTAACTATGTTGATCCTATAAGAGCAGCAAATTCCAAAAAAGAATTTTTAAGACTTGGTGTAACTAAAGAAGTGGAACCATTTAAAATAGGTACAGTTAGATATACTTCAACTGACAGATTAAATCGTAATAATCCTGAGGATTTAGTACCTTTTATGATACAGCCATCAGATTTTTTAGCGCGCAGAACGGCAGTGCTTGGTATGACTAGAACAGGAAAATCAAATATGATTAAACAAACGGTGTCTGTTGTAAAAAAAATAATGGATAAATGTGGTTTAAAAATTGGACAAATTATTTTTGACATTAACGGTGAATATGCAAATGCGAATAAACAAGATGAGGGGTCTATTGCTGAATTATATAAAAATGACTGTGTGAGATATCGAATGGTAAATACACCAGGGTTTAAGCCGTTGTTAAATAATTTTTATGAGCAAATAGAAGAAGGATACTCTGTAATATGCGAATTTTTAAAGGATGGGGGTTCAAAGGCCGCTGATGTTCAACAGTTTATGAACCTATCTTTTGATAAACCAGATGAACCAAATGAGATTAAGAAATGGGAAAGGAAAATAGCCTTGTATAAGACTATATTATTTGCTGCGGGTTTTAAACCTGCTGATAATTATAAAGTTAAATATGAGGCGAATGAAAAAGTAAGAAGCATTATAGATCAGGAAATGCCGTATCCTTTTAACCCTAAAGATGGAATAAGCTTAAAACAAGCAAAATATTGGTTTGAATTGTTGAGAAAATTTAGAGATAAACCGGATATTCAAGAATGGATAACCGAAGAGTGCAGAGTATTATTAAATATGCTGTGTCGGAAAAATGATAATGACGCTTTTATGAATGGATATAAATTAATCGTTGAAGCGCAGAATTATCATACTTCCGATAGAATAGACGAAGTCGCTAATGAAATTTATAAGTATCTTTGTGAGGGGAAAATAATCATAGTGGATTTATCAGTTGGGAATGCAACATTAAGAGAAAGACTAAGTAAAAAAATTGCTGCATATATTTTTAACCAGTCTATGAAGATTTTTACTGAAGGAGAAGACCCTAAGAATATTGTTTTTTACATAGAAGAAGCGCATAATCTTATAGGTAAGAATATGGAAATTACTGATACTTGGCCAAGATTGGCTAAGGAAGGAGCGAAATATAAAATAGCATTAGTATATTCCACGCAAGAGGTTTCTTCTGTGCATTCAAACATTTTAGCCAATACGGAAAACTGGTTTGTTTCGCATTTAAATAGTGAAAAAGAAATGGCAGAATTGTCTAAGTTCTATGATTTTGCAGATTTTAGACAATCTTTATTAAGAAGTCAAGATGTTGGTTTTTCAAGAGTAAAAACTTTGTCGAGTCCGTTTGTAATACCTATTCAAATAGATAAATTTGAGCCTAGGACAACTGCTAAGGAGAGAAAAGCGAATGGCTAAAAATTATTTGGATACTTCTTCTTATTTTAGAATAATTGATAATCCGGATATCAATAATTTCCTCGAAGAGTGTGATTATTTAAGGGAGCCAAGCGATTCTGAAATTGAAGAAATTATAAGAGAATTTTCGTTGATCGACTATAAAGACATAGAGCTCCCTAACAATATAATATCCATTGACAGTGATTCGTATGAAGCCGCCATTAGAAAAGAACTACCTTATACCTGTGTTGGCTATGTTAAAGTAGCAAGTTCTTTATTGCAAAAAGGTCAATATATTGATGTATCAGCTAATCATTTTGTTGATCCATTTAAGATGGCAAAAATAACAAGGGATAGAGAGGAAATAATGGCAGTTTTGCCTTGCAGTAATGTATCATATAAAAAGCAATTCTCAGCAAGAGATAGTTTTCGTTTAGCGTTAGAAGATTTTTTTGATTCGATTAAAGTAAGAAGCGGTGGTAATGAATATACCTTAAAGGAAACACTATTTTGGCTTTGTTCACTTAGAGAAAAATGTGATAATGAGAAAATTATTTTGCACAAATGCCCAATATGCGGCAAAGAAGATATACCATTATTAAATATTAAAGAGAGGCAACTTTGTCCATATTGTGGTGCTTATGTATATATATCTGATTGTTTAAGAATTTATGAGGCAATAGAGGAAAGTGGTGGTTCTAATCAAGCTGCTTTAGGCAGGCTTAAAGTAGCGTTGAAACATATTTATTTAGCACACATTATCCATACGATAAAGGAGTCGAATAAAGATAACTATTTATCTTTATTTGAAAACATGGTTTTAATAGTTAATGGGACATTATCCATTGCAGGACAACCTGCATGGATACATGCTAGCATGATGAAGATTATATATGATATCAATCAAGCTTTGAGGGATAAAGGAAAACGTCCGTTATGCATAATTGGACTAGTGGGAGGAGGCAATATATATAACTTTATGGAGATGGTTAAAAATAAACTTAAGAATTCGACTATAATGTGCGTAACGGATAATTTTAGAGATAGATATATTAACTTTAATCGTGTTGCTTCAAGTACAACCTTTGGAGCAGAGACGTATTATGGGCAGGATTTTATTTACAAGTCCAAAAAAGGAAGAGCCTTTGTGTTTAATTTGCCATATCCTTTTGCCAATAAAAACAACAAAGAAGTTTTTAAAAATGAAAAAAGCAAGTTAGAGTATTATAAGGACATATTACCTATTGCTATTAAGTTGATAGACGAATTTGACTGTGATTTAGTTGAGGGGAAAATAGTGCCTGCAGTTCTTTCTGAAAAATATACCGCTATAAGTATTGAGCCAGGTGCAACGGTTCTGGATTTATTAACCAAAATGAATATATAAAATTTAGTTGATGAGGTAAGATATGAAAATAGAAAAAGGCGGAATTATAAATGATTTTATTGAGCCGAATAAAAAACAATATTCCATTCCCGTTTACCAAAGAAATTATGAGTGGTCAAAAGAACAGTGCGTCAAGTTGTTTGATGATATTTTGCTCGCTCATAAAAAAGATAGATATCATTTTACGGGCTCTGTTGTATTTGCACCTTTAAAGACAGAAAAGAAAATTGAATACTATGTTGTGATAGATGGACAACAACGGCTTACAACCATTTATATACTAATTAAAGCTCTTATAGATTGTGCTGAGACGGAAAGAGAAAAAGATACGCTTTTATACCTTGTTTTGTGAGTTGATAAAGAAGACATTAGCGGAAAGTGAAGGTTTTGATGTCAGGAATATTTATGATGGACTGGAACATTTAACTTGCGCAACAATCCGTCTTGACGAGGATGATAATGCGCAAGAAATATTTGAGAGAATAAATTCTACGGGGGTTCCTCTCAGTCTTGCGGATAAGATCAGAAATTTTGTTTTGATGACGGAGGTTGATCAAGAAAGGCTGTATGAGGAATACTGGCTTAAAATAGAGAACCTAGTTGGATATGACAGCTTGACAACGTTCTTTTTAGACTTTCTCAATATAAAAGTTGAGGGTTTCCCAAAAGAGGATGAAGTTTATGAAGTCTTTAAGAAGGTTTTTGAGGTCGGCTATTATACGAATGAATCAATTTTGCAAGAAATCCTTCATTACGTAGGATTATATCATGCTTTCACAAAAGGCGATAATCGTTACGGTCAAGAAGTTAATAATTATTTGTCAGGCCTCTATAAGTTGAATCAAACGACCGTATATTTATTCTTATATAAGGTTTTTGACGATTTTCACAATCAAGTCATTGATCAGAACATGCTGGAGAAAGTTTTGCGGTTTCTTTTAAATTATAGTATTCGTAGAATTGTTTGCGAAATCCCATCAAACTCTTTGCGTGGTTTGTATAAAACGCTATATAATCGTGTCTTTATACGTAGTGAAAACAAAATGAATTATTATGATGCTGTGGTCTCTTTTTTCCAGCAGCTAACTTCGAAAGACGCGTTGGTAACAGAGGAAGTATTTGCAAATGATCTTAAATTTAATAATTTATATAGAAAAAATGCACTTTGTAAATTGTTGTTAACTTCAATAGAAAATCAAGGCAAGGAGCATTTATATACCGGCAATCTTACTATTGAGCACATAATGCCGCAAAACCAAAACATGTCGACGGTTTGGCAAAGAATGTTGGGAGAAGACTGGCAAATGGTCAAGGATAAATACTTACATACTATCAGAAATCTCACGTTGACCGGATACAACAGCGAACTGGGAGATAAACCCTTTGCAGAGAAAAAAGAAAAGCTTGCAGAAGTTCATACTAAAATAGTTAACTTGTATGAAGACGTGAAAAATTGCGAAGTATGGAATTCGGAAACAATTGAGCGTCGAGCAGATCGATTGATTGCGGAAATTCAGAAACTGTTTTCGATCGAACAACCGGCAACGAAGATAGTATTTATGGATCCAAGATATATTGAGTATACATGTGAAGATCCAGAGAATGCTACGTACAAAACGCCGAATTATTTTGTTCTTCAGGGAGAACGCGTAAATGTCACTAATTTTGCGGAGATGTTGCGCGCCCTTATTGAAAGATTGTATTCAATTAATAGTACTTTGATAGAGTTAATGGCTAAGAATGATGAAAGAATTGTAATCTGGTCGCAGAGCATAATGTTTTCGTATGATAAAAATAAAGTAAATGGCGATTTAAAAATCAAAAACACAGATATTTATGAGAATACAGGTTATTCAGCATCACATATTATGCATATTATTAAAGCATTACTTGAAAAATATGATATAGATATTACAGAATTTGTATATAGTGCCAGATTAAATAAAAAAGACTGATATAATAAAATTTATGTTTGACAGGAAGCTCGGAAGTCGAGCTTCCTTTTTTGATGAAATTTTTGTGAAATTTTCATGCAGACCACGTATTGACGGCAAAAAAGTGTCCTTTTATAAGTGAAGGGGGCTATCAAAAGGAGATAATGCTTATGCGCTGAAAAATGGCTATGTCGATGCGCAAAAAGAAAACTAGGCAGAAAAATTTATAAAAATTGGGAGAAATTTTTTCTGAAACCGTGTACTGACGAGAGAAAAGTGTCCTTTTATAAGTGAGGGGGTGAATCATTAAAAAAGTGACTGAAAAAGGAGATGGAGCGGTCTGTAATAAGGAAAAAGAGAGGGGCAAAAGTATGAAAATGCAGCGAAAAAATGCTGATTTTTGAAGCAGGTAAAGAAAAAATCATAAAACAGATTTTTTGCGGTTATAAGACGAAGCGGGAAACCCGCTTGTCTTTTACTATAAATCACGGGAAAGGAGGGGGAAAATGAATTGAGAAACAAAGGTATTGCAATGACAGGCAAATAAACGAATCGGAGACAGAAAAGTTTGTAAAATTTTCAAAAACAGCTTGACTAAAGCCTCTGTAATAAGTATAATAAACTACATAGTCGTATATATACGAGATGTATAAAACGGAGGGAAAGTGATGACAAAGGAAGAATTGGAGAGAAAGTCCGAGACGGAAGGGCTGACGGCGGAAGAGGTAACAGAGTATCGGAGACTTGTAAAACCTGTGCGGCACGTTTACGGCAAATATGGGACGATGAAGAAGAAATATCTGAAAGAGCACGATTGGGTAAAAACAGCGGTGCTCGGGAAAGATTTGCCCGAATATCTGCACGCGATCGACAGGGCGGCGGATGCCCTCTACGAAACCATGTATGAAAAGCTGAAGAAAGACGAGCGCTTCCGAAGAACGGGAAACTTCCTTGAAGACGTCAGGCGTGAAAATGCGGTAAAAAGCATCATCGAGGAAGAGATTCTTTCCGAACTCATCTACGAGGAGGCTGAATTATGAAAATTTTACGCATTGCAGGGGCGGCGGCGAGCTTTGTTTTGGCAGGCTTGCTGATCGCGGGAAACTTTATCATGAACGCAATAGGCGCGCTGATATGTATGATTGAAAAGTGAGGAACGGAACTATGGTAACGAGAAAAGAAGATACGCCCGCAAGGCTTGCAAAGAGAAGGTATGAAGAAAAGAATAAAGAGAAGCGACAGGAAAAGAGCGGAAATTTTCAGACGATGATTCCGCGCGAACTGCTCGTTGAGATCAATGCCTTTCTGAAAGAGAACCGTATTTCCAAAGTGGAGTTTATCAAACGCGCCTATGAGCTCATGAAAACGGAACACAGCGGAATGTAGCGATACACTTTACACACCCGTAATATCGGGAATTGATAAGGAGTATTTTGTGATAGGGAGTCGCGCGCATCTTTCCGCTATGCGCGTGAGCTGTAAAACAAAGGGAAAAGCAAGTCAACGGAGAGTAGTCGGTAACAGAATAAAAATGAAAGACAGAGCCGTGTCGGCATAGAAAAGATAAGACAGAAATCCCAATCCTTGCGACCTATAAGGCAAAAACAGACGGAATTTGAATTACGGTCAGAGGACGGATAGCGAGACAAAAGAGGTAATCAGAAAATTAAGTGAAGATTACGATAAGAGGCTGGTGGCAGTGAAGTTTCTGAAAGTGCTTTGCAAAAAAGGTGTTTTGCCCGGCGAAGTGATGGAAAAACTTATTCTGCGTGAAAGAAAGCTTATGAAGGAGGATGAATGATAAGGGACAGATTCAGAGACAGAAAAATGGTCTTTTACGGGCGGGTATCGACCGAGCACGAGGCGCAGCTCTCCGCCCTTGAAAATCAGATGCAGTGGTATGACGACCAATTAAAGTATCATCCCAACTGGACGCTGTGCGGAAGATATATCGATCAGGGCATTACGGGAACACAGGCGAAAAAGCGACCCGCTTTCCTGAAAATGATGGAAGATGCAAGGGCAGGCAAGTTCGATTTAATCGTAACCCGTGAGGTCTGCCGGTTTGCGAGGAACACCGTCGATACCCTTGTGGCGACGAGAGAACTCAAAAATATCAACGTCGAGGTGTATTTTGTGGAAGATAACATCTGGACGCTGGACGGAGACGGGGAGCTGCGTCTTACCATTATGGCAACGCTCGCGCAGGATGAGAGCCGCAAAATTTCCGAGCGTGTGAAGGCGGGACAGCAGGTCAGCCGCATGAATAAAATGCTCTACGGCAACGGAAATATTCTCGGCTATAAGCGCGTGGGCGATACGTATGTCATAGAGCCCGAACAGGCGGAGACGGTTCGTATGATTTACAGCTGGTATCTGCAGGGCGACGGCATGCGGACGATCATGGGGAAACTCATCGAGAACAAAAGAAAGTGTGCGAGCGGTATCGTCAGATGGGATACGACCAAGGTTTCGCGCGTGTTGCATAACGCTACCTATATGGGTTATATCGGGTACAACAAGTCATACAGAAACAACTTTCTCGATCAGAAGATTATTCATAACAAGGAAGAAGATTATGTGCTCGTAAAGGGAGATTTTGAGCCGATCATTCCCGAAGACGTATGGTACGCTTGCAGAGATCTGCGCATGGACAGGTCAACGACGGTGCCTGCGCTTGTAAAGAGCAAGCAGAAGAGAATCGGCGTAACGCCGTCGACCGACGTATGGACAAACAAGCTGCGCTGTGCGTGCGGTTCTAAATTCAAACGTTATAAGTGGCGGCAGGATAAGGACGGACAAAGGCATTTCGGTTACAGTTGCTATTCGCGTTTTAATAACGGCAGTGCGGAAAAGCGGAAGGAGCTCGGGCTCGATACAGAAGGATATTGCGATATGCCTTCCGTGAACGAAACTTGACGTCATGGTGGCGGCACTGTTCGACAATATTTTAGAAAATAAGTAGGACGTGATTGAAGAGGCTGTCGAGACGCTGAGAATGCTTAAAGAGATTCGTACGGCGAACTGCGATTTTTCGAGACACCAACTGCGGATAGAAAAGGCGGAAAAGGCACTCGATACATTTCTTGCCATGCGGGCGGACGGGGAGATAAGCAAGGAATTCTCCTACACATATGCCTATCCCGAAAATGACGGCGAACCTCATTGGTTGTTTAAACTGTAACAAATTGCCGTTACATAAAATCTAATATTTATGTCGGTAAAGATTTGTCGTGTTTTACGCAACGCAGTCAAATGAAAACGTATCAGCAATACAGGTGCTTGCAGAAGTGCGTGCTTGTGGCAAAATTGTGAAGTATGGAAAAGTTCGCCGTAAGCCATTGCTACAAAGTAGCCGCTTTTATGCAAACAGCGTGGTGAAAGTTCACATCTACACTTGTTGCACGGTTTTGCCGAAAAAGTGCTTTGCTCTCTCTTTCAATCGGCAATACAATCTGGTAAAATACCTGCAACTTACCAACAAGGGCTTGCTTTTGTGCAAGTCCTTGTTTATTGCGTATCTGTTTGCGTTTTGGGCATTTATTTGACGTCTGACACGACAAAAAACTGCTTGCCGTGGATGTATCAAACAAAAACTGTTGCCGTGCGCTTGAAATTTACGCAATGTGGCGATATAATAATAAAAAAAATCAGGAGAAAAAGTATGGCAAACAGCAAAGAGCGTAAAAAAATCATAAGTGAACTGTTGCATGTTACGGATGAGGAGTTTTCCGACGAAGAACTTATACGCCGACTTACCATGACGGAGATTACCGAAGGTTCAAACAAAAAGGAAAAGCCTTCTTTGGGGCAACGTGCGGCAGATGCAGTTGCACGTTTTGCAGGCAGTTGGGCATTCATATTCAGTTTTATCGGTGTAATGGTTGTGTGGATGGTGGTGAACGGCATTTTGGCAGCCAACGCATTTGACGCATATCCATTCATACTGTTGAATCTTGTCCTTTCCTGCATAGCGGCAATACAGGCGCCGCTCATTATGATGAGTCAAAATCGTCAGGAAGCAAAGGACAGGCAACGTGCCGAAAGCGATTATCGCATCAATCTTAAAAGCGAACTTATCATAGACGATTTGCACCGCAAGTTGGAAGAGGTGTTGGAAATACAGCGAAAACTTGCCAAACAAATGGAAGAGTCGGCTTCGCATACGTGCGACAAAAGCCAGCAAGACAATACAAACGTGCAGAATACGCACGAGGAATAGGTAAAACCGACAAAACAGTTTGTTGTAGTGCTGCATTGCGTTACGGTGCGTAGTCAGGTCGAAACAGGTACACCAAAAAGGCAACGCCTGCGTATTACTATGCATCAAAACCGTCCTGCGAAGTTTTCAGATACGGACGTGTAAATTTACTATAGTCTTATTAACGGAGGAACAATATGCAAGAACAAAAACTTGTTCTTACAGATGTTTGGGACAAAACGTTTCCGCAAAGCAACAAGGTAGCGCACAGAAAGGTAACCTTTCACAACCGTTACGGCGTAACCTTGGCTGCAGATATGTACACGCCCAAAAACGTTGACGGCAGGTTGCCGGCCATTGCGGTTGCCGGTCCTTTCGGCGCCGTAAAAGAGCAGGCGTCGGGGCTGTATGCGCAAATTTTGGCGGAAAGAGGCTTTATTACAGTTGCTTTTGACCCGTCCTTTACCGGTGAAAGCGGAGGCTATCCACGAAACGTGGCGTCGCCGGACATAAACACCGAAGATTTTTGCGCCGCCGTGGATTTTCTTTCCGTACAGCAAAACGTAAATCCCGACAGAATCGGCATTTTGGGAATATGCGGTTGGGGTGGTATGGCTTTGAACGCAGCCGCCGTGGACACACGCATAAAAGCAACGGTAACGTCCACAATGTACGATATGAGCAGAGTTACGGCAAACGGGTATTTCGACAGCATGGACGCCGACGGTCGCTTTGCTTTGAAACAGAAACTCAACGCACAGCGCACTGCCGATTATGCCGACGGCAGTTACGCTTTGGCGGGCGGAGTATCCGACAGCATTCCCGACGATGCACCGTTTTTTGTAAAGGATTATTTCGCCTATTACAAAACACCACGTGGCTATCATTCACGTTCCCTCAATTCCAACGGAGGGTGGAACGTAACGTCCGCATTGTCATTTCTGAACATGCCCATTTTGTGCTACTCTGACGAGATCAGAAGCGCCGTGCTTGTAATTCATGGCGAAAAGGCACATTCCTGCTATTTCAGCAAAGACGCTTTCGCCAAATTGAAGGGCGACAACAAAAAACTTATGATAATTCCCAATGCCGTACACACCGATTTGTACGATAACGTTAAAGTTATACCTTTCGACGACTCGAGGCATTTTTCACCAAATACCTTTCGGAAAATTGACATGCAGAGGTGCAAGGAAATTTCACCGCAACGGTTGAAACAAGTGCTGTTTTGCTCCGTTCAGCACATTCTTTGTGCAAAAAATCGCTTTCAAATTGTGAAAGCGATTTTTTTGTTTGTTGTGAGCAAATATGGTCAAAAATCGTGTAATTTTCATTTACGCCAATGACTGTTGATTTTGTCCAAACGTTGCTGTATAATGTAATAGCAAGATAATTGTTAATTGTAATGACGGTAAGAATCAGCCTGATTGCAATGTGCAAATTGACTGATAGTAGAAATTTTTGCAGATAGGTCAAAAATACCCTTTGATTCGCATTGAAATCTGCAAAAAGTAGCAAAATAATAAATCGGGTAAACTTAATGCGTAAGGAGGCAATATGAAAATTCTCGTAACGGGTGGCGCAGGCTACATAGGAACGCACACATGTGTTGAATTGTTGGAGAAAGGCTACGAAGTGGTTGTAATAGACAACTTTTGCAACTCTTCGCCCAAAGCAATAGACAGGGTGCAACAAATAACGGGCAAAAAGGTGGTTTGCTACAACGGCGACGTGCGAGACGGCAAGTTGCTGGATGAAATTTTCACTTCCCACAAGATAGATTGGGTAATACACTTTGCAGGGCTAAAAGCCGTCGGTGAAAGTTGCTTGAAACCTCTGTTGTACTACGACAACAACTTGTGCGGCACAATAGTCTTGTTGGAAACAATGCAAAAGCACAACTGCAAAAAAATGGTGTTTTCCTCTTCCGCAACGGTGTACGGCGACCCCAAAAAACTTCCCATAGACGAAACATGTCCCACGGGAGGCACAACTAATCCCTACGGTTCGTCAAAATATTTTCAGGAAATAATGTTGCAGGATTTGCAAAAGGCGGACAACGAATGGACGGTGGTGCTGTTGCGTTACTTCAATCCCGTCGGGGCGCATCCAAGCGGTCTTATCGGCGAAGATCCGCAAGGCATACCCAACAATCTCACCCCATACATTGCAAAGGTTGCCATAGGCCAATTGCCGGAAGTGGGCGTTTTCGGAAACGACTACGACACCCCCGACGGCACTGGCGTAAGAGATTACATTCATGTTGTGGACCTCGCAAAGGGGCACGTAGCCGCCATAGAGGGAGCGGACAAACCTGCCGTGTACGTTTACAATCTGGGAACGGGCAAAGGGTACAGCGTATTGCAGGTGATTGACGCTTTCGGACGTGCATGCGGCAGAAAATTGCCCTACACAATCAAACCACGTCGCCCCGGCGATATTGCAACCTGCTACGCAGATGCTTCCAAAGCGCAGAAAGAACTTGGCTGGAAGGCGGAGTTGGGGCTGGATGAAATGTGTTCCTCTTTGTGGAATTGGCAAAAGAAAAACCCAAAAGGATTCAAGGACTGAAATGATATTTGAAAAAGTGGACCTGTATGAATACTTCGGTTTGCGTCGTAAGTCAAACGAAAAAGGAATTTTGACTGTTTATGCCCGACCGTTGCATGGCGAAGAACCGCAAGACAAGCGTCGTCCTGCAATGTTGGTGTTGCCCGGCGGTGGCTACAAGTTTGTTTCCGCCCGTGAAGGGGAATGCGTTGCGTTGGAGTGGCTACAACGTGGCTACAATGCTTTTGTGCTTGACTATTCCGTTTCACCAAACTGCTACCCCGTGCAACTTGTCGAGGCGACAATGGCGATGTTGTACATAAGACAAACGGCAGATAAATTTGCAACGGACAAAAAGCACGTTGCCTGCGTTGGCTTTTCCGCAGGAGCGCATCTTTGCGCCATGCTTTCCAGCATTGCAACAAATTGCGATGTAACGGTGTTGGGAGAAAAATTGCGCAAAGCGCAGCCTGACGCAGTGGTGCTTTGCTACGGCGTGTTGAGTCTGGCGCAGGCGGACAAAGGAAACAGCAACACATTCGCCGTTGTTTCCGACAATTTCCGAGTCAGTGGCGACAGGGTAGACCCTGTCAGTCTTGTTTCGGAGCAAACTTCGCCTGCATTTTTGTGGCACACACGCACCGACGGCACAGTCAGTTTCAAAAATTCCGTCGACTACGCAATGCAGTTGCAAAAATACGGCGTGCCATTTGAATTGCACGTATTTTGCAACGGACCACACGGATTGTCCCTTGCCACAAGAGAAACCACATGCAACGACGAAAAAGTTGGCGTCTGCGTTTCTGTCTGGGTGCAATTGGCTGCCAACTGGCTGTCTCAAACGCAAGGCTTCGAAATCAAATACAAGCAAAACAAAGGGCAGTAACACGCTTTTGCGATTTTTGTACAAGCATATCCAACCTTGTATTTGTGCGGTAACGAGATAAACAGACTATTTGCTTTTTGTGTCGGAGTTGTATTCGATTGCGGTATTTTTGCGCACAATAAAATTGGCGTTTTCAATTTTATGTAGCAAAAACTTTACACCGTATGCAAATATTTTGTACCAATCTCTGTCAATAACTATGAAGTGTCGGTCAAAGAAAAGGGGCAATGAGGAAAATGTGCACGAGTATTTCCGTAAATTTAGATAAGCATTATTTCGGCAGGAATCTGGACTTGGACAGTCACTTCGGAGAAAGGGTCGTGGTTACGCCACGTAACTACACCTTTACTTTCAAATGCGAAAAGCCATTGGAAAAACATTTTGCCCTTGTGGGAATGGCAAGTGTGTACGACAACTATCCGTTGTACGCAGATTGTGCAAACGAAAAGGGCTTGTGCATGGCGGGACTTAATTTTAACGGCTATGCCAAGTACTCTTTGCAGAAAGCAAACGGAAAGTACAACATTGCTCCTCACGAAATAATTCCATGGATACTTTGCCACTGTCGTACGGTTGACGAAGCGGTGGATCTCATGCAACAAACTCAACTTGTTGCAATGTCATTTTCGCCGTCGTTACCAATAGCAACGCTACATTGGCACATAGCGGACAAAAGTAAATCCGTAGTGGTGGAATGTACCGAAAGGGGAACAAGCGTGTGTATCAATCCCGTGGGCGTTCTCACAAACAATCCACCGTTTGATTTCCACATGGAAAATCTTTCGCAGTACCTCAATTTGTCTGTGCAAAACCCATCGGAAAGTACCAATTTGCAATTAAAACCTTTCAGCAACGGTTTCGGCGGAATAGGACTTCCGGGAGATTTTTCTTCTGCTTCCAGGTTTGTGAAAGCGGCTTTTTTAAGAAACAACTGTTTTTGTCCCGATGTAAACGGAGTGCAACACTTTTTTTCACCTTCTCGATGCAGTGGCTGTGCCTGCGGGTGCCGTTTCTCTTCCATACGAAAAGGTGTACAAAACCAACTATTCCTGCTGTATCGACAGTGACAGCGGTGTGTACTACTACAAAACGTACGAAAACAGCAGTGTGCGCAGTGTGGACATGCACAAAACAGATATCGACGGCGCATCGCTTGTGTCCTTTGACGTTTACTGAAAACAAAAAATAACCTCTGCAAGTGCAGAGGTTTTTATTTTGCAAAATTCATTTGGCGCAAGTTGCGCTTTACGATGATTAATACATAGTTTTGTCGGTAATTTTCATGTAATCACGGAAAAGTTGCAAACATTCTTCGTGATCTATTTGAGAAATTTTGTCCTGAATCTTTTCCATATTTATTTCCAGCGTCCTGCTGAAAACGTCGTCACGAAAACCTATCATGTCATTTTCCGCTATGGAACAACCGTAGTAGATGTGATTTATGTTGGACCACAAAATTGCCCCCAGACACATTACGCACGGTTGACCGGTAGTGTAGATGTCGGCACCCGACAAATCAAACGTGTCAAGGTTTTTGCAAGCGTCCCTGATTGCTTCCATTTCGCCGTGGCAGGTGGGGTCGTTGTTTTTTGCTACACGGTTGTGTCCTTTTCCTATGACGGTTCCGTTTTTCACGACCACCGCACCGAAAGGTCCGCCGTCGTTTTGCGCAATGCCCTTGCGAGCCTCGTCAATGGCAATTTTCATATAGGTATTCATGGCTATCCTCCGTTGTCGCTTGTGGCGACCCAAACAAAGCAAAATGCCGTGTCTGGTAAAAATATCGGCTGTTGCCGAAAAAATCTGAAATCAGACGTCCGTCAATTTTGCAAAAGTTGTTGCAAAATGCTTGCGTCGGTGTAGGTTACCACCATTTTGCCCTGCTGTTCCACGTATACCCACGTTGGTTCTCCGTACAAGACGGACATTGCCCACAAAGCAACGTTCCAATGTTGTTCTTCGGCAAACTGTGTGGCAAGTTGTTGGTTTGAGAAGAAGTAGAAAAAGCACTGGTTTTCATCGCTGTCCGTAACAACAATGTAGTAGTCGTAACCGAACTCTTGCGAAGAAGTGTAGTCCATGTAAAAAACATCGAAATCGTCGGATTTTTCGTACGCTTGGCGCACTTCGTCAACAAGGTACTCTCGGGGCAAAATGTGTTGTGACGTACGGCAAGCACACAAAACAACCGTGCAAGCAACAAGTAACAGACAAATTATTGCAAGTTTGTTGTTTGATTTTGACATGGCAACCCTTCAAGTAACGGGAATACTGCGCTTACGCTTCGTGGCGTTCGTGCTGTGCACTCGGCTGAGCGAACCCGTTACCGCAAAATTTCATTTGGAGCGGGTAACGGG